>JAABUP010008758.1_pt1 | contig 12756 bp, 6 predicted proteins | sample 5559201 | NCBI WGS metagenome assembly JAABUP01 (sample SAMN10711887, study PRJNA513373) | rock metagenome | isolation source: Antarctica rocks | place: Antarctica | reverse complement strand
TCTCTTGTTTCTTTTGTTTCTCGTCACTCCTTTACATCCTTCATATCGATTTGCTTGCCTTCCCCGTCAAGCATTGACACACACCAACGAGACCAGACGATGTGCCTCTGACATAACTTGATACCTTCAGTAGCCAGAGCACGTCTGTGTGAGGATGGCTGAGAGTGCAAACAAGCGCCACAGTACTGCTGGCAAGGCCCCGGTCTCGACGGCAAAGTCTCCACCGCCGGGCCAACGGGCGCCAGCCAACAACCTGGTGTCTGTGGAAACTGCACTCAGCGCCGCAGTCGGAGTGAGGTGAGATTACAACATTTGCCATACTTATCGGCTTTTTATCTACGGCCTTCTACTTCTACAACTCCCCCCTCAATAGCGTTCATCAATCAAATTCCCGATCTCTAAATCTAAGTTTTCAGAAACCTCTCGCTAATCTGCCATCTTGTTCTTAGAGTACGTCTCCATACCACTCTCCCCATGTATCCTCACCTCGAAGGGACAATTATCCTCATCGATCCCACCCTGAATGTCCTCGCCTTTGCCACCCGCCCCCCCAAAACAACCCACCACATTCTCGCCCTGTCCTCCCTCAAAGATTTCGAACTCCTCCCCAACAACGCCTTCCCGCTCCCATCCCTCCCTCCATCCGGTTCCCCGCCAGCTCTCGATACCGAAGCGCTCCTCGCGCGCGCAAATGTGGCGGTGTTGAAAGCGAAAGAGAAGGCGGCGAAAAGGAATCCGAGCGTGGGTAAGGAAGCGCAGGAGATCTTCGACGCGATTGGTAGGCAATTACCGACGAGGTGGGAGGGAAGAGATATCGTGGTTATGGATCAGGTTATTGTTAAGGGGCCTGGATACAGGGGAGAGGATTGTAGAACAGGGAAAGATGTGACCCAAGGCACACTGGCGAGGGTCAGGAAGGTGGTGAGTTACGACCTTGTAATTCGGCCAGTATGCGAAGCTCGCTGACGATGCTATTTGTTCGTTAGCTTGAGAACGAGCGCAAACGCATTGCTCAACGAGATTCGGGCATGAAGGGCCCGAAACCAGTTGTGCCAGCTATTCCTGCCATCCCGGCATTCAGTGGAGGCCCGAGGAAGGGAGGCTGAGGAGGTTTTCCCCATCAAAGGCATTGAGCCTAATGCTGGTGAAGGGTGACTGAGAAGAGTAACAGCCAGAGCATCTCTGTACTGGATACGAGCTACAGAAGCAAGCTTGATCTGCTTTGAGGCAGTGACATCAAGGGTCGCCTATGTACTCATCTGCGATAAGCTGGGTGAATCAATTGTCAGTGTAACAAGGGCAAGCAAGGGCAGGTGTCAAGGCGGGGAGATCATTATGTCGATAGGAAAGCAGGAGCATCCTGGTTGCACAAATCGATGGATAAAATCGAGTTCGCTACACAGCTACAATATTTCCTCGCGGAGCGCCATCGCTATGCATTATTCCGTACGACCAGTACCAATAACAGTAAGCTTCTTTCTCACCATCCCCTTCTCACTCCCCTCATCTCTCCACTCCTCTCCTTCCTTCTCTCCCTCTTCCGCTCCCCCTTCCTCTTCTTTACTCTCCCCGCCCTCTCCGGTTCCACCACCATCTCAATTCTCCTCTTCGCTCTCCTTCCCTCTCTTCTCATTTTGACCCCCTCCCTCACCGCACTCAACAAATTCACAAATTCCGTCGTACCCAATTTCTTCTGCAGCAATGTCATCAGTTCCTGTGCATTTGCTACTAAGCTTTTGTAGCCGTCTGTGAAAGCGGTGTCCGTGGAGAAAGGGTGGGCGATGCTGGGGTCGGTGAGGTTGTGGAGGGGGAGCAGGAGGGCCGGAATGTGTGGGATTAGGGTTTCTGTCGGAAGGGACGAGGCGAGGGCGCCGAGGAGTTGAAGAGAAGAATGAAGGGGTATGAGGGATGGCGATCTGGTGGTGAGGGGGCCGCGGCGAAGGAGACGAGAGGCTTGCGTGACAAGGTGGCCAAGAGCTGGTTTCGGCGGTTGGTCGAATCCTTCAAAGATGTCTTGGTCATCCTCATCTTGTTGTTCATCTTCGGACTTCTCTTCTTCTTCGATGTTGCCTGTCTCCGTTGTGTGGACGTCTTTCTGTGGCCATGTCATCGAAGTCTGGGCCATGATCTTGCCGAGAAAGACGAGATTGCGCACACTTTGGCTGGCGAGGTCTTCGCTGACACCTGGGACGCGCAAGAGGCGGAGGGATGATCTAGTCACTTCAATCATTTCTTGCTCGGTGAGCCAGAGGCCGTCTGAGCCTTTCAGAGGGAGAGGGAGATTCTGGTTGCCCGCGTTTGTTCTGGCGAAGTCGGCGAAGTATACACCGAGGAGTTTGGCGGTAGAGAGCTTCACCCACGCGTGTGGGAAGGATAGACATTGGCGTATACTTGCCCATAGAGATGCTGAGGTCGTAGCAAAGGCGGCTTCGGGGAACGTCTGGCACATCTTCGCAAAGGTTTGAAGGGCGAAGTATGAGAGCTCCCAGTCGGCCTCAGTAGGAACTTTGAGGTTCATTTTCAGGATCTTTGCAAGTTGGGATTTTAGGGGAGCAATTTCTTTCTCGGCCGCGACGCCATTAGTGTCTAGGTATAATCCGTACATTTGGATTGCTGCCCTGTTCAATAGGGGCTCATCTGACTGAGCGAGCCAAGTCCGAAGTAAGTTCAGGAATGATTGGGTGCGTTCGGCGTCTGCTCGCTCAAAGGTCGTTTTCAGTAATGCACCAGCCATCTCTCGACAGCGGCTAGAATCGTCATTGACAACGACCATGACCAAAGGTACGAATACAGTGCCAATGATGTCCTGGACTAGATCTTCGCTTACTTTGGTGAGAAGTAGATGGACTGCTTCCATTACTGACTGCCGACCCGCCTCATGTTTGTACTCAAGATTGCGGACCAGAAAGCCTAGCTGCTTCGCGAAACGGTCCCTATTTTGGGGGTAGTGCATGACGAAATGGAAGTATGCGCCTCGAGCCATATCACGTGCCACCTTTGTTTGGTTCGTAACCATGATGACGGCGACAGCATCAATGATCTCATAGATTTCTGTGATGACAATCTTTCTAGTCATGATAGCTTTGAGAAAGTTGAATGCCACACCCTGCTTATCGGGTTCTTCCAAATCTGGAATCAAGCGTTTAAGAAGATAGGCTAGATCTGTTTCACGGATCTCTACCGTTCGTCGCTCGCGAAGAATGGCGGTCACGAGATTCAAAGCTGCCTGAGCGGCTTCAGCGTTGGTTGAAGTTGAAGTCTTGACTATCTTCACGCATTCGGAGACGTATATTGGTGCATTGTCGTCGAACGCTTTGAGAGGGACCTTTATTGTAGTCGTCAATAGGCGAAGCGCAGAGATCTGAATTTCTTCATTGGGTTGGACAAGAGCATCGCCAATGATCGGAGCGAATCCCGAGAGACTTGCAGGAGTCTGAAGATCGGTGTACTTGCGCAATACTGAGCGCAGAATATCAAGGGCAAAGCGAGCGAGCTTGTAATTGTAGGAAGTCGTGCTCCCACGCTCTCCAGACCTGCTGGCGCCTTTCTGATTTATCAAGAATCGCCTCGTCCGATAATCCTCTTTTGATGTCCTTTCGCTGGTCTGCTCCTTCCGGTACACTTCTCTTATGATTTCATAGCAGAAGACTAGCACACGTTGGTCATGGATTGCTTCATTTCGTAATAAGCCGACGCCGACGCGCCGAAGGAGCTCATCGATCTTTCTTACCATGCGCAAATCCAGCTTCTCCTCCAATAGAATTTGCAACGGTCTAATGAGCTCCACAAAATGTTCCACAGTCACAGTCTTGGCCACAAGCTCCAGTGAATCGTAGCTCTTGCTGCTCTTTACCTCTTTCATCTTACTGATGTACTCTTCTGCGTCTTTTTCGTGCCCGGTGACTCCAAATATGTCGTCCATGACTATGGCAACGACTTGGGGAAGGCAGTAATCCAAATCACCAGAGCTGAAGATAGGCGAGGTCGCCACCAAAATAGAATGTACAGTATAGGACAGTACATGTAACTGGTAACCTCGAGCAAGGGAGCTACGCAATTCCTTGAGAACAAATCCGAAGTAACCCGGCCCTATCAGAGTCGAAATTTCCACAAGGGTCTTTCTCGTGAGATCTCTGGATTCTTGCGCACGGCTACGAAGAATGTGACACACGTCAGTCAAGACAGGGGGCAATCGCTCTCGCAGCCGATCGGAGGGTAGCAATTTCAGCAATTTTACAACAGAGACTGCGACGGGCACACGCAGGCTAACGGTGGATTCGTCCTTATCATGAAGATACTTCTCAAGTGCTGGTAGGAGATTATGTATCAGGTCGTCTGTGAGTTTCTCTTTCCTGGGCAATGTAATCGCTAAAGTCCTCCCAGCATTTCTTAGACGCACTGTCTCTGTTTCAGCACCGGATTCGTTTTGATCATGTGTGCCTTCCTTTGCGCCTGCAGCCTGAGAAAGAGCGTCAATAACCACGCCAAGTAGTCTGATCACTGTCTTTTCAACATCTGGCTTAGTCTGTATGTAGTTACTGTACCTTCGGAATACAGCTCTAAACTGAGGCCATTCTAGAGTGGAAGCGAGAGCGCCAATTGTGGCCACCGTCTCTGCACTGAGATTATGTGCGCTTTCATCATCTGCTCTATCAAAGACGAAATGCTCAATGAGTGGTATGAAGAAGTGGGCAACATTGGTACTGTGAAGACTCCCTTGGCTTGCTTCGGTAGCCAAGCGGCGAAGGGCCCGAAGGCGCCGATGCTGTTGAATATGGAGGATGTTGCCGAAAAACGATGCTTCCTCATCATCGCTTACTAGAAGAACTGTCATGTCATTAACCGCTTCCCAAGCTGGATTATGACGGATCAAGTGAGCTATAATGTTCAAGTATTCGGTGCGCACAAGCTCTGAGGAATCAGAAACGCCAGTACGAAGAGCAGGCAGAAGTACTTTTTTGATAAGGTTTGACGAATCATTCTCGAGGCTATCGGATGCGATGGGGTTAGTTTCGATACAACGCCGGAGTGCGTATGCTGCATTTGACCTGATGGCTAACTCTTCACTGTCCTTGACGTAGAAGAGCATGTTGTAAAGGATTGGACGCCATTGTTTTGGGTTAAACTCCCTGAATCTCCTCTCATTGATCTCGTTGAAGGCCTTCAAGCGCTCATCAAAGTCAGGCTCGTCAATCCTCTTGGTTGAGAAAGCATTCAGGCTTGTGCATAGTTGCGCGACATCTTTTAGCTCAGCATCTTTCTTAGCTAGCACCAGCAACACTTGAGACAGAATCACACGATTGCCTCGATCTTTGAAGTATCCAAAGAGAGAAGAAATGGTACCAAGCATGCGATCTTCCAAGTCTGATGGCAATGGGGACTCTACTAGGGGCACAAAATGCTGGACAGCGTTTAAGAGGTCTCCCTTCGACCTGTGGCTGACTCGATGCGATGGCTGGTTTAACAGAAATGTACAGATGTCCAGGAGATCGACGACATGAGAGGGGCCTCGCACTAACGATGCAAGTGCTGACATTAGTCGTATGCTAGAATCAAGCAGCTCCCTACTTGGGCTTTTCCGAAGTAAGGAACCGGCCCCGTTGAGGAGGATGCCCATATTCGGCTGCAAAACCCTCTCGAAGACAATCTCAGGGGGACAGTCCTCGGGCAAGGCCATATTCTCGATGTCTAAGGGCTTCGCGAGCTTGACAATGGATTTCAGAATTTCGTCTACAACGAAAAGCCTTACCTCGTCTTTAGCTGAGGGTACGTCGAGGCAGTCGATGATTGATGCTACGGTTCGAGTATCATACTCCGTTAAACACAGGATGGAAGCCCTAGAAGAAGCCAATGTCGAGAACAACTGCAAGACACCTGATACCGATTGCGCTGTCTCAATAGAAAGCTTGTCAAGACGGGGGCTTAAGATTTCCCGAAATATTGATGGTAAGTAAGGACGTAGTGTGAATACTGGGCAAGAAAAGAAGAGCAGATTGACACATTGTAAGCCAGTGTGGCGGACATCTTTGAGCAGAGAGATCTGCACGTCTTTGGCAGCAGCCGCCTCTGTATTACTTCCCTGGGAACGGAGGAGGCGTGCTGCTCGAACCAAGCAGTACAGCAATGCATTGCAAAGGTCTTGGGAGAAAGGCGAAAGGCGATCGCCAAGCATCATGAGCATGTCCTTCATCATATTGACCAAGCCTACTTGCTTTCGAACACTTATAACATCTTGAGCCAGAAGGCTCTCGTCGAGGCGATCGTCATGGAGAAGTCTGTTTTTGCCGAGAGGGCCAAGCGTGATGTAGACGAACTCCTGGAGATACTCTTTGTCCAAACGAGAAAGAGCTTGGAGGACGGCCTTTCGCTTTACAGCTTGTGCTCTGGTGCCACTCCCAGTCCCTGCGATCATCTTGCCATAGAGTAGCCTCAATAAGACGGGCATAAATTCCGGCCGATGCTCGTCTTGTATGGTGCTATTTCGCTCATCGACTTGTAGGAAGGTTGCAATTTCGTCCCTGAATCTCGCCTCGTCGAGAAGATTAAGAAGATTTTCCTGGTATGGCTGAATCCCGGGAGACTTCCAAGTAAATAAGGCTCTAAGAGCAGACTTCTGTATCTCGACATTCCCATTCGCGAGCAGACCCTGTAGTGCATTGAAGACATCAGAAGAGCGGTAGAGTACCTTTGGGTTATTAAAATGCCCAAAAAGATCCAGCATAGCCTTCTGGTCCCTCCTTTTTGGTCTGTGGCTTGTGCAACTTCCATCCTGCGCAGTGGCAGCATTTGTGTCCCCAATCGGGATTTCAACATGTCCTACCTCATCTACGGCCCATGACAGAAACATTGGCACAAGCTGACGCGATCGTTTCTCGGCAACATGAGGTATTGCGATCAATGCTTGAAGGGCACGACTGGCGGCGTCATCGATCTGTAGACTTAGAAATGTGTGATTGGCGTCAAATCTGCCTTCGAGATGCTCGACAGCTGCTTCGATCTCTCTTGCATCATGACGAATTAGACTTTCTACATGCAAGAGATTCGAACACTGAAACTCTGTCAGAGACCCTGGTTGATCCTGCGCAGAATTTGATTGTCGAATATTTGAAATTCTGGGCTGATCCTCCTCCAGCCATTTGAAGGTCAATGAGGAGACGATTTCTTCGCCTACCTTAGAATCACAGATTGTACATAGGGCGACAATAGCGTCATCGCAGACCTGTGAGAGCTTAAAGGTAAGCATGCCGAAACAGAAGTGTGGGACCATCTTTTGCAGCCACTCGTGAGAAGAAGCTCTTTCGTACTGGGAAGCGAGCTTGCGAATTTGCATTGATAGGGAACGTGCCGATTCCATGTTCAATGAGCTGTTCTCAATTGCCAGCATTGTAGCAATAATCTCTGCTTGCTCGCTGTGGCGTCGGATGTACAGAGAATCCACTAATTGGATAGAAAGCTTGCGCAAGTCATGAGAGGCAGAGTGTAGGTTTTCGATCAGGACATTGAGTAGATTTTCAACGTCGTCAGCCTGAATTTCACTCAGGTGAACAAGGGATAGCATAGCTTCTAGAAAAGGCGGCAGCGATGCGTAACGATTCGCTTGACCGCAAAGCAGAGGCCATATTGAAGTGAGACGATCATTATCAGATTGCTGGGCGAGTGCCCTTAACCCAGCCCCAAAAGCAAGGCGGCTTCTGGAAGATAAACCCGAGGTCGCCCTAGACTCTCGCTTGATCAGCTCAATCAACATGTCCATGATTTGGGTCTTGGATACAGGGTTAATTGAGATGCGATCCAGTAGCTCGATGTAGCTGTTGCATCGTATGACCACTTCCTCGCGATCTGTAATTGCTTCGAAAGCCTTGATCATATGCTCTTGCCATGCAGCAGGGCATACGAGCTTATTCAGAGTCTCTGCCTGAATAAATTTGGGCAAAAGCACGCAGAGCCCAAGCTCGTTCTCCTGCCATTTGGTAACGATAAATTTGGAAAAGTATGGCAAGAGCAGATCATGAAAACGTTGGCGTCCTAAATCACAGAAATAATTACAAAAAGATAGGAAATGCGCCGCCAGGCGATCGCTCGCGATTGTCTCCATTGCAAGGCGAAATTTTGGAAGGACATGATCAAGTGGACAAGACTGAAGAATCACAGCAGCTGCTTTGTAGATCTCTTGTGTTACCGTATGACTAGCCTCATTGATCAACTCGAGCAATTTCAACATGGCGTCTAGAATTGGCGTCCAGTCATGGATTCTAGAGCCTTTGCGAACTGTAGAGATAACGAAGAGAAGACCTCCGCATACATTGAGTGCAGCTCCGTTGGTGCCCGAATCAAGTGCCTTCATTCGGTCAAGCACCGTATCCACTATCGGTCTGAAGTTCTCGGCATCACTGTGGTGTACTAAAGCAACAGTGACTCCGACAACAACATCATGAACAGCATTGTTGTGACCGTGATCCAGCATCAGGAGAAGATCAATCATACATCGATACGTGTGGATTCCGCAAGAGGAAATTTTCCTCTCGATGCCTTTGATCGAGTTGAAGAGGAGACTCATAAGGCCGTGCTGGTATAAGTGGACTTTTGCTGGACTGGCGTCGAGTCTCGCCACCAAGTAAATGTCGTCACGGATCGCGTTAATGATTATCTCAAGTGGCTTGGAATTTTTAATGTAGATCATGGCTGCCTTTCTAATAAGAAACGACATTGCCTCTGCCGCAAAACGTATTGTATGAAGCTTCTGTGTCTCTCTCCCTAGCAGTGGCGCCATGATTGCAAAGACCGGTTGTAGATTCGGTACCAATAAGCGTGATAGGTATTTAAAAAGCCATGCCAAGCACGCAAAGCTCCATTCGATGACCTCCACATTGGCATGATTCGCAGCTAGATGTGCCAACAACGTCACAGCTCTAGAAAAGTGCTTCTCGAACCTGGCACCAAGATCGTGCGCAAAGTTAATCAAAAGATCCAGCAGTGGCTCCAAAGACAGCGGGTCTCTTCTCTCGATGTATTTAGCTAGGAGATCGAAGATCCGCTCGTTATAGTGAAGGACCTGGGGCAAGCTATTGCATATCGGATCCACTTCCTTGATAAATGTAGAGAAATTTTCGGAGAGATTAAGATCTTTCCATCGATCGACAGCAAGTCTGAAAAAGGACGTATGTGTCGCAAAGTCTTCCTCCTCGGCCTGATTGGGGCGACGTCTGCGAAGAGGATCGATGTTGAGTTTTGCAATGCGCTGGTTGAAGGACTCGAAGCGATGCTTTCTTGTAGATGTAGTCCCTCCTTTCACCAATTTCCTGGGTCGGGCCTGCTTCCCTGATGAGGTTTCCGCCATTTGTGGAAATGAGATCTCACCTCTGACTGAGAGGTAAATTCCGGTCCCCCTTCGCTCCAAAGCTGTGGGAACGAGGGACGAAAAGTTCGTGGATGACGTCGGCAAACGGACTAACCTGTTCTCCTAGCGTAGCGTCAGTAGCTCGACGCTCGTGCTGCTGTAGCCAGTAAATGGCCTGATTCTTTGATCATTGGGCTTTCGGCTTGTCAAAATTAGCATTTTAACGCTGACTTCCATGGCTTCAAAGATGTAAGTTGGCCGATTCCATAGCTACATTTGTTCCTTAGAAAGAATGAGCAACATTGATCTTCAACATTTTCTCTAAGCAATTCTATCTCCCTGTTGAGCGTTTGCTTTTTGTACTACAGGGCTACGGCAGAGGCACTGCTGGTAAGCGAATTGAAGGGCTTGACACTGATGTTTTCTCAGTATAGTAGTTGGTACAGTGCAAGGACGTTTTGCTGAGGTATTTGGGAAGATTGCAAAGTTGAGCGCCAAGACTTCATTCTCACTTTGCATGATACTCGGAGATCTCTTCGCAAGCGGAGCTGAGCCATCTATGGAGGATGATCAAACCCTCACCTCTCTTCTGAATGGAGATATCAAGATTCCTTGTCCGACTTATTTCACGCTCGGAAAGCACCCTTTACCTCAGCAGATTGTAGACAAACTCGAAACTTCAGATGACGAGATTTGTCCCAATCTCTACTTCCTCGGCAAACACTCGACAACTAAAACATCAGAAGGGCTTCGAATTGTCAGTCTCGGGGGTTTGTTAGATTCGGAAATCACAGCCGGCTTATCTAAGGACAAGCTTTTACCGTTTCATACTGAAGGCGATGCCAAAGCCTTGCACGGTGCTAACACAGCGGACATACTAGTCACAAGCAATTGGCCAACTTCGATTCGCTCTCAGTCATCAATCAAGCTACCAGAGGGTGCAGAGGAGCCACTCGCTGAAGAGTGTGTAGCGGATCTCTGCTCTACCCTAAAACCTCGCTATCACTTCAGCACCTCAGACTCACTTTTCTATGAGCGTGAACCTTTCTTTCATTTAGACAACGAAAATCAGCCTGACAGTTCTTCAGTCACCCGCTTCATAAGCCTGGCGGCTCACAATAACCCTTCGAAACAGAAGTGGCTCTACGCTTTCTCAATCGATCCTAACGCTGCACCACTTACTACAATGCCTCCCGGCACAACAATCACGCCCCTCGGATCCTCCAGGAAGCGACAACGCCAGCCCGACAATGAGCAATCGTACTCACGCTTCTCCCACCAGCATGGTGACCACTACCGGCCCAAAAAGAGATTACGCCAACCTCCTCCTGGCCCCCAACAATGCTTCTTTTGCCTTTCAAACCCCAATCTGGCGACGCACCTCATCACTTCAATCGGCAACGACGCTTATCTTACTACAGCAAAAGGCCCCCTCAGCACATCCTCCACCTATCCCGCTCTTAACATCCCAGCACACATCCTTATCATTCCCCTCTCGCATTCCCCCACACTCACCAGCATCAGCCCGGCGGAAACCAAGATCTCCACATACAAGGAAATGCACAAATACCGTCAATCTCTCCAATCCCTCCTCAACTCTTCAAGCAAAGGTGCCCTCGGCGCAGTGACATGGGAAGTGAGTCGTGCCCAAGGAATTCATACGCATTGGCAATTCCTCCCAGTCCCAGCCGATCTCATCAAGAAGGGCCTGGTGGAAGCTGCATTCAAAGTTGAAGCCGAAAATGAGAAATATCCGAAGAAGTTCCAAACAAAGGAAATTGGAGACGGCACGATTGAACAAGGCGATTTCTTCCGGGTTTGGCTCTGGCGGGTTGAAGGCGACAAAGGGAACGAGGACGATGATGGGGACAGCGATGATGATGAAGATGACGATGACAAGATGAAAGGAACGGAGAAATCGCTTGTGCTGCCGCTGTCGGCGGAATTCCGATTCGATTTGCAGTTCGGAAGGAGGGTGATGGCTAAGTTGCTAGGGTTAGAGGGGCGCATGAATTGGAGGGATTGCTTGCAGAGTGATGCCGATGAGAAGAAGGATGCAGAGAGCTTCAAGGCGGCTTTCAAGGCATTTGATTTTTCTTTGGGGGAAGACTAGGGTTCGATGCCAACTGCTAAGTTGAAGCATCCTAATCCATCATCCGTTTGTAGTTTGATCATTTGAGATACCCAGAACATGCAACTTCAAGCGAAGGTCGAGAACTTTGACATATCCTGGCATATCTGCTATAACCCCTCATCTTATCAGTAAGCATACAAAAAGAGTTTCCACGACCCTGTGGCTCATGAACGAAGAGATGGTAAAATCAGTCGACCAGATATCGCATCATACATCCCTCCATGAATTCCCACTTGCGTTCCCACCTTGCCCTCGTCCTGCCTGCAGGATACCAGGCGCCTGTCCAAATCCCTGCTGATGAGCGCCTGGACTCGGCGGCGGCATCGTGTTGCTATAAGTCGTTCCCAATTCTTGCGACTCGTTCACCCCACTAGGTTCATATTTCGTGCTCTCGCTAGGAGCGTACGCATTGTATGCCGTCTGCTGTCCATGACCGACACCAAAGTCGGGTCCAGTATATGGGTGCCCTGCGCCATGGCCGAAGTCAGGACCAGTGTAATGTGGTGATAGTTGTCCGTTGTGGGTGATAGGGTGGCTGTCGGTCTCCGCATGGCCTGAAGTCGGCGCCAATAGATTCACACTGGACGTATTCGCACCAATGCTGTTCATGGGTTTGTGGCCCGGCATGGACTTCTCCATATGGCCCATTTCCATATTCTCGCTCTCCTGCTCTACTTTCCGAGTCTTCGCTGTGTCCCAGCTTGGCATAGCTGGCAGGCTATCTTCCGTGACCTTCTTTCCGCCACTGGGCATGTCGAATTGTGCAAACCTGGCAGGCGCACCGTACGGGGGAGGGGCGTTGTGAGGGTTATTGGCCGGTTGGTAGCCTTGGTAGGGAGCTGAATTGAACATGGAAGCTGTGTTAGCACGGTTGCGACCACCAGACCCACGGCGGCGACGTGTGCAGCAGCGGATGCAGCAGAAAATGCTCAGGCAGAAGACGAGAACAGCGATGACAATGCCGGCTATGGCGGGCCATCTGGTAATTGGTTTAGCAAGGATTAAAGAAGTGGGGTTGATTGGAGTTTACATACTTGCAGTAGGCTTTGGACATACAATAGCTCCAGCCTGATTTGGTTTCGTGCATAGTCGAGAAGGAATGGAAGCGGGGCTCAAGGACACCCATTTTGCCTGGTTGATCTGGTTGATACAAGTTGTCGTTGAGATTTGGTTTTCAAAGAGTCACAGAGTTGGTAAAGAGGCGCGTTTGCGGATTGTGCGGGCTCGGCGTATTCCAAGTGAAGGTGAGGGAGTACCAGTACTCTTTGTGCATATGTGAATGAAA
>JAABUP010008756.1_pt1 | contig 12757 bp, 16 predicted proteins | sample 5559201 | NCBI WGS metagenome assembly JAABUP01 (sample SAMN10711887, study PRJNA513373) | rock metagenome | isolation source: Antarctica rocks | place: Antarctica | reverse complement strand
AACCTGTCAATGCCAATTGCCGCAGCAAGAGGGGAGGCGGGACGGAAGTTCATTTGAGCTAGTTAAGCAGCGCTCAAGGTGTAATGAACCATCACCCAACTGCGATCTGGCCACTGTCGAATGTGCACTGCACATTGTGCAGGGGAACTTTGAAGGTGACCACATCGTCATTCAATGTCCAGATGAAAATGACAATACGTGGGGGGAGTAATTTATGTCATCCCTGGTACTGATGCCATCATCCGGGTATGGGTCTGGAAGATAGGCACAATCAACATCCGTATTGGGGCCGGCTTGTTCTCCGCACCCCATCAGTCGGTGTCTTGGCTTGTTTAATGGCAACCAACAGCTGTACGCTGTCTTGAATCGACGCCGACGATCACGCAAGTTTTGCGTTTTGTGGTTAGACTCTGACTGCGCAGCATGCTTCGAACCGACGACAAGTGCAGTATGATAGCCGCGTATCCCTGCAAGCAGCAGAGCCACCGACACGTATATATGACGCAGACAAATGCGTGTAGCGTTCTGGCTTCTGTCACATTGTGCTTGCCTCGCTTGTGACCTGACCTGAGCTGCGACAAACAACCCTTCAGCTGTTTCAGGAGCTGTTTCAGCTGGCACCTGGGCAGCCCGATATAACATCTGGCTTCTTGTTTACATGACACCGACAGTTGTAGTCCTTCTTTTCTTTTTCAACAACTGGCAGAGCCTGCAGCATCAGTGGCCGCTACAGTGTCATCGCAGACGGCATCGAGCAGCTCCATGCCTTTGCTGTGTCAGCAGATGGGCGCTTGGTGCTGAGCAAAGGTGCAGAGGGCGTCATCAATATGCGCTGGATCCACTTTTTGCAGGTGGGTTGTTTGCTTGGGGCTCATATCACACAATGCAGCCACAATTTCATGATAGTATGCATTGCAGTACCGCTATAGCAACAGCATGATCACAACACGATAATGCAAATCAAATACAGTAAATTGATTGCTCAGTGAGCCAGCTCTGCGCACCGGGGTTGGTGTCTCCAACTCAGCAAAACTGATGGCCTAGTAGTCAGTGACACAATATCTGGTGTTTTGAAGAGTAGCCTGCTCAACACAGCTGCAACTTAGGATTGCGAAAACAAGCGTGTAGATGTAGTCACACAAGACGCTATTAAGCAAGCCCCCGAATGGTAACCGCAGGGGCACCCTCCTCTGCATGAACCATGTGATCTGCAGCGACTATGAATTCAAAGTTCAGGTATTTGACTCTGATTGTCGACACAAGTTGCTAGTCACTATATGTGCACATCAACAATACCCAAAGACCAGGGCACAACAATCACGCAATGCCTGCACGACGACAGCGAAGTGCAAAAAATACTTTTCCTGTCAATCAAAATGCTTTGATCAAGAGCTAAAGGACGCCAGAAAAGCACGCAAAGCCCTGAAAGCGAATCCTGACGCCACTCAAGACGATATCAGAACAGCAGATAGAGAGTTCAGAAGCCTGCGCCGAAACAAGGAGAAAGCGTGGGCGTTCAACAACGTTCCGCCTGAAATGCTGTGGCCTCCAGCAGACAGCGCGAGGATCTCTGGTTGGCTGAGAAAGAGGGTGCAGAGACAGTATGAGCTCCAGTCAGTTTCTGTCGAGGGCCTCGACTGGGTTTTGAAGTTGCATCAACTTTCTCTGGCTCCATAGTCTCGAGGAAGGTTGTGTGGGACAGAGGCTTGTTGTCCTTGTTTTTTCAGTGCAGGGTTCACGGAGTATTACCAGACTTGGTTACGCCATTGGCAGATGGACAATTCAATTATCCAACGTGGAGTAACTTCGGATAATCGGTCAAGACCTTTGGCATTTTTTCCGAAAACAGTGTGCAGAGTTAGCTCTCGTCGAGGCGCATCCATTGATGTCTTCAAATCTGAAAGTGAAAATGCAAAATATTTCACTGTCGTTGCTGAGTTACCACATTTACCCCTCTACATCATTCAGTATCTTGCCCAACAAATGCACTTCAGCTCTGGTGTACAGTCATTGCTGTCTATAGGTAGCTACGCATTGCCACTGCTAACGGTAACTCACAATAAAAATGGAGATGATTACACATTTCACCATGGACTGCATGTATATACATGATTGCAAAGCTAAACCTGTTGGAGACCTCCCCCTCTGCCCCCCTTCGACCCCCCTGACCCCCCTTTCCCCCCCACAACTCGCCAATATGCCAGTTTGTAGCAAACGGCGATACTATTGGATAATTGATTATCCAATTGGCGAAGGAGAATTGCAATAGAATAGCCGTGAACCCTGTTTCAGTGCTTATATGCTATATATATGCTCATATATGCCTGCTGGCATGTCAAAGAGTTGTGTCTGTCCTTGCTTCACAATATCACAATATCCATACCAACGACGTTGGCAAAGTGCTTCACTTGCTTAGGATAGACCGGAGAACAATCCGCCAATCTCTCAGTGATGGGAAATGTCTATTGATCTGATGCAGTCGCCGATACAAATTGTCTTAAATCAGTAGTGACTGGCAGATATTCACAGCTGCCATTAGACTATGTTGTACATACAGATTTAACGGTGGCCAATGCAACAGCTGGCTATGAGCTGACAATCCATCAATCTGTAAGGTGAAAATTTAATGTGCAAGGAAAGTACTACCTAACTAATTAACGCAAGCAGTAAAACAGGCCAACCACAAGAGCACCGATACTGACACACATTCTGTCTGGCCAAGAGCATGTCCACTAGTGCAAATGTACCATTGCATCGCAACAAAGATAACATGCGTCTAAGTGCAACACCAAACACAACACAAGAGCGTCCCAAGTTCACCTGTCAGCATGTGATTCTGGGCAGCCAAATGACAGCGTTACTATGCAAACATGTACAGCTGGCATCAACTCGTCTGATGCTGAAAAATGCTACATCACATACAATATCATGTAATAAATAATAATAATAATTTACAGGCGTTCCAGCTAATCGTATCATATCATATTATGTAGTGACGCCCAATTTGACACCTGCTGCCAGGATTTGCAACTGTTCTAGCAGCGCATTGTGGAATTGCTGTAGCTGTGCTGCACAGACATCTTCTTCTGTGGCACAAGCTAGCTGTTCCACATCCATATTCGCAAAGAAAATGCCAGACACGGCAGGGAGTTGTTCCAACATGCCAGCTGTCAGCATCTCATGACAGTGTTGCAGCGCAAGTGCGTTACGAGCACACTTCCTCAGCACAGCAAAGCATGCATCTGGCAAGCTGCCCTGCAGCAACAGATACTCCAGCTGTGAGCAACAACAAAGCAACGAATTTCATTAGCTTTTTGCTCTATTGCCGCCTATGCGTCCTTTTTTGTCTACTGCTATTTGAGCTTGGATTTGAAGCAGCTGCAAAAACTTATTGTAACTCTACATACATTGCAGACAGTGTGTGAACACACTAGTGCAGGTGACTCAACAGCAAAGCACACAGCAAGCTACTGACAATTCGACAAAAAGTGCAAGCGGTGCAGCTTGAGGAAGTGACATCCCTCACCTGGAGCTTTTCGCGTAGCTGGAGAGACAGCCTTCTGACCTTCAGCTGTGTCTGAACTGCATTGTCCTTACGCCGCCCTTCCTGAGCATCAGTGGTAGGCTGCAATGAAGCTGCTGCATGACTGACCTGCTCATGGATAGGCTGAGTGGCAGCACCTTTTTGCCCAGCTTGCCTAGCATGATCGGCTGCCTGATCAGAGAAATCAGGCATCTGCTCAGCGAGGTGATCTGCCTGCTCATCCTGATGATCTGCTGCCTGAGCATAGTTGTCATGAACAGCAGCTGGCTCCAGTGCAGGCTGTTTCTGAAGATGCTCAGAGCTGTGACTGTACACGCCTGGGGCACCAGGCGCTTGCCTTAAGGCAGCAAGGTGCTGCCCTGGAATAGAAGTGCCCTGCCTTGGACCAGCGTCATTGCCTTGTGAGGACATTCTGAGCTGCTGAGCAGTTGTTGTGCAGTCCTGCTCTGTATGCTGTACATCCTCAGCCTCCTCAACATGTGGAGTGGCTACAACATTCTGGACATCCCTGTTCACTTCAGCACTTCTCTCTACATGCAGGTCACCAGACTGGCTGCTATCATCACTGCTGCTCACCAGCCCACTTGCAAATGCTGCTTCTCTGCCTAGCTGTGCAGGCTTGTCCCTCTGCTCATGCGCCGCGTGCCTGCTCTGCTGATGTTCTGAGGCCAGGTGGCGTCGAGCAGCAGCAAGAAGGCGCTGATTGGCTGGATCTGCTAGGCTGAGCTGATGGCTGGCAGTGTGGCACCACAGGGTGACGTCATCTCCCAGAGCACATGCGGCTGCCGCCCTCACACTATACCTGCAGTGTATGCAGTTTGACATTCACAGAATTTTCCCACTTATTGTCTGTTGACTCCTTTGATGAGTCCTAAAGACAAGAGATGTCGATTGATTGATTGATTGATTGATTGATTGATTGATTGATTGATTGATTGATTGATTGAGTATAGAGAAGGATACACGAAGCGCTATGCTGAAGAAGATCACATGTAGATAAGAGATGGATGATGATGATGACTGCACATACGCAAATTTGCAAGTGATAGTGAATTCACTGCGGTAACTATATCTGGGCTTGCTTTGCAACTCAAGCAATTTCCATGTGACCAATCTCAAATGTCCCATGCAGACACAATGTCACATGTGCGTGAGTCAAGTCAGCACGTTTTGATGAAATGGGTGACAGACCAAGGACGTGGGCGGGGGGGGGGCAGGCGAGAGGGGGGGGGGGGGGGTTGGGTGGGAGTTGAGAGTGTACACGACAGAGTGCATATGACAGTCAATCAACAAGTCACAAATGCAAACAAGTGGGAATGAGCCAGTGGGGCAGAAAGTGGATGGCAGTGGCATTGGGACTGAACAATATGAAAAAGAGACAGGAAAGAGACAGGAAAGAGACAGGAAAGAGACAGAAAAAGACACAGAAGACCTTACCCTGCCTGCCCAGGCTTGGATTGCCTGCCCTGACGCTTCACTCTGTCCTCAACAGATTGGCAAATACTGGCCACAGTTTGTCTGACTGCCTCAGCAAATGCCTCCAGGCTGTCAAACTGGCCACGCTGTGCACGCTGAGCTACTGCTGCTAGTGATGTAACTTGCATAGGGCCGTCTGGATCAGCCCCAGCAGTGCTGAGATCAGCCTTGGCAGCAGTTGGGTCAGCCCTGTTGGCGGTGACGGGGGCCTGGGCACACTTGATGCGTCTGTCACTTAGCAGTTGTTGTCCACAGAGCTTCAAGCGTCTTTGCACCTGCACCAAATAGTCACAGCCTGATGTGCAGTTTGGCATATGGCGTCTTGTTTGCATTTGTCTACTGCTAGCAGTACTTGTCAATGTGCTGCTCGGAAAGCAGCATTTGATAGCAGGCATACAATAATGATGCATATGCATACCATGCTGACAACCTCGGGCATCTGATGAAACAGCGAGAATGGACTTGCTGCAGAAGGGAGTTTGATGTGGGCTGGAAGATAATGCTGTCATGCGATTGTTACAAAAGGGCACGCCCTTTGCTGCCCCAACAATGGCTGACACAAGGGCATGATGCTGCGATGGTGGGATTGAAACCCAGCATGATTCTGACAGAGAAATGCTTACCTCAGCATGCAGTTTCAAACCCTTTTGCAAGTCGTTCTTGTTCACTGCTGCCTGATGCCCTTTGCCCGCACTCCTATTTGCCCCTGCCGCTGTCACTTGCCCTGGTACCTCCTCTAACTGCCCCCAGCCCTTCGGCAAGTGCCCTGATGTCTCTGCCAAGCGCCCTGATGCAGCTGGCTCTGACCCTTCCTGATGTGTTTCAGCTTGCAGCTCTGCCACTGCTTTCTCAGAGCCAGAAGTGCCCCTGACCCAGCCCTGCTCTTCCCCTTCGTCAGCCACACCTGAGCTGCCCCAGTTCTGACCAGCCATGGTTGAGCCTGTCTGGCTTGCAGCAGTGCGTATCCTCTCAACCAGCTGACTATGAAACACAGATGCAGCAGCTGATGCCACCACGTTCGCTGCAGCTTCTGCCGTTCTGCGGATAGCTTCCTGCCAACTGCTGCTGGATGCAGCCTCCAAACCTACTACAATGACCTTGCTGCTGCTGCTGCTGCCATGTGGTCGTGAGGCTTGCTGATCATTGGCATCACTGATCGTGATGCTACCTGCTGCTGTAGGATTGCAAAGGGTTGAGTTGAAGGTGGTGCTCGCTGATGTGACCACAGCTGATTGGCTCTGAAAGAAGCGCAGCAGCACAGGTGGGAGCTGCTCGGGGCTGCGCTGGCAAGTTGCCAAAACAAGCAACGGTTGAGCAGCAGGAATCTGCACAGCACGTGGATTGTCCGCCCTCTTTTGGTGTGCTGTGACACATGAAGATGAGAAGCGTAGCAGCAGCAGAGCAACAGTGGTTTACTGTATGTTTGGCTCTGAAAGCCAACATCTGCCCTGCCACATACATCGTCAGGAGGCACAGAGGCTGACACATTGTCAGCAAACAACGCCTGTTGAATGGCTTCCAGAAACAAGACTGTCACTGTGATGCAAGTGGGTGACCCTTTGCAACAGGATTAGCTAGATGTTATGCTGACTTGAAGGCTGCGAGAGCCAGGTCCGCAGTTCAGAAGAACAGGGCAACCATGCAAGATCTCACCTGCTTCACAACCTGCTCAAACACCTTCCAGATCTCGGACAAGACATACACCTCAACACTCTCGGCATTGCCCTCATGCTCCACATCCACAGCAATCTGTCCATGAGTCACAGGTCCTGTCTTTCCAACTGCCTGTGGACTCTGAAAGTCAGCAGCAGTGGCACGACCAACAGCAGATGGGCTCATCATCATTGCTTCTTGGTGCCGTGAGCCCGGGGCAGGGTTGTTTGTAACAGCCTTGGACCCTGGTGGACTGGGCAGGCTCATGGTCGGGCTGGCCAGGGGATCTTGATCAGGCTGGGGGCTGTGTCTAGCAGCCCTGGTGCCCTTAGGGCTAGGCAGGCTCATGGTGGGGCTGGCAAGGGGATCTTGCTCAGGCTGGGGGCTGAGCATAGCAGCTCTCAAGAGCCTTTGGCTGGGCAAGCTTAGTGTTGGGCTGGCTGGGTCAGCCTGATCAGGCAATGGCCCTGCAAGACAAAATACTCATGTCCAAAGGGCGCTTTTTGCTCAAGCTTGTGTGATCTTATCAAGGTTGTGATGGCACTTGCCATGGGCCATGCAAAGCATACTTGCTCTGCACAACATTTGTTCACTCATTTGTGCACAGAAGTATGTGTCTTGTCCTAGGGCCAGAACTGTACAGTACAACAGCGGTCTGTGAGCCTGTTCAGTCCATGACACGCCTGTTGCTGGTCATTTGTGCAAGATGCAAGGGTTGCCCAATGCATTGCAAGCATGCATCCATGCCAGAGACAACGCTAACAAGCCGCCAAGGTTTTGACATAGAGCATTGTAGGGCTGGCCTGAAGCAAGTCAGTTAGTAACAAGCCAAATCAAATCTTTCACAAGCCAAGTGAACAGCACAAACCTGATGTGACAGGTTGCTGCTGCTCAGCTGGCGACGCCTGTTGGAAGGACAGGTGGCGAGCAGGTGTGGAGGCAGCCTTGCGCCCTGGGGTAGCAGACAAGGTGGGGTTGCCCCTAGAGCCCCCTGAACCCCCCTGCCTTGCTTGCAACGACACCAGACCCCTGCATATACTACAAACTCATACACAGATTTGTGGAGATAGCTGAAACCTCGCAACAATACAAGGATGTCTTGCAGCTATATAAGCAAACACATTTGCAACCAGGCACACTGTTGAAGGCTATGCATGCAAATGTTACCTGAAGGGTGAAATGGAGGCGGGGTAGGACTTCAAGGGGGTGATGGAGGGCTGGGCATTTCGCTGGGGAGTAGGGCCGGTTGCAGCCTGCCTTGTGGCAGGTGCCAGCCCTTCTTCTGCTTCTTCGCTGGTGAGGGTGGCTGTCTCCAGGGCCCAGGCTTCCAGGGTGGGTAAGTAAAGAACCAGAGGGGTGTGACTGTTGGCCCTGCACATAAGCACAAGATTCTGACTTCTGGATCCAGAATTCCCATAACTTCCATGCCTGTATCCCAGCAACAGCACTGTTGAGCGTCACTTTTGGCTTGTCTGAGAGTCGAAGGACTTGGCCAGTGTGTGAGAGGAAACATATCTACTGTTGTCAGCAGTCCAGGGGGGTTTCAGGGCTGGGTGAGCACTGCCAGTATGCTCTCATTGTCTGGCACATTAACAAGCATCTACCAATATGCAAGCAGACATTTTGCAGTGCAAAGCCAAGGACTGTAGGCTTGGAACCGGCCCCTTCCCCTACAAGGCTGACCCAGTACAGCTGTCACTCAGCTGTGATGGCAATACATACAAGCAGCCCTGTCAATACTGCAGCAGCAGCATTTGGCGGAGTGAGTCTCCAGCATGGAAGTGCAGCTCAGCAAACATAATGGTCTACAACAACAGCAAGTCTGTATGATAGCTTCAAAAGCTCCAGTGGAGAAGCGCATGCTGAACTTTCAGTCTCTTCGGCATTGACGCCCTCAAGTTGAGCAATTTTATGACTATTTAGAAAAATGCAGCAATGCTTGTCAATTGCATTCTTCTTCTGCACCTGCCTCAGAACCACCACTCGCTGGTAAAGGCAGAGACTTTTGAAGCACACCGCATCTCCCCAAGCAAGCAAGTGGACTTTCAAGCAAAGCTACAAACGCGAGCAACAGCAGCTACAGTCAACATCTGTGCATTGCTATATTCAGCATCACTTTCAAGACGCACCACTTTCAAGATTATTCTTCCAACACCAACACACGCAGACTGATGGCATGAGCGTGCCCATATGCCTGCCAGTCATGTTCTAGTGAAAGGCAAACTTGTCTGTAACGACAGGCAGAATAACCTTCACCTGTGCATTGCACACATAACACAGGCAGACTGATGGCATGAGCTGGCCCATGTCTTGGATGGTGCCTTCCAGTCATGTTCTGGTGACAGGCAAACTTGGCTGTAACGACAGGCAGAATATATTTATTCTATATTTTATATGTTCTATATATATATATATATAATATGAAATCAATATTTATATATTAAATATTTACATATATTTATTGTATAATTTTATTCTATATAGTCTTCACCTGTGCATTGCTTCCTCCAGCAGTTGTACCAGTCCCACAGTTGCATCTCCAGAGCCTCCAGCCACCAACATAGGCAGACTGATGGTGTGCACTTGCACCCCTTGCGCCAGCTTGAGTAGAGCCCCTGCTACCTGCCTCTGCCCTGCACCTTCTTCTCCACATAGGAGCAGCTTGCAGGGGCGAGGGGTGGGCTGCTGCTGTTGGCCGGGGTCTTGTGCAAGGGCTGCATGGTGCAGTGGACTGTGAAGAGGAATTGAGCTGCCTGCAGATTTGTGAGGAATGACACTAGGTGCAACTTGTTTCAATTGGCCAGAGTCTTGTGTAGGCGCTGCATAATGCAGTGGACTCTGAGCAGGAACAGAACTGCCTGCAGGTTGAATGCAGCCTTGGTGAGGAATGCTACTAGGTGCAGGTTGTTTCAGTTGTGATGTACTTATGGAAAGCTGTAATGCTACCTTGCGTACTAGGGTTGCATCTCATGGTGCCATACAGCAGTACCTAAACAGTCACAATCACAACAATACAAAAGTACCAATACTTTATGCAACAGAAAATGGTATAGTGATAACAGAACAACGATATTATTTGAGCAAAAAATACATAATTTACAACCAGATCACAACACACGATACACTGTACAATAAAAAATGTTGTACTATCATATGTGCAATAGAGCATATTTTGACACACTGCACTGGTCTTTGCAGCACTGCAACAGCACTGACAGGCCGTAAGTAGAACAGAGACACAGTATGGGACACAGTAGGTACCTTGCAAGGACAATTAGCTGGACCGCCTGTATATTATTATTATTATTATTATTATTATTATTATTATTATTATCATTATTATTGATATTGATATTGTTATTATTGTTATTGTTTTTGTTTTTGTTGTTATTGTTATTGGTGTTATTATCATCATTATCATTGTTGTTAGTATTGTTGTTATTATTGTTATTTTTATTGTGATTACAGTACGATGGAGTCTCATACCTGATTGATGCAGAGGTGGTGCCTCTATAGCCCCAAGCTGAGTCAGCATTGCCGCCAGTCTGTTCTTTTGCCTCCCATCCTGGACTTCTTCTTGCTCTTGCCCATCACAAGCATCATCACCTTCTCCAGCAGCTGCTAGGGCACTTGCAATAGGACCCTGCCAGGACAGCTGTGCGCTTGCGATGCACCGTAATGCCATGGTAAGGGAAGGTAACAGCAATGGCATCATGTGGTGAGGCATGGCTCGTGCATGGCCAGAGGACAGAGCAGATATATTCTGCCTGGCAGAGCAAGGGAGGGGAGCTGCAGCCAGTGCTGCCTGCCAGTCAGCTGCCTTGACCTTCAGCTTCTCAAGCAGCTTCCATGGCAGCTTTCTTGACAGACTCCCAGGCAGTTTCTGCTGACCCTTCTTATGCATGGCCCTATGCTGGGGATGCAGTTCAGGCTGCTCTGGCATGTTGCTCTGCTCATCTAACTGATTGGGTCCAGGCTGTGGCTGTTGTGCTTGAACCGGCTGCTGCTCATGTTGAACCTGCTGATGCAGATGTTCATGCTGCAGCTGTGGGTGATCGGCAACATCCTGCTGCTGCTGCTGCTGACTAGAAAGATGCTGCTGCTGGCTAGAGAGATGCTGCTGCTGCTGCTGCTGCTGATGGTGATTGGAAAGCTGCTGCTGCTGCTGCTGCTGCTGATTGGGGTGATGTTGCTCTTGGTCTTCACTTGTATCACAGAGCTGGTCGACCAGGGTGGGTGCAGCTCTGGAGATTGCCGCCATGACTGCGGCTGTGCAAAGGGCTTGCAGGTCTGCTCCAGCAAAGCCCTCAGTGGAAGCAGCAACGCGATGAAGCAGAGCATCTGAGGGCGCCTGCTGCCACCTGCATCACATCACAAGCTTTTTGCATGCAGTGCACGTTTGTTCACAGGTTTGTCACTTCCTTCCTTCATTGAGCACGTGCGTTCTCCTAGGTTGGAGACATACGCGCTGAGCAGCTTCTTGTATAAGCATGTATGACCATGAGCCTGGCAGTCAGTATACCAGCAATCATGTGTGTAGTCTGCACTTGACTTGTGCACAGTGTATGGGGTTCCATGGTTCTGTACAGTTACATGAACGCAGCAATGCAACAGGTGCTTGGACAGTCCACCATGAATTGTGCATGGTGCATGCAGGTTTGACGCTGTGTGCTGTCCTGCAGATACAGTTACACAGTGCAGATGGCTGATGGCAGTCATGACGTTCCTCATATGATGCCTTCCTTGTTTGCCACACAAGACGCATAGACACCCAGACCATGTACTGAGACAGCTGGAGATTACGGTAGCTAGCTAATGCATTGACATCAATCAACGTGCTCATCTTCCGCTGTCTGCTGAAGGTCGAAGATTGCAAACTGTACCTGCCAGTGTGAACATTCAGGATAGCAGCCCTGTCTGCAAGGGAGGGGAGCCCAAAATGGACCTCTCTGTCAAAGCGGCCAGGCCTGCGCAATGCTGGATCTATGGCTTCTGGCCTGCAATCAACCAGGCAATCAAATGACATTTTCTGTATGCAGGAGACATCAGGGGAGTCAACAGACACAACAACTGGGACATCCACCTACAGCACCAAGCACCAAGTGTTTAGGGCGTGGGAGAACACAACACCAAAAATTTGCAGCAGCAATGTTGTGATGAAGGCAATGCAGGCAATGTCCCCACACACTGTCTTGTGTTACAGGCTTCACATTCACAACCACTGCTTCTGGACTTCTTCACATCAGAGCCCATTCATGACTTATCATGACAACATTGCTGCTGCTGCTCAGCTTGCACATGAAGAAGATGAGCTCACCTATACATAAAGACATGAGGCATGCAAGAGCTCAGCAAGGACACAACAATCACACCTACTCAGTTTCTAATGGCAGACCTGTGTCAATGGGGCAAACAAGATGAGCTCAAGATCATACACTTCACTGCATTTGGTATCACACTAGACGCAGCCTATTGCACCTGTTGGTGGCCCCAATGACCACCACAGCACCCCTGTCTACCACCCCGTCCATGAGTGCCAGAAGGGTGGACACCACGGAGGCAAAGACCTGGTCGCCGCCGCTGCTGTTGGAGGAGCGGGCAGGCACCAGGCCGTCCAGCTCATCCAGAAAGATGATCGATGGCGCATGCCTAGCAGCCTGTGTTACACATGTCAATGCTCAGTGTAAGTCATAGCAAGGCTGATGCCTAGCAGCCTGTGTAGACTGATGCACATGTCAATGCTCAGTGTGAGTCGTAACAAGGCTGATGCCTAGCAGCCTGTGTCACACATGTCAATGCTGAGTGTAATAATAATAATAATAACAACGCCTTCCAGCTCATGATGAGCTAGGTACGTGCGGGACAAGTCTTGTCTTTCCAAAGCAGTCTGTCTTGCGCATCTCTATACGGTCTACTAATCCCACGGGTTTGACAATCATGCAAAGCAACATCATTATAACTAGACCTAGGGCGACCAGGTGGGCGGAGCCCCTTAACTTGACCAAACAATAGCTTCTTAGGCAATCTATCATTAGGCATCCTGAAAACATGACCTAGCCATCTGAGTCTTTTGCCTTGCAGCTG
>JAABUP010008755.1_pt1 | contig 12759 bp, 9 predicted proteins | sample 5559201 | NCBI WGS metagenome assembly JAABUP01 (sample SAMN10711887, study PRJNA513373) | rock metagenome | isolation source: Antarctica rocks | place: Antarctica | reverse complement strand
CTTCTTCCGCCTGCCGGTTTCGAACCATGGAACGTTGCTATCACCCTCCGAAGAACCCTCAGATGTGGTGGGGACGAGCTGCCGGTGAGCTAACGCGTCCTCCCCCGAAAGGAAGGGGAAGTATTGTGGGAGTTGTGGTGAAGGGGTGTGGGGGGTGTGAAGGGGTGTGGAGTGGTGAATGGAGATGAGGTGGGGTGAATTGAAGTGAGGTGTGGTAAAGGTGTTAAGGGGTAAAGAGTTTGGGTGCATGGAATAACATGTGTCCGAAAAGCATCATTCAGACACACCTTACTTTTCACCTTCAAAAGGAAGGTGTAATCCCAAAAAAAATAAAAGATCGCAAAATCGCATCTCCGCAAACCCGCGATCCCACCACCTCAGTGTGCGCTTATCGTCGTCCTGAGGTGGATTTAGAGTGTTTGTTACGACCTATCCGCGAGTGGTCGAGCTCGAACCCAACACCTGCTGTGAGCCCTCGGATTCCCATTAATGAGGACCGGGAAGATAACCGCAAGGCTAAGTTACCGGCCCCAGATTGTGAAGAAGCGTATTTTAAACTTTTGTTTAAAGGTGGATGATCTTGATAATTGTTTAGCATAGAGTCAAAGAGTGAAGATGATAACAAGATTGGGTTAAGCTTGGGGGTTTAAAGAGGTACTGGCCGTCTGTTAGACGTTCGTAATGGCTTGTCCAGAGGAAAATTGCTAATGAAGACGGTTTCCACTTGACTGATTTTTTGTAGCGAACCGGCGCAAATGTAGCCGAAGAGATCTCATATCCCAAGCATTCGTACCTGTGAACAAACCATTGACTTTTGACATCTGGTTGTCTTGGTTGCTGCTCTACTTTCTCTTTCTCAAGCCTGCGACTATCGCTACCACGGGGCACATCATGACGATGTAGCTCACAGTATTGCACGCAGGTTCTTAGGTTTGTGGTCCGCGTTAGGCTAGTAAATAAAGCTCCACTGGATATTCAAAACATTTCCAACAATCATGTACTGCTTTCATTGCTTGCACATCACACAGAAGCGGACAGTATTTCAACCACAGTATCTAATTGAAACAGCTCGATGCAACGTCGCCGGAAGTTCACAGAAATATAGATAGCGGTAGAAAGGCGGTTCTTGTGGGGGAAACACGATCTTTCGCACTATCCCGGAAGCTCGATCCTGTGGTCTTCTCCCATAGGCAACTCCTGAGCGCCGTATTGTTTGCTATCAAGCTCTTTTGCAAAGTTGAAATTGCCACTGATCTCGTGCCCGTAGTGTTCGCAGCCATCGATCTCTTGACCCGAGCTTTGAGCTCCATCAATCTCTTGAAATATCGCCTGTGGACGAAATTCAAGCTCAGCGACGCCGGTATCGGAATCTTCGACATAACTTCGTTTCTCCTGCAGTTTGGCCGCCCGTAAGCTAGCAGCCTTAACGTATTACACCATGGATACAACAATGAGCAAAAATGTGAAGCTATCAATAGCTATGCCAACTATTACACCAGCGGACATATGGTGAGGTTGACTTTAGACACTGGGAGATAGGATGGTCTTGATATTCTGTTGCACGTCTAGGTTCCAGGCACACTGAGAAATCGAGAAATTGCGGCGTTCGTAATCTGCAATGAGATATCTGCGCTAAGTCAGAACTGGCCGCTTGCCTTATGCTAACATATAGAGAATATACTCACGCTTCTTGCAGGAAAGTCCGTCCGAGCGTATATTGACTCTCATTCGCAGCACGCATGAGCGGAAAATATCTAGACGAGTCAATTACAAGAGGATAATCAGCCACAAGATCGAAGGCTGCATATGGCAACGAAATATCGACAGGTCTTCCAACTGTCAAATTGCTGAGAGTAGAAGTGACACTGGCATTCTGTGCTTCTAGAGCTCTATGTTGTGTATCATTGATGAGATACGCTTGAACATCATTGTTCCAAGTTATGCCGAAAGCGGATCGAATTTCTGACAGATGTCTAAGGGAAGGTAGAAATAGGGTATGGTGGAATCGACGAAGGCGGGCTATTTTTCTTGGCGAGAGAGTGGTATCCACTTCGGAGGTAGAAAATGATTGTATTAGAAATCTTGGTTGCCGTCATAATCGTGTATGGTGCGCCGAGGATTCAATAATGTAGCACAGCCGCAAAGTTTCCACCGGGGTATTGCCAAAAACAGCATTTACAGCCCCTATAAACCCAGTCCATAAAATGTTGTATTGGATGTGATGAAGGTGCAGCAAGCTCGTAGCCTCGTACTTTCTCACTCGCGCTTATGGATTGAGATCGAAATGGTCCAATCACAATCCCGCTATACCGCAATGGCCGCCTCTACGCGCTAAGGCTACCTTAGCGACCTGAACAGCATAGACAAACAGAGTACTCGTACCTTAAGGTAGGTAGCTGGATGCTCCACTTTAGATCGTGGGTTCCCCATCACCACAATCTGACTTCTGCTAACTTACTGTGTGTGCACTCGAGCCTGAACCCTCCCAGTACGCCTGCGCTTTTTAGCTTACAACGTGGAGGAACGGTCTTGGGAGCATTTGGTGACTAGGAGTTCGATTTAACTCAAGCGAACCCTGATATAGGTATGCTACCTACGATGGCGTGTAAGCTGAGCCTTAGGTCTGCGGTAGCAGGGTCCTATTTGCATGGGCTCTCCCGGAGGAGATGAAACAATCGTTGATCTACAACCTGTCGCGCGGCGAAGTCAGCCAAGATTTGACATTGAATAATAATGTCCAAGGATCGAGGGTACATTTGAGCTGTAAAGAGTCAACATGATCTTCATCCTCATCTAAAGCTTCTTTCCTCTGCGCTTTCAGATTGGACATTCATTTTCTACCATCATGTTGCCCTTCTAATCCGAATTACACAATATTACAATACTCTCTTTCCAATTCATTTAGTGTGCTGTAGTTGGTTAGAAAAAAATTATGCCATGTTGAAGAATTGGATTATCGTGATTTATTTCATCCTCAAGCTTGCAACTGTTGATGCTGTGTCTTCATGGCGAAGTGTGTCTTTTAACATTCAAGTTGCTAAGCGTAGTTCAAAGCTGTTGCTCAATTTGCCAATTCGACAAGTCGTGCCACCTACCCAACAAATACGGAATCATCCCCGAGGACTTGCTGCTTTGTGGTTCAAGACAAGGTAGATGTCAGATATTGGGCACGTATGAGATGGTCCTCTCCTCTATATAGACTACCCGACTGATCACCTCAAGATTACTCGACGACCACCGCCTACGGCACAGTCAATGTGACATCAATGATCACATCACTCACTAAATACGTTGACACTGTTGTAACAAATTATGAGACAACAATCAAAGCCTCCAATCGTACATATATAATAACATCAACGGATATTGGTAAATACGGCATTGCTCCGAAGAATTATGCATCGAGGTTCCCTGCAACAAGGGTTGCTGAGCTGAACGGCACTGCGACAACTCTCTATGGTCAAGCTATGTAAGTCGTAATTGGCCTAAGGGTCGCTCCATTACTAATTTGGCATAAAGAACATCACCCGTTGCCTTCTACGTATATTCTACCATCAAACTTATCACTGTACCAGCTGTTACCCAAAGCAACGGGCAGCTGGTATGTGCAACACCATCCACGCTTACCCAAGACTGCGGTGGTACACTACCTTTTGAACGACGATATCCTGAAATGAACTCAAACGCCGAAGCCTACTTCAGTATGCGAGACTCCGATGGCCGGTCCTCTGGGTCTGTAAAAGGAAAAGCCATAATTCTGACTCCACCAAATATGCCTACTAAAACAACGTTAACGTTACCTAGCGCAACAAGAACTTACAGACACGTTGAGATTTTCTTCTCGGACCCTTTTGTATATCGCCCACTGTAAGGCGCCATAGAAACGTTGAAAGATGTGAGTGCACAATATGCAAGCCACAACGACAAAAGAGACTCGATGCCCCTCACTTCTGAAGGTTCTGTAACCGCTACTGAAGACTATGATTACATACCGAAAACGCTAATCGAATGGATGGCCCAACAGTCTGGATACGTTCCGCAGTATCCACACCTGAAATCATGTCTGGCTCGTGAACCCTCTATAGTCCCTGGTTTTACTTGCACTCCAGTAGCTCCAGTATATGCTTCCGAGGTTCCAGACCTGACAACTTCACTGTCTTATACGGTTACATGCTTAGATTGCTTTCATTCTGGTGCTTGTTCGATCAGCAACACTCCAGATGCAGCGGCAGGTCCAACCCAAAAAGCGACAGCGATAGTAGAGGTTCAAACAAGCTCCTCTCTTTCTACCGCATTATCCCGACCTACTAGTACCCTAGAAGCGTCAATTCCCGCATCAACAGAGCAGGCAGTATTCACCGATATTAGCAGGCTCGAAACCCTCAGCCTCTACCGTGGCCGCTTCGGGTTTGTCAGTTCCCAATGCCTTCACGATAAGCTCAACGGACCCAACACCATATATCTCAGCGGCTATTGCGGGTGCAATCCTATCCGCCTCGACCTTTGCAATCCTAGCCACGCCGTCTTTGTCAGCCTCAACACTCCGGTCTTTGCCTGAAAAAAGCGCTGGTCAAGGAGAGTCCGCTATTATCAGCCCAACACACCCCAGCACCAGGGCGTATTCTACCTTATCTCATGGACTCAGTGCACCCACAAGCCCAGGAGGCTTTGTACCCCCTCCCACTACGCTGGGATCCCAAGGACTTGGCTTTGTGATACTAAGCGCTTTTGGCGATGCTTCAAAGGCTGTAGAGAGCTTGGCCTCTCCAGACCTAGACTCAGTGGTGGGCAAGCAAGCTCCGGAATCTGGCTCAGAGTACATGTTTGGCGATATTTCAAAATCTGCAACGCCTTCTACTGCTTCTGCAGCGGACGTGAACCAATATGCAAATTCCGAGCATGGTGAACAGACACTAATCACCGTCTTCCCGAGCGCTACTTCTGCGTTCGTTCCTGGATCTCAGCGACTCACCTTTGACGTTTCATCTCGGCTGAAGATAGGCAGTCAGACTCTAATTCCTGGCGCAGCTCCAATCACTATTTTTGGATCGACTTATTCGCTAGCCCCATATGCTTCCGTGATGGTCATCGATGGCGTTACTGTCCATTTGCTGAGTATAGCTGAGAAGGAATCTAGCATCTCAGACAGCATAGTCAGTCTCAACAATGGCTCTCTGCGCCCAGTCCCGAGCAGTACTAGATCCCAGATCATCATAGGAAGTCAAACACTGATCCCAGGCGCATCACCAGTAATAATCTCCAGAGTCACAGTTTCTCTTCCGTCCTCAGGGGACAATGTGGTTATTGGCCAAAATACCCTAACATTGCCAGAATCACACCATAATGCATCAAATACGTCTTCAGTAGGCAGCGGCACGACGAATAATGTTACCATTCCCTCCCCTACCAGATCTCTACATACCGATACAACGCTTCCTGGTCCAGCAACCGCGAGTAGCAGTCAAACCGGACATGGCAAACGATTAGATCTTGGGGCGTGGCGATCAATCACAACTTAAAGACTGGCAGGATTTGCAACTGTCGCCCTCATATAATACGACATCTAAGCCGAAGTCTCGCCATTCCTACCCTTTTTAGGCATCACAAATTTGTCGATTTGTCGGATCCGTTATGGGATTAAGTCGCTATATCATCGTTTTATCCATCCATCTTGGCTGCCCAGTCGGTCGAATTATCGAGTCGTTCACTAGATTAAGTCGAGGGTAATTGCACGCTTGCTGAATCAAGACTTGCAGCCATTCTACACTCCAGAGACTCCCCCTGTGATCGTAACGGACTACCCTCGCCCTAGATTGACGAACCACTACCTAATCCGGCGCGCTGTCTCTACCTTTTGGGGCGCATCTCTTCTATCTCCATTCAATCAAAATTCCCCATTCATACTTCTCTCAATTCTCGGTTGGTATTTCATTCTCTAAACCCCTCACATTTTGTCGCATTCGAAAATGATGTCACAGTTATGACACAATCACACAGTTGTGGTCGCGTATACCTAAGGTAGCTGTGACGACACACTGTTTGTGTGCAGTCGCAAAACCATATTACGAAAAGTGTTTCAAGTTTCAGACTACAAATCATTCAAAGTTGTACTATGGTGTCCTCCGTGATTCAGCTTCAGTGTTCCTGCAACGTCTGTCTCCAGGATCTTCGCAAGAAATCAGTGACTGACTATTGAAGCAGAACTATCCAAGGGGGAAAAAAGAACGCAGTCACTCGCTGCAACACTTTGCGCAAAGACGCCAGGGACTGGCTTCAAGATAGACAATGGCAAAAATTACGCAGAGATGTAGATGGGAAATTACCCAGTGCTACCGGCAAAGGTGCTTGAGACTGGCGAAGAATTACACAAGGTGTTGGATGCAAACAAGGAAAAGTTGATAGGCAAGCACTGCCTCCCGAAGTTTGATGGGGTGTTACCCTTCTTGCCGAAAGTTGGTCTTGAAATCTACAGCATAGCCGGGCGTACCAAGCTGCTAATCTTTAGATACTCTCAATTGCCAAGGCCTTGCCGCTCCAAATCCATCCGAACAAGGACCTGGCAACTCGTCTGCATCACAAGGACCCAGAGAAGTTCACCGACGATAACCACAAACCTGAAATCGCCGTAGCGCTTGGAAAATTCGGGGTGTTTGGTGGGTGGAAATCTAACAATGACATCGAATCCTTGTTTAACACTTTAGAGCGGCTCAAGAAGTTTCTGCCAGATCAACATGTTCCCTTCGATAACGAAACATTGAAGAGAACTTGTCAATCGATACTTGAAGCCTCGGAAGGTCATTAGAGAGACTCAGGAAAAACTAGGGAAACTTCCTAAAGAGTCTTTTGGTAACCAATCGTACATACTTGATCTTTCTCTCGTCTGCAAAGCCAGTACTCTAAGAAGGACCCCGGGAATCTCGTCGCCCTTTTGCAATGCTCCTATTAACATTACTTTAAACTTGCTCCAACTAGCAAACTATTGAACTCCAGAACAATGAATTTCCTCACGCTCAACGCCGGCGACGCAATCTTTGTTCCTGCCGATGCTCCCCATGCATACCTCTCAGGCGACATCGTCGAAGGCATGGCTCGTTCCAACAACGTCCTGAACACAGATTTCTGCCCCCGCGCGACAGCATCGAGCTCTTTACCACATCCCTAACATTCTCGCCACACAACGCAAAGGAGGTGATGTTACCAAGCACGAAAAGCAGCAGAGGTCAGATGGGCAAGACGTTGGAGTATGCGCCACCGATGAGTGAATTCAACATGCTCCGAGCAGATTTAGGAAAGGGTGAAAAGGAGGTTATTGAAAAAGTGGAGGGGCCAAGCATACTCTTTGCAACCAGTGGAGGCGGAAAGATGCACGTCGACGGCCAATCGTACGACATCAAGGAAGGACATGTATCCTTTGTGGGCCAGGGGGTCGAGGTGGCCTACGATACGGATGCCGGGATGAGGACCTGGTGGTTTACAGGGCTTATGCGGAATAGGTAAGGGCTAAGGTACGGGGGACCTTATCCGTATGAGTTACAAGGTCAAGTGTGAGGCGCGACTTCGACCTTTTGAGGCACGGTTCAGTTGCCATGCCATCAAGGAATGCGCGCTATGAGAGAGAGTAGCTGCTCAACCATCTGCAGGACTTGTTGTTTTCATGTTCCAAACCACGCAGCAGCAGATCTCACTCTTTTACGGAGTATAAGGTATGAAATTAAGGTTCGTCGACAGGCCCGTCTAATGGTTGGACGATTAAGTCAGCGTGGCGTGGCGGGGTTCCGGGTCCCTCGGTTGAAACGGCTACGGTAGGCACTAAAACGCAAGCGTGCACAAGCGTCGCCGGGAGATGAAGATCCAGGGGGGGGTTTTGAACGTCAGTACAAACAGTTCATCGGCTCATCGTCGGGCACGCATCCAGTCGTCTGAAACCTCCATCCTCCTACCGCAAATGAGACATCCACCTACGGTACCTTACCAATCCTACGACGCATCGAGTGATTCGAGTCTTGTCTAACCCCATGCCTAGAGAAAGCGTCTAGCGAAACATGCCCTGGTGTTATTAATCCAATCAATGCAGAACCCATTGGTGCACACATTGAACGCGTCACTACGAAATGCGTGTTTGGATACGTGGAAACAGGACAAAGAGCTTGATCCGTCCTGCATACCTATGAAAACACCAATTGCGTCTTGATCTCGAACATTCATGAGATTGAGAATGTGGGGTGGCTGTCACCCCCCGAGCCTCAAACATTCCTTGGAGTGCAAGCATCCCTTATAAGCCATCAATCCTGATTCCGACACCGATCGATATTCATCGGCTTCGAAGACCATTTACAAGTTACGGAATACAACATCATCAAAGAGCAAAAGGAAATTAATTATCTTCTCATTATCATTGACCTCCTGCAATCTTACATCTTAAGCGGAGGTTCGCCCCTGATCTCCGGCCTCGGTTAGCCTACCCGAGTACCGTCAATCACTCTTTGTTATTCTTAACCATTCGTTTCCCTTCCTTCTTCTCCTTCCGACCTCACCTCTTCACCTCTTCACCCATTCATTCCTTCATTCACGCTCTTTCAAGCTTTACCCACTTCCATTCTTTTAAGTGTACAAAGCAATTCATTCATTTGTTCAAGGTTACGCCAGTCGAAACTGCCACTTCCCACTCACAGTTCAACGACTTCTCCCCTTCCGACCTGCAAAACCAACTAGAACCACAAAACCGTCTTCCTGGGGAAGCTTACATTCCTTACACATCCGGCTGTCTTTACTCGAAAACTCCCCGAGATCTGTGATCTCGTCTCGACCAGATATCAAATTCGTTCACCGATACCTGAAATCAAAATGCGTTTCTCAACTCTGACTACCGTTGTGTTTGCGGCGGGCGCCTTTGCTTCTCCGATAAACAAGCGAGATGTTGTGACCGACGTGGTGGTGGACGATGTTGTGGTCACCGATGTCATCATGACCACGGTGACTGCTGGCCAAGCTCCGCCGTCGCCTGTTGCTCAAGGCCCGGTCCCAGTTGTTAATGTCATTGTTACCACCACCAGTGCTCCGGTTGTCGTTCAGCAACCGCCACAGCCACCGCCAACAACCTCTCCCTCTCCCTCTCCCTCTCCTAGTCCTGTTCAGCCTCCGGTCGCCGTTGTTGATAAAGTGGTTGCACCTCCCGTATCATCCGCCATATCGTCGGATGTGCCCTCGTCGACCGCAGCTCCTTCTAGCTCAGCTGCACCCTCGCCAAGTTCCAGTCCTAGCAGCGGTTTACCTACCACGTTCGTCGATAACCTTGACACTACTAGCTCTATATACCAGCAACTAGCGTTACAGCACCACAACATCCACCGTGCCAATCACTCAGCTTCGGCTCTTGTGTGGAACTCCACTTTGGCCGACTACGCGAAGACAACCGCTGAGACCTGCATTTGGAAACACAGCCTGTAAGTAAAGCTTAAGCATTTGATCTGTTGTCGGTGCTGTTGAAGGGTTGCTAACCCCTACTAGTGCACCTGGTGGTGGAGGATATGGCCAGAATATTGCCAACGGCGTTGCACCTGGCAATATCTCTAGTATTCTCACCAACGGTCTTTACAATGACGAATTCGACAAGTACGGTGGCCAATGGGGCAATGACAACCCAAACATGGGTCAGTTCGAAGGTTGGGGTCATCTCACTCAGATTATCTGGGCGGCAACTACTTCCGTTGGGTGCTACACCTCCTCTTGCGCTCCTCCAGGTGCCGATCCTCAACTTTGCAACCCAGCGACTGGTGAAAGCTACTTGAAGGGAGCCTCCTGCGGCCCGAACCCTGGCACTCCTGCGTTCTTCACGGTTTGCAACTACTACCCTGCAGGAAATGTTGGGGGTCAATACAGCAACGTCCAAGCTCCGAAAGGTGGCAAGCTTGTGGCGATGACCAAGAACGGTCTTATCGGTATGTAGACGACTATCACATCGACACGGGGCTTGACCGGAGCGAGCTGGTCCACGCTCTCGAGTCTGAGTTTTGAGATGGCGGATCTGTGCGCTGAAGGGTCTCCTATGCAGGGGATTCTCTACTTCTGACATCTTGCCCGAAACATGTCACCAAACATTCCGCATTTGCCTTTGGCATATGTGTATGGACAACGAGGCAGGTCAAAAGCGAGTTGTCTTTCGATTCTTGTAAATAAAGTTCAGCAGACGAGGTCTCTGGCGAGCCTCTGGTGCTTGCCCAAATACATTGATCTATAAACGCAACTGATGATCTTGAGCGTCCAATCTACGTTCATGCCAGGTAAAGTAGCTGATGTAAGATACCTTAATAATCCCATTTACGAATGAAGCCTAAGTGGTATCATCGTTCATGTAATCCCCGCGTACCGGGCTTATCGATTAGATACTGCCTTGTCGATAACTCAATTGTCACCGCCGGCCCCTCACTGTTCGCTTCACTTCATATTCACCACGACGTAACGGCGAGTCTTTCTAGTATCATCCTCTTCCTCCAATACGATGCGCAGAATCAAAACAACAATCAACACACGCTTCCGACAAACCATCGCTCACCCATAACCACTCCATACCCCCCCACCCACGTTATCCCCTTACTCAAGTCCACCGTCCACAAACACCAACAACCACAATCCACCATGGCCACCCACGAGTACGACACAGCAGGGCCCCAAGGCACAGAGCCCTTACGACTAGTTAACCGCCTCAATGAGAGCAGGAGCCCGTACGTGAGTTGCCGCGGACTGGCTCGAGACGGCGCGATACATGCTGAGCTAGAATGCGCCTTTGACTAGGTTCGCGCGCACATGCAGAACCCCGTTGCGTGGCAGACATGGGGCCCAGAGGCTTTGGCGCTGGCGAAAAGGGAGAATCGGATGCTGTTTTTGAGTGTTGGATATGCGGCGTGTCATTGTGAGTCCTGCGTGGGTTTTGTTGGTGTGCGGGTACCTACCTTTTGGCTCTGTGGTTTTCTACTTGCTTGTGACTTTGATTCGCTATCTGTGGAATTGGGTCTTTGCTAACAGGAATTCAGGGTGCCATGTAAGTATGCCTCGCAGTCGATAATCTGGACTTTGTATTTAGAGACGAGCTTCGGGAGATGTTTCAAGAGCACATATCTGCGCATATATTTCCTGGGCGATGGTTTTGTCTTGGAAGGGAAATTTTAACCCAATTTGTTCCAGGTCATGGAGCGCGAGTCCTTTTCCTCCCCCGAAATCGCCCAAATTCTCAATTCCTCCTTCATACCCATTAAAATCGACCGCGAGGAACGTCCTGATGTTGATGCCATTTACATGAACTATGTACAAGCCACTACTGGTTCCGGAGGCTGGCCACTGAACGTTTTTGTCACGCCTGAACTCGAGCCAGTTTTTGGCGGTACCTACTGGCCAGGCCCCGACAACGGCTTGAGACGGTCGGAAACACTCGGTTTTATGGATATACTGAAGAAGATGAGGGATGTGTGGACAAAGCAAGAAGGAAGATGCCGAGAGAGTGCGAAGGAGATCACGAGACAACTGAGGGAGTTTGCGGAAGAAGGAGTGCATAGTCACCAACTTGGAGAGAAGAACGACGGTGACGGGTTGGAGATCGAATTGCTCGAGGAATCCTACCAGCATTTTGAAAGAAGATACCAGAAAATCAATGGTGGCTTCTCGCATGCGCCAAAGTTCCCAACTCCAGTCAACCTCGGCTTTCTTCTACGGCTTGGGCAATGGCCGAGTGCGGTCAAAGACGTTGTAGGGCAGGAAGAATGCGCCCATGCTACGAAAATGGCTGTCCATACCCTTTGTAGAATGGCGAGAGGAGGCATTAGGGATCAGGTTGGATACGGCTTCTCGCGGTATTCGGTGACGTCTGACTGGAGTCTTCCACATTTCGAAAAGATGCTTTACGACCAGGCACAGCTCTTGGATGTCTATCTGGATGCCTTTCTTGTCACGCACGACCCAGAAATGCTTGGGGCAATCTATGATATTGCGACATACTTGACAAGTCCACCAATTTCTGCCCCTGGCGGAGGCTTCTACTGCGCCGAGGACGCCGACTCCTACCCTACAAAGGCCGACACCGAAAAACGAGAGGGGGCCTTTTACGTCTGGTCTCTCAAAGAGTTCCAAAATGTCCTCGGTGACTGTGATGCTGATATTTGCGCTCGATTCTACGGCGTCACAGCTGACGGCAACGTTGCAAAAGAAAATGATCCCCATGACGAGTTCATCAGTCAAAATGTCCTAAACATTAAGTCTACCCCGAGTGCTCTAGCGAAAGAATTCGGCTTGGCCGAAGAAGACGTCGTCACAATCCTCCGTGAAGGACGAAAAAAGCTTCGAGATCATCGAGAGCGAGAGCGTCCGCCGCCAGCACTGGACGACAAGATTCTCGTTGCCTGGAATGGACTTGCCATTGGTGCTTTAGCCAGAACCAGTGCCGCACTCGAAAGTATCGACCCAGCAAAGGCAAAAGAGTGCAGAACCGCCGCCAAGAATGCCGTCGCCTTTGTAAGAAAAGAACTCTACGACCAGAAATCTCACACCCTGTGGCGAATTTACCGCCAAGGCCGAGGCGACGCCCCCGGTTTCTGTGACGACTACGCCTTCTTAATCCAAGGTCTCATCGACCTCTACGAAGCCACCTTCAATGAGAGCTACCTCCAACTAGCCGACACCCTCCAAAGTCTGTTCCCCTCCCCCAATCTCTCTCAACCCCCTTCCGAAACTGACACCCCACAGAGTCCCAACTCCGCCTCTTTCTCTCCC
>JAABUP010008754.1_pt1 | contig 12759 bp, 8 predicted proteins | sample 5559201 | NCBI WGS metagenome assembly JAABUP01 (sample SAMN10711887, study PRJNA513373) | rock metagenome | isolation source: Antarctica rocks | place: Antarctica | reverse complement strand
AGGCGCACCGTCAGGTTGCGCGCCGCCTCATAATCCACGGTCTTGAATGTTCGACTCATGCTCACACTGTACCATCACAGACGGGACGGAGCGTTCGCTTCTCTCCGACAAACTGCTAGGGTCCGGGGGACTAGTCAGCCAGGGGCGGAGGGGACGGAGGGGGCGAGAAGGGACTTGGGCGACTTTTCACAGACCCTGAGGGCGAGGAGGGGACAGAGGGGCGGGCGGCTCGAAATATGCTATACTATGGATAGTGTGTGGGGGCGTGCGCTCCCATTACCCTCCATCTCTGACCCTTGATGAGACGGGCTTCCAGTGCGGGGCCCGTTTTCTGTGCCGTCAGGCGCGCCTACACTGCGTTGTGTACTGTGCCCGACGGTGACCTACACCGGGAGCATAGCGCAGTTATGTCTACATCTTTCGACACCCTACAACTCGACCCCGAGATCATGCGCGCGGTCGCCGAGCTCGGCTTCGAGGAGGCCACGCCCGTGCAGGAGCAGGTCCTGCCCCTCATGCTCGCGGGCAAGGACGTGATCGCCCAGGCTCAGACCGGCACCGGCAAGACCGCTGCCTTTGGCCTGCCCATCCTGCAGCGCCTTGACGCGGGGGCCAATTACCCGCAGGCCTTGGTGCTGGCCCCGACGCGCGAACTGGCCGTGCAGGTAGCCGAGGCCGTGCACCGCATGGGCAAGCACAAGGGCGCCTCGCTGCTGGCGGTCTACGGCGGCCAGCCCATCGAGCGGCAGTTGCGCGCCCTGCGCGCCGGCGTGCAAATCGTCGTGGGCACGCCCGGTCGCATCATGGACCACATCCGGCGCGGCACCCTCGCGCTCGACCGGGTCTCGACACTGATCCTCGACGAGGCCGACGAGATGCTGGATATGGGCTTCATCGAGGACATCGAGTTCATCCTCGAGCACGTCCCCGCCGAGCGCCAGACCGGCCTCTTCTCGGCCACAATACCGCCGCGCATCGCCACGCTCGCCAAGAAATACATGCGCGACGCCGTGCGCGTCACCATCGAGAAGGAGAAGGTAACCATCCCGCTGGTGCGGCAGACCTACTACGACGTGTCCGGCCGCGACAAGCTCGACGCCCTCACGCGCCTGCTCGACTACGAGTCGCCCGCCTCGACCATCGTGTTCTGCGCTCGCAAGGTCGAGGCCGACACGGTGGGCGAGAGCTTGCAGGGGCGCGGCTACTCAGCCGACGTGCTGCACGGCGATCTCAACCAGGTGCAGCGCGACCGCGTGATGAACCGCTTCCGCAACGGCCAGGCGGAGATCCTGGTGGCGACCGACGTGGCCGCGCGCGGGCTCGACATCTCGGACGTCAGCCACGTGATCAACTACGACATCCCCTGGGACCCCGAGTCCTACGTGCACCGCATCGGCCGCACCGGCCGCGCCGGGCGCGCCGGCGACGCCATCACCCTGGTGACGCCGCGCGAGCAGCGCCTCCTGCACATGATCGAGCGCGCCATCGGCAAGCGCCTCACGCGCATGAAGCTGCCCTCGCCGTCCGACATCGCGTCGCGCCGCCGCGAGGCGGTGATGGACCGCATCCGCGCCGCCATCGACGAGGGCGAGCTCGGCCAATACCTGCCGATCGTCGAGGCGCTCGGCGACGAGTACGATCCGGTCGACATCGCCGCGGCGGCCTTCAAGGTGCTCGGCGACGGCACCCTGATGCGCGCCGAGGAGACGGGCCGCGACGAAGGCGACGACGCCGGCGTGGAGCCGGGCATGACGCGCCTGTTCATCCACGCGGGCCGGCGCGCCGGCATCCGGCCGATGGACATCGTCGGGGCCATCGCCAACGAGGCGAACCTCCCCGGCAACCGCGTCGGCTCGATCGACCTCTACGACAACTTCTCATTCGTGGAGGTGCCCAACCCCGACGCCCCTCGCGTGATGCAGGCGCTCAACAATACAACTCTGCGCGGCCGCAAGGTGGAGGTTAACGTCGCAAAGCCCAAGCGATAATCGTCGCAAAGCTCAAGCGATAATATATGGCGACACAGCTCTCCTACACGCAGTCGGGGAGCGTGCCGTTCACGCGCTACGCGAGCCCCATCCGCAACGCGTGGGCAAGCACGACGCAGACGACGTTGTGCGCCGCCATTAACGCGACCCGCTCCCAGTCCGTCAGGGTCAGCCGTCTGATCGCGGTCACGCTCTTGCGTTGATGGATCTGCCGCTGGATGGGATGATTTCCTTCCTTAGCTATTTGGATACAAGTGGCAAGCCACCCGATGCCCCCCGCCAATGTCGCGCAGCGCGGGTTCGTCCTGTATGCAGGTCGTCATGGCGTGCGGGCAACGCGGGTTGAAGCGGCAGCCGGACGGCGGCGCGATTAGATTGGGCGGCGCGCCGGGGATGCCCGCCAACTCCTGCCGCGGCCCGGTCAACGAGGGGAAGCTATTCATCAGCCCGACCGTATACGGGTGCTCGGGACGGCGAAACAACTCGAGCGAGGGAGCCAACTCCGCGATCTTACCGGCGTACATGATGGCGATGCGGTCGCTGAATTCCACCAGCAGCGAGAGGTCGTGCGTGATGAACAGGATCGAGAAGCCGAAGCGCTCTTTCAGATCCTCGATCTGCTGCATGATCTCCTTCTGCACCACCACGTCGAGCGCCGTGGTCGGCTCGTCCATGATGACCAGGTCGGGATTGAGCGCGAGCGCCATGGCGATCACCGCCCGCTGGCGCATGCCGCCGGAAAGCTCGTGCGGGTAGCTCTTGAGCCGCGCTCGCTCGATGCCGACGATGCGCAGCAACTCGGCGCCGCGCTCGAACGCCTCGCGCTTGTTCATCTTGGTATGGGCCTGCAGCGTGTCGGCGAAGTGCGCCCCGATAGTGATGACCGGGTTGAGCGCGTTCATAGCGCTCTGCGAGACGATGCTGACGCGGCTCCAGCGGAAGCGGCGCATCTCCTCGGGACCCATCGCCATGATATCCCGCCCGTCGAACAAGACCTCGCCGCTCGCGATATAGGCGGGCGGCTTGAGCAGCCGCGTGATGGCGTTGGCCACGGTGCTCTTGCCGCAGCCCGATTCTCCCGCCAGGCCCAGGATCTCGCCCTTGCGTAGGCTGAACGACACGCCCTGGACGGCCCGCACAGGTCCGCGCGCCGTCGGATAGTGCACGTGCAGGTCGCGCACCTCGAGCAGGGGCGCGTCCACCGGTACCTGCGCGGTGACCTCGTCGACAGGCGCCGCCTGCATGGGAACACTTTCGAGCGTCATCGCGCCGCCACCTTCCCGGACGAGGCGACCGCCACCGGCCGGACGGCGCCGCGCGGGATCTTGACCTTCTCGGTGCGCAGCCGCGGGTTGCTGACCTCGTCGATGCCGAAGTTGATCAGCGCGCAGGCCATACCGACCAACGCGATGGCCAGGCCCGGCGGGACGAAGAGCCACCAGGCGTCGACCTGCAGCGCGGAGGCGTTCTGCGCCCAGTACAGCATGCTGAACCAGCTCACCTGGCTCAGGTTGCCGTAGCCCAAGAACACCAGCGCGGCCGACGTCCCCAGGGCGTACAGCACCGTCCCGATAAACCCGCTGACCACCAGGCTGATCATGTTGGGCAGGATATCGCGCAGCACGATGCGCATGCTCGACTCGCCGCGCACCACCGAGGCCTGGATGAAGTCCTTCTGGCGCAGGCTCATCGCCTGGCTGCGCAGCACGCGCGCCCCGAAGGCCCAGCCGGTCAAGCCCAGAATGATCACGATAGGCACGTAATCGTTCTTCGTCTGGATAAACGACGTCACGACGATGATCAGCGGGAAGCTCGGGATGACCAGCACGATGTTTGTAATCAGCATGAGTACCTCGTCGACCCAGCCTCCGAAGTAGCCGGCGCTCAGGCCGACGACCACGGCGATCGCCGTCGCGATCGCGCCGACCGAGAAGCAGATGATCAGCGCGACGCGCGTCCCGTCCACCAAACCCAGGAAGATGTCCCGGCCCTGCTGATCCGTGCCGAGCCAGTGCGCGGCCGAGGGCGCCTGCTGCGGCCTGACGGTGAAGTCGCCGACGTTGGGATCGCCCTGCCAGATGAGCGGTCCGAAGATGGCCACGAGCACAAAGAATGTGAGGATAGCCACGCCCACGGCCGCCTTACGGTCGGACAAAATCAGGCGCAGCCAGCCCGGCGCGGAGAGGCCGCGCCGGCGCTGCTCCGTCACGGGCACGATGGGCGTCCCGCCCCCCCGGTCAGCCCCGCACTCACATCGGTCGTCGCATGAACGTCCATGACCAGTTTCTCCTTCCAGGACAGGTTACGATGCGCGCGCGCGTGGGTCAAGCCGCGCGTAGACCAGGTCGGCGGCCAGGTTCGCCAGCAGCACACAAACCGTGATGACGAGCAGCAGGGTCTGGATGACGGGGTAGTCCTGCGCGCCGATCGACTGCGCCATCAGCAGGCCTACACCTGGATAGCTGAAGACGCTCTCGATCAGGATCTGCCCGCCGACGAGGTAGCCCAGGCTCAGGGCGAACCCGGTAATCTGGGGCAGGAGCGCGTTGCGCGCCGCGTAGCCCAACATCACGCGCCGATCGGGCAGGCCGCGCGCCTGGGCCATCGTGATGTAGTCCTCGGAGAGGACGTTGATCATGGTGTTGCGCATGCCCAGCAACCAGCCGCCGACGGCGACCAGCACAAGCGAGAAAGCCGGCAAGGCGGCGTGTGACAGCACACTGCCCACGAACGCCAGGGACAACTCCGGCTGCAGCCCGTCGGTATAGGCATGGTTGATCGGGAACAAGGTGAGCTTGAAGCCCAGGAAGTACAGCAACAGGAGGGCCAGAAAAAAGAAGGGGAAGCTGCTGGTCAGCAGCGCCAGCGGGGGCAGCAAGCTGTCGAGGATGCCGCCGCGCCGCCAGGCGGCCAGGGTACCGACGCCGGTCCCCAGCACGAACGCGATGATCGAGGCCAGGCCGACGAGGAAGATCGTCCAGGGCAGGCTCTGTACGACGATGGTAGAGACACGATTGGGGAACTGGTTGAAGGACACGCCGAAGTCGCCGTGGATCAGGTTGCCCAGGTAATGCCAGTACTGCAGGGGTAGCGGATCGGTGGACAGGCCGAGCGAGGCCGCGATGATGCGGAAAGCGTTGGGATTGTTCGCGAACTGCTGCGCGTGCTGGGCGTAGATGGCCGCGGCGGGGTTGCCCGGCATCACGCGCGGGATGAGGAAATCGAGTGTGATGGCGGCCCAGAGGGCGACCGCGTAGAACAGCAGGCGGCGGATGACAAAGCGCATAACCACAAATCCTTCTACGATCGGTTTGACCACCCCCTTCGCGCCCTGAGGGTGTCGTCCAGGTGGACGGGGGCGCATGCGCCCCCGTCCACCTGGACGACACCCTCAGCGGGGTATTTTGGCAAGAGTTCGCGGATAGCCCTTCGTGCTACCTGCTAATCTCTCAACTGCTCAATGCGCCGGCCTGAGGTGGGTCAGCACGATCAGACGCATCGGATTCGCGTCGGGTGTGCCGGAGGCATAGTAGTTGCTCGCGTTCGGGAAACCTGTGTAGTAGGTCGAGTTGTAGTTCTCCTTGATCAGGCCGTTGATCATGGGGATGACCGGCAGATCGCGGACGAAAATCTGCTGCATCTGGTTGACCAGCTCGTGCTGCTGCGCCGAGTCGGTCGTGGTGCGGAACTTGGCGAGCAGCGCCTCCATTTGAGGATTCTGGTAGCGCGTCCAGGCATCACCGCCGGCGGCGGTTCCGACCGGCCGGATGTTGGTCGCGCCCATCATCTGATTGTAGTAGTCGTACGGCGACTGGTTGCCGTAGCTCCAGACCGTGACCACCGGATAGACGCCCTTTTGCACGCTAGTATACCAGGGGCCGAACGTCGAGATGGCCTGCGGCGCGGCATCGATGCCGATGGCCTTGAAGTTCTGGGACAGGATCTGCTGGATACCGACGAAGTCCGAGAAGCCCGCCACCACCGGGAGGCTGAACGCGACCGGCTGGCCCTTGGGGTCGATCAGCTTGCCGCCCTGCATCTTGAAGCCGGCCTTCGTCAACATGTCCCGCGCCGCCTGGGGATTGTACTGCGCGAGCGTGTTGGGGATGCTCTTGTCGACCCATTGAGGGAAGGCCCCGCTGAGCCCCGTAGCATTGGTCGGCACCGTGTAGCCGTACTCGGCGTTGACGTTGAGCGCCTGGCGATTGATGGCCATGGAGAGCGCCTTGCGGAAGGCGGGCAGGCTGTAGGGGTACTTGGTGGCCGTCACGTAGAGCGAGGTAGGCGTGTCGCGCGGCGCGTAGTAGTGGTGGTAGTTGGGGTTCTTGGCGTCGTAGACCGTTTGGACGTTGTTGATGAAGTCGCCCGACCAGTCGACCTGGCCCGACTGGAGTGCGAGCGCCGACGCGTCGTTGCTCTGGAACGCGGTGTAGCGGATCGAGTCGACTTTCAGATTGGCCGCGTTCCAGTAGTAGGGGTTGCGGCCCAACTCGTAGCTTTGCGCGGAGAAGCTCTTCACCTGCGTGAACGGACCGGTCCCGACCGGGTCAGGCCAGGCGTAGGTCAGCGGGTTCTTGATCTTGGACCAAATGTGCGCGGGCAGGATAAGCAGGTTGTCCACCAGCGTGCCGAAGGTCGTCACGTCGGCCGCCTTGAAGTGGATGGACACTGTATTGCCGCTGGCGGACGCGCTCGTGGCCAGCCCGCTCGCGCCCCACAACCCGATCTGGTCGAGCGCCGCGTTCGTCTTGCCCAGGTTCAGGGTGAAGAGTACGTCGTTGGCCGAGAACGGCTGGCCGTCGGACCACTTGACCCCCTGGCGCAGCGTGAACGTGAGCGTCTTGAGGTCTTTACTGTATGTGTACGACGTGGCCAGCCACGGCGTCTGCTTGCCGTTCGCGGTGGGGTCGACGATGTAGAGCGGCTCCTGGATTACGTGCACTGAGGAGAGCTGCCCGGTGAGCGAGAAGGGGTTGAAGTTGCGCACGTAGGGGCTCGCCTGTTGCCCGATCGTGAGCGGGCGCACGGCCGCGCGACCCCGCGCGGCGTGGGCGGGGACGGCGACGGTGGTCGCCGCCAGGGCCGCGCACAGTGCGGCCGGCGCGGCGATTTTCATTGATGCTTTGAGAGTCATTAGCTGATGCTCCTGAGTAAAGCTGACGGCCGGACAACGCGCGGCGCGAACATTTCGACCGATCCACTGCATTGCCCACCCCGCTGACGACAAATTAGGTCGCGATTGACAACAACAAGTCCACGGAAGAGCAGGCGACAGCCAGTTTCTGGCCGCCACACACCACAATCCTTACGCCCGCGCCACGCCTATCCGCGCGGCTGGCATCCCGACCGGCTATCGCCCTCCTTCCATCCACCGTACGGCTATCCGCGCCACCACGGCGCGATACGCGCCGCTACTCAACCCGGTTGTTCCGGTACCGGTTACGGTCACATGCCGTTGGTGGGAAAGTACCACACTCGCGTGCGCCTGTCAATGGCTGAAAGGGGAGACTCCAGGGTCTGTGAAAAGTCGCCCAAGCCCCCTCCGCCCCCTCCGTCCCCTCCGGGGGAACCTGGGGAGATGGCTCCCCCCAGACCCCCGCCATCCACGGCGCGCGCGGGCAAAGGGGCTTTGGACACCCGACAATGCACAGACCCTGGGGGAGACTCGCGCTTGACAGCGTCCACCTTAGGCCCTTATAGTTGTGAACAATCTGGTAGCGGTTACGGCTTTATTCGGGGACAAACGCGGGGGGCTCGGCGGGAGGCCCGGCGGGGGGCTCGGCATTGACATTGAAGAGTACGACCGAGGGGAACGCGCAGGGGTCGCGCATGGTCATCAGAGACATCGCCGCGCTCGCGGGTGTCTCGGTGGCCACGGTCTCGCGTGTGCTCAACGGCCGTCCCGACGTGTCGTCGGCCACCCGGGACGTGGTGCTACAGCACATCCGTGAGCGTGGCTACGTCACCAGCCGCAGCGCGCGCGCGCTGGCCGGCGGGCGCACCGGCCTGATCGGGCTCACTGTCCCCTACATGGTCGACAACTACTTCGCCCAAATCCTGACCGGGGCCACCGAGGCGGCGTACGAGCGGGACGCCCGCCTAGTGGTCTGCCCGACGCGCTTCGAGCACGACCGCGAGGTGTCTCTCCTCACACGGCTGATGCATGGCACGACCGACGGCGCGCTCCTGATCCTGCCGTCCGAAACCCCCGCCGAGCTCACCGCGCTGCAGCGGCAGGGCTATCCGTTCGTCGTCGTCGACCCGGCTACCCCCCTGGACGACGCGATCCCCGTCGTGGCGGCGGCGAACTGGACCGGCGGCAAAACGGCGACCGCGCATCTAATCGCGCTCGGCCACCGGCGCATCGGCGTCATCACAGGCAGGAGAAATGAGATCGCGAGCCGCGACCGCCTCGCCGGGTACCACTCGGCGCTGCTGGCGGTGGAGCTGGCCGCCGACCCCGCGTTGCTCGTCGAGTCGGACTTCAGTATCGACGGCGGATGGCGCGCGGCGCGGCGTCTCCTCGCGCGCCACCAGCCGCCGACAGCCATCTTCGCGTTCAACGACAACATGGCGGTCGGCGCGCTGCGCGCTGCGCGTGAGCTTGGGCTTGATGTCCCCGGGCGCCTCTCGGTAGTGGGCTTCGACGACGTCGAGAACGCGTCTCTCGTGACGCCGGCGCTGACCACCGTCCGCCAGCCCTTGCAAGAGATGGGGCGCGTCGCCACCGGCATACTCTACCGCCTGATCGACGACCAGCCTCTCGACGTGACGCGCATCGAGTTGTCTACCCGCCTGGTCGTGCGCGCCTCGACGGCGCCCGCGGGGTGACGCGAGATAACGCTACCTGTAACCTGTAGCGAACGGCGCGCAGGGCTCGTGAATTCACGAGCCCTGCGCGCCGTTCGGGGTGCGCCACAGCAAAGTTCCCTCCCGTGTTGAAGGCGGTACCCTACCGAGGGGCGGAGATGCAGGCACATCTCCCTAGCAGCCCCTCGGAGGATACCCATGGACAGAACAGAGCTGTCCAGCGCCATCATACAGGAGATGCAGGCGTTGGTAGGGGAGGCGCTGGAGGCGGTGGTGCCAGCGCTGTTGACGGCGGACCTGGCGATGCTGGAGCAGCGGGTGCAACAGGTAGGTCGTGTGATCCTGGGCGGGCTGGTGGAGCGGGTGGCGGCGGGGCAGGCCCAGGGGCTGCCGCGTCCGGCGCGCTGTCCGGCGTGTGCAGGCCCCCTGAAACGACGGGAGCGCCCGCGCCCGCTCGTGGGTCTGGTGGGCGACTATACGCTGCACCGCGCCTATTATTGGTGCGCGGCCTGCACGCGGGGCGCGGCACCGCTGGATGCGGCGTTGGGCCTGGGGCCGGGAGAGGTCTCACCGGGGTTGGCGCGGGTGGTGGCGCGCGCGGCGGTGGAGGCGACCTTCACGCCGGCGGCGGAGCAGGTCCAGGAGGCGCTCGGGGCCACGCTCAGCGACGAGACGGTGCGCCGTCTGGCCGAGCGGATCGGGGCGGCGGCCGAGGCGCAGACGCAGGCGGCGATCGGGCGCGCCCAGCATGGCCAGCTGGTCTGGACGGACGACGAGGTGGAGCGCGCGGAGGACAGCCCGATCCTGGCCGTGGAGGTGGACGGGGTGCTCGTGCATCAGGGGGCCGGCTGGCACGAGATGAAGGTCGCCACGGTGGCCCCGCTCGGCCCGGCGTTGCACACCGACCCGGACAGCGGACGCACCCATCTGGCCTGGGGCGCCGCGCGCTACGGGGTGGGCGCGGAGGCGGCCGAGGACTGCTGGTGGCGGGTCCATGTGGAGGCGCTGCGGCGAGGCTTGGGCACGCCGGCCGTCCGCACCGTGGTCGTGTTGGCCGACGGCGCGCGCTGGATCTGGGACCGGGCGCGCGCCTTCCTGGGCCTGCTGGGCGTCGAGGTGGTCGAGATCGCGGACATCTATCACGCCTACGGCTACCTGTGGGCGGTGGGACACGCGCTTCAGGGGGCGGGGAGCCTGCGCGCGACGGCCTGGGTCGAGGCGCTCAAAGATCAGCTCTCCCGGCACGGCGCGGCCCCCGTGCTCGCGGCGCTGGCGGCGCTGGAGCCGACGACGGCGGAGGCACTGACCGCCATCGACGACGCCCGGACCTACTTTACGCGCAACGCGGCGCGCATGGACTACCCGCGCTTCGTCGCCCGGCAGCTGCCGATCGGCTCGGGGGCCGTGGAGAGTTCCTGTAAATGCGTGGTGGAAGCGCGGCTCACGCAGGCCGGCATGCGCTGGGGTGTCCCCGGCAGTCAGGCCATCGCCAGCCTCCGCGCCCTGCACCGCTCGGGGCGCTGGGCCGCCTTCTGGCAGACCCACCCCGACCGGTACCAGCCGCCGACAGCGGACGCTGCTCCGCCCACCCCGCGCGTGCCCGCCGCCTCCGCGCCCCGTCCCGCCGTCACGGCAGCGCCTGCGCTATCCACCACCGCGCCGCGTGTCGCCGCGCCAGCAGCTACCCCGCGCGCCGCGCCACGTCCCACACCCACGCCCGCCCAGCGTCCGCTGCTCCTGCCCCGCTCCGCGTAGGGGGAACTTTGCTGTGACGCACCCCGCCGTTCGCGCCCGCTTGACAATCCGGCGGAGCAGGAGGTACTGTTAGGAACACCCGCGTTGCCCGTATAGTTTGGGAACCGCCTACTCATCGAGATTCGCGATAGAGAGGAGAAACACCACACAGCTTCTCACAGTACAGTTCGACGAGATCAACATCGAGGAGGATGTGATGTCAACGAAAAAGAGCGAAACGCGAAACCACCGCTTCTGGCGCGGCGCCTATGTCGCCTTCCTAGTCGCCGTATTGGCAACGCTCACCGTGGCCGTACAGCCGTCACGCGCGCGCGCCGACAATGGCGGCGGGAACGGTCACAACGGGAACGGCCACGGCGGGGACGGCCACGGCGGGGACGGGGCGCTCACCGCGCAGCAGCGCGCGGCGCTCTACGGTATTGCGCGCGATACTTGGACGTTCTACAGCGCCGACGTCGATCCGAACACCCATCTGCCGCTGGATAACATCGGCCCTGACGGGAAGCGCGGCACCTATACCTCGGCCGCCAATATCGGGGTGTACCTCTGGGCCGTGGTGGCCGCCAACGATCTGGGCCTGATCAAGCGGCCGGATGCCCGCGCCCAACTCGCGGCCACGTTGACCGAGGTCAGCCATCTGCAGCGAACGTACGGCTTCCTGTACCAGTGGTACGACACCACGACCGGCGACACCATCCGCAATCCGAACGACATCGCCTGCAAGACGGAAACGACGTCGGTGCAAGACAACTGCTACTTTCTGTCTGCCGTCGACAACGGCTGGTATGCATCGGGGCTGGCCGTGGTGCGGAGCGCCATGCCCGAGCTCAGGCGGCTGGTGGACAGCCTAATGGCGCCCATCGACTTCAGCATCTTCTACGACAATCGGGCGCAGACGGCCTGTAACGTGAACTCGACTCTGCCAGGCAACCCGCCGACGGGCCAGATGTATGGCGGCTATTACGTCGACCAGGGGCCGGCCAGCTACCATAATGGCGCCCTGTATAGCGATCCGCGCATCGCGATGTACATGGGCATGGGCCTGCGCCAAATGCCCGGCGACGTGTGGTGGCGCAGTTGGCGCGTGCTGCCGCCCAAGCAGTGCCCGTCCGATCCCGACTTCTCCTGGCAGGGGCAGTGGCCGGTGGACGGCTCCTGGCAGACGTACACCGATCCGCAGTCGGGCAAACAGTTCAACGTCTGGGAAGGGCGCTACACCTATCCCGGGTCCGATCTCACCTTCGTCCCGACGTTCAATGGCGGCATGTTCGAGGGCTTGATGGCCAATTTGGTCGTGCCCGAAACCTCCTGGGGGCCGCAAAGCTTCGGCTTGAATGACCTGCGATAGGCGCAGGTCCAGGTGAAGTACGCGACCGAGCAGCTGCACTACCCGGTCTGGGGCATGTCCCCGTCCAGCACACCGGACGACACCGGTGGATACGGCATTTACGGGGTCATGGGCCTGCAATTCCCTTACTACGGGTTTGGGGCGGACGCCAGCCACCCCAATCAAGGTCTGTCGGCGGGGCAGTGCCGGCCCGCCTCCACCTGCGACACGGAGAGCACGGTCACCCCGCATGCGTCCTTCATCGCCCTGGATGTCTTGCCGCAGCAAGCCTACGCCAACATCCAGGCGCTGCGCACGCTCTACCCCGGCATCTACAGGCCGGATGGCGGCTTCTACGACGCCGTCAACCCGACGACGGGAAAGGTCGGCCATCGCGATCTGGTGCTCGATCAATCCATGATCATGGCGGCGCTGGACAACGCCCTCAACGACGGGGCTTTGCAGCGGCACTTCGCGCGCGATTCGGTCTCGTGGGCGGCGCACCTCTATCTGTCCTACGAGAGAATGTCTATTCATTAGGCCGACGCGGACCGGCCGGCGCGTCAAGAGGGAGGGGTAGTTCTCTGCCCCTCCCTCTTGACGCGCCCGGATGTACCGTCCGCCATACAGGTGTACACAGGGTTTGTGACGTGCCGGGGCGGCCGAGCCCATGTACCCGCACGCGTCGTGGATGGCGGGGGTCTGGGGGGAGCCATCTCCCCAGGTTCCCCCGGAGGTGCGCCCCAATGTTGGACCCGCGGTTAGGGTCCGGGAGACCAGTCAGCCAGGGGCGGAGGGGGCGAGGAGAGGTAAGGGCGAGGGGGCGAGGAGAGGTAAGGGCGAGGGGGCGAGACAGGCCGCGGGGTGTGTATAGGGGCG
>JAABUP010008751.1_pt1 | contig 12766 bp, 10 predicted proteins | sample 5559201 | NCBI WGS metagenome assembly JAABUP01 (sample SAMN10711887, study PRJNA513373) | rock metagenome | isolation source: Antarctica rocks | place: Antarctica | reverse complement strand
CGAGATACTAGTGGGTAACAGTTAGCAGGCGGGCAATCGAGGGGATGATATTGTCTATAGGTTGGAATACCTTTTTCAGCTCGGGTTGAGCTTGAGGCATGTTGAGGTTTGTCGTGGAGGCCCGTCTGGGTTCCTATTGATGGAGGTTTGTGTGAGTAAGGATATGCGGAGCGCGCTAGTGCGGCTCTTCGTATTTATCTATGCCGTCAACACGATAAAAGCTACATGTGCCTACCTTAGTCTAGCAGTGGAACAAGTCGGCAACCTGCAGGGCCCAGTGTATTGATGAAACGCGTATCGATCATTTTACTTCGTTGAGTAACCTCTCTAACGGCAGTATGCGATCTTCTTTCGCCGCAAGGCGCAAACCTCGACGAGTAGGACAGGATGACGAAGATGATGGCGGTGGGGACGTTCAAATGCAAGTGGCACCAAACGACGAGCAAGGTGTGTCTCAATCCGTCGCTTTATAATGCGTTATTCTAATCTATATGGCCTCAGACAACTGACCGCTTGCCTAGACCGCCCCAGGAGTATGATTCGCGCATCCAAAGGATCGACCAAACCAAGGAAGAGCTCCTCACTTCGATCATCTTTTGGACCAGGGGGAACGTCCATGCTTGATAACGACGATGATGCACCCGCTGTAGTCTTTACCCCCAAGAAATCGAATCTCAGCAGACAAGCCGTTGAGAAGAACGCTCTCCGGAAGTCCTTGGCGCCTTCGCTCTCATCAGAGCATCTCCCTTTCCGCCAGACGGAGGAGCGACCTAGCTACAGCAAGAATTACCTAGACGAACTCAAGACATCGACTCCGTCAACTCCAAAGGACCTGAAATCACTCTCCGATGTCGAGGATGGACAGAGCAAAGCACTTGATCTAGCCGCGAAGTTCGGGTCAGACCTAGAACTGCAACAAGATTCTGCTATTCCTACGGATGCAGAGATTCGAGAGAAGAAAGAACGGCGAGCGCGTCTAGCTAAAGAGGAAGAGTATATCAACCTAAGTGATGACGACGAGAGCAACGAAATCTCCCTCCTCCCTCAAAAGCAAAAACCCGAGACCCGCCTCGTCCGGGACGATGAAGACATTGCTGAAGGCTTCGACGAGTTTGTCGATGATGGACGTGTAGCACTGGGGAAGAAAGCAGAGCGGGAGCAGAAAAGAAGACAGGAGGCTCAGATGCGAGAGCTCATCAACGAAGCAGAAGGATCTTCGGATGAGGATACCGATGATTCCGAAGCCGAGCGCAAAGCTGCTTACGAAGCCGCGCAGACACGAGCTGGCATGGACGGACTACGTAAGGAAGACCCCTACGCTCGACCCCGGCGTCCAAAAACCCCACCGAAGATAACCCCACTGCCAACTTTAACGGCATGTCTGGAGCGCCTACAGGCCAGTTTAGCGAGTATGCAGTACACGAAGATGCAGAAGATCAAGCGTATGGAGGAGCTTCAACGTGAGAAGGCAGATATTGCGGTTCGAGAAGAAGAGATACAGAGGCTGCTGAAAGAGGCAGGAGAGAACTACGAAAAGCTGAGGGCTGAGGCCGGACTTGCCGAGGGTGAACACCGGAACGGGCAGAGTATGATTGGGGATGGGACAAGTACGCCCGGCAGAGGGCTAGAGAGTCTGGGAAATACACCGATTGCGTCGGAAGGGATGAGTCCTTGATACGCTTGGTCAAGGTGTCTTCTCCACCGGGAGTTCAAGAGTAAATGCCCGCTGTTTAAAGGATGAGGCTACGAAAACACTTCAGCAAGCCCCCTTCCACTCGATCCGGCCTGTTCACCACGACGGACTGTGGTCATACAAGCAAGCTTTACAGTGGCAAGGGCCAAGTTCTACACCACCGAGCCTCATTACTACCGCAGACCACGGCTCGGGGCTTTTCTACAAGCAAAGGATCTTCTCTCCACCACCGCACATGCACAGCAAGCCGACTGCAGCCCCATCCGCCAAAGACACAACGAAGATTTCTTCAAGGACGTGAGAACAGTAACACATCCACGGATACATCCAGCCTCGATATGCCGCCTACGATATTCTGCAACATGCTTCCGGTTATTCGACTGTTGGGCTACCTCTACAAACCCCCTCACTATCTATAAAGTAACCACACCAAACCCCCGTCTAAACCAACCACTCCATCCAAACATCTCCCCACTTCCTCCATCCCTAAACCATCTATACATAACCACACCCTAGCTATCCCGATTATCCTGAGCAACGTATCAAACGTGATAGGCAAGATGTGTATGTGAATATGCTGGACTGGTGTCATACGGTTGAGCAGAATAGGGCAATATACCTGGGGGAGGGATGGACGCGGGGGAAGTGTGGGATTTTTGGGCGGGGTGTTGGTAGTTGGGAGATAGGGGTGGTTGGAGCGTATGGCTAGTGAGGATTAGGTCGGACGGGAGGTTCGGGATGGGGTTTTGGGAGGAATGGGGGTTATGGGAGGGGAGGGTGTTCGAAGGCAAGGATGGGGAGAATAAACACTTTCTCTAACCCTACAGTTGACGGTGCTCAGGCCCCCTAAACCAGATATGCAGCTGTGCCTACACCAACCAATCTGCACTGCAATTTTTGCGTGTGGAGCTAGACGACGAAAAACCCATCTCTCAGCATCTCCTTTTTGTTATAGTTATCACCACGTTATGTGGCTCTGTGGCTCTGTGGCCTTCAAAGCTCTCTGTTTCAATTGCCTTGGACGATGCGGTAGTAGTCTTTCAAGCCTGATTGGTAGTGAGCGATATGTATGAAATTCTTAGATTGGTGGTTTTTGATCGTAGCGATGATGGCTGTGATGGAACGGAATGCCGCTGTGAGATCCGGAAGATCCGTTGATTGATTGTGAAGCTCCTCTGGCGTACAGTATTTGTAGATCAGTGCTGTGGATGTGTGTGTGTGGGGGGGTCTTCTAGAGAGAAGTGGTTTTGCTTTCTTTTCTCGAGCGTTCGGGTTGGTGAAACAGATCTTCCGAGGGGGATCAATCGGTCATTGGTGGTGGTGCCTCATGGGCGTGTTTCAAGAGGCTGATGGCTCTTGTCCGTATCACGTTGTTCTCTCTCACTTTGACTTGAACTGATGAGTTTGCAGACTGGATGGGTTCATGACTTGTGCGAAGGTTCCTAATCAGAGGGCATGGAATGATGAATACACCTTAAATAAATCCTGCACTTAGCCATGAGGTGGTACTAGTCCGTAGCACCACCTAGAGGTGGAGCTTCTGCTGGAGCTGATCTCGTATGTCATCTTTCGGTTGTGAGAGTGCTCGTCAGTGACATTGCCACGTATTCAACCGTTCAGTGAAAGACGGGTTATCTCGAAAAGCACCTCCAGATATTCTCGAAACCAAAACCGGTCACAAATAATTCCCCCTCGCAAACCTATCCCCGAAATCCTTCGCCCGGCTCAACATCTCCCTCTTTTGCGCATGCCCAATCTTCATCCCCAACCCCACATCCTTCTCCTTATCAAACGCCCGCGCGCTCGGATCATCTTCCTTTTCTTTCGGCCCAGCATTTTTGTGCTCGGCGTACAGACTCGTATTCCGGTTCTTCTCATTATACTCCCGAATCCGCCTCTCCGTCTCCCTAGCCTCCGCTCCTGCGCCTTTCTGCCTATCATCATCCGACGGCCCCAGCTGCGCCGGCTTTTTCACCCCCATCACCTCATCCTCCAGCCTCTGACGTTTTTGCTCCGGCGTCTCGGTCCAGAGGGCATTGTCCCCGCTGCCGCCTTTCGGAGCAGGGGCTTTGGAGCCTTTACCCGTATTGAATTTGCGGTTACGCAGTTTAGTTGGGTCGACGCGCGCTGTCCAGTCGTCTTGTTTGGGCGGCACCAACATCCATTCTTCGCGTTGGGGCTTCTTGGATGCTGCAAGGGCGGCGGCGGCGGCTTCAGAGGCGATGGCGTCACGGCGGCGGGATTCGGCTGTTGGGGAGGTTTGGCCGGGTGGGGGGAGGGAAGGGCCAAAGGCGCCGTCGTCCTCGTCGCTGCTGCTGGCAGATTGGGAGTCTGGCGTAGTGGATGGAAGTTCCGATAGAGGAGCTGGTGGAAGGGTAGGGCCTAGTACTCGTCGGCGTTTGGAGCCACATTCGTTGCTTGAGGAGGATGAGCTGCGTGCGCGAGTAGGTGAGGTGGGTGCGGGGCCTGGTGTCTCCCCCTCCTCCTCCTCCTCCTCCTCCTCTTCTTCTTGCTGCCGCTTGCGCTTGGCGAGGAGATGGGGTGGGAGTTCTGGGCCTACGGTGGACATGATGTTAATATATCAAGAGCAATTTGCCAAGTGTGGTGCTTTACTGATGTCCTGCACAAAACCGCAGAGTCTCCGGCAAGTCCCGTCGTCTCGCATGCCGCGCCTAGCCCTAAGCTACAAGGCAGTGAATAGGTACCTTACTCTTGCAACGGATCGATCTAAGTACTCTGGAGTCTCACCTGCATATAAAGCGCCTTTGTTCACATTATCCGAACTCCTGCATTGCTCATTGAGACTTCTATGGAACGAGGAACCCAGGTGATACTGCTACAGAAGCTCCAATGCTAGGTATTGAAAAGAGATGTGGGCTTGCAGACGGCTCCGATGAGCAGTGTACAAGAGGAGGCCAACAGTGGTCATGTACAGTTGACCGACGATGAGAAAAGTGAGGAGGAGAAAACCAATACGAATATTGAGCAGGACAATGACGAGATAGCGTCTTTCGGAACGCTCGAAGAGCCTGGCGACCATGAACATGAAGGGGAGAGCCTGACACCCAATGGCGCTTTTTTACTAGATTCTGGTAGCCAGATCCTAGAGACTCGAGGGGAAGAATCTGAAAACTCTGACCTACCTTCCCACCGGACTCTTGAGAGGCCATCAAGTGCTGATGGATCTCTTTCAATCCCGGACGATACACCGTCTATACAGGTACACCCACGGCATCAGACTTTATACATCACATTAATCACCTCTCTAGGGTTCTTTAGTGTCCTCTCCAAGTCGAAGCGCACATCCATCGAGCTATGGCCGAAGTCCTACGCCCTCTTTGCGCCCATTCGATAGACGTTTTCAAGCGCAACTATCCCCATCTCCATTAAACTCCCCTCGAGCTTCGTCGCCTGCCTTTCTCAATATACACTCTCGTCAGTCTTCTACGGCCAGCCGCCCTATTCAAGGTATATCCAATACGGACTCTCCTCAAGCGGCCTGGGAGGTTGTGAGATGGACAAAGCTGAGGAAGATCAGTGGGCAGGCATTCTCAGAAATCGGGAGGCGGAACTTTGGCCGACCTACGTGCATTGCAGTTGCGGCATTGATTGCTTTGGGTACCTCAAAGGGCATTATACTAGTGTTCGATTACAGTCAAAATCTGAAATCGATTGTTGGACCAGGAACAAAAGGTAGGGTGCGTTTCTCTGGTTTGAATCACAAACGTCGCTGATTCTACCTTTCAGCTGTCGAATCTGGAGCTGTCACATCCATCAGTATCTCGGCCGATTATTCGACCATTGCAGGCGGACATGCTTCCGGCAGCATTTTTACATGGGACGTATCGAGGCCCGCAAAACCCTTTTTGCATGTTCCGCCCGTGGATAGACGGCGAACTGCAAACGTTGATGGCCATGCTCCAGAGGCTGCAATCTTGCATATTGGGTTTCTCGGAACAAGGCATACAGCATTAGTCTCTGCGGACGATAAGGGAATGGCCTTTTCTCATCTCGCTACTAGGGGTATGGGCGTTGTTGCGCGGGCCGTACGAACCACACGAATACTTGGACGATACCCCGATAACAACATAGCTACTGCTCGACATAGAAAACCTAGTAGTGTGTTAGCTTTCTCACCATTACCGCTGGGGAACGCCGAGCATGCCGCTGATACAATGGGACTAGTGGCCATGCTCACCCCGTATCTGCTCGTAATTGTCTCAACAACTCCGGTAGCACAGACTCAGTACAAGACACCCAGGTCCAAGGACCTGGCTGCTCATGGGACAATGAGCGCTGCTCTAGCTTGGTTCCCAAGTATCAAGCTTAAGGCCAATCCAACTACTGCGGAGGCGTCATCGAGAGCCAAACTCGTTTATTGCTGGTCAAATATACTTACTGTACTGGAAGTGGTTGAGGTAGAGCCGTTAGAATCCAGTGCCCAGGCAGAACCACCTAGTCTTCAATTCCGGCCGCGAAGTAGGTGGAAAGCTGAAGAAGCAATCGTTGGTATACAGTGGCTCAGTCGTTCTGTGCTGGCAGTTCTCACAGTTACCCAACAGCTGATCATACTAGAAGATTATTCCCTTCAGGTGACTGATTCATCCGACCTCATCCAGAAACATATATACCACATAGATCTGTTCTCACAGCAGCTCAGTCAGCTCGTCGATCAACTGGACGAAGAAGATGCTTCGATGCATGGAGTTGTTGCTGATGCGTTTTACATGAGCTTCCGAGCTTACAAAGGGAGGCTGTTCTTATTGGGGTATAACGAGGTTTCTATAGGCACTTTGTCTAATTGGGCTGATCGTTTGCTTGCATTGATGGAAGAGGGAAATTTCATTGGAGCAATCCAGCTTGCAACGTCGTACTACAAAGGCCAAGGTGACAAAGTAACGGTCGCGCTGCCAGAGGATGACACATCGAGACATAAGGTCGTGCAAGAAAAGCTGTCAGAAATGATGTCCGCGTCACTCAAATACGCTTTTGGCAAGAACAAGGAAGCTAAAACAGGACGCATCGAGCAGGTTCAGCTTGAGGAGCTCGCCAATGCATGTATCGCAGCATGCATTAGCATGGATGATATGGACTTCTTGTTTGAAGACGCTTACGCATGGTACCAAGATGGCAATATCGAAGGTATCTTTTTGGAGACCCTCGAATCATACATCTTAGATCGTGAGATTGAGGTGATGCCTCCTTCCGTCATCAAAGATTTGGTAGCCCATTACACCGGCAAAGGACTCGAAAAGCGTCTTGAGTCGATGATCTGCCAACTAGACCCACGAATGATGGATATTGATCAAATAACAAACCTTTGCAAAAGAAACAACCTCTACGACGCTCTTTTTCATGTCTGGAACCAGGCTCTAGACGACTATACTAGCCTTTTGATAGACCTTTTAGACCTCGCTGAACAGCCAAAAGATGTTGAGGCAGAAATGGATCCACTGTCGAGAGGACTACAATTAGCCAGTGCTTCCAAAATCTTCCCCTATCTTTCTTACGTGCTTACTAGCCGGATTTACCCAACCGGAAAAGAAATGTCAAAGGAGAGAGCGACCATGGCCAAGGCCGATATTTATCACTTCCTTTTCTCAGGCCGCGGTGATGGACGTCCTAACTCTGGAAGTTCCACAGCGCGTGATGGCGTAGAGCCTTCGTTCCCAAACCTCCGAAGAATCCTCCATTTCGATGCACCAAGTTTCCTCAGCATGCTCAACGAAGCGTTCGAGGACAGTTTCTTGAACGGATCACAGAGTCAGACCACCAACGATCCAGCTCAGCGTTTGACCGAAGGCCAGACCTTTGGCCTGTCAGTCAGTCGGCAAAGGATTGTTAGTATCCTTATTGAAGTCATGACGCCTCCAACGTATGGACCAGAAGATACTGTCTACCTGAACATGTTCATTGCTCGTAATCTGCCCAAATTCCCACAATTCATCCTTCTTCCTGGTCATGTCCTTCATCGTGTACTCATTGGCTTATGTCAATTTCCTAGTGAGGATATTGCCGAGGACTGCCAGCTCAGTGTCGAGTATCTTCTGTCAATGTACCAACCTCCGGATCTACCACTATTAATACCGTTGCTCTGGGAAGCGCGGTTTTATTGTGTGCTGAAGTCTATTTACAAGGCGGACAAGCAATACGCAAAGCTTCTACAAACATGTTTCGAGGATCACGAAAACCAAGATGCAGTATTTGATTGCATTGGCGATTGTCTAAGGCCTAGGTCTGGGCTGGATGAGAGACAAATCCGCGAGGTTTGGGCGGTCATCGCTGATCATGCTCACGAGCTTGTGGCAGCGGACGTTTGTAAAGCGGCATCCACTACAGAAGATTATGTCCCGGATCTGCACGGGGCGATGCTGCAAGTACTTGAAGGAGACGAAGCTGGCCAATTCCATTACCTACAAACTATCCTTGAGCCGCCAAAGCAGAGCACCGAGGAAACCTCAAAGCCTCCCCGACATGCCAGCAACCGTAGTTTCATCGAGCAATACGTGCGACTTCTTTGTAGCTACGATCGACATCATGTAAGCGACTATATCGAGCAGCTCAAGACTGGAGATCTCCGACTGGACGAAGTTCTCCCTGCATTAGAACAAAGCGGTGTAATCGACGCAGCAGTGGTCCTGATGGCCAGAGAAGGCAGAGTTCGAGAGGCTATTCGTCGACTCACTGAACACCTCAGTACGCTGGAAGCCGCACTACTTGGTCTCCTGGATGGTGTCTCGGATGGTCCTGACCTTGGCAGCACTGTGGAAGCGGTCAACGACTTGATCGCATCGGTGCAGAAATACGTTCGAGTTGGAGTATGGTTATGTAGGGGTCAGTCAAGATCTGCTCAGCAAAGCAAAGCCCAAATCCAGCACACCAAGCGAGGAAAGTCCGTTGATGATGACCTCTCAGCAGACGAGGACCTGTGGTTGGATCTTATTGGGGCTGTGGTGGGTGTGACGAAAAATGTCAGCGAGGTACTCGAAAACGGATCCGACACAGAAGCCGACGGAAGAGGCCAGTTGCCGCAACATCCTCGCTTGACTTTACTTGAATCGTCAAAGTTGATTACAGACCTCCGCACGGCTGTGCAGGAAACCTTCACGGCGCTGCTAGCAACTACTAGTGCTCCCCTCACACATGATGCACGTCGAACAGACGTGTCTTTCTTACGGATATTTCGGGCGTTCCTCAGTCGGGCGTCGCTGTCTTCGCCATCATTATCAAACCTTCGCGCTGTCCTCGGGGCCATCTTCTCAGCTTACTCGTATGAGGAATCGTTACTGGCGCTAGCTAATCGGCTACTAGACAAAGATTTGTTCGTGCATGTGGCAGAGGCCGATGGATTACGGAGAAGAGGATGGAGGCCGTTGGGCCAACTGTGTGAAGGCTGCGGGCGGAGAGTGTGGGGTCCCGGCGCTGGTGCCTATATCTGGGACGCTTGGCAGCAAAGGAACGAGGCCGACGAAACGAGGGCACATGGAAAACCATCAGGAGCTACGGCACAGGAGCGACGAACAGGAACAGTGGGCCATAATGGCAAAGGCAAAGCAGTGATGGGAGACGGTCGCGACGAGTTGGAAGCAACAGCGGCGCGGAAAGTAATCTCGGAGTTGAAGCCGCCACAGAGCAGACGGGGGGAGATGGCAAGCAGCAAAGCTTCTTCTGACGACCGGGCGGAGATGCTGGTGGAGGAAGACATGGGCGCGTTGGTCATTTTCACATGCAGGCACCTCTTCCACCGGGCATGCTTGCACCAGATGCAGGAAACAGTGAAAGGGGAGTCGGAGCCTGATCCCGGGGGCAGGCACTTGGACTGCCCGCTGTGCCCCGATGAAGCATGAGTATCCAACAAGAAGATTTCCGAATCAGGAATTGCGTGATGGTTTCGCCCCTACGTGAAGAAACTCTGCCTGAACCATGCGACTTCTGGCTTCGTCGTCCAAGTACGTCGTCGGTAATGTTTTCCTGCCTCTTCCTGACTGTACTACTGTATACCTACTTTCCCGTTGCAGGATACGGCAAGTCTTGAAGTCGTAGTGGATACGACGGTGGGATGGAAGACGAACATGATACATCAGAGGTGGTGGTTGAGACATGGTTGTACTAGACTACTAGTTAGTACGGTCCTGTGCATCCTTCAATCTCTGCATCATCATCATCATCATTATTCATCATTCATCAGCGATCAAACACCCGACTGCCGCGGTATCAGGACTGACCCCACCTTGAGGTAAAGTCGACATGCCCTGGTTCTGCTGGGCCCGAAAGGTATTAGCGCTGTTTTTAACGCCATACGGAAGATAAGGTTACCTTAGGGTACTCTCTACCTTACTTACTGCAGGCGTCTAAAGTCCAATCAGCAAGAAATTCAACATGGTAAAATCCGGTCGGTCAGTGGTATGTGTACCTTCGTACCACCAATTCCAACTTGAAGAACAGTAAAGAAGTTCAAGATCCTCGATCCTACACACGTCTCCCTTATCATTTGAACTCCAACATTGTTGATCAACCTCTAACATGATCAAGTCGGCTACTTTACCCTACCTTCGCTCTTCTATTCCGTACCGTGCACTGGCCGACCACTGGATCTCGGCACATGTTCGCAATCCGTTAGCTCTCCCGCTGCGTCTCATACTTTACTTCAATCGGCTAGAGTACGTCCGTATGTAGAAGAAGTGTGAGTGCCAGGATGATGGTTGGGTCGCGCATGAAACGACAAACCCACTGATGCTCCTTCTTCTTCCAACCAAACAAACGCTGGATCTGTCTCTGAAGGTATTTCCCCCCCGTATCTGGATCTACAATACGGAAGTAAGATACAACCTAATCAAACGCCGGTGAGTGGCCAAGGCCCCCCACGTAAGCCAATGTTCTTTAATTTCTCTCAAACATCCTTCCTTGCCGCCATGCCTTGTCAGAGCCTCTCGAGCCCTGGCTGTCTCCCGACCCCCATGTTACCGCGAACCAGGCTCGGTCGACAGCACCCATGCATCCTGGATGTGACTTGAGCAACTTGAAGTTGAGGTGCTTGCTTGTAGAACCATGCACGAATCACACCCCCCGTGGCAGACTGAACTGCTATCTCCACCACCAGGGTGGTGGGTGGGATGGCCTGGCCTGGCCTGACCTGAACCAGTTCTCCTCCTTTCCCACGCTGTCGTTGAGCGCCTGCTCTGGTTTCAGTGATTTTTATAACACGAGGGCGTCTCCCACTCCATCTCTTCTAGTTTCTGTTCAACCTCTTTTCGGTCTTTCCACTGCTGGTCATTTGGAAGTATTTCACAAGAATTCTCTTGTAGCCATTCATTCATTCATTACCATTATGCACTTCTCTACACTCCTTGCTGCCGGCGGACTGGTCCGTTTGGCGTCTGCTGCCTACTCACTGGCCGATGACTTCAGTGGGGACGGCTTTTTCAACGGCTTCAATTTTGAAACGGCATGTTTCTCTTCGTGTCGTGGCATGGGCTACGCTAAATTCGGTGATAGGAGACTGATCCCACAAACGGATACGTCAACTACCTCTCCAAGCAGGAGGCGCAAACCGCAAAGCTGTGGGATGTCACCAATGGTGTCGTCAATATGCGCGTGGACTCCACCAACGTGGCTTCTGGCCGGGGCCGAGACAGTGTCCGCGTCTCAACCGGCAAGACATACCAACACGCCCTGGTCGTCCTTGACCTGGCTCACATGCCCGGTAACGCCTGCGGTATCTGGCCTGCATTCTGGATGCTTGGCCCTCCCTCTTGGTCAGTAGACAACAGCATCGGGTGTGGACAGATATTGACGTCTTCATAGGCCCGCTAATGGCGAAATCGATATCCTTGAAGGTGTAAACCACCAATCCGGCAACGTCATGACCATGCACACCTCCGACGGCTGCTCCATGGCCGGCAGCTCCTGTCTCGCCAACAAGGGATGTGGCATCGACGGCGGAGGCTCGTCCTTGTACGGAGACGGCCTCAACAGCGCTGGTGGAGGCGTCTACGCCACCGAATGGAACTCTGACCACATTAACATCTGGTTCTGGCCCAAAGGCCAAGCCCCCTCGGACGCCACGGGCGCAAACCCCGACCCAACGGCATGGGGGACTCCTGCGGCGAACTTCCAGGGCGGATCTGGATGCAACATCGACAACCACTTCAACAACATGCAAATCGTCTTCGACACCACTTTCTGCGGTGACTGGGCCGGGCAGAGCGCCGTCTTTGGCGCCGACAGCCAGTGCTCGGGAACATGCCAAGACTACGTCCAGAACAACCCCCAGGCGTTCAAGGACGCGTACTGGAGCATCAACGCCTTGAAGGTGTACAGCTCCGATGGCGCCGCGGCCAGCGTCTCGGCCTCGGGCTCCGTTAACGCGACTCTCCCCGTCTCTACCGATCAGCTCTCCAGCATCGCCTCCGCATCCTCCAGCATCCTATCCGCCCCATCAAGTATCCTATCCGCTCCATCAAGCATCCTATCCGCCCCGTCAAACTCCGCACCTCTGTCCGCCTCCTCCACAGCCCAACCCACCGCCTCCCTCGCCACCACCGGTGCCTCCACCCCCCTCGTCACCACCACCGCCACCACGACCACCAACTCCTTCAATCACCCCCAACCCCTCGTCGAGACCCTGACCGACGGCCACTGGAACGTCGGATACCCCGCCAACAACCCGCCAAAGGAGAAGAGAGCCGCGCCGCACCGGGCTGCTCGGCATTTGGCCCTGCATGCGAGGAAGGCTGCTGAGGCGAGGATGTAAAATATAGGTGTTGTGGGGGCAAAAGGCGCGCGAGGTTGGCAGGGGTGGGAATTGTATATATTTCCGTCTCGGCGCTGTGCGTGTGGGAAGGGAGTGGGAGGGATAACGTGTTAGGCAGCATATATTTTTCGCTTCTTTTTTTCTTTATAGACAACCATGTTACCCAAAGAAGTATCTATCAACTTTACATTCGAGATGCAGCGCCCTATTTCCTCCCCCTCCCCCTCCCCACTACCGCGGTTTACGATGCGTTCGTTGTGTTCTCATCTTTGTCCATTGGCACTGGTTTGGTTTAGATCAGCTTAGCTTCAGTCTCTTTT
>JAABUP010008750.1_pt1 | contig 12766 bp, 7 predicted proteins | sample 5559201 | NCBI WGS metagenome assembly JAABUP01 (sample SAMN10711887, study PRJNA513373) | rock metagenome | isolation source: Antarctica rocks | place: Antarctica | reverse complement strand
GCCTGCCAGGTCCGGCGGTCCCGAGCCGCGGCTCGCAGCGGTCGGGTAGCGGGCTGGTTTACGGTTAGGTGCGCCGACGGCGTACTGCTGCGGCGATGAGGAGTGCGGCGAGCCCGGCAGTCGGTAGCGCCCAGCTCAGGCCGGTCACGGGCAGCGAGCTGCTGCTGGGTACCGGGCTGCTGTTTGCGCCGGCACCGCCGGCCGCGGCCCCCGCACCCGCTGGGGTACCTCCGCCGGTCGCCGGGCCTCCGCCGGTCGCCGGGCTTCCGCCGGTGGTGGGGGTGCTGCCGGTGGTGGGGGTGCTGCCTGAGCGGGGTGTGCCTAGGAGGTGGTTGAACGGGGTGGTGGCGTCGGTGAGGTTGAACAGCCCTTCGGGGTTGCCTTTGAGGCTGGTCAGGGTGGTGGCGGTGAACGCGGTCGCGGAGTACAGGGTTCGTTGCGCCGGTGTGCTGGCGTTGGGGGCTTCGGCCAGGTCGGCGGCCGGGACGTGCAGGGTGATGACACCGGCTGGGGTGTAGCTGCCCCGGATGGGGGTGTCTTGCTGGTAGGTCATGAACAGCCGGGCGCGTTTGGTGTCGCCGGCGAAGAACGTCGGTGGCTGGCCCAGGACCGACTCCATCCCGGCGTACAGGATGTGGCCGTTGCCGGGGGTCTTACCGGCGTTGTAGGTGGTGAAACGGGTGATCCATTCCGCGGTCGTCCCGCCGGCGGTGAGGACCGGCCGCAGGCTAGGCTGGGGTACACCCCATTCGGTCGAGGGATGCGAGACCTCTGGCGTGGCAGGGCGAAGAACAAACTAAATCGTTCGGGACCGACGCGTAAATCCCGCGCCAGGACCCCGTGAGTAGGCAGCACGAACAGGCCGGTCCCCCGCAAGCGGCCTCGCTCCCTTGACTCAGGGCTCGGAGATCACGAGCCGCAGTGCCCCGGCGTACTCGGGAAGAGAGCGCATCTCGCCGTGCGCTGAGTCCCACGTCCCGGCTGCGAGGTCGCCCGCCAGCCGGTCCACCATCCGCTGTTCGACACCCGGCGCCAGCCGGCGCCACGCGGACTGCGAGGCGCGCACGACGGGATCCAGCAGGGCCTCCGGTCGGGCGTAGTAGGCCTCGATGAACCCGTCGATGCAGTCACGCGGCACCGGGACGTGCTCGACCCGGATCCGGCCACCCAAGGCGGCGCCGATCTCCCCCATCGAGGGCATGAGCGGCGCATCCGCGGCGACGCACTCACCCACGTACTCGTGCTGCCACGCCGGCAACGCTTCCAGGTCAAAGGTCAGCACCACGACTGGCCCACGGGCGACGCGCCGCAACTCGCGTAGGCCCGCAGCCGGCGGCTCCCAGTGGTGAACCGTGACTATCGCCATCGCCGCGTCCACCGAACCGTCGTCGAGCGGCAGCCTCTCCGCCCGTCCATCGATCGCGGGAGCCGCCCCCGGCGGGCGCTGTGAACGCATCAGCGCGCTCGGCTCGACCGCCAGCACCCAGCGGTCAGACGGTGTCTGACGACATTCGGATGACACCGACGGGTGTCACGTACCGGACCGATGACATCTCGTGTCGCTCACGGCAGACCGGCCACCGGCCCCGCCACGCAGAGTCACCGTCTGTCAGCGGGCGGACAGCTGCACTTGCGCCTCCGTCAAAATTGGGACTTCCGATGTGGCCTACTCAGCCGCTGTCGCGCCTGCCGGACTCGCGAGCGGGGTCATCGCGAGTGGAAGATCACTCGCGTCACAGAACCATCCTGCATGCTGACCCATACGGTCGCGTTGCCTCCACGGCGATCCGATGCCGTGAAAAACCGCCAAACTCTCCACCTCTGCTGCACAAGCACTGGGGCGTCCCACGGGATCCCTCGTGCCTTGCAAGCCTGTTCAGCGGCTGATGCAGCGGCCACTACGTCCACGCGCGGCAGGCGAAGCAGGCCCACGTGCCGCAGAGCCTTCGGTAGCATTACGACCTCGATCCGGCATAGATCAGACCGCCAAGGGACGCTACCTCTGCGACGAAGCGCGCGGCCTCGCCCGCGCTCTCGATATAACCCGTGGCTGCGAATGCCGCACTCGCCAAGGGCCGGCCCGTCGCAAATACCTCGGCAGTGAACTCCTCAAGCACCCGTGCGGACATCACGTTCTTGTAGAGCATGCTCTGGCCTCGTCCGAGCAGCTTGTAAGAAGCGCGGTGAACAGTCTCGTGTAAGAGCGTCTCGCGAAGCATTGGTCCAGTAAGCGTCTCATCGATCGTGATGGCCTCTCCTTGGGTGTATCCGAGCGTGAGCGTGGCTTCCCCTGACAGATCGGCAGTTACGTAGGGAACCCCAAGCGCGCTGGTTCGAGCCGTATTCAGCGCCCAGGCCGCCCATCTGGCCGCGCCGGCCCCACCCGCCGTCACAGTCGCTGCCTTACCAAAGAAGTTCGCCGCTCCGTAGCGGTGGTCTGCAACTGCGATGATGCACCCGGCGCCCGGACTCCAGGCGTCGGCGACTCGGCTCGCGAGGCCGAAGGACGCCCCGTCTCCGAAGGCGCTAACAGCCCTGCCGGTCTCACCGAGGAGACTGCTTCCGCCAGCGTTGATCTGGTAGCCGGCCTCCGTGCGAGCGGTGTCGTAGGCCGAAAGAAGGCTGCTGACGGGGTTGTCGAGAAAGCCGAGTCCGCTGGGGTCGGTGTAGCCGTACGGGTTGCTGTTCGCGTAGGCGTAGAGGCTGCCGGGGTGCGTGTCGGTGAGGCCGCCGAGCGGGTCGGGGCTGGTGAACTGGCCGAGTGTCGGGTCGTGGTCCCTGGCGCCGAGATGCACCAGGCCGTTGCCGCTGGGGGCGTCCTTGTGGCGGGCGGCGGTGTGGGTGTTGAGGACGCCGCCGGTGTAGCCGAGGGGGGCCGGTGCAGTGGCGGGCGTGGTTGGCGGGGTTGCCCCGGGCGGCGCGCGGGTTCCGCCGAATGCGCTGTAGTCGTAGCTGAGGACGGGCGTGCCGGTGCTGTTGGTGACGTCGGTGGCGCTGCCGAGCAGGTCGTTGTGGTTCCAAGCCGTGTTGCCGGGGGTGCCGTCGTCGTAGCCGATGTTCGTGCCGTCGTTGGCGGTGGCGAGCCGCTGTGACCCGCGGGTGAGCAGTCGGGGAAGCGAGCCGTTCGGGTCGTACGTCTCGGGTCCGTCCGGGCCGCCGATGCGGTTCCCGTCGCCGTCATAGGTCACGTTGGCACTAGGGGACTGGACGGTTGCGGTGTTGTCGCTGGACTTCTTGAGGTGGTCGGCGGCGTCCCACGTGTAACTCGACCCACTCAGGTCGGTGTTGGTCTGTGCTGTGGTGTTGCCGTCGGCGTCGTACGTGTACTTCTCGGTGTTGACCGTGCCGCCAGCGACGGTGCTCTCGGTGCGGGTGCTGAGCCGACCAGGGGTGTCGTAGGCGTAGGCCCAGGTCCGGGTTATCGCGTCGGCGCTCTTGAGGGAGGTCTCCTGCGTGCGGTTCCCGGTCTTGTCGTACGCCCAGGTGTCGGACTCTGTCGGGGACGTGCAGCCGTTCGTGCCGTAGCACGCTCGGGTGAGGCGGTCGTTCAGGTCGTAGGAGAAGGCTCGTTTGTCGACGGCACTGCCGCGGCTGACTGTCTGTGCGCTGGCGTTCCCGCGCTGGTCGTAGGTGTAGGCGAGCGAAGACTCGACGGCTGCGGCACCGGTCTTGTTCGTGACGTTGGTGACCTCGTCCGCGGCGTCGTACTGCCGGGTCTGGCTCGCTCCGCCTGGGTAGCCGACCGTGGTGGGCCGGCTGTTGCTGTCGTAGGTCCAGGTGGCGGTCCGGATTGGGGTCTTGCTCGCGTCGGTGCGGTCGGCCCAGGCGAGGGAGGTCTGCCGGTCCGCCGGGTCGTACGCGCTGGTCTCGGTCGTTCCGTCACCGCGGGTGCGGGTGAGGACATTGCCGGCCGGGTCGTAGGCGTAGCCGATGCTGACGGCGGTCGGCAGGTTCCGGGTGTAGGACGTGAGCTGGCCTGCGGTGTCGTAGGCGTATGCGCTGGTGCCTGTTCCGTCTGTCATCTGGGTGCGACGGTTGTCGGTGTCGTACCCGTAGCCGATGGAGGGGGTGCCGTCGGAGTAGGCGACGCCGGCGAGGCGGTCGTAGCCGTCGAACGTGCGGATGATCGTCCCGGCGGTGCTCCCGGAGACGGCGTTGCCCTTGCCGGTGACTGTGGTGACGGGTTGGCCGTTGCGGTTGTTCGTCCAGGTGGTGACGTTCCCCGCTGGGTCGGTGCGCTTTGTCGGGTGATTCGCGAGGTCGTACTGCCAGGTGGTCGTGTGGTTGTTCTGATCGACGACCTGGGACACCGGCCCTGTAGTCAGGAAGGACGTGCTGGTGATACCGCCGTCGGGGGCGGTGACCCGGTTGACGCGGCCGTACTGATCGCGGGCGACGCTTGTCGTGTGGCCGAGCGCGTCGGTGGTGGACGAGGGCTGGTCGCGCCGGTCGTAGGCGGTGTCCGTTGCGCGTCCTAGCGGGTCGGTGACCTTGGTCCGGTTGCTGTCGCGGTCGTAGACGTAGGAAGTCTGGTGGCTCGCGGGGGTCTGTCCGCTGGTGTTGCCGACCGGGTCGACGGTGGACACCAGGCGGCTGTCGGCGTCCCACAGGTAGGTCGTCTTGCCGCCGGCGGGGTCGGTCACGGACACGATCCGGCTGGCGCTGTCGTACGTTGTGGTGGTGACGTGGCCGTTCGGGTCGGTGACGCTGACCGGACGGCCATATCCGTCGTAGGCGGTGTTCGTCGCATGCCCGTTCGGGTCGGTAACGACCGTGGCCCTCCCGGCTGCGTCATGGGTGGTCGCGGTGACGCCACCCGCCGGGTCCGTGACGCTGACGAGGCGGTTCGCGGTGTCGTACGCGGCGGTCGTGACGTGGCCGGTCGTGAGGCTGCCGCGGGTGGTCTTGATGAGGTTCCCGGCGGGGTCGTACCCGTAGGTGACCGTGTGGTCGGTGCGGGCGGCGCTCCCGGCAACGGCGGCGGTCCCGATCGCGTCGGCGGCGGTGGCGACGCGTCCCTGCTGGTCGTAGGTGAGGGTCGTGACGGAGCCGACGGGGTCGGTCGTGGTCGTGGGGCGCTGCTCCGCGTCGTACGTGCGACCGATGGAGCGCGGTCCGGGCAGGGTACTGGCCGTGACCTGCCCGGCTGCGTCGTACACGTTCGTGGTGGTGCGGGCGGCGATGTCGGTGACAGGCGTCGGATCGCCGCCCGAGTTGTACGTGGCGGTCGACTGGTAGCCGAGCGGGTCGGTGACCGACATGGGCCTGCCTGCGGCGTCGTATGTGAGGGTCGTCGTCCACTGGGACGCGGTCGCTCCGCTGACGTTGCCGTTCGGGCTGACCTGGGTGAGTCGGCGGCCGTACGGGTCGTTTGTGGACGTGGTCACCGATCCTGTCGGGCTGGTGACGGACGCAGGGTTGCCGTTGCTGTCGTACGCGAACGTCGTGGTGTCGCCGGCGGGGTCGGTCACCGACGTGACATCGCCGGGGTGACCGGTGGCCGCGTGGGCGTAGGTCGTGCTGAGCGCCCCGATGCCGTTGTTGGTGGCGACCGTGGATGCGGTCGGGTTACCGCGTGTGTCCGTCGCGACGGTGGTGGTGATGCCGGTGGGGTCTGTGACTGCTGTCGGTTCGCTGTGCGGTCCGTACGACAGGCGGGTCGTGTTTCCGAGGGGGTCGACGATGAGCGTGCGGTTGCCGTAGCTGTCGGAGGCATACGTCCAGACGTTGTTGTTCGGGTCGGTGGTCGTGGTCAGTGTGAGAGCGGCGGGGTCGTAGGCGTAGGTCCAGGTCGATGCGCTTGTTCCACTGCCGAGGGTCTTGGAGGTGAGCAGCCCGCTGGTGTAGGTGTCGACGGTGGTGTCGCCGGTGCGGTTCGTGAAGGTGACGGTGCCGGTCTCGGTCGCACCGAGGGTCGACACGAACGTCGCGCGGTGGCCGAGTTCGTCGGTCTGGGCGCTGACTCGGTTGTCGGTGCCGTACTCGGTCGTCGTGACGCCGCCGCGAGGAGATGTCTTGGTGGTCATGCGGTGCTGGCCGTCGTAGCCGTAGAACCAGGCGCGGGAGGTCGGGTCTGTGACCGAGGCGAGGTCCCCGGCGGTCGTGTAGGCGTAGGTCCAGACGCGGTTCGTCGGTCCGGTGACGGTCGTGACGTGACCGTCGGTGTTGTAGGCGAAGGCTGCGGTGCGCCCGGAGGCGTCGGTGACGGTCCCGACCTTTCCGTTGGCGTCCCTGGAGACGGTGACCGCCTCGCCGTTCGGGTCAGCGACCGAGGCGAGAGCGCCGTTGCTCTGCTGGAAGCGCAGCACCGTGGACTGCTTGCGGGTCATCACCCACTGGGAGGTGGACGTGTCGACAGTGAGAGTTGCGAGCGTGCGGTGGTCGCCGCCCCAGAGGGCGCCGTGACCGTGGAACACGCTCTGCGAACCGTTCTCCTGGGTGACCGTGACGACAGTCGGGTCGGTCGGGCTGTCGGTGCTGACCCGCATCCCGTACGGGAACGACCAGCCGTGCCCGAACGGACCGTCCGCGGCGGCTTCCTGCGAGCCGTAGGTCCGGCTCATCGTGATCCCGGGACCTCGGCCAGCGAGTGTGAAGTCGGTCGCCGGCTCGAACAGCTCCCCTGTGGCGGTGTTGACCGGGTCGGAGTTGCAGGCGCAGTTCTGGCCGGTCTCGCTCGGGTTGCTGCCGCCTGCCCGCTCACCCGACGCGGTCGGAGTGTTCTCCCCGTTGGGGCTCACCGTGTACGGCGGGGTCTGGGCCAGGACCACGATCGCTCCGTTGCGGTGGGCCTCGATCCGTGTCTGGTAGAGGTGGCTCGCGACCGGATACCAGACAGCCGTGTTGCAGACGATGCCCTCCCCGAAGCATCCGGGAGCCTCCGTCGCCGTTCCCGATGCACCTGCCGTCAGGACGGGGTCGGTGAGGTCGTAGACGTAGGTGTAGATGCTGTGGATTGACTGGTTCATGTAGAAGTACGACTGGACGCCGCCGCTGTAGATGCTGGTCTCAGACGTGGTCAACGAGTAGGCGGGGTTGGAAAGAGTGACCGTGTTGGACGTGAAAAGCGGGACGCCGAGGTTGTAGCGGTACTCCGCCTGGTAGGTCTTCGTCCCGTCGTTGGGATTGACGCCAACCGCGTAGGCACAGACCTGGTTCGGGTCGAAGCAGTCGCCCTCTTGTGTGTGGGCGCCCCCTGTCACGTCGAACAACGCGATCGTGTACCCGTTCCCGACGGGACCGGGGACGTTCGCGGTGTGCACCGTGGCCTGCGGCTCCGATGGGTCCAGGACAGCCTTGTCGACGTAGATCGAGAATCCCGACGGAGCGTCGCCCGGTGTGGTCGCGAAAGCGGCCTTGGCTCCCGAGCCGAAAGGCAGGCCGGTGGCCCCTGTCGATGTCATCAGCAGGGCGGCGAGAACAGCCAGAACTACGGAGAGCGCCGTTCCGCTCTGGCGGGGCGAACGGGCGGGTCGGGTGCTACGGCTCACGGGCGGTCCTGTGTTCGGAGAACGCCCGGTGAGGAGCGTGCTGGTTGCGCGAGTTGTTGAGATGTGGACCGTAGAGGGCCCGTCGGTCACGACCCGGTGCCGTCCGGACGGGCTGGTTCGTGGGGGATGTCGAGGGCGTCGAGTAGTGGAGGGCCGGGGACGGCCTGCACGTCCTGCTGCGCGAGCACATTCTGTCGGAGGAGACGGCCCAAGCTCGGGCGTTGGGAGACACTGATCTTTTGGGTGTCCACGCCCCCGTGAAGCGCGCGGTGGATCAGTTCAGCCTCTGGGATCGTCAGGCCGTTCCTGGCGCCGGTGGTCTTGTCCGCCCGGGCCTTTGCCTTGCTCCGGTGGCCGTCGGCAGGTCGCAGCCGGTAGCCGCCCCTGAGGGTGTGTACCTGCATCCCTAGGGGCCGTAGGTGGTGGTCTAGAGCTGACGCGGCGAGCCGTAGCCGGTCGAGGGTCCAGCCGAGGTCGTCGGCGAGGTCGGTCTTGAGGGTGTTGACGCGTGTCGTGAGCAGGTGGGCGCCGAGCGCGGCCATGTCGTCGGGTCCGGCCTGCGGCGAGGTCGCACCCGTGTTGTCGGGTCCGTTGGGGGTGTCGTCGTTCAGGAGGTCGCGTAGGGGGACGCCGAGGGTGTCGACGAGGCGCTGCAGCGGGAGGAGCGTCTCCCCGGCTGCTCCGGGGTGTCCGGTCTCGACGTCGGACATGCTCTTGGTGCTCAGGCCCGTCGCCTTCGCGAGGGACCGCTGGGACAGGCCCAGGTCGAGCCGGTGGTTGCGGATCGCGTCGCCGTCGAAGTTGATCACCGCAAATCCCAGAGCTTGAGCCCGAGTCGGCGTTGCCAGCGGTCCGCAAGGTGTTCGGAGGCCGATATCCGGCCGGTGCCGAGGCGGAGCCCGAGGTCGTCACGGGCGTCGCGGATCGCGTTGACGCTGCGGCGGGGCTCGTCGGCGAACAGGGTGCCGGTGATGGGGGTTCCTTCCGCGAGACGGTGGAGCGTCTGGGCTCGGAGGTAGACCCGGGCACGTTCGTCGATGGCGGTCTCCGCGGCCCGGCTGCCGTCGCCGTCGATCTGGTCGAGCGTCAGGCGCTGCATAGCTGCGATGGTCAGCCCGTGCTGGTGCAGGGCGACGGCGGCGGCCCGGTGTGGCGACGCGTACGCGCGGAGCGAGCGCCAGTCATCGTCGGTGAGGACCGACGGTCGCTGGCCAACGGCGTTGATGGCCTGTTGCAGGTCGACGCGGAGCATCCAGCCCGCCTCCATGTGCGCAGCCTGGCAGGCCCGCAGGGCAACGACGGCGTCGTTCACGGTCCCGCCCGTTCCGATGACCTTCCCGACGAGGTCTGCGGTGTCCTGCTCGGTCGGTTCGTTCGCTCGCAGCCATCTGCGGGCCGTGCGGTAGGCGGTGGTGTAGACGGTGTCGACAGTCGTGAACGTGTCCCGGTTGAGGAGTCTGCGGCAGTCGGACCGGAACGTCGGCCAGTCGGAGGTGGGCAGCGTGCACTCGCGGTCTACCTGCGTCCCGGCGGGCGTCGCGGCCTGGTTTGTGGGGGTCGGTGGTGACGGGAGCAGACCCGCGAGCCCGGCCCACGGGGTCAGGACGGCGCCGTAGTCGGCTGTCCTTTCGTACACGTCGAGGGCTGTGCCGTGGTCGCATGCGAGGAGCAGCGTCGCTAGTGTCGGGAGGGTGATTGTGGCGAGGAGCTGGAGGTGCGGGCCGCTCAGGACGTGCGGGCTCGTGACGACAACCCAGCGGGTTCGGTGCGCGGCGAGCCACACGGTCGCGGCGGGGGTTGCCTGCTGGCCGTGCCGGTCACGGCCAGCGACATCGTTGCGCTTGCCGAGTTCCACGAGGAGATCCAGAGGCAGTTCGACGTGCGCGCGGCTGCTCGGCGGCGCGACGAACGCGATGACGCTGAGGTCGTCGGTGGTCCTGGCGGGGACTCGGGTGGCGGGCATCCCGGGCGGGGCCTCCGCGATGAGGATCGGCGTGGTCACGCGGGGTTCCGTCTAGCGTCCGCGAGGTGCCTGCGGAAGACGGCGATGCGCCGGACCTCGGGGACGGCAACGGGCCGGTCGTCGGGTTCGTGGGGGCTGACCCTGGTCAGCAGCGCAGCGATGGTGTGCCAGGACCGGAGGCTTCCGTTGCCGGCGCACTCGTCGTCGAGCCTGCCGATGACGTCGTCCGGGGTGACGGCGAGACGCGGGTGGAGGGTGTGGGCGAACTCCAGCAGGGCCCCGTTGCCGAGCAGGGTGAACTCGGCGGTGCCGATGAGCCGGTCGAGCATCTCGGGGGCGGTCGACGCGGCGTTCAGCGAGCCGTGGCCAACGAGCAGGATGGGTGTGCCGCCGGTCGGGCCCATCGCGGTGAGGTCCGCGAGGTAACGGACCGCCTGGATGCCCTTGGTCCCGGCGTGCTGTACCTCGTCGGCGATGAACGCGACGTGGTGCTGCTGCATGAGCCGGACGTTCTCCCGCTGGATGTCGCGGACCTTGCCGTGGGCGGGGTAGCCGGTGATCGTCTCCTGTACGTGGGCGGGGACCTCGTCGAACCGGACGGTATGCGGGACCTGGAGGTAGGCCCAGCGCCACTGGGGGTTCTGACGGGCGAGCCAGACAGCGGCGCTGGTCTTGCCGGTCCCCGACGGGCCGTCGATGACGAGCAGGCCTTGCATGTCCAGGGCGAGGGTCACCAGCATCGACGCGAGTTTGAGTGACGGTGTCGGGACGAGCGGGTGTTTGAGGACGGGCAGCCGGTCGTCCCGGTCGATGTCGAGGGCCTGGAGTGTCGCGGCCATGTCAGCCTCCTGTTCCGGTCATCGGGGTGGTCGTGTCGTTGCGCTCGGGGGGCATGGGTGCGCCGAGCGTGTCCATGAGGGCGTCGAGTTCCTCGGTGGGGGCGGCGGCCATCGCCGAGTCGACGGCTCGGTCGCGCAGTGCGGCGGTGGCGGCGACCGGCATGTGCAGGAGGTCGGCCAGCATGTCTGCCTGGCCAGGGATCTCCGTCGCCGGTTCTGTGTGTCCGTCGCGGGCGTCGGTGGCCAGGCCCGGCAGGTCGTCCTCGGCGTAGCCCAGTTCGCGCAGCGACCGACGGGCAGTTTCGGCGTTGATCCGGTCTCCCTGCGCGAGGTGTTCCAGGAACCCTTCCTTCTGGGCCTTGCGCTCGGCCATAATCCTGCCGCGCTGCTCCAGCGTGAGGTCCTCGCGGCGCAGCGCCTGGCACAGGTGCTTGCCGAGGTAGTACACCTCGATGCTGGCGGAGTCCCCCGGCATGTAGCGGATGTCTACCTGGACCTTGTTCTTGGTCTTGAGCTCGGGCGCGACGTAGAACTGGCCCCGGAACTCGATGGTGCCCTTGTGGACGATCCGGGTCTCGTCCCGGAGCATCGCCAGGCGGATGACCTCGCGGTCCGCGATGCGGACCAGCTTGGGGTCAGCGGCCCACCGCTGCGCGGCTGTCTTGCCCTCGCGGACGTGCTCCTCGTTCCGGCGCTCGATCTCCTTCGCGAACAGCGCCGCGAACTGGTCCTCGAACAGCAGGTTCTCGGGGTTGCTGAGCGACAGGTTGAGCTTGCGCTGGTAGGAGAACCTGTCACCGAACAGATACCCGGGCAGGGTGGTGCACCAGTCGCTCTGCCACAGGCCCTGCAGACGTTCGACCTTCCCGTTCTGCCACGGCGAGCCCGGTTCGGTGTACCGGCGGTTGACCATGACCCGCGCGAGGCCGATCGTCGCCGGGTCGCTGATCAGGTCGCCGCCCCGGTCGGACAGCAGCACGTCGGGCAGGCCGCCGGCGAACGTCCCGTCCCGAAGGGTGAAGCCCTTGACGCCGCGGGCGAGGGTGCACATGGTGTCAGCGGCGTTCGGGTCGCTGTCCTTGACCGTCCCGGCCATCCACAGGCCGCTGCCGTTGTCCATGAGCGATGTTGTCCACGGGACGTACGGCGCGAGGCCACGGGTGCGGGGACGCACGGCGACGGGCGCGGGCGTGTGGTCGATCGACCAGATGTCGTTTCGGTGGGCGACCGGGCCGCCCAGGTAGACCGTGCTGGCGATGAACCCATCGAGACCGCGTCTGGCGGCTGCGCGCAGCGCCTGGTCGACTCGTTGCTCGACCGCGCGCTGGAACTGGCGGGTGCCGACGGGCAGCGACACATTGGCGTCGGTCATCCGCCGGTGGGCCTTCGCGGCGTCGCCACGGGCCGCAAACAGATGGTCGATCATCGTCTCGGTCAGGTCGAACGCCTCGGTCGGGTCGTTGTCCCCTCCGTTCGCGACGAGCCGCCGGACCTGCCGGGCGCTGAGCCCGAGCATGTGCGCGGCGGCGTCGACCGCTTCGTTGGGTACCTCCCCCAGTTCGGCCTTGACGGTCAGCAGCCGCCGTAGGACGACTCGTCGCTGCTCCCGGTCGCCCTTCACTGCCCAGCCCCAGGAGCCGATTCAAGGTGCAGCCGACCGGCGGGGTCACGACCGCTGAGCGGCAGCGACCTGCCGTCGGCATGGACGAGCCGGCTCGCCCGCAGGCCACCCAGGACGACCAACCGCACGCCCACGAACCTGTCACCGTGCTCGTCGGCGCCGGCCCGGGCGTACCCGAGGCACTGCTCGATGTACGCCGGCCCGGGGTCGGTCACCCCGCCGTGGCCGGTCGTCTTGATCTCTTCGTACATGACGCCGTGGATTGGGTGCTCCCACGCGAGGTCGACCAGACCGGCACCTGCCCGGCATTCGACGCCGAGCAGGGCCCACGGCAGCGGCGGCACCAAGCACCGCAGGTACAGCGACGCATGGCCGACGGCCTCGAACCACACCGCACGGCGGCGGGACGCGACCTTGTGCACGACCATCTGCCCAGCAGCGGCGATGACCCGATCCGCCACCTCGAACTCGGTGAGGGTCCTCGCGTCGTGTGCAAGATGGCCGATGACGGCGTGGGTGACGGCGCCGACGTCAGTCGGCCGGTCGGCGGTGACAGGCCGCCGGAGGGGGTGCACGGGCATGGAAGGTCCGTCCTGGGGCGCGGCGGCGCCTCCCGCGACGGACACGCGGCAGGGGCGCCCCGGCCCCGCGCTGCGCGGGGTGGGGGGCGCGGCTTCCCGGGCTGTCGTCGGGGAGCCGGCACACCTGTCGCTGTCAGCGACCGGTGCTAGGTGGCTGGTGTCTTTCGCCGCGTGGCGGTCCGCCTCTTTCTTGATCGTTTCGGGAGAATGCCTGTAGTTGCAGGGACTTCTTTTGGAGCGGTTGATGACGCTGGGCTTGGCGGAGCGGCAGG
>JAABUP010008749.1_pt1 | contig 12766 bp, 15 predicted proteins | sample 5559201 | NCBI WGS metagenome assembly JAABUP01 (sample SAMN10711887, study PRJNA513373) | rock metagenome | isolation source: Antarctica rocks | place: Antarctica | reverse complement strand
AGGTTGGGATATGCTCGAGACACTGACCACTCAGCCCGACCGCTTGATCGATGACCTACGCATGGCTCGACCCCGCTGAGAGACCTGGGCAGTTACCATATTTTCCACGACACATTATTTTGTGGCCGAGGAGGCATGACATGGTCGATGTCGAAATCATTGCGCGGGGCTTCGGCTTCCCCGAGGGGCCGGTGGCACTTGCGGACGGCTCGGTCGTGATCACGGAGATCAACGGCGGCAAGATCACCCGCGTGCAGGCGGATGGGACGGTCACGCCGCTGGGGGCTGCGGCGGGCGGCCCGAACGGACTCGCGCTGGGGCCGGACGGGGCGCTCTACCTGTGCGACAATGGTGGCGCCCGCTACCTTTCCGGGCACTTCATGGGCATGGGTCCATCCGATGATTACAATGGCGGCTCGATCCAGCGCGTCGATCTCGCCACGGGTGAGCGGCGGGTGCTGTATGCCGATGTGGACGGCAACCGGTTGTTCGCGCCGAACGACATCGTGTTCGACAGGCAGGGCGGATTTTATTTCACCGACCTCGGCAAGCGGCACAAGCGCCACCGCGACCACGGCGGCCTCTACTACGCGCAGCCCGACGGATCCTCGGTGAAGGAGATCGCATACCCGATCCTAAGTGCAAACGGCGTTGGCCTGTCACCAGACGAGCGGACCGTCTATGTCGCCGACACCGAGAGCGCGCGGCTGTGGGCGTTCGAGGTCGAGGCGCCGGGCGTGCTGAGGCCGTCCGTGTTCCCCGCCGCACATAGTGGCCGCTGCATCGGCAGCGTGCTTGGCCCCGCGCGCTTCGACAACCTTGCCGTGACCGCCAGCGGCAACATTGTCGTAGCGACTTTGGGCACCGGGTTCCTCAGCGTGTTCGCGCCGGACGGCCAGTTGGTGGATGAACTCAGGATGCCGGACAGCCATCCCACCAACATCTGCTTCGGCGGCGCCGACATGCGCACGGCGTGGGTGACGCTGTCAGCCGCGGGCGAGCTCGGCCGCCTGACGTGGCACGAACCGGGATTGCGGCTGAATTTCCAGCAATGACAGCGGCTCGGAGTGAAGCGGCTGCCCACCGGGACTGCTCCGCCTCGGCTCATACGCCGGCCAGCTCGTGACGCGGCAGCGATGTCCACGTTGCCATTCGCCAGCGCCCGCTCCAGCCCCTTGGGATCGAGCCACAACGCGCGGTAGCGGACGCCCGGCCGCTTGTCGATCTGCTCGAACAGCCCGTTCGTGTCCGCCATCTGTGGCACAGCCTTGGGGTTCACGAAGGACCCCGCCTCAATCTGCTTGATGCCGCTGTCGGCCAGCCGCATCGATCATGCGGACCTTCTCGCTGGTGGCCAGTATGCGAGGCTCGATCTGCAGGCTGTCGCGCGGCCCGACCTCGATCATCTCCACGAAATCCGGCAGGTCGGACATAGGCTTCTCCTCCTCGCTACTGACGGCACGGCGCGCTTGCGCCAAAATGCGAATAGGCTATTCGGAGCTTGAAATTCACCCCCGAACTGTGTCTGTTCACCGCAACCGATGAGACAGGACGAGGGGGTACAGTGGACACGCTGCTATTCAAGCCGCTGCAGATCCGGGGCGTCCAGCTCAAGAACCGCATCGTGCTGTCGCCAATGCTGACCTACTCGGCGGTCGACGGGGACGTCGGCGACTGGCACCTCATGCATCTCGGCAAGTATGAACACGCCGAGCGCATCTGGAGGGACGCCGGCATCATGACCATGGCGGTCGGCCACATCATCCACGCCGACCAGGCGGAGGCGATCCTGCAAGGCGGCCGTGCCGACCTGGTCGCGATCGGGCGGGAGATGCTGCACAACCCGAACTGGCCGATCGACGCCGCGCAGAAACTGGGCGTGGCGTCCGGCTTCGCCCAGGCGCCGCCGCCCTACGCCTACTGGCTGGAGAAGCGGGCGCAGTCGCGGTTCCCCGGCCGGCCCTCAACCTGGCGGCGCGGGATCGACGCGCCGGCCCAAGTGGAGCCGGTCGCCTGATGGCCCGGCCGCTGCCAACGGCGCAGGTGCCGGGCGTCTACCACCGGCGCTTCGGCGGCCTGCTCGTCTCCGCCGTCAGCGACGGCTATGTGGACCCGCTGTTGGATGTGGTGCGCGGCGTGACGGCGGCGGAGGCCGAGCGGATGGTGTTGGCCGCCTTGGGGCGGCCTGGGCTGCGCATCGGCGTCAACATGTTCGCGGTCCGGTCGGCGGGGCGGACCTGGCTGGTGGACGCCGGGTCGGGGACGACAATGTGCGCGTCGCCGGGATCGCGCCCGAGGACGTCGACGCCATCATGCTGACGCACGTCCACCCGGACCACTCGAACGGGCTGACGAGCGACGATGGCAAGGCGTTGTTCCCGCGGGCGGAGGTGATCGTCCACGCCGACGAGGTCGCGCACTGGTTCGACGACGCCGCAATGGCGGCGGCGACCGAGCGCTCCCGCACCCGGTACTTCGAGGCGGCGCGGTTCCGCCTGGCCCCGTACCGCGACCGCATCCGCACCTTCCGCGACGGCGAGGTGCTGCCCGGCGTCGTGGGCGTGCCATGCCCGGGCCATACGCCGGGCCATTGCGCGTACCGGTTCGGCGCAGGCGGGCAGTTGGGCGCAGGCGGGGAAGGCATGCTGATCTGGGGCGACACGGTGCACGTGCCCGAGTTGCAGGTGCCGCGTCCGGAAATCACGATGCTGTTCGACACCGATGGCCCGATGGCCGCCGCGTCCCGCCGGGCGATGTTCGACCTGGCCGTGCAGGATGGGTTGCTGGTGGGTGGCATGCACTTGCATTTCCCGGGCTTTGCCCGCATGGCGCGGGACGGCGGCGAGTATCGCGTGCTGATGGAGCCGTGGGGCTACGAAGTCTGACGCGACAGGCTTCCGCCCGCTTAGGCTGATCCGTGCTCCCGCTCCAACTTGCGGGCGATGGCCAACAGTTCCGGCGCCACGTCCCGCCGCAGGAACGCCGGCGAGTGCGTCACGGCCGAGCCGGCACAGCTCAGCGCGAAGGCCGGCCGTCCGTCCCTCCCCATGATCGGCGCCGCCGCCGTGTTGTAGCCGCCGTGGAACACCCCAAGGTTGAGGATGTAGCCGCACTTCGTGAACTCCTGCATCGCGCGCTGGAACGCCGGCTCCACCTGGGGCCAGCGTGGGTCGGATGCGGCGTGCTCCGCCACCAGCGCCTCCCGCTCCGCGCCGCCAAACCCGGCGAGCAGGCCCCAGCCCACCGCCGAGGTCAGCAGCGGCAGCCGCGACCCCACGCGCAGGTTCATCACGAGCTGTGCCTCGCTGAGGCAGCGCTGCACGAACACCATCCGGCCGCCGTCGCGCGCACCCAGGCCGCTCGCGGAGCCGAACCGGTCCGCCATCGCCTGCATCGGCGCACGGGCGGCCTCGGCCAGCGGGATCGACGCCAGCGCGGCGCGGCCGAGCTTCAGCACGGGGATGCCCGGCCGCAGCTTGTCGCCGCTGACGGGCACCAGGTATCCGAGCCGCACCATCGTGTGGCACAGCCGCCAGACCGTGGGCTGCGGCAGCCCGGTCATCGCCGCCAGTTGGGTGCCGCCGAGCTCCGGCTTGGAGGAGCTGAAGCAGCCGAGGATCTCCAGTCCACGGGCCAGCGCGGTGACGAACTGGCGGTCCGCGTCCTCCGTGACCGGGCCTTTCGGCCGCCCTTCCCCCTTCACACGACCGCCGCGATCAGCCCGGCGAGGACGCACAGCCTGGGGCCGACCTCATTGTCCAACTGCGCAACCGACAGCGCCGATGCAGCGCCGCCGCAGTTGAGGGTGAACCGGGGCCGACCGTCGCCGCCCATGACCGGAACCGCCGTGGTGTTGTAGCCAGGGTGCAGCACGCCGGGGTTGATGATGAAACCGCGCTTCTCGAAACCGGCCAACGCGCGGCGGAACGAAGGTTCCGCCGTCCGCCAGGCAGCAGGGGCGCCCACAGCCTCGGCCTGCTCCGCCGCCGGCAACCCGGCCAGGTAGGCCCATCCCATGGCCGAGGTCGCGATTGGCACGCGCGAGCCCACTCGAAGGTTCAGCACAAGCTGCGAGTCGCTCTCGCAGCGTTCGACGAAGCGCATGTCGTTCCCGTCGCGCACGGCAAGGCCCGCTGCCCCGGCATACTGGTCGGCGAGCTCCTGCAGGTATGGCCGCGCCAACTTGGCCACCGGCAGTTCCGACAGGGTGGAATAGCCGAGCCGCAGCACCGCCAGCGCCGGCCGCAGGCGCCCGTCCTCGGCAACCGCAACGTAGCCCAGCGATGCCATGGTGTGGCACAGCCGCCAGACCGTCGGCTGCGGCAGGCCCAGCAACCCGGCGAGCTCCGACACGCCGACGCTCGGCCGCGCCACGCTGAAGCAGCCGAGGATATCGAGGCCGCGTGCCAGGGCCGTGACGAACTGGCGGTCTGCCGGGGACGGCCCGGCCGGGGATGCCCCACTCGCCACAGGAACGCTTTGAGACAAGGCCACTCCAATCCGTCGTTAACAGGCGGGGTGTTTCAAGTGAGCGTTTACAACCGGCCCAACACCGGCTACTTTCACTTGTAATGAGTGATCTATTCGCATAGCGAATTCGCTCCGTCAAGGCGGGGTTGGCAGCCGGCGCGAAACCGGCGGCAGAAGGAACGACGCCACCGAATGACAAGCCCCCTGAGCCACATCAAGGTCATCGAGATCAGCGTCGCCATGGCGGGACCGTATTGCGGCATGTTCGGCGGCGACGATCTCGACATCCTCTACGTGACGTCCGGCCACATCTTCCTTTCGGCCGAGGAAAAAGCGGCGCAGCCGTTGGCCGGTTCCCTGTTCGCGGTGCATGGCCTGGGCGTTCGCAGCATCCCTGAACCGTTCTTCGCCGGATAGCGCCCGGTGCTGGAGGGCCATCCCGGAACTCCAGCCGCTGGCGGAGCAACGGGAGCGGGTGGCGTATGCTGCCTCGGCAGGGCTATCGCATTTGGCCCGTCTTGCCTTCGGCCTCGGGGAACTCGTCATTGCGAGCCGGCTCTGGCGCGGCAATCCAGGGCCGCATGAACCGATATGGGGACGTGCGGCCCTGGGTTGCCACGTCGCAAACGCTCCTCGCAATGACGAAAGGAGGCAAACGCGAATGCCCCGGCTGCCCCGGCCTTTTAACTTGACGGAGCGGCGCGGGCGTGGGAACGCTTCCTGTAATAACGAATTGATAATTTGCAGTGCGAACTGTCCGGGAGATGCCCGTGCCGAAGCGACACGTCTCACGTTCGGGTCAAGGCCGGCCCAACAACCGCGGAGACGGACGGTGAGCGCTGCCATCCGTCACCCTGCCTCCCCTCCGCCCCCGGTGTTCGAGGACATCGTCGTCGGGCAGGAGGTCGGACCGATGCCTACGGCCTGGTCGGGCTGGAGCTCGGCATTCGCAACGAGGCGGGCGTGGAGTCGACGCCGGGCAGCGCCACGGTCGCGCTGCCGCTGCGTGGCGGCCCGCCGCTTCCATACCCGTTCGTGCCGCCCGCCTCGTAAGGAGCAGCCAATGTCGCTGACCCGTCACCTCGGCCGGTTCATCTCCGAACTTTCACCGAACCGCGTGCCGGAGGAGGCGGCTCGGGTCGCCCGTACCGGTTTCATCGACTGCATCGGCGTGATGTTCGCCGGGCGGGAAGAAGAGCCGACCCGCATCCTGCGCGACGTGTTGCAGCCGCCCGCCGGCTCGGCCACGGTGTGCTTCGGCGAGCAGACCGCACCGGCGCCGGACGCGGCCTGGATCAACGGCGTCGCCGCCCATGCGCTCGACTTCGACGACGTGGCGCTGCGCGGCCACCCGAGCGCCGTGCTGGTGCCCGCCATCCTGGCGGAAGCGGAGACGCTGGACGTGTCCGGGCGCGACATGGTGGTGGCCTATGTCGCGGGCTACGAGACCTGGGCCGAACTGGTGCGGCGCGAGGCCGGCTATCATCACGGCAAGGGCTGGCACCCGACTGGCATATTCGGCGCGGTCGCGGCTGCGGCGGCCTGTGCCTACCTTCGTCGGCTGGACCCGGCGCACGCTGCGCAGGCGATCTCGCTCGGGGCCTCGCAGAGCGCCGGGCTGATGGCGAACTTCGGCACCATGGCCAAGCCGTTCCATGCCGGCCGGTCCGCGCATAGCGGGGTGATGGCCGCACGCCTGGCGGCGGCCGGGTTCTCCGCCTCGCTGGACGCGCTGGAGCATCCGCAGGGCTTCCTGGCCGCCGTGTCCCCGGGTGGAGAGGTCGACCGCGACAGCCCGACCACGGGGCTGGGCAACCGCTGGCATATCGTCGAGTCCGGGCTCAGCATCAAGAAGTACCCAGCGTGCTACTGCACCCACCGCGCCATCGACGGCATGCTCGACTTGGTGCGGGAGCGCGACGTGCGTCCCGGCGACGTCGACGGCGTCACGGTCAGCCTGAGCGAGAACTACGCCACCATTTTGCGCAACCATCGCCCGCAGACCGGGCTGGAGGCCAAGTTCAGCATCGAGTTCGCGATGGCCAGTGCGATCGTTGCCCGCCGGGTCGGCCTGGCGGAGCTGACGGACGATTTCGTGCGGCGCCCGGACGTGCAGGCGCTGATGGGCCGCGTGGGCGTGCGGACCAACACCGACTACGACCCAGACTCGTCCGGCGCGTCGCTCGCCGACCAGGCCACGATCCGCCTCGCCTCGGGCGGCACGCTGGAAAGCGGGCGCGTATACCGGGCGCGCGGCCATGCCGACCGGCCGCTGGCGGACAACGACCTGTTCGCCAAGTTTGAGGAGTGCCTGACAGTCGGGCATTCCACGGTCGCCCCGGCCGTCATGTTCGAGCGGTTGAAGGCGATGGAGCACGGCTCCGCCCGGTCGCTGGCCGCGGCGCACTGAGAGAACAGAACAATGTTTCGGTCGAGGCAGGCGGCACCATCCGGTTCAAGGGGCGCGACATGGGTCCCCTCACCACCGACCGGCGCGCCCGCGCGGGCATCGGCTACTCGCCGGAGGGGCGCCGTGTGTTCCCCACCATGTCGGTTGCCGACAACGTGCTGTCCGGCGCGTTCGGGTTGGGGCGCCGGCGGCAGCGGGAGGCATACGACTGGCTATGCACGGCGTTTCCCATTCTCGCCGCGCGGGCCAAGCGGCCGGCGGGACAACTGAGCGGCGGCGAGCAGCAGATCGTCGCGTTCGCGCGTGCCATGTGCGCCCAACCGCCGCTGGTGCTGCTCGACGAGCCGTTCCTAGGTTTGGCGCCGGTCTGGATCAGGCGCATCAGCGAGGCGATCCGCGAGCTGCAGCGGCGCGGGACCACCATCCTGATGACCGAGCAGATGGCACGCCCCGCTTTGAGGCTGGCGACCCGCGGCTGCGTCATGCGCGGAGGCGAGGTGCGGCGGAGCGGCAGCGTGGCCGAAATCCGCGACCTGGCCTTGGTCGAGGAATACCTTTGAACACCGCCGCGCGGACGGGCCGGCACGTCCGGTGCTGCGTGGACAGGTCCCCACCAGGTCCAGGGCACAGCCCTTGGCTGGAACGACCGTGGCAGCCCCAGTACGTGCTGTGACAGATGCGCCGGCGCCGGCGCCGGCTCCTTCGCCGCTCGCCCACTGCCCGCGGGAGACTTGCCGGAGCATCATGCGGGTGCCCGGATGCCGGGTCAACGAACGGTTCCGCGCAGACCCTGACCGGCGCGCGTGGTTGGAAGGGTCCCTCCGATGCCAGACACGCTGTCCCGTGGCGCAGCCTGCGCCGTCCTTGCGCAACGGTTCGCCGACCGGGTCGCCGTAGCGGACCGCGACGGCGCGATCACCTACGCAGCGCTGTTCCGCAAGGCCGCCTGGCTGGCGCATGAGCTGATCGTGGCCGGCGTGCGCCCGGGCGACCCGGTGGCAAGCTTCGTCCGCAACGGCATCCCGGCGGTCTGGGTCGGCTACGGCATCGCCCTGTCCGGTGCGGCGGAGCTGTCGATGAACGCCGGGTTGAGCGAAACGGACTTGCGGCACTGCCTGGGCTTGGCCGAGGCGCGCCACCTGGTGGCCGCGGGCACGGATGCCGGATTTTTCGAGGCGCTCGGCTTGATCGTCCACGTCATCGACGCCGCGGAGGAGCGGGCGCTGGCGCCGGCCGAACTGCCGGAGGTGGCATTGGACGCATGGGCACGGATTGGGTTCACGTCCGGCACCACGGGACTGCCGAAGGGCATCGTGACCAGCCAGTGGGGCCGCTGGATCGGCAACCTGCTGCAGTGCGCCCACATGCCGCACAAGCCTGGCCCGAGCAGCCGGCTGCTGCTGATGACGCCGTTCTCCCATGGCGCCAGCCTGTTGACCTATGCATACCTCGCCGTCGGCGGCTCCGTCATGCTGCTCGACGGAGTCGACCCGCCGTTCGTCATCGGCCTGATCGGGCGCGGCGAGGTGGACGAGATGTTCGCCCCGCCCACCGTGCTGGCGAAGATCGTGGCCGCAGCAGACGGGATGGCGCTGCCCGGGCTGAAAACGATCTACTGCGGCACCGCCGTGCTGTCCCCGCGGCTGTATGCACGGGCGCGGGCGATCTTCGGGCCGGTGATCCGCGTCACCTACGGCAAGACGGAGGTGGTCAACCCGATCACCGTGCTGGAGCCGCCGGAGACCGATGCGTGGTACGCCGAGGCCGGCCCCCATGCAGACGCCTGCGTAGGCTGGCCCGCCAGCGGCGTCGAGCTCGTGGTCGCGGCCGGGCCCGGCGAGGTCGGGGAGGTCGCCATCCGGGCGCATCAGATGATGGCGGGCACGATCCGGGAAGGCGGGTACGAACCGCTTGCGCCGGGCGGGTTCCACGAGTCCGGGGACCTGGGCTACCTCGACCCGCGCGGGCGGCTGCATTTGGTCGGCCGCGCGGCCGATGTGATCAAGACTGGCGGCTACAAGGTGGCGCCGGAGGAGGTCGAGCGCGTGCTGTCGGCGGCGTTGGGCCAGGGGGAGGTCGCGGCGTTCGGCGTCGCCTCCGAGTACTGGGGCGAGGTGATCGTCGCCGTCGCCGAGAACCCGCGCCCAGGATGGGAGGACGTGCTGCGGCAGGCGGCGGGTGGCATGACGGCCTACAAACGGCCGCGCGCCTTGCTCGCGATGGACGAATTCCCGCGCAACGCCATGCTGAAGGTCAGCCGCAAGGCGGTGCGGGAACGCGTGCTCGCCACGCACCGCCTGGTCGACGGGCCGCGGCCGGTGCTGGAGAAGGCCTGGCCTGAGCAGGCTCAGCCGGGACCGTAGACCAGGTTGGGGAGCCAAAGGGAGAGCTGGGGCACGTAGGTGATGACGCCGAGGCAGATCAGCAGCAGCACGAGGAACGGCAGGATCCCGCGCACCACCTCCTGCACCGGCGCCGACGAGATCGTGGCGAGCACATACAGGTTCAGCCCGACTGGGGGGTGGATGAGCGCAATCTCCATGTTGTGGGTGAACACGATGGCGAAATGCACGGGGTCGACGCCGAGCGGGTGCAGCGCGGGCGCCAGGATCGGCATCACCACCAGCAGCGTCGCCGCGACTTCCAGGAAGCAGCCCAGGAGCAGCAGCAGGACGTTGATCGACAGCAGGAACTGCCAGGGCCGCAGGTGGTGGTCGAGCGTGAACTGCACCAGTTTCGCCGGCGTGCCGGAATCCGTCATCCAGTGCCCGAAGGCGAGCGCGGTGGCGACGATGATCATGATCGTGGCCGCGCTCTTGATCGCATCGGCGACGACCCCGAGTGTCTCGGCGGGGTGGAAGCCCTTGTAGAACACCAGGCTGACGAACAGTGCGGCCGTGGCCGCCATGGCCGCCGACTCCGTGACGGTCATCAGCCCGCCATAGATGCCGACCATGACGACGGTCGGCACGCACAGCGCCGGCAACGCGCCCAACGTCTTGCGGAGGGTTTCGGCCCGGGGCACCGCCGGCTCGCGCGGCAGCTTGTAGCGATAGGCGTAGAACAGCACCCAGGCGAAGAAAACCGTGGCCTGCAAAAGGCCGGGAAGGATGCCGGCCAGGAACAGGCGCGGCACCGACTGCTCGGCGATCAGGCCGTACAGGATCAACGCCAGGCTCGGCGGGATGACGATGCCGATCGTGCCCGACGCGCCGACCACGCCAAGCGCGAAGTGCCGGGGGTAGCCACGCTCCAGCATCGCCGGCACCAGGATCGTGCCCATGGCCAGCGCGGTCGCCACCGACGAGCCGCAGATGGCCGCGAACAGCGTGCAGGACACGACGGCGACCAAGCCCAGCGCCCCGCGCATCTGTCCGAACCAGCCGATGGCCACGTCGACCAGCGCCTTGGCTACGCCGCCCCGGCGCATGAAAGCCGCTGCCATGACGAACAGCGGCAGCGCCATCAGCGTGCTGGAGTTCAGCTCGTCGACGATCTTCTGCGCGATGGTGATCAACGGCTGGCCGGTGAGGCTGAACAGCACGGCCGCGCAGGTGCCGAGCACGAGAAAGATCGGCATGCCGGCCGCGAGCAGGCCGAAGAACAGGAGCAAGAAAAGGATAATCCACATGGTGCGGTGCCGTCAGTGGTCTTGAACGGCGATCACCATTGTAGCCGGATCAAAATGGAAAACGTAACGGTAAAGCCGATGAAGGTAACGGACCAGCATCAGAAAGCCGCCGGCCAGCAGCGATGAGTAGTAGATCCACATTGGGAACTCGAGACCGGTGATGCTGCGCTCGTCCAGGTCGAACGACTCCTGTGCAATCTGGAAACCGCAATAGACAAGCCCGGCGCAGAACATGACCGCGACGCAGCAATTGAACGACTCGATCCATCGCTGCGCCTGCGGCGGCAACAGCCGCAAGATGAGATCCGGGCGCACGTGCCCATCCGTCCGCACGAGCTGGCTCGTGGCGAGGAACACCGCCCAGACCGTCAGGTACACGACCACCTCGTCGCCATAGGGGAAGGCGATGCGCTGGTCTACGTAGCGGCCGATGACTTGGTAGGCCCCTACCCCGAGCGCCAGGGCGCCGAGCGTGCCGATCAGTGCCCGCTCGACGAGGTTCCAGGCCCGCATCATGTCGCCGGTTCAGCTCCCGTTCGCCTTGAGGTCGGCCTGAACCTGCCGCTGCAGCGCCGGGCTGATCCGCAGCTCCTTCGCGACGGCGTCCTGCATGGGCATCATGCGCCCGCGGACATCGGCGAGGTCGCTGTCCGGCGGCGAGACGAACACGACTCCGTTCGCCTCAAGCGTGTGGCGGGCCTGCAATTGCGCGGCCTCCATGTTCTCGCGGTAGCCAGCGATGTTCTCATTCCAGACGTCGACCAGCATTGCCTGCAGGTCGGGCGGAAGCTTTTTGTAGAAGCTGTCGCTCACCATCGGAATGTAGAAGCCGATGAACTCGTGGTCGGCGAAGCCGTACTTGACGCCGGAGTCCCACAGCTTGGCGCTGGCGAGGCTCTCGTCGGTGGAGCACAGGCCGTCGAACGTGCCCTGCGACAGGGCCAGCGGCACGTCTGGCCAGGCAGTCATGTTCGGTTGCGCGTTGAAGAACTTCGCGCGGATCGCCTGGCCCGCGCCGCCAGAGTTGCGGATTTTCATCCCCGCCAGGTCGGCGAAGCCACGGATTGGCCTGCTGGTGCCATAGGTGTTCTGGTAGCCGAGCGGAAGCCACGCACCCAGCAGTTTCACGCCCAGCTTGGACTGCAACTGGTCATCGATGATCTTGCCGATCCCGCCATCGACTGCGGCATATACAGTCGGCGCGGGCTGGCCGAAGAAGCTGGGCAGTTGGAACACGTCCGCATCCGGCACGAACCCGGTCAGCACCCAACTCCCTGGTACCGCCATCTCGATCGCACCTTGTCGAAGCCCCTTGACTACGTCCCGGTCACGAAACAGTTGGCCGCTGCTGAAAAGCTCCGTCTGAATGCGGTCGCCGGAGCGCTCTTGCAGCCTCTTGAGATAATGCGCCACCGCGATGGTGCGGGCGTGGGTGGGTGAGGTGTCCAGCGAAGCGCGCAGCTTGAACTGCGCTTGTGCGCACGTGTTGCCGCCGACAAACACGGCGATCACCATTATGGCGACTGCAATTACCCTGCGCATGCCGGGACTCTCCCTTTCAAACCCATCCTTTATGCGGATGTGGCGTCAACTTTTGCCGCGAGATTAGTACAACTGCTTGTACGAGGGATGCACCTTTGCGGATAGTCCATTCAATATGGTGGGTGGGGCCGTCCGTCAACGACGGTGCGGTTCGGGTGGCTGCTGCAAGCGACGGTGTTGCATGGATCATGGGAGCGGGCGCAACAGCGCCAACCTACTCTGCGTTCCCTGCGACCGCCGCCGCCTCGTCAGGTGCCGCCATGCTGATCCGCCCCCTTTTCGCCCCCGCCGATGAACACCGGCCGGGAGCAAACCAGGTGAGGCAACAGGCCACCACTCGGGAGCATTCCAGGCGAGGCAATGCGCGGGTTGAACAGGTTGTCGCAGACGTCCTCCAGCACCGTCTTGATCGCCTCCCCGGTCATCTCCTGCACATAGACGTCCGGGTGGCTGATGGTGGTGTGGGCATAGACGAAATCCATCGTGACGGCGTCGCCCGGCAGGACGCTCGGACCCCAGCGGAAGCCCGGCGACAGCGCGATCGGCACGTCGAGCTCCTGGCGGGGCGCGTCGCAGGTCCCAGTGCCTAGTACCGCTGCACAGAGGTTTTGACGGGTTGAGATAGGCCATGCCTACCCTGCACCAGTCGCCTTGGACCCGGCGGTGTCGAGATAAGCGCGAGCCAGCTTGGCTCGGGCCTTTTGGGTGGTGAA
>JAABUP010008748.1_pt1 | contig 12767 bp, 19 predicted proteins | sample 5559201 | NCBI WGS metagenome assembly JAABUP01 (sample SAMN10711887, study PRJNA513373) | rock metagenome | isolation source: Antarctica rocks | place: Antarctica | reverse complement strand
GCTCGCCAGGCGCGCCGCCTGCGACCGCCACGCCGCCGCCGGCGGGCGGCGCGGCAGGCGGCGCGGCTGCGGGCGCATCCGTGGGCGGCGCATGCGGAGCCGCGGCGGCGGCCGCGCGCTGAGAGGCAGTTGGCGGCGATGGCGATCTGCGCGGGCGCCGCCCTCTTTTCGCCAAGATGTGTTTAGGCAGGGGCGGCGACTCAGACATCCGGACCTGCATGTGACGCATCTGCAGGCAAGCGCCTGCGAGAAACAAGGGAGCATCTGGCACCAAACTGGAGCGCACTCACAGAGGAGAGATACGAGGAGATGGTGCGCTGCCCGCCAGAGCACTGCTGCCACAAATGAGTTACACGGTTCCACATGTGTTTGGCCTGCCCGCCATGCTCTGTGCGGGGCGCGGCGCACCGCGAGCGCCGCGCGCCGCTGGGCGACGCAGAGCGCGAGCGCGAGCGGCCGCTGTACGCGCGCCGCCGCTCGCCCGCGTGCTGCAGCCCGGCCTCGCCGCCGCCGCCGTCGCTGGCGCCGCCGCCGCCGCGGTCCGCGGCCGCCGCGGTCGCCTCCATGGCGCCCGCACGGCCCGGCGCGGAGCGGCCAGCCGGCGGGGACGCGCCGGGGCGCGGCCCTGCCGCGCGCTCCAGCCACGGGTGGCGCAGCATGTCGGTGGCGGTCGCGCGGCGCTCAGGGTCGTACACCAGCATGGGCAACATGAAGTCCGCGAGCGCGGCAGCCTGCAGGCGCGCGCCCGGCCGGCGCCGCAGCTCAGAGCGTGAGGCACACTGCGATGCAACCTGTCGAGCCTTGGAAGACGACGAGCAAGCTGAACAGCAAACGGAATCAGCACTGGGGCTGGTGAGCACTTGCAGACACATGCTGGCAGAGCCCCACATGTCTCGCCCATGAACCCTGCCTGTGCCGCCGCACAGCGAAGCTATGCAAGACAATCAGCGGCTGCCCATCCGCCAGGCTGCTTCAGCTCTCTCCCTGGGTCCCCACAGCGCTGGGCAAACACCCATGCACAGGTGAGGCAAGGCATCACGTCCCACTCCGACAGCTTCAAGCCGATCAGATGCGACGGCGGGGGCACGACTCCCGCCTATGCGCATATACGAGGGCGTCTGCTCAGCGACGTGTTCTGGCTCATCCCGGCCGAGGCCAGTCGACAGTATAACATGCATTGATTGTGTGGATCGTCATCGCAGCGCCCTGTCGCCCGCCCGAAACCCCTTGCCCCAGCCCACTCGTGGTGCTCCCGCCACAGCCAGCTGCGCCGGGCCCAGGCTGACGAGTCAGCACCCTGTGCACCAGGGCACCACGGGATGCTGGCCATGCATCGGCGTGTCAGCTTCGCCGCGCCCGGTGCCCGGCGGCGACGAGCGCCAACATGGCCGCGTGTGCGCAGTCCCCGTCAGCGGATGTGGCCTAGCTCAACCCCAACGCAATGGAGATGAGCCAGCGGGGAGGGCCACCTCGTCGGCCGGCACGTCGTACTTCTCCAGCAGCACGCGGTCGAGCGGCCAGTGGCGCAGCTTGCGGATGTGGCGCAGCGTGCCCTGGCGCGTGAAGAACTCGCGCGACAGCCGCCCCGCGCCCCACACGCGCCGCGGCATCGGGCCCAGCAGCTCCATGAACAGCGCCAGGTGGTCCTCGTCCCTGCGCAAGATCAGGGTACGGTCAGGGCTTGCGGATGTGGCACAGCGTGCCCTGGCACGTGAGGAACTCGCGCAACAGCCGCCCGGCGCCCCACACACGCCGCGGCATCGGGCCCAGCAGCTCCACGAACAGCGCCAGGTGGTCCTCGTCCCTGCACATGGTTAGGGATAGGGTTAGGGTGGCGGCGCACGCATCAGGCAACACGGTACCGGTCCGCGTCCCCTACTGCGCGCCCAGCGAGACACGGGGATGCGGTGCGAGCTGCCGCCTTATGCGAGCTGCGCTGCGCGGGCGGCCAGGTGGCACCATAGTCGATTATGGCATCCTCGACGACCGCCGCCGCACTGGCTGAGCAGACGGAGTGGGTGAGCAGGCGGCGCGGGGAGGGGCCGCGCCGGTCGTAGTTGCGGCCGCTGCGGGGGTCGAAGAGCAGGTCGCCGGTGACCAGCTCGAAGACCATGCACGCCAGCGACCACATGTCCGCCGGCGTCGAGTACCGCGCCTGCAGCAGCACCTGCGGCCGCCGCCCGCCGGCTCAGCGCAGCCAGGCCCCGGCCGGAACCAGTCCGCTTGCGGCTCGGCCTGCTGCGCGGCGGCCGCCGCGGCCGCCTGCGCGTCCGCCAGAGCCTGCTCTGGACAGCCGACTGCTGCTCGGCCTGCTGCACGGCGGCCGCCGTGGCAGCCTGCGCAATCGCCAGGGCCTGCTGCGCGACAACCGCCTGCTGCTCGGCCTGCTGCGCGGCAGCCGCCAGTGGCCGCATGCGCCAGGCAGAGCAGCAGGAGGATGTCCAGAGCAGGCCCTGGCAAACGCGCAGGCGGCCACGGCAGCCGCCGTGCAGCAGGCGGCGCAGCAGGCAGAACTGGCCAGTACCAGTTGTCAACTAGGTGCTCTGCTGACATGCTCGCGCGGAGCAACTTGGAGGGCGCAAGGCATCGCTTTACCCCACGTGCTGCTTTTCAGCTCACAGCGGGCTGCACTTGCTGCAGCTGGATAAGGACTGGGCACACTGCACAACTGTAGGTGCAGCAATTAGTAGTGCGTGGGGGAACCGGCCTCCCCCAGCACGTCGCACGGCACGCGCATCGCTCTCGGCTGCGTTAACGAAGGCTGCAATCATGGGGCATCCTGCAGCCCAGATACCGACAGCCGACACCATCACTCCCCCCACATCCCGCTGCGCCTTAAGGTACCTGGACCCAGGAGGTTGGCCATGGTTGCCTGCGTGCCCCCCCGACCCAGAACAGGCCGTGCCTCGGGGCAGCGGTACTGGCGCGTCTGGATGTCGCTGGTAAACTGCTTGTGCACCCAGCACGCGTTGCCGAAGTCGACCACCTTGCACTTTGCTGCTAGCAGCCGCTCGCCCAAGTCTGCTGGCGCGGCGGCCGCCGCCGCCGCCGGTCCCTCGCCGCTTGCCGCTGCAGGTGCGGCATGACTGGCAGCGCCCCTGCGCGCGTGGGGCGGCCTGAGCGTGTGTTTACGAATGCCAAAAGCAGGAGTTTGCCATGTACATGCTTTGCTGGGAAGCCCATCGGCTGCTGATGGGGGGGCAGCTGCTTGGCAACCAGGCCTCAGGAGGACGGGCGCGCCTGCCATCGAAGCCGTCGCCAGCCTGCGCAGCGGCAGCGCCGCCGCCGACATACCCGCCGCCCTCATCCGCAGCGCCGGCCGGCCCGGGCCCGCCGGCGCCTCCGGCCTGTGCAGCGGCCGGCTGATCCGCGGCGGCGCCACCCTGCGGCGCCGTCGGCTCCGGGGACGCGCCGCTCGCGCTCGGGCTGCGAGACCAGGACTCACCGTCACGACAGCTCCCACTCCTAGGAAAGCTTTGTAATGCAGGCATGTCATGCTTTGCATTGTGCCACACAAGCAAACAGGCTGATATGGTGACACAAGCATCTATCACGTCACCACCCGCGGCGCGTAAAACGCCGATCACACCACCGGCTCACCTGCAGCCGAGCGCATCACCGCTGCCCGCCGCGCCATCGGCGGCGTGCGCCGCGGGCGTGGGCGCGTCAGGCACCTTCCGCAGCTTCTTCTTCAGCTTCTTCTTCTGGTTCTTCGTCAGCGCATCAGCGCCGTTGGCGGCCGCGGCGGCCGCGCACTCCGAGCCGGCCGGCGGGCCTGCGAGCGAGCAGGGGCTCAGACCTTGGTTGCAGTCTGCTCCGCTCAACAGCCTCAGTCCTGCACCACATGCCACTGACCGGAAACGAACTGACGTTATTCTTGCCTGATAGCGCCCTGCAAATGCGCCCACGCGCCAACGATAGCAGCCAGGTCCGCGCGAGAAGCTGCCCGGCCAGCCTTGCAGACGCGGGATAGCAGGCCACTCTGTACGCATGGGAGAGGCAGAATATGTGCTGAGCGTCGCGCTGTGGAGGCTTAATAAATGCTTCTGCAGTTGCGCACCCCTGATGCGCGCACTTTGGCGTGCACTCCACTGTTCCCAGCCCACCACACACAGGTCGCGCAGGCAGCATCGCTGCTTCTGAGAGCCCCTGCACGGCGGATGCGCTGGCGGCACAGGCGGTGGCCGGGCGGGCCGCGGGGCAGGCCGCGCCTGCCGGCGCGGGCGCGGCGGGCGCGGGCGGCCGCCACCGGCGCGGCCGCAGCGCCTCGCACAGCATCACGTTCTCGGGCTTCAGGTCGGTGTGGATGATGCGCGGGCCGGCGTGGATGTAGTCGAGCGCGACCAGGATCTGGCGCGCCAGCCGGCGCACGACCGGGATGGGGATCCCGCGGTAGTCGTACGCCTTGATCAGCGCCAGCAGGTTGTCGCCCAGCACCTGCGGCGCGTACGCTCAGTCGGCTGGCGGGGTGCATGTGCTGACGCGCGTGTGTCGAAGGTGGGGTCACTTGCACGCTGACCCTTTGGTTGGAGCGGCTCCGTTGCTCTGCCTTGGGCACCTGCTCATGCCTGTTGAGTCCAGCAGCGGTGTCAGGACGGCAAGCATACCTGATTTTGAACCTCTCTTGTCCGAGAACAGACACAAGGGGCGGCTGCCTGTCTGGCTGTGACTCATCGAGCCCCGCGCCAGCACAGCCAGAGGCGACTCGACGGCGCACCTCAAATACCATGCACACGTGCTTGCCGTGCGGCCCGACGTGCTCGAAGTGGTCGTAGAGGCGCACGCAGTGCTTCTCATCGAGCGAGTCGCCCGCCGCGATCTGCGTCAGCAGCGTGATCTCGTCGCGCGCGGCGTCGCAGTAGTGCGGAGCACTTTTCTGCACCTGCGCGCAGGCACCGCGCCTCGGTCGTGCGGGACAGCGAGCCGCCGCCCGTTCACCGCTGCCCGCTAGGGGTGAAGTGGCTCCGACTACCAACAGGCGGGGTAGCTGGAAGCCCTGCACGCGGTGCGCCTGTGTAAAAGCACCCTCGACACCGTGCGACACGCGCAGCACCATCTTGTTTGGCTCCCGTAGTGCTATCGCCTCAGAGTCTGCACTGGGGAGAGAGGTGAAGCTGCACGCGAGACTATCTGTTCAATGCCTCTCTTATTTCGTCTAGCTGCCAATTAGCCAGCAAGTGTCGGGCACACCGCACCTTCAGTGCAGCCTCGCGGCCGCTGACAGTGTCCTGCACCAGCCAAACGGTGGAGAAGTGGCCCCAGCCGAGCTTGCGCAGGACCACATAGCGGCCGCTCTTATATTGCTCGCCCTCCCGCACCGGGTGGTAGCCGCCTGCAAACACCGCAAGTCTCACTTCAAGCAAAGACAACACGTGCAGGCAGCAGGTGCCAACTGGTTGGGCCTCCCACACAAGCTGGTTGCGCGACATTCCGACACAGGAAACACAACTGGTATGCCTGTCAAGTGTGGAGCAGCAAAGCCTGCTGCAAAACAACCACCTGCCCCACTGCGCGCCGCTGCCTAAGCTCAGCTTGATGCATTGTAACACCGCGCGTGCCGCACCCTTTTTGTACCCATCTGTGCCCTCATCCTCGCTGTCTGAACACTCCTCGCCCTGACTGGCGCTGTCTGAGACCTCTGACAGCGGCTCCCGGTCCTTGTGCGGCTCGGGGTGCAGCTGGTAGCCCCCTGCCCGCCGCAAGCACAGCTGTTCAGCTACTTGCAGAGCTGCTAGCCTCTGCTTGCTCTGCACATTTGAGCGAGGAGCTACAATTCAAGGCGTTGCAGGTAGAGGTACCTCGCTTGATCGGCTTCTTATTCGGCCGCCTCTTTGCTTTTGCTGGCCCCAACGCGGTTCGTGGCCCTGCAAAAGATGACGTCGAGTCAGTACAGAAGCTCCCAAAGAGAGAAGGCAGGGCAGGTGTCTGCTTTGAGACAGCTTTGGTCGCACCTGCACCGAGCTTGTTCATTGACTGCGTGCCCAGAGTTCCAGCACTGCCCAGCAGGGCCTTATGCCACTTGCGGCTACTAGTTATAAGCAGCACTGTAGAGTCAACTGCCGGCACCAGCTCGCTTGCTTTCCAGTATACCCTGACCAGGGTGCCCCAAGGGGGTATGACAATGAGATGCGCACATAGCAGCGCCGTAGCCTACTTGCTGTTCAAGTCTGTAAAACAATAGTCGGACCTGAGCAGCCGTGAGCAGCCCTAGGTGCGTGCTGTGGCTTGAGCGCGCGGGTAACATGGCCAGTTGGCAACTCTGTTCATGACATCATGGTGTGCATGCAGTATTTACACAGGTGCATCTGCCGAGCAAGCACTGGTCCCATCCCAAATTAAAACAAGGCAAGCAAAGCGCATGCATGCAGAGGAAGAACCCTCGCCGGACCACTCGGAAGTTCTGCAGGCTGCATGCAGATCACGACTCTGTAGCAGGTGAGACTCTGTAGCAGGTGCTTGTCCTGCAGGGCAGGACCTGACCCCTACGTAAACTGCGGGCTACGCGGCCACGCCCTTCATGGCGCGCCAGGCGGCCGTGTCCACACGCTTGACCATGGCGCGGATCTGCGCGCCAGGGCCCAGCTCCCACAGCTGCGCCACAGGACCATTTCCCGGCGCGCGCGCCAACGCGACCAGCGTCGCCTCCCACTGCACCGGCTCCACCAGCTGCCGGCGGCGCACAGTGCATTGGGAGCGGATTTTGCACTGAACAAAGCCATGGGAAGGTCACCAGGGGTCGGCCGGCGCATGCAGGCTGGCACCACTCGCTGCACCCAAGCGGCCTGGCCTCATCTTTTTGCGAAATATTCAAAGCGCTGTTGCTCGCATCCGTGTTGGCCAGGGATGGAGCCGCAGCTGCCCGGCGGGGCGGAGATGCAGCACACTCAGAGAGCCGTCGAGCGCAGCGCCTGCGTATGCAGGCACAAGGCGCAAGAGCAGGGCGCACGTGGGCGTCACGCAACTCTGTACTTGATCAGCAGGCGGGGCGGGCCGCGCCTGGCGCGCCAGCAGGCCCGGGATCGCGGCCGCGCTGGGGAAGGGCGCGGCCGTGACGTTGGAGTAGACGGGGATGCGCGGCTCGCGAAAGCTCACGCGCGCCAGTGCCTGCGCGCGCGCAGCCACCGCCACTGGCGCGCGGGCACGGTAGCGAGGCGCCCGCCCTGCGGTGCGCGCGCTCGAGCGAGCAGGCCCACTTGCATGGCGGCCCCTCATGGCCGTAGCCCCAGCACCTAGGGGACGGGCCCGTCGGGGAGATGAAAGCGTGTTGGGCAGGGCAGCGTCAGACGCGCGCCGGCCGGGGCTGCCCACCTGGACGAGCGCCGCGCGCGCGGGCTCCATGAGCGGCGTGTGGAATGCGCCGCTCACCGGCAGCGCCGCAGCCTTCACTGCGCCGGCCTTGATAGCCGCCGCTTGCACCTGCCGCAGTCTCCCACGCAGCGCGTCACGGACAAGCATGGCCCCACCTGAGCCGCCTGCATGTCCACAAAAGCTTACTTCGTGCGCTTCACCCTGCCCATGGTGCCGCTTCAGCTGGACTCTGACTAATACTGTTTGCAGCATGCAATCGCGTTCAGGTCGGCAGAGTGTGGCATGCGCTGGCTTCAGGCACAAGCCACACACACCACATGTCCTCAGCAGCGTTTGGCTTGCGCGCTGTTCAATGCCTTGCTTCACGCCTCTGCACCAGCCCTCCTGCTAAAGCAGGGCATGCCTTCACGCGCGCACCCGCGCGACCAGGAGCAACGCACGCCTTTGGACAGGGCCCCGTCGCATGCATCCAGGGCTGGCAGGCACGGTGCCACGCATGCCGCGCGCGGCCGGCAGGCTTGCGCGGCGCGAGGCGCGCGCGCGCCTCAGCGAGCGCGTCCTTGTGGCCGGACACGACGCGGCCGGTGGGGAATAGGTGGTTGGCCACTTGGCACACTGTGCCCGGCGGCAGGCGCGCGCGCGCCGCGCCGCACAGCGCCTCCAGCGCCTCGTCGCCCAGGCCGATGACGGACAGCATGCCGTGCGGCCGGCCGCAGGCGCCCGCGGCGGCCGCCATGCTCGCGCCGCGCTGCTTCACCACCTTCGCGCCCAGCTTCTGCTCACCGTGTGAGACGTCAGAAGCGCAGGCTCTGTAGGACATGGCGCTGTAGTCAGGTGCGGGACCCAGAGTGCCGTTACGACCCCCGTGTGCAAGACTCATCAATGCAGCCATGGACCCTGTTGTCTGCTGCCGCCGCGCTAAGTCATGCCCAAGCCGCACTGCCTCACCGCAAAGCCTGCCTCCATAGGGCTGCTCTGCCACAATCCGTACCATGCTTGGACACAAAGACACAAAGAGGTCGAGAGCGCCTTCCTAGACACGCAAAGCATTCATGTCGCTTTGCGCGGTGCACAGTGCATCACTGCTGCGACATGCATCTTTCGGCCTCCATCAGCACCTAGCACTGATGCTTTACTGACGATCACACTGCGCCACGGGAGGCGTGCCTGCAGGCCGTCCTCAAAGCTCAGCGCCCCCGCATGCACCAGCGCGCAGTACTCGCCCAGGCTCAGGCCGGCGGCTGCGCTCGCGCTCGCGCCAGCCGCCGGGTCGTCGGCCGCCAGGCGCGCCGCGGCCGCCTGGCGCCGCCGCAGCGCACCCCCTGGGTGTGGGCACAGCGCCATGAAGTGCGCGCTGCCGTCAGCCTCATCAGCTGACCATCACCGACATCTTGCTCGTGTGCTGCGCGCTCGACGCAGTCCCCGGCAGGGACTGCGAACAGTGGACCCAGGACATATTCAGAGCGCAAAGGGAATGCTGCGTGGCCCGCCGGGACCGTGTCAGTGCTGGCGCCATAACGAGCTCTAGCACGTGCAACGGCGCCGCGCTCCAGCACATGCGAGCCGCGCTTCTTGAGTCTGAGGCCAGCAACTACGTACATGGGGATCGCATGCAGCAGACGCCGGGCGATGCAGCTAACAGGTCAGGCACACGGTGGAGCGTACCAGGCCGGCGACGAACAGCGCCGGCTGCGCGATCGCCGTGTCGTCCAGGCGCGCCTGCGGCCCCTCCAGGCACACCTGCGCCGCGCGCTCCGCTCGCCGCAAGCCCGGCAGGCGGCCGGCCGGCTGGGCGTCCCACGGACGCCTACGCGCGGAGTTCATGGGCGGACGAGGGGCAGCTCGCGGCGGGCAGCATGCCGGGCCTGGCGCGTGCCGGGCGCCGCGCCTGCAGCAGGTCGTAGCCGAGCACGCGGCGCGCGACCGCCAGCATCTCCTTGACGGCCGGCACGTCCTTGCTGTCCTGGGCGGCCGCGCGGCCTGTCAGCGCTCTCAGCGTCATGGTGCAAGCAAATTGCGGTCCGGGCCCGGACAGGATACCCAGTCAGCGTTGACCTGCAGGGACCTGCTGTACGTGACAGGGCCTAGCCGCGGCGCAGACCTCTGCGCACTGGTCCACCCTGCTGGCACAGTATTACCGCTCCAGGAGGTGTGCAATAACTTCAACACAAAGCGCGGTCCGCAGCGGCAGGCCTGTGCAGCCTAAGCGGCTCTGCGCTCCCTGGCATGCGGTCGCGCAGGGGAGGCACCTTGAGCATGCCGACCGCCTGGGAGCCCTGCCCCGGGAACAGGAACGCGACCGGCGCTGCGGCCGGCGCGGCCGCCCCGGCGGCTGCCGCGCGGGCAGCCGGCGGCGCCGCCGCGCGCGCCGCTGCGCTCGCGCTCGCGCCGGCGCCGGCAACGGCACCCGCGCCCGGCATGGCGCGCGCGCCTGCTCCTGCGCCGGAGCCTGCTTTGGCGCCCGGCCCCGCGGCAGCCTCCGCCTCGAGCTGCGCGGCCCGCACGGCCTTGGCCGCCTTGGCGGCCTTGCGCTCTTCCCGGTCGCGCGCGCGCATGCCCTCCTCTGCGCGCGCAGGGCCTCGCTGTCAGGGGACGCCCCCGTGCTCCCATGCAGTGAGCACGCTGTGCTGATGAGCGTCAAGGTGGGCAGGTGCTGCAAGCTCGGCACATGCACCTTGTACCACAACTTGTGCGTGCATGGAAGCAGTCGGACGTGAGTCATTCATTCCCTTCATACCTTCACATACCCCATAAATCGCTCATTCAGGTTGCTCGCCGAAGCCGAAGCCACAACTTGTCCCATGCGGTAACGAGCGTGTTTGTTCCAGCGTTACGCACCGCAGCGTGCGCGCTGCGAGCTGCCGCGCGGTGTGGCGCCCCGCGGCGCGGCGCACCGGGGTACGGATGCTTGTAGTTTGCGGGCCACGTGCGCACGGTGGCCCCGTAGTCGTACAGCGCCCACCAGCAGCCCACGTCCTTGTGCGGCACGCGCACCTTGGCCACTTTGGCGTATTTGGCCTGCAGGCGCGCGCGCGGGGTTAGGGTAGGGCCCTATACCCTATTCTGGCCCTGGATCCTCAGGCCCAGGTGGGTTGGCCGCGTCGCTTTCCCAGGTGCCGTACACAGGTGCCGCGAAGCGACCAGGCGTCATGGAAGGCCGTGCAGTCCTGGGCATGCGCGACACAGTGCTGCACTTGCCGCACGGCTCTTCAACACTGACCATGCCTGCCCTCCAGCCCCGCCGCATCATCACTGTGGTCCGCATGTCAGCCACAGCGGCTCGAGGCACTCTGACCCGTAGGCATAGCCACAGGACCTCCGGGGAGTGGCACCTGCAAGTCCAGGAGCTGGGTGCGGATGCACTCATCCTCGATGGCCACGTCGATGGCCAGCTTGCACCCGGGGTCCAGGTACGGATCATAGTCCTCTGTCCTCACGCCCGGGTCTGCGCCGCGGCTCTGGCGCCGCAGGAGAGGCCTCTTGCAGAGCACAGGCACGCTTGGTGCTCACTGTTCAAGTGACCTCCATGCTGCCCAGATTACACGCAGGGGCTGCAAGATTGCCGCAGCGCTGCAAAACCATGCTACGAGCTGGCTTGTGACTACTGGACGCAAGACTTGTTGCAGGCGTTCTGTCTCGCATACGTGACGGGGCAGGGCAGGAAGGGTTCATACGCGGGCGCGATGCCTGTTGGCCTGATGAACAGGCGCCGCGCCGCGCGCGCTCGCAGCGGGCGGCCTGCCGGCTGCCGGCTGCGGGCCCGGGGGCGCACCAGCAGGTACTCGAAAATCTCCAGGTAGCCGTCGTAGTGCGCCAGGTATGCCGCGCGGTGCAGCGGCGTAAAGCCGCGGTCGTCGCGCTGGTTCACTTCCGCGCCGCAGTTGAGCAGGTGGTGCAGCTGCGCGGCAAACCTATGCAGTCTCAGGCGGAGGGCACTCGTGGCGCGCCGCGATGCGCGGCGATCCGAAGCGGCAGTGACAGTGAGCGCGCCATGTCCAGCTGACGGTACGTGGTGGCAAAGTGCACGGGCGCGCCGGCGCCGTTGTCCTGGGTCAGGTAGTAGGGGTCGCGCGCCATGACCTTCGCCAGCTCCTCCGGGTCGCCCAGGCGCACCGCGCTGTAAAATGCGATCGGCTTGTACCAGGGCTGCGGCGGGTAGCGCCCGCAGGCGGTCATGTCGCGCGGCATGGCTGCTGCTTGCGCTGCACGGATTGGGGAGCTCGCTCCTTCAGCCGTGTAACTTGCCTGCTCATGTAACATCTGCAGGGGTACCCTGGCACCCAGTGGCAGAACAATGGGGCAACCGGGATGACTTCCACCAACTTGCAAGAACAGAAAATACCGCTGATGAAGCGCGCAATTGCGTGCGTGACGTGCAACGTGTGACGTGTCTAGCCACTATCAAAGTCTCGTGCAACCAAAGCTGAAGTGCGGGCGCCATGCTCCACCTTGCCGCAAGGCTGCAGGGGCTTGCGGCGGGCGCGCCGCGGCTGTGCAGCCTGGCAGAGGGCTCTGGCCCCCTGCTGCCGCTGCCAGCGCTGTGCCACATGCTGTCCACGTGCAGCAGCGCGCAATTACAGCTGCTGGCTGGCGCCCGTGCGTCGCAGCTGAGCAGCCTGGCGCCGCTGGCCGCACGCTGGGGCACGCCGCTGTGCGCCAAGCCCTGCGGAGCCGGCAGGCACGCTGCGTGCTTGCGCAGGGGCGTGCATGCGTCCGCAGGCAGCCACGCGGCGCCAGCTGCAGGCGCTGAGCAGGGTGCGGCGAGGGCAGCCAGCGGCAGTGCTGGCAGCGAGCAGGGAGGCTGCGGTGCCGCGGCTGCAGAGCAGAGGCGCTTGCAGCAGAGCCTGGCATCTGCGCAGCTGTGCCGCGGCCTGCATGCGTCCGCTGCCAGCAGTGCAGCCACTGCGGCGCAGCGTGAGCAAGAGGGGGCGAGGGAGGGCAGCAGCGCCACCGCTATGGAGCACTCGGACGACGAGTCGGTGGAGGAGCAGCGGCGGCGCCTGCAGCGCGGCGTGGTGGCCGCGCTGCAGCAGCGGCTCAGCGTCGGCGACGAGGCCGTGGACTGGGGCGACGAACGCGTCATTCTGCACAGCACGTACCACGACTACCAGTTCAGCGCAAAGGCCTTCTATGTTGGTGCGCTTTCAGTAGCACTGCATATTAGCGCCAAGCGCGCTGGAGTGGGAGTCGGGGGCACGCCTGTCACAATCAGATCGCAGCAGCGCAATGCAAAGGCCTACTTCCGCGCATGAGCAGTGTATGGCGAAAGCCACACCGTCGCTTGCATGACGCTGAGGGCCTGCCCGCCAAAAGCTGACGAAGGCTCGGGAGTGCGCGCAGGCCGCAGCCTGAGCCAGCAGGCGAAGCAGCTGTACAGCGTGGCGGCGCAGCGCGGCTTCCCCAGCTTCTGGAACACCGCCGAGTGGCGCCTCATCTGCCTCGGGCCGCGCCCGCCCGCC
>JAABUP010008747.1_pt1 | contig 12769 bp, 9 predicted proteins | sample 5559201 | NCBI WGS metagenome assembly JAABUP01 (sample SAMN10711887, study PRJNA513373) | rock metagenome | isolation source: Antarctica rocks | place: Antarctica | reverse complement strand
GCCCCCTCACCAAGTCCTGCAGAGACAGCTGCTCCTACACCCACACCCACCCCTGCACCCACACAGGTCCCAACCCCGCCACCCACAGCCCCACCTATTGCTTCAACTGTGCCACTGCCAACTGCTACTCCTGTGCCAGCAGCCCCCAGCCCAGAGATGCTTTCCCCTGCTGCTGCAGCTGCCCCTGCTGTCAACAACACACCAGCAGCAACAGCAGCTGCTACTCCACTTGCCACTCCAATTGAGACGGTACGTCCAACACCAGTTGCCACAGCATCCCCAACACCTGTTGCAACCCCAGCTGAGACCCCAACACCCACCCCAGTGCCTCCAACACCAGTTGCCACAGCATCCCCAACACCTGTTTCAACCCCAGCTGAGACCCCAACACCCACCCCAGCTCCTACAGAGACTCCCACTGTTGCACCCACGCCTGCTGCCACACCAGCACCAACTCCAGTTGAGACAGCATCACCGACTCCTGCTCCCACAGAGTCTCCCACCCTTCTGCCTACAACATCCCCTACACCACTTCCAACTCCAGCACCAACTCCAATTGAAACCATGTCACCAACTCCTGCTCCTACAGAGTCTCCCACAGCTGTAGCCACAGTAGCGTCGACGCCTGTTGCAACTCCAGCAATGACCCTAGCTGAGACCCCAATGCCAGCACCCACACCTACTCCTACGGTGTCACCTACCCCAGTTGCAACTGTTGTGACACTGTCAATCCCAAATGTGACGGCCACCCCAGTCCCCACCCCTCTACCAACAGCAGCAGTTGCACCAAATGTCACAGCTTCACCTGCAGCTACACCAGCAGCTTCTCCAGAAGCTACACCCAACGCTACAGCTGCAGCTACACCTGCAGCCTCTCCGGCAGCCACTCCAAATGTAACAGCTTCTCCTGAAGCTTCTCCAGCAGCTACACCAAACGCCACAGCTGCACCGGCAGCAGTTGCCACCCCTTCATCTACCCCATCTGTCATCCCAGTAGTCACACCAGCAGCCACCAGTTCCTCTGTGCCTGTGGCAAACTCCCTGGGTCTGCTGCCCCTGCCTCCCTTGGCTAATGCAACAGCCACACCCAGTGGTGGAGCCCCTGCGCCTGCCCCTGTACCAGTGTCAGTCCCAGGCTCTGCAGCAGGACCTGCTGCAGCACCTGCCTTGGCAGCTGCTCCAACAGCTGCTCCAACAGCTGCTGCTCCAAGCATTGTTCCCACCATTGCTTCTGCAACTGCTCCAGCAGCTGCTCCAACCGTTGTGCCAGTGGCATCAGCACCAACAACTGCACCAGCAATGGTGTCACCAGCAGCACCTGCAAGTGCCCCAGCAGTGGCACCAGCAGTTGCCACCCCTTCATCTACCCCATCAGTCATCCCTGTAGTCACACCAGCAGCCACCAGTTCCTCTGTGCCTGTGGCCAACTCCCTGGGCCTGTTGCCTCTGCCTCCCTTGGCTAATGCAACAGCCACACCCAGTGGTGGAGCCCCTGCGCCTGCCCCAGTACCAGTGTCAGTTCCAGGCTCTGCTGCAGGACCTGCCTTGGCAGCTGCTCCAACAGCTGCTCCTGCAGCTGCTCCAACAACCGCTCCAACTGCTGCTCCAAGCACTGTTCCCACTATTGCTTCTGCAACTGCTCCAACTGTGGCGCCAGTGGCATCAGCACCAACAACTGCACCAGCAGTGGTGTCACCAGCAGCACCTGCAACTGCCCCAGCAGCTGCTCCAACTGTTGCACCAGCAGTGACACCTTCAACAGCACCAAGCGGGCAATCAACAGCAACAGCAGCTGCTCCAGCAGGTTTACCAGTCAGCAGCCCAGGAGTGGCGCCAATCTCTGCACCACCAACGCCAGCTGGCTGTACTGACGTTCAGCCCTCTGGCAGTCCTTTCACCTGCCAGCAACAGGTAACCCATGACTAGTTTTCTTGTCTGTTTGGGATATCTGCCATCATTTTGGTGTATCCCAATCCACAACTTACAGATCTGTATTGACACTGTGCCCAGAGCACATGCATCTGTGTGAGCGAGCTGAACATGCAGATGTCCTGAGCTATTCCAGCAGGTAGATCATGGCTCACCTTGGTTGTGCTGCCTGCAGAAAGGTTTTGGCAAGTGCAATGCCCCCTTCATGCTGGCAGGCAACTTCTGCCAAACCACCTGTGGCAGATGCCCTGGCACTCCAGCAGCTACTCCAGCAGTTGTACCAGCAGCTGCACTGGCAGCTGCTCCAGCAGCATCACCAATATCAGCACCTACAACAGCTGGATGCACTGATATCCAACCCACAGGCACCTCTTTCACATGCCAGCAACAGGTACTCACTTGCTTTGCCGGTTGATGTCTGACACAACATTGTTACAACTACTGGCAAATCATCAAGCTTCATGATCACAGTGCCTATATGCCCACTGTACACAAATTGCCTACAGATGCTTTTGTGAAGGCTGTGTGACAGCTTTGTTGTGAATGACACAATGAACGCCCGACCTGCTTATTGAAAAGCAACCACCAATTGAGCACAGCGTTGGAATTACCTGAAGCACTACCATTTGCCTCTTTGAAATGCACAGCTTAAGTTGAGCATTGTTGCTAACAGCAAGAAAAGCCACATCAATGATAGCTTTTGCCATTCAGCTAGGATTTACTTCATGCAATAATCAGATAATCTGAACTAAACTTAGCTTTCAAGCCAGCAGCTGCTTGCCTGTACTGGCAGCCACTGCAAGTGTCAGTCCACATTAAAGTGTTGGCGTATGCCCCCCCTCATGTTGTCAGTGAAATCAGTGAAAAGCTGCTGCAACACCTAACAAACCGTTACAGTGCTGTTGTTGATCATTCCACCAGCAGCTATCTTGGCAGCAATGCCGGCAACAGCTGTTTACTCTGATATGCAGCCTTTCATGACTGCCTGTCTCTGTCAATGATATGCATACCTGCATTTTGACATGTTGTTAAGCTGCAGCGCAGACAGCACTACCAGTACGTTTGCCTCTCCCTTGCTCCTTGTGCTGAGCCATGCATGAGCATGTAACAGACACTCACATCTCAGCATTGATTGCAAATATGTGACGCCTGCAGAAAGCGTTTGGCAAGTGTAGTGCTTCTTTCATGCTGGACGGCAACTTCTGCCAGTCCACTTGTGGCAGATGCCCCAGCCCTGCTGCGCCTGCTGCGCCCGCTGTGCCTGCTGCATCTAGCAGTGGGTGCAGTGACGTACAGCCACCTGGCAGCTCCTTCTCATGCACTCAACAGGTCAGCGCCTTAGCAGCATGTGTGTCACTTGAGTGTCAGTTGTGTGCCACTTGCATGTGTGCAAGTTCACGGCCTGATCTTGCCCCTGTATCACTGCGTTTAGCAGTCCACTGTTTTTGGTTGAAGTCATTTGCCAAAAGCTGCAAGTATGCCTGAGTGGAGCAACGTCACATCCTGTTTGTTCTAACAAAAGGTATGCTGCTATGCAGCAGCTGACAGCCTCTGCATGATTCAAGCATACGGCCACTTAAGTCTCTTAAGTCTCAAGTCTCTAGAAGTCTTGAAGTCTAAGTCACCCTCAAGTCTCAAGAAATCAAAGTCTCAATTGACTCACTTGCAAGTCTTTAGCAGTCTACAATCAACTCACTGATCATGTTACGGTACCTTATGCCTGCTGTGCTGTGTCAAGTCAGGAGGTGTGGAGCTGAATGCATCACATTTGATGCTGGGTTTGTGGCTGGCCCTAAGTGAATCTGCAGAATGGACGTATCTGGTTGAGTGCAGCGTGCCTTTGGGAAGTGTGATGCTGCATTCATGGTTGGACCTGGGGCGCCGGCAGGGGGCTACTGCCAAACCACCTGTGGCCGCTGCAACAGCCCTACAACAGGTAGCGGGAGCCCTGCAGGGGCCACTGGGGCCGCAACTGGGGGGTGCTCAGACAACCCCCCTGGGCCCCCTTTCATCCCCTGCCCTCAACAGGTGTGCCAGCTCATACTTGTCAACTTTTCACCTTGTTTTTGTCATGCACGCTCCACTTGCAGACTAGCTTACAGCGTACTAGATCAGGTCAGTAATTGGACAGCACAGCATTGATGCATGGCGCATTGCAGGCGTTTGTGTGTTTGCCAATGCTCCAAACAAGTGCTATAGTATTATTTCTGGGGTGCTGTGCACCAGTTTCTGTGAGCAGTCCGAAAATGCCAGCTCATAGGTACATTTACTGCAGCCTGATATGTGCCCAGCATTGCTGGAGCTTCTCTAGCCATTGGGATTGCTTTCTGTGTGACCAACCCTGTTGTGTCAGCAAGCCTGTTGTGTCAGCAAGCGCGTTGTGTCAGCAAGCCTGCAAATCTATTGTGTTAGCAAGCCTGTTTTGCTAGACGTTTGCTAATTGAGATTGCCTGCATGCAGCTGGCATGCAGCACCAGAATTCTACAGTTGGGCAGACAGCTCTGCCACCCAGCGCTCCAAACACCCTCAGCCTCTGATCATGCCTGTGTAAATTGAGTTTCTAGTGCTGTCTTGCATGTCAGGCATTCGCAGGTCAACTCTGGGGTTGCAGCAAAACTTTGCAGACAACTTTGCCAACAACATTCTCCTCAAATTGACAAACGGAAGCACTGTGAACTGTGCGCCCATCCAGTCTCAGCCCACATTCCCACTGCCCATTTGTTAAGAACATCTTCTCATGCTGATCTGTATACTGTTTTTGAACACTTTTGTTCGACACTTTTGTTCGATACTGTTGTTTGGTATAAACCAACAGCTAGATGTGTCATGTGATTGCAGGCCATGCTTGGCAAGTGTGATGCAGCCTTCATGACAGCTGGGCCCTACTGCCTGCAATCATGCGGCCGCTGCGGTGGGCAGACCCCTGCCACTCCATCCTCACCCCCTTCTGCTGCTGTGCCTGCTGCGCCTGCAAGCCCCTCTTCCACTCCTCTTCAGGTATGTGACCAAATTGGGAGGGACTGGACCCAAGCTTACAAACTTATGTGCCTGAAGTGCAATGACCACTCCATGAAAGCGCTGCAATGAACCAGCACTCTTTGCAGTGAGTTGTGAGGCTGCTATTTGCGCTCTCTTCCTGATGAAAGGTTTTGATGTGTCTTTGTGTATCAGAAACACTAGTGATTCTGTGTGCGAGGTAGAGGTGTGTCTCAAGCAAATTATGGTGTGTTTCAAGGCTGCTTTGCACAGGCTCTGAACAAATCTGCTGCATTGTTAGCCCTCAGCTTTGCAGCTTGCGTCAACACTGACAACGCGGTCATCCCCATTGCGGTCATTACTGTGCCCTTGCAATGACAAGAGGCCTCCTTCTGGGATTAAGATGCATCTTAGCCTCATCATGGCCTGGCATATTGCCTGACACGGCTTCAGTTAAAGCATTTGACTTTCACTTGGTGGATTCACAGGTATCCACCCCTTCACCTCCATCAACATCAGCTTCCTCAACTACCGTGACAGCTGCATCGCCTACAGCACCAGCTGCAGCAGCAGCTTCTTCATCAGCAGCTTCTTCACCATCTGGATCACCACCTTCACCAGTCTCACCACCACCAAACTCCACTGCAGCATCCTCACCAGCTGCCACTGCATCTGCAACACTGCCAGGGGCCACACCTAATGCCACCATGGCAGCTGCATCTGCAGCTGCTACTGCACCTGCTGCGACGCCTGAGGGCACACCAGGGCCGACGATTCATCAGTCACCCCAAGCACCGCTGGCGCCAGTACCGGCAGATGCGGCAGGCCCTGTGCCTGCCAACAGCTTAGGCTTGCTTGCCCTTCCTCCTCTTGGAAGACGCCATTGAGCAAGTCTGTTGCAAGCACAGCAACATGTTGAGTCCTGGATAACTTCCAGACCTGAAGTGTCAAGCTCAAGCCTCCATCAATGACGCAAAATTTTGATAGCTGGTTACTTGCCTCACAGCATCCAGGGTTGACGTTCAGGACATAGGAACAATTGAGAATGGCTGCAATTTGTTACTCCATTTGACACTCTCATCAGTTGACCCTGCTCACACTGGTTGCAAGATGTGCATTTCGTTTACACTGCGGTATACATGTTAGGCTTCAACATGCAGTCACATCCAATCACAATCTTCTGTATTGGCAGTCTTGCAAAGTATGACTCACAAGCTCGTGGAAGATGAATGCAGGATTTGTTCAAACCCTTAAAATTTGATTTTTTGGCAAGTTTCAGCAGCATATCAGTCTAGCCAAAGCCAGTATCGGCTGCGCAAAATGCAGCTGCACTGAACATGCTCGTGTGCGCAAAGTCTGCATGACATCAGATGTGCTCTTGGACCCTTCAGCTTTTGCACGCATAATTCATTGAGGTGGGCAGCCCAGCATGCATAGCCATGGCATATATATACTCTGACCTGCATAACATTTGCAGGAAAAGCACTGCGGCTCATGTGCGGCATGAGTCTTGTTCTGATTGCAGGCAACAATCATCATGGTATCTCATATGCAGCAGCCCATGTTGCAAAGTTGCTGAGGCTATTACAGAACTTAGCACCCCTTGCATCTGTCAACCTCGACAGTCTAGAAACACACTGAGTATGAGAACAACACCGCACAACAATGCCAGGTAATTGGTGGTTTGTTGGTCTGACTGTGGCAATGGTGTTTCAAAGGCTCTGTGGGGCGCCTTAAGCCAGGCTGACACTGCACAATTGGCTGCTGCACTCACTGTTAGAGCTGATTTGCCGCATTGACATGGCAGGAGACACGTGCTTGCTCAAAGACCTTGACATGGCTTTTCCCGCCTAGTTCAGGAGACTGCTGCTGGGACAAGCCTAACTGCTCATGACATGATCTATGTAAGCTGGCATTGCAGCTGCCTCAGCACTGGCAGCTGGGGCCTCTGATTCACAGTGTGTGCACAACGATGCTTGGTTGTTCATGCCATGCCACCTGTGTGCCCTTGTCTGGAGAGCCATCTCGCTGACATCCAAAGCCTGCACACAAAGCTGCTTCAAGCACCTGAGGCTTGTTAAGATGCTCTGTGCTGCAGACATGCTTGCGTAACGCATGTGTGATACGTGAATAGGCTGTTGCAGACAATTCCAACGAGCGCTGACTGCAAAACAGACACATCCAAGGGTGGCGATAGTGGGAAACGCAGCGTACTCATGGCATACAGCCAAGCAACAACACAACCTTTTGTTGTTGACTGAGATACTATCCAACAGTGCGTATGATGCCTGACTGCAAGCAATGAGCTATCGCATTTGTGCAGACTCACACTCACAAATTCTTTGGCAGATCTGCAGCACACTTGATGCATCAATGCTGTCACAAGCTGCTCAAGATCATGTGTTACATGGTGATCAAAATCATGTGGGACATAAACAACGAGTAGTTGTGCCATCTGGGATGCATGTGTGGGCTCTGCAGTTCCCACAACAACAGCCTGTTACTACAAAGGCAAACAACAATTTTGCTTCTTGGTTCACTTGCTGGACTGAAAGGCACAGGCAGGACCCTGCACTTGGCAGGTCCCCTGGCACGCATCTGGAACATCACTGTCTAACTTGCGCCGTGATAGCTGGTGGTCTCAAGGCCCCTTGCTGCTCTTACAGTTCCTGTGAATGTTGTACGCGCAATATGACTCAGCAACACCTCAGGGACGGGGTCTGTGTGCACGAGTATTTTTGGCCAGCTGCGTTACGCTGATGGGCAGCCTTTCTTCACAATGAGCATTTCGCAAAACGATGTATGACTGCAGCTGATGTATGCTCAAAGGGATTGCAGCAAGCGCCTTGAAGTCTACTTAATATGGTCCCACCCGGCCTCGTCACCATCAACTTGTACCACTGGCTTCTATTGGTCGCTGCTGCACCGGACTGCATGAACACAGACGCGGGACCGTCTCGCGATCTCGAGTCAAAGATGGGTCGCCACAGAAAGCCCTTGGACGGAACCTAAAGTGACCCATAAGCGGGACTACCCCGGTGAGTACCCCAAAGGACTTATAGTCCGCCATGTGCCCAAACATGTCACGCTGAGTCTGCCATTTGAGCAGCTCTGCTTTTGATAATCCTTTGGTGGCAACATGGACGGTGAGCCATGGATGTACTTGAGGACACTGTCAAAGGCAAGCTGCCTCAATGAGCTGTAGTCTCGGTGTTCAGTACATGTAGTCTCGGTGTTCAGTACATGTAGTCTCGGTGTTCAGTACGGGATGGGCCCATTTTGTGGGTGGTTTTCTTTTCTGTCGCCATTGCCAGTCGCCTTGGCATTCGCTGTCCACTACATCACATGATGTCGCAACCACCTTTATCACAACAGCTCCACTCGCCACAGTTAATTACTTGGTACACAAAACACAAGATCTGCTGTATAGCGCTATACAGCAGATCTTATGTTTTGGTGCTAGCACAACATGTGCACACCCATATGGATGCATCTTCAGCACTTGAACAAGACTTTGCATAACGGTAAGCATGCCTTCAATGCTTATCATCACAACCAAGTATGCGAGAACTGCGACGGTGTTGTTGCAGCTTGCTGGTACAAAATGTACGGATTCTGTATCAGTGATTACTTGCCCTGGCGCGTTGTCGTTGGCACTGTGTTTAAGGCTTTACACCTGGGCAGCCCGGTATAATTCTGGGCTTCTCATTAATTTGACGCCGAAAGGCGTAGTCTTTTCTTGTCTTTTTATTATCTTTTCTTTAAGGCTTTACTGAGGGCTCTCAACGCAACGACACCAAAGCAAAGCAACAGCCACACAGCAAAGCAACAGCCACATTTGGGTCACGGTTTACACTGACATGGATGTTATCACTGCTGGTGTAGGCAGCTATTTCAGAGTTATGATGACCAGAGGACCATGGAACGAAGAAGGCCAGTGAAGCTTGTATTGCCTTATGCTGCCAGGGTACTGCCATGATAAATGAGGTGGTTTCTTGGCAGTGCCGCTGGCTGGCCATCACCGGCCACGTGTCTGGTTGTCAGTCAGTCTGCTTGCTCGCTTGGTCGCTCAGATCTGTTGATCCATCAGTCAGTCTGCAGCTGCTTGCCTACCTGCCTGCCTGCCTGGTTCTCTCACTCACATGAGCGTCTGTGTCTGTGACTGTCTCACGCGCTGCATGCCAGGTGTCTTGGCCTCCTTGGTGTCATGGGCATCTAATTGATCACAACACACTTTGGAGGCAGCTGGTGCCCGGGAAAATGACACCTCAGCACTTGCTAAGCAAGCGGCTTTGTGATACAGGCCCATTATGGTGGCTTTCTTGGGCTTGTCACAGCTGAGACAAGGGTCCCCAGCTCCAGCCCATGCCAACCGTACAAGACTGTACATGTTCTGGGTTTTGTGGGTACGTATACATGGAGTAGTCATTGAGCAAAGCTCCAGAGCCGGAACACATGTAAATTTCATAAGGCCCCTTCACTCTCGTGCTGCCACACATCAAGCATCAGGTCTGTCCGCATAAGGTAAAGCGTCTTAACCGGACTCAACTAATATCGTGCAAACAGATCAGCTCAGCATAGCACAGGCAAGCTTCACAGCTCAGCCGTCGAAAAAGTGAAAAAAGAGTCTGCAGAAATATGATGACTAATTTATTCCATTTTGGGAGACTTCCCTCTTGGCAAGGCTTCAGGCCGCATCCAAGCAAAGTTGCGAAGCTATATCACGGTGGCATTCCGTGGTGTGCTAAGCTACTTAAGCCACACCACCAGCCAGATTACGCCAGCGGTGTGTCGATAGTTCTGCTGAGCTACTCTCACATCGAAAGAGACAGACTTTGGAATCCAGCTGCATGCCTATGTGTGGTCAGACTGTAGCCGCTTCGTGGCTTTGTGCAATGTTGGCATGAAATTACGAAGAATCATATCACGCTGCTTAGCACTCTTATTAGCGAAGAAAAGGCATGCCGTCCGTTAACAGAGTTGATCAGGTGCCCTTGGTACTATCAAACCCAGTATACACGTTTCACAATTACTGCTGGACGCTTTCTGATGCAGAGTGTTGAACCGCCTGCATGGCAACCTGCGTGAAAACTGTTGACGTAATGACTGTTGCTTGCAGATCCCTCAGCTTGTGCTTTCTGACATTGCAACAAACTGGCCCCACCTGACCTGGCTCAGTTCCGCCTCGCTTGCAAAACGTTTCGCGATATCCGTCCAGCGCATACTCTTGAACACCGGATCACCATTGCACATGATGCTGATTGGCAAACACGCTCAAAGAAGATCAAGGAGCTTTGTCCAGCTGTCACAGTGGCCCTTGCAGTGAAAGGGACTGCAAATCTGGTTCAGCTGCTCGAGAACCCCCTGTGTGACGTTGTTGTATGTGCTCTGCGACCAGCACTCATGAGCCGCTGGTCTCTGGAACCACCTGGCCTGAAACAAGTGCAGGAGCTGCATGACAAAGCCCAAATTTCAGGGCGTCTGGAGCTGCAGCTGCGTGTCAGAACTGATCATGTGCAGCTGCAAGAAATCAAGCATGTGATCAAGTCCTTGGGGCCTGTCATTGTCGAGCTGCGGCTGCTTGACCGTTTTGACAGTTGCGCCAAAGAGCTTTTTCCACTTGAGAATGTGAGGACAGTGGCGTTTTCTTGAACTGGACAAGCAGACAGGAGGATGACGCAATTACGGGATGCCATCACGTCATTACCTAGCCTGCAGTCCATCCAAGTGTTTGCACAGACAGCAAAAAGTGCAGGACTCCTTGCATGCTTTCTTGAGGTCCTATATTGACTGCCACACATCACGTCCTTGAGGGTTGCGACAGGTGGTTGCGCCGTTTGTCTTCAAGCTCAATCACTGTTGCACATTGTGGATTTGGAGCTGGGAGATGAAGTATACGTGTCTGCTCTTCCTGCTGCCTTGAGGCAGCTGCATCTGCAAAGCCTTAATGTTGGTGATATTCATGCAACATTGTTTTGGCAGATGGAACAGTCAAGAAGGCCTTTTGATCTGATTGTGAACCATTTCACCATTTCAGCACTGGCTTGCTTACCAGCATCTTTGCAAGGTTTGCTTTTGATGCAACCGTTAGAGCAGAACAACTTTGATTCTCATGATTGCGCGCAGTGTGAAAGTGCATTTGCAAGGCTGACAAATTTGAGGGTGTTGGTCCTAGGTGATTTCCTTTCTCACTTTCTGGCTTATGCCATCAGATCATTACCATTCATGAAGTTACATACTTTGGGTTTCTCCCTGAAGAGGGATTTGGTAGCAGCAGAAGAAGAGCACGATGACAGACTTATTTTCACACCTTTTCATCTCCCTGAATCATTCCCAGCTCTGGAGGTTGTGAAGATTTATGCTAGTGCTGATGAGCTGGCTGTACCAGCAATTTTGCACTGTGGCAGGTTCTTTGGCAGTTCTGTTCGCAGCAAACTTTGGGGCTGCACCTGCTACTACCCTCAGCATCAGCTGCAGCTTGTTGCGTTTCCAGCCTCATGCAGTCTTATATTTAAGCCTGGCAATCATCCTGCTGTGTAAGGTGCCTTTCAGGTGTTTTGTGGCTGTCAGGAACCACATGTGAGTGTAGAACAGCAAAGATGTATTCAACTTGCAATCTTGCGTACATCACATGTTTCACACGAATGACCAGCTTATATGCTGCTGCTGTAGCTGCTTGTAATGGCACGATGTCATATGCTGACTGGTTTCAAGTGCAATGCAGGCAGGCTTTGTGAGAGGACGCTCATGACCATGAACACATTGGCACAATGAATATGCTTTGTAAACGTGCGGCATGATCATGCAAATTTTGAGCTCTGACTGTCCTACGTAGCCTTTTGACGCTCACAAGCGTCACTGTGCAAGTGCGTATGCAATGCAATGCAGGGAGCGCACACGGGTCAAGTCGGAACGGAGATAGTTACAAGTGACAGTAGACAGCAGCAGATGGCTCTTTGTCTGAGGTTTAGAGTGTGTGAAAGTTGTGAGAGATCCCAAACTGTTGGTAGGGACCCACAGGACTCGTCTAGAATAGGCATGACAATCAAGCTTTCTAGACCTTGTAAGGAATGCTTGTGAGTCTTCTAAATCTAATCCCAAACACAGGTCGAGTACAATGATGGTTCATCTCAGTCAAACCCCAGTTAGCGCATTTTGCATGAGATTCTAAACCCAGGAAAGTCGCCTATTAGTCAATACTGCAGTTGAATGGAAATTACATCTTGCCACAGCTGAAAGCAGCATTACTGCAGCTGTAGGTTATGCATTGGAGCTGACCTGACATTCCAATTGGGCAAAGCTGCATTAAGAAATGGGACCAGCAAGCTGCAGCCTGACCTCCAGAAGTTTTGTGTACCAGGTTTGTGATGATAAGCGATCCTGTGCACCCCTCTGTGCCGCTCAACCTACATGTCTGCTTCACCAGTGACCAGCCTGGGCCTAGAACAGCTGCTTTGCAGTCTCCTTCATGCTCTCGTGGTTTTTGAACTGCAAGCATGCAGTCTAGATGAGCAGAACCTGAAGAGTGCTGCCTAGTGTCAGCAGGTGAAGGTGGTGTTAGTGTAAGACTGTCTACCAAATCACATATGTGCAAGCACACAACACTGCAGTGCAATTGTACCGCATGTTCATTACCAGCGTTTGCTAGTGTGCTGCCAATACCTCTTTGCATGACCGAGAAATCAACTGGAAAGATGCAATGCTGTGGTGGTTATTGGTCATTTGCATCTTGCACATGCTTCACTTGGGGTGAGATGGAATGTTGGTGACCTGAGACAGCAGCTTGCTGTACCTGTTATAGCAGGTGGAACCTTGCTTCAAATGTTCCCAAATGTCTGTGTCTGTGCCTGTGCCTGTGTCTGTG
>JAABUP010008745.1_pt1 | contig 12770 bp, 16 predicted proteins | sample 5559201 | NCBI WGS metagenome assembly JAABUP01 (sample SAMN10711887, study PRJNA513373) | rock metagenome | isolation source: Antarctica rocks | place: Antarctica | reverse complement strand
GCTTCGCCCACTGGCAATGGATGCGCCACTACCTGCTGCCTGGATGAGAAGAGCCGTGTGACGGGAGACTGTCACGCACGGTTCCGTGGGAGCCGGGGGGTGAAACTCCCCCCGGCCACCCGACCCCTCAAAGGGGCTCCTCCTGGCCAGATCCGCTAGGACGCTAGGAGTTGGCCAAGGGCTCGGTCTTGAACGGTTCGGACGTCGGGGGCGTCGCGTGAAGGAACGCCGAGGGCCGTCGGCCTGTCAGAGCCCGGCTCTCTCGGGTCAGGTGGGGCTGGTCGGCGTATCCGGCGGCGGCGGCCAACGCCGCCAAACCGGTGCCACGCTGGGCCGTCCTGGCCAGGTCGAGGAAGCGGTGCAGCCTCAGCAGCCGGGCGAGCATGGCCGGTGGGTAGCCGAACGCGTGCTGACAGCGGCGGCGCAGCTGCCGCTCGGACAGGTCGATCTCCGCCGCTAGCTGGTGCACTCGGACCTCGCCGCCTCTCAGCCGCCGGGCGACGTGACGGGTCAGCGGGTCGATGTCGGCCAGGTCTCCGCATCGCGCGCGGATCGCCTCCTGGCGCCGCGGTCGGCTTACCCGGCGGCCCGGCCGGCGCGCGCGATCGAGTCGGCGATCTGCTCCTCGGTGAGCAACGGGAACAGGTCCCGGAAGCCGTCGTCGGTGACCTGGTTCCAGTCGTAGATCTGGGTGACGCTCGTCCCCCCGCCGGACGGTTCCAGCTCCCAGGTGTAGGTGTGGCCGCGCGCCAGCATGTCACCGATCTTGTCCTTGTAGCCGTCCGAGGGGTACAGCTCGGGGGCCCAGCCGATGGTGCGGCCTTCCTCATAGACGGTGATCGTGTTGCGCATCTGGTAGTCGCCGAGGTTGGGGTTGTGCATGTTCATGATGAACTGGTCGCCCACTCCGCTGACCTTCCCGGCGTTGCCCTCGGTCCCGCGCAACATCCCGGCGCCGTCGAACTCGGGATGGCGCGATGGCGTGGCCAGCAGCGCAAAGAGCGTCTCCGGCTTGGCTCGACGGTGCGCGTGACTCGGATTGAATCGGCCATGGATCCTCCCAGGTGTGTCCTCTCCCGAGGATTACCCATCACCCCGGTGGGCGGCAAGCCCGGGCCGGCGGACCGGCCGTGCCCGCCCCCAAGTGCGCCGAATTGGAACAAGGGCCCGCCGCTGGGGGGCCCACAGTGCCCACAGAGGGCGTCCGTCGATTTCGGGCACGGCCGGGCGAGCGGCGGGCCGCCCTACAGGCATGAGCGCTGCCATGCCCGACGACGACGCCGAGCTCCCGCCGCCGCCTGCCGGGAACTGCATGTCCTGGCCGCGCACATGAAGTACGCCCCGGTCTTCCCCGACCGGGCCACTGGCGCCACCAGGCGACCGGACGCCTCGCCTGCGAGCCGGCCCCGGCGGCTGGCAGGAGCGCCGCCGTTCCGGGGGCCCGGATGACCATCCCTGACTGAGAATCCCTGGGCCCGTACGTTCGTACTGTGCTTCCCGTGGTGCGGGTCCAGCGGTTCAGGTTCGTCTCCGTTGTCTGAGAATCAAGACGAGCCCGCTGGCCGACCCGAGCAGGATGACGGCGGCTCCCCGCGTTCGAGTCACGGTGAGCATTAGCAGGAACCGGCGAATAGGAGCAGTAGGGACAGCAGAATCATTCGCGTATCGAGTTTCACCTGCTGACTCTCCTTTCAGGCTAGGTCACGCTCGGAGGTCGTGCAGGAGTGTCTCGAGTCTCGGAAGCCGCTAGCTAGGATCCTCCTCATCTGCAGCCACGCGGTGGATACAGCGCCCAGTACAACCGACGCGACAGATGCGGCCCAGGCCAACAGGACCCGCGCGCTGACAGGCTGCGTCACGCTAGCTCCTCTCGACCTCGAGCGTGGAACGGCATCGCCTGAGTCTTAGACACGTCTTCGGAAGTACAGGTGACCACCACATCCAACCCGGGTACGGACGCTAGGTGACGTGGCGTAAGCGGCTGGAAGCACGGCTGCGCCGCGGCAACCCGTGGGCGGCCATCAGCCTCGGGATTATCTGGTTGGTGCTCGGCGTCGGAGAACTGATCATCAACGTCCTCGCCTCTCACCGGCAGCATTGGGGGACGATGACCCTCTGGTTGGTCACTGGCACATTGAGCCTCGGGGTCGGCCTGTGGGTACGACGGACGAAGCAACGTACGTCGCGCCCTGTTCAGTAGAGGATCCCCCATCGAGATCAAATGAATCTCGCCCCGACCGCACGGCTGATGTGGCAGACTCATGGTCGACCGTTCGAGTTGGAAGGAGGTGCGACGTTTCGTGTCGATGACCGTTTCCGCGCCTCCCGGAGTTTGCTGACCTGAGGGCAGCTTGCCCGGTGGCGCCACCTGTGAGAGGTGGCCTCGTGGCCGTAGACAACGAAATCCAGCTCGACCGACTCGCTCGTTCGTTCGCCGCGGTCGGCGAGCTGATCGATGCGATCCAGCCCGACCAGTGGTCCGCGCCGACTCAGTGCATGGACTGGACCGTGCACCGGCTCGTCGAGCATCTGGTCGGCAAGAATCTGGTGTTCAACGCGGTGCTCGCTGAGCAACCGCCGCCGCAGCGGGGTGACGGGGTGCCGAGCGACCAGCTCGCCCGCGCCTATCGTGAATCGGCTGCCGTGTTGCTCGACGCGTTTGGGCAACCAGGCGTTCTCGATCGCTCCTATCAGGGCCCGCTCGGTGCCGCCACCGGCGCGGAGCGGCTGAAGATCCGCATGTACGACCTGCTGGCCCACGGCTGGGACCTCGCCCAGGCTCTCGGGCGACCGGCGGATCTGCCGGAGGATGCTGCTGAGGAGTCGCTGGCCTTCGCCCGCGCGGATGGGCGAGCAGTACGTCCCGGCGGCGGCTGTTTCGGCCCGGCCCGGCACGTCGCCGACGCCGCCCCGGCGATCGTCAGGTTGGTCGCGTTCCTCGGCCGCGACGTGCCGGCAGCCTGAGCGCTTCGGGTGGGGTGTTGGGAATCGAACGTTTCCCAACACCCTGGCCCGGCGACGGCCCGCGCCGGCCGGTGGCAGCGTAAGACGCTGGCCCGGTAGCCGAACCCCCAGCGGCATAGGCGGATTCTTCAGGGGACGCAGAGCGTCGGAGGTCCGCTACATGAGCTGGCGGACGTCGGCGACGTCGTACTCCTCAACGGAAGCGGCCAGCATCGCGGCGCTCTGCTCGTCGCTGGGACCGCTGCGACGGAACGCCTCGACGGCCGCCTGTGACTCCCAGCGTTCGAAAATGTCGATGCGCCCGGCGTCCAACAGATCTGCGCTGATCGCGAAGCCGAGACAGCCCGTTGCCTGACGGGCCTGCTCCACCACTGGCACGCAGCTGGCGAGGTAAGACTCTCGTTGCGAAGGGTCCACGACGAAATGCCCGGCGACGATGACCACATGCTCCTCCTCTGTGGGACGGCAGCCCCCAGGAGTAGGACGATTGATGGCGCTCATATTCATCTGTGTCCCGCAGGCCGACCCCTCTACGGGAACGCGACTCCCCTCCCCCGGCCACGAGTGTGAATCGCAGCGCTATCTGGCCTCGGTGTGGCAGCGCTATTTGGCACGCCCGATTGCGACCGGCAGCCTTACTTCGCGGGTTCGGGGGCGGCGAGGAGCTGGTCGAGCAGTGCCTGGACGCGGAGGTGGATCTCGTCGCGGATGGGCCGCACGGCCTCGACGCCTTCGCCGGCGGGGTCGTCGAGCTGCCAGTCCAGGTAGGTCTTGCCGGGAAAGATCGGGCAGGCGTCACCGCAGCCCATGGTGATCACAACATCGCTGGCCTCGACGGTGTCAGTGGTCAGGATCTTGGGCCGCTGGTCGGCGATGTCGATCCCTACCTCGTTCATTGCCTGGACCGCGGCGGGGTTAACAGCGTCGGCGGGGACGCTGCCGGCGGACCGGACCTCGACGGCGTCACCTGCCAGGACGGTGAGGAAGCCGGCGGCCATCTGTGAGCGGCCGGCGTTGTGGACGCAGACGAACAGTACGGAGGGCCGGCTGCTGCCGGGATGTGGTGTCGAGGGTGTGGTGGCGTTGTCGGTCACGGCCGGGCTCTTCTTTCCGGTGGGCTGCGCAGGGTGCGGTCGGGGTTTGGGTCGTGACCGGCTGGCCGGTCGTCGCGCGGGGTGCGCAGGTGACCGTCGTCGGGCCGGCTGGTCGCCTCGCCGCCGGCGGCCACATGCTGGGCGACCTGCCGGGCGTCGGGGTAGAGCAGCCGGACAGCGCCGACGGCGAGGGCGCCGCCGAGCAGTTGCATGAGGACGAAACCGGCGACTGAGGCGGGCGCAATGCCGGCGAAGGTGTCGGACAGGGCCCGGCCCACGGTGATGGCGGGGTTGGCGAAGCTGGTGCTGCTGGTGAACCAGTAGGCGGCGGTGATGTAGCCGCCGACGGCGTAGCCGACCTGGCCGGCGCGCCCGGAGCGCACCACCCCGAAGATGACGACCAGCAGGCCGAAGGTTGCGACGACCTCGCCGAGCCACAGGCCGCCGGAGCTGCGGCGGTGGGTGGAGAAGGTGACCGGGTTCAGGTCGAACATCAGGTTCGCGAGGACCACTCCGAGGCAGCAGCCGGCGACCTGCGCGGCGATCAGCACCACTGTGGCGGCACTGCCGATCGCACCGAAGGCGCGTTCGGCGAGGGTGACGACGGGGTTGAAAGCCGCCGAGACCGGACCGAGCGCAAGGATCAGCGCGACGAGGACGGCGCCGGTGATCAGCGCGTTCTCCAGCAGCTGCAGCCCGGCATCGCTTGGGCTCAGGCGCTGAGCGGCGATCCCGGACCCGACGACGGTGGCGGCCAGCAGCAGGCTGCCCAGCAGCTCGGCGAACGCTCTGCGCGCGAGCACCGCGTGTGCCTTGGGCTGCCCGGTTCGCCTCGTTGCCATCGCCGGCCCGCCGAACGTGAAGGCCGGGATCAGCAGCAGCCGGTGCTGGCCGGCAGTGGGACGCCGTGCTCGGTCATCTGCCGCGTGCCCCCCGCTGGGCTGCCCGTCTGGTCTGCGGCGCTGGCGGTGCTGCTGCCTGTCGCGGACTGCCCTGCCGGCTGGCAGCCGCCGTCGCCGCCGGTGCAGCAGGCGCCGTCGCCCGCCAGCGTCTGGGCGGCGGAGCTGCCGGCGGGGGCGTCGGCGAGCACGGTGTAGACCTCCCACGGGGCGCCGTCCGGGTCGTGCACCCACACCTTGTCCTGCACCGCGTAGCAGCAGGTGGTGGCGTCCTCGGTCAGGGTGTCCAGGCCCTGGCCGGTCAGCCGGCGGGTCGCCGCGCCGACCTGCTCGGTGTCGGGGACCTCCACCCCAAGGTGGTTCAGGGCGCCGGTGACTCCATCGCCGCGGGCATCGGGGTTCTCGATCAGTACCAGCTTCAGCGGCGGTGAGGCGATCGCGAAGTTCGCATAGCCAGGGCGCCGCTTGGCGGGCTGGGCGCCGAACAGCTTGCTGTAGAAGTCCACCGCGGCGTCGACGTCGCGCACGTTGAGCGCGAGCTGCACCCGCCCGCCTGAAGGGGTGAGCGCCAAATCCGCCGGGCGGGGCTGCCCGAGGGTGGTGTGCGTGCTGTTCGGGGACATGGGTCCCACCTCCTTGCGCCGGGCCACCAGGACTCGGCATTGACAGTGGTCGATGCGTCTGAGCGTGCCCCAGACATGGACAACTGTCAATGGCTACGGCAAACTGGCGCCATGGTCACCACGACACTGCCGTTGACGGACAGCCCAGCCGGTCGCGCGGTGGCGTGTTGCGCCCCGCTGGTCCGCGAGCCGCTGTCCGTGGCCGGCGCCGCCCAGCTGGCGGGGGTGCTCAAGGCACTGGCCGACCCCGCGCGGCTGCGGCTGCTGTCGATGATCGCCGCGCACGAGGGCGGAGAGGCGTGCGTGTGCGACCTGACCGAGCCGCTCGGACTGTCTCAACCCACCGTCAGCCATCACCTGAAGGTGCTGCTCGACGCCGGGCTGGTGACCCGCGACAAGCGCGGCGTCTGGGCGTACTTCCAGTTGGTGCCCCAAGCCCTGGTCGGCCTCGGAGAACTGCTCACCGCCAGCGCCGGGCTGCCGACGCGGGGCGGCGCCACACCGTCATGAGCAGCCCCACCCCGTAGGCGGGGACCCCTGCCGCAGGCGCTGTGCGCCTGCCTCTCGGTTCGTCGGCCGTCCCGGAAGCACACCTCGTCGAAGGCTGACCGGCCGACAGGCCTCGTGACGTCGAACTCACGCATCTCACGGACGATCGTCTACAAGACATCGAGCAATCAAGGCGAGAAGAGTGTGACTTGCAGCGGTAGTTGGCGCGGTTCTGCCAGCGCTATCTGGCCGCTCGCCCCTCCCGCGGGACTACGGGTCCTGTCCGGTAGACGATCCTCGATTGAGACGCACGCGAGGCAGTTGCTGCTCAGCCGGCGCTGCCTCTTCGGTAACGTATATGGGTGCTTAGCGGTGAGTGGAGCACCTCGACGGGCTCGAAGCCGAAGGTCTCGACGCCGTCGAACATGCGCTCGCCGCTGCCGAGTAGCACGGGTGCGATGTCGAGGGTGAGTTCATCGATCACGCCGGCGTTGAGTGCCTGTCGAACTGTCGAAGCGCCGCCGGCGATGTCCACGCCGTTGCCGTCGGCCGTTTCGAGCGCCTGCGCATAGGCGGCGTCGAAGCCCTCGGTGACGAAGTGGAAGGTGGTCCCGCCCTCCATCTCGATCGGTTCGCGGGCGTGGTGCGTGAGCACGAAGACCGGGGCGTGGTAGGGCGGCTCGGATCCCCACCATCCGTCCCACGCCTCGTTCCACTCACCGCGGATCGGCCCGAACATGTTTCGGCCCATGACGTAGGCGCCGCGAGGGCGCATGAGCCATCCGGTGGCTGTCTTGTCGGCTTCGGTCGCGCGCGGGTCGCCGATATGCCAGCCGTGCAGCTCGCGGCCCCGCTTGCCCAGCGGATTGTCCCGGCTCTGCTCGGGTCCGGCGACGAAGCCGTCGAGCGAGATCGACATGTGGCAGGTGGTGTCGGACATCAGCATCTCCCAGGAAGCAGTTGCGGGTTGCAAGTGGTAGGGCTCGGTAGTAGCGGCTGCCGCGGGTCGACTGCTCGTCAGGCATCCGTGAGGCGAGCCGAAAGCCGCTCCAGGCCACCTCTGATCATCCTGCTGTAACCGTCGTCGCCGAGGACTGTGGCGGCCACCTGGCCGAGCTCAAGGTGGCGGCGCGCGGCGGGCAGGTCGCCGAGCTTGCGGTAGTCCTCACCGAGGTTGAGATGCAGCGACGGGTAGAGGCCCGCGACCGGACCGGGCACGCCGGCCTGGGCGGCCCGCTCGTCGGTGACGGCGTCGGCGGCCTGTAGGGCGCGCAGGTCCCAGGCGAGCTCGTCGCGCGGGTCGTCCTGCACATCGACCATCGCGTGGGCCAGCGCGACGCGATGCAGTGCGTCGCCGTCTGGTCCGATGTGCGCCTCCAGCTCGGCGAACAGCTGCCGCGCGCCCTGGCGGTCGCCGCGCTGACCGAGCTCCACGGCGTGTCCGATCCGAGTCATCACCGCATCGGGCTCGCTCACGGTCCTCCTCGCTCGTGCCTGGGTGTGCCCTGGACGTTAGGAGCGCTTGGCCATGCTCGGCTTGCACGGATCGGACACCGGGCCCGCGCTGCGGAACGCAGAGGGTGCCCGTCCGGTCAGGGCGCGGCTGTCCCGGCTCAGGTGGGCCTGGTCGGCGTAGCCGGCCGCAGCGGCGAGCTCCGCCAGCGTCACGTGAACGGGACTTGTCCGGGCGAGCACGAGGAAGCGGTGCAGCCGCAGCAGCCGGGACAGCCGCGACGGCGGGTAGCCGAGGGCGGTCATGCACCGACGGTGCAGCTGCCGCTCGGACAAGCCGACCTCCCGTGCCAGCGCCACGACGGGGACCTGCTCGTCAGCCAGCCGGGCCACGTGAGCAGCCACCGGGTCCACCGGCCGGGCCGCGCCGCGTCGCGTGCGGATCGCGTCCTGCAACAGCACCGTCTGCCGGCGCAACGGTGCCAGTGCCGCCACCGGGGCTGCGGTGGCGGTGGTGGAGGGCGCCGGGCTGGGTGACTGTCCGCGCAGCGGAGCAAGGAATGCGTCCAACGCCTTCTGGTCGTAGACCACCACCGACCCGACGCCGGGCAGCTGCAGCAGACCGCCGCTGGTGAACACGTGCGGGTCGCTCGGCGTGAGCTCGCGCACGGGCAGGGTGGCGAACACGACCTTGGATGCGGCGGTGCCCTTGAGCCGTTCGGCGAGGGCTTCGAGGTCGGAGGTGGAGGTGTGCTGGTCCAGGCTCAGCGCGTCGCGCACGCTGAACAGCAGCGAGGCCACCCGGGCGGGGTTGAACAGCGTGCCCGAGCCGGTGGCGCTGCGGAAAACCGACCCGAGGAACTGCTGCTGGCGCTGGATCCGGTTGAGGTCGCCGTCGGGCAGCCCGTGGCGCTGACGGACGAAGGCGAGCGCCTGCTCGCCGTTGACGTGCAAGGTGCCTGGGCCGCCGTGCCAGCCGCTGAACGGGTCGCCGGTGTTGATGCTGTGGACCTTGGCTGTGCCGGCGTCGTTGCTGTCGTCGCTGGAGAACGAGGACCGCTTGACGCACACGTCGACCCCGCCGACGGCGTCGGTGATCCGCTTGAAGCCGGCGAGGTCGACCGAGACGTAGTGGTCGACCTGCAGGCCGGTGAGCTGCTCGACCGTGGCGACCAGCAGCGAGGGCCCGCCGGCGGTGATGACGTTGGTGAACTTGTCCTTGCCGATCCGGTGGTGGACGCCGTTGGCGTCGTAGGCGGGGACGGTGACGTAGGTGTCCCGGGGGATGGACACCATCGTGGTGGTGCCGTCCTTGGCCAGGTGCGCCAGCAGCGTCGTGTCGCTGCGCTGGCCGGGCGCGTTGCCGTACTGGCTGCCGCTTCCGGCCCGGCTGTCGGTGCCGACGAGCAGCCAGTTGCTGGCACCCTGAGCCGCCGGGGTACCCCCGCCGAGGTCGACGTGCAGCCGGGCGACGGTGCCCTCGAAGTAGGTCGTGGCGAGGTAGCCGCCGACGCTGCCTATCAGCACCAGGCTGCTGAGAACACCCAGCAGCAGCCGGCCCAGGCGCCCCCGCCGGGAGGAGCCCGGCGGGTACCGGGGCCTCTGGGCCGGCGGGCAGGCCCGGTCGTGGGTTGGACGGCACGTCACGGCCACGACGTCGCCGGCTGGGCGGTGCTGTCCCGGCCGGAGTCCCGCCGGAGGTCGCTGTCCCGGCTCAATGGCCGGGCGTCGAGGACATGTCCGGCATTGTCGTATGAGGTGAGCAGGCCGTCAGCGCTGGCGTTGCGGTCGGTGGCGACGGCACGGGCGATGAAGTAGCCGTTGCCGATGCTGGCAGGTACGTGCTGCCCGTCGGGGGTGGTCCACACGACCCGCGTGACGTTCCTCGACACCCGGCCGCCGATGGTCCACAGCCACGGCACGTTGAAGTCGCCTGTCGCCTTGGTGTACGCGGTTCGAGTGATACCGCCGACGTCGAACTCGATGAGCACCGGAGCGGGCAGCGCATCGTCGCGGTAGCGCAGCTGCTGAACCAGGGTGGTGTCGACGGTGCCGTCCGGCAGCAGCTGGCACTCCACCAGCAGGGTGCGGGTCGGTAGGGGCCGGTACCCGGCCGGTGGCTGAGCGCTGGCACGGACGGGACCGTCGATGATCACCGTGCTGCCGATCCGGTCACGGGCCACGACCCGCAGCCGAGCCTGGGCTGGCGCCAGGTAGGGGCTGGCAAGCTGCTGCCAGGAGACGCAGCGGTCGACCACCGCGGCCGCGTGCGTCCCGGAAAGACCCGGTACCGCCTGGTATCGGAACGGCGGCGCCGTAACCGTGTCGGGACCGGGTTTCGGAGCTGCCTGACTCGGAACGGGTTCAGCGGTGGCGCCGCCGACGGGGGCGCTGATCTGGTCGGTGCCGGCGCCTGGTTGCAGCTGGTGGATCGCAACCACCGTTCCCGCAGCGCCCGCGGCGAGCGCCGGAACGGCAACGGCAAGCAGGCCCGCGCGCCTGCGCCGTTTGGCTCGACGACCTCGGGCCACCGCCGAAGCGAGCAGCCTGTCCTGCTGCTCGAGGTCGACCGGAAGGTCGTGCAGCACTTGCCGGAGGCGTTGCTCGATCACGATGGCACGTCCTGTTCCTGCTGGTCGGAAGGATGGGCGGCCAGCGCCGGGTGGGCACGCAGCTTGGCCAGGCCGCGGGAGGCCTGGCTGCGCACAGTCGGCCCCGAACAGCCCAAGATGCCGGCGGCCTCTCGTTCGGGCAGGTCGAGGCAGTAACGCAGCACCACCGCCAGGCGCTGGCGAGGCGGAAGGTCGCTCAACGCCGCGACCAGGTCGCGGCGATCGTCAACCACCGCAAACGGCGAAGCGGCGCCCTGCTCGTGCGGCTCCGTCAGCGGTCGTTCCCGGCGGAAACCGGGTCGGCGGCGCCAGGACCGCCAAGTGTTGACCATGATCGTGGACAGGTAGGCGTCCGGGTTGTCGGCCGTGGAGACCGCCCGCCAGTGCAGGAAAGCCTTCGTCAACGCTGTCTGGGTCAGGTCCTGCGACTGCTGGCTGTCACCGCTGAGCAGCACACCCAAGCGAAGAAGCTCCGGCAGCCGGCCGCGAGCGAAAGCCTCAAACTCCAGCTCCTGGCCTCTGCTGGCCTGCTGCCGCGACGTCACACCCTCCTATGACACCCGCCGGACCGCAAACGCTGCATGGCCTTGGGCTGACAACCTGACACCGGCTCGCGGCTGCTGCCTACTTGGGGCAGACCAGAAACGTCTTGCCGCTCTTGGGGTCCGGTCCGCAGTACAGGCCGCCGATCTCGTGGAGGATCTGCTGCCCGTCGGCGTTCCAGGCGTCGACGCCCACCAGGTCGTAACCGGCGGGAAGCGGATCGGCGGTTCCGATCAGCACGGGCATGGCCCGCTGGTCGGCGCCCAGGAGCGTGACGGGCAGCCGGAGGCGCACCGGTGGGTGGCCGCCGTCGGTGCTGGCGGTCGCGGTCAGGTCCGACGGTAGGGCGTAGAGCAGGTCAGCTCGTGCCACGTCCCGGCGAAAGGTCATGATCTGCTGTGCGTGCACCCCCGGCTCCGCCGCGCCGCCGGCTGGTGGCGCCTGCGGGCCCAGGATCTTCACCTCGTTGGGGAGTTGGGCTGTGGCCCGCGCTGCGCAGCCGTCCACGGTGGCAGCGCTCAGTGCAGATCCTGGCTGCCACTGCGCCGTACACAGCCACGGCTTGGAGTACACGCCGGTGTCAACTCCAGCTGCCCCGAACCTGAGCTTGGCAACAAAGACGACTTCCGTCAGCCGCCGGCCGTCGGCGCCGGTCGCGGTGCCGATCGGATAGGCCCGGCCGTAAGCCCGGCAGCGCCGGAGGCTGTCCCGATCGCCGCGACCGCTACGGCGGCGGCTGCCAGCCGCCGCCGGCGGCGGTGCTGGCGGTGGCGGCGCAGCACCTGGCCGGCGAGGTCCTGATCGGCGTGGACGTCCTCGACCGCTGCGGCCAGCAGTGCGGCGATGTCGTTTGTCATGAGCTCTCCTGAGCGGCGTCGAAGCTGACGGCGAAGCGTGGATCAGTGCGTAGCCGGCTCAGCCCGCGTGAGGCGTGCGCCTTGACCGTGCCGGTGCTGCATCCCAGCAGGCGCGCGACCTCGGCTTCGCTTTGGTCAGCGAAGTAGCGCAGCACGATCACCGCCCGCTGCTGGCGGGTCAGCTCCTGGAGCGCCTTGAGCAGCGCGTGGCGCACGATGGCGGCGCTCTGCCCGCCGGTGACGGGCACCTCAGGTACCAGCGCGACCAGGCGCTCGCGGTCCTGGCTGCGCAGCCGCCACCGGCGGCGGGCGGCGTTGACCACAGCCGCCCGGAGGTACGCCTCCGGACTGGCTGCCTGCCCCACCTGGGACCAACGGCGATAGGTCCGCTCCAGAACGCCCTGCACCAAGTCCTCCGCGGACACCGGGTCACCGACCAGCAGCGTCGCCAGCCGCAGCAAGCTGGTGCCCTGAGCGTCGACGAGCGCGGTGAACGCAGCGTCCCTGGCCACGTTCACCCGTCACCGCCGGGCCCGGCGCAGCTACCCACACCTACATAGATCCCCGCGAGCACCACAAGGTTGAGACCCACCGGTACCTCTTACTCAAACTGGCCGCCCACCCGGGCCAGGCATGCGCCCGCGGCGGCGGCAACGCTGACGATCACAGCTGGGGTTCGGCTGCGGAAAGCCCAGTGCGCCGTCAGGCCTCGACAGGCAACTGCGGCGCTGCAAGGGTGGCGTGCAGCCACTGAGGAGCACCGGCAAGCGGTCCGGACAGGATCAGACCGGCACCACGCATCTGAACGCGCAGGCCGCCAAGGTCGAGGCGGCGGGCGGCGAACGTGTGGGTCCAGCTCTGGACGCCGGACCGGTAGGTGACGACAGCGGTTAGCAGCCCGTCCTCGAGCGAGGTAACCCGCAGGTCACTGGCGAGGTCGCCGATGGTGCCGGCAAAGGTGCAGCCTGGCTCGAGCTGGTCGAACCATTCGGGCGGGTGCCACTCGATCAATGCTCGCCCGGTCGGCGAAAGGTGACGGGTAACCGCCGCCAGCAGGGACCCGCGCTGGCCGTGATCCGGGGTGTTGATCAGGTGGCTAGCCAGCAGGACGACGTCGAAGCGTTCGGCTAGTGCCGCGGCTGCCAACCTTCGCCCGGTTGCCGACACGCCGGTGGGGGTCGTAGGAGCCGGCGCTCCCGGGCGTGATCTTGGGGTTGTCACTTCTGACTTCCCCCAG
>JAABUP010008744.1_pt1 | contig 12774 bp, 10 predicted proteins | sample 5559201 | NCBI WGS metagenome assembly JAABUP01 (sample SAMN10711887, study PRJNA513373) | rock metagenome | isolation source: Antarctica rocks | place: Antarctica | reverse complement strand
GATGCGCTTGCCAGAGATCCAGGCAAATTCCTCGAGGAAGCGATTTGTCATCTTGGAACTGCTAACACATATAGAAGGAATGGACCTACACAGATCGTCCGTATCAACACATGAACGAGATGAGAGCAATCCTTAAGGATGTGTGCAATCCCTGAAATTGAATCCTTGGAATAATTAAATGTCCAACGCAGTTAAGCTCTACTTTTAGTTACTGCGAAAACATTCATGTCCCCAAATCCTTGATGACAAGGAGCACTCTTGATGTAGCCGAGATGCCCTTACAATAATCCAGTGGAGGTGATAGCTTGCAGGTTCGAAATTGTTGATGCTGCTTCAGTAGATCTTTGAATTCAGCCAGCGTGGATGAGACGTCTAGGCTAATACACCCGCGAGCGAAATCCGTTCGGAACGACAGCAAGCAATGCAAATAGGCCATGTGGTGCAAATTAGAGCTAGATCCTGTCATTTTACTGGGGGCTGAATTTGGTGCTGTGCGTTCTTTGGGTCGATTATTACTATCAGTGCAGGGGAAACCTATGCGACGTCGAGTACCGACCTATCTGCTTTTGGCTCTCATGATTGGAGACGTTACTAGTCAGCCACGGAATTCAGGCAGCGTTTCTAGCTAGTCCGAGAAAACTCACCGGCATCCTAGCTCGATGACCTGGCTACCAATCATTGATGGGAAAGCCTGCAGGCTTACCAGCAGCGCGCTAGTCAGCATCGATGCTCGTCTGTATCTATGAGCTATACCCCTTCCGATGGCCGGCGAATCTGGCCGATAATGACATTGAGGCATTTCTGCTACTCTGGCGACTCGGTCAGGCACACCGAGAACTGAACTCGTCGCCGAGCTTCGCAAACGCATCGGCAAGGAGGGCTAATTGTAGCGAGATGGTCATACCAATAATCCACTCAAACCACCTTGCCAGTGTCGCTATCCTCGTAGGAGCATGTGTGCTCTGCATCTGGGTTCTATACAGACATCGGTTTGCCTGGGGCCTCTCGCGATGGGACAGGCAGCTAGAAGAGGGTCAGGGTCCAAGACATGATGGTTTGTCTCACATCGATGGCACGCCAGATATTTGAGCTCGGGAGAAGCTGAACTCTCTCCATCAGACGTTGTAGAAGGGACGCCGTTGTATCATCAACTGCAAGCTTCCACTATCATCAATGCAGGTACGCATTTGTTCAATGGCTAGCCATGGCCACTCAATGGTCACCTAGCTGATTCATATTGTTTGACGAATAGATGACCCCAACGATCGCGACCCTGCAGAGCCCCATTTACGACAAAGACTTAACAACGAATCCAGTACCGAAACAATTCTCGAGAAGAAGATCAAACATGCAACAACGGGTGCCAGCATCAGCGGCCGAGTCCCTCCAGAAGCGAGCGACACCCGCCTCGATTATTCTGCTCCTACCACCACTCCAGCTACAGTACCTCGTACCAAATCAAGAGAGGACACACTGAGTAGCTCCAGCTCACAGACCGGCGGAGATGATGGCAGGCTTCTCGATGATATCACTGTTGCCACGGAAGCAAGCGACGATGTCGAATTTGTGATGCCGGCTATTCCTGGATTTGGCTCTCCCATTAGTGGGTGGGCAGCGCCAATTAGTCTTTGGCATATGGGACAGTGGGACGATGAGGAGCCTGGTAGGTCTCTATCCCTACAAGTAGCGACAACTCTAACCATTCCATAGCTGAGACGTACCCCCTTACGATACTCGACGCACTTTGACAAGGTGATAATCACAGAACACGTTGGAGCCAGGACAACGGTAATTGATGCCCAACGAAACAAAGAGCATGGGGAGCGGTTGATATGAGCAACAATACATACGGGCTAGGCATTACGAGCGATGAAAAGGAGCGAAGGTAGTTGCGGCGTTCTTCTGATGACATCTTGGATTCACCCACTGGTACGAACCATGTGCGATATCATATAAGGGGTATTAGATTTTTGATATGAATGCTTCCTTCTACCATATGAGATGCGAGGACCAGGGTGTCAAGCAAAACATCTTATCTGAATCACTACAAGATTTCTGTTCAACACGCTGGTTTCGGCAGTGTTTGTCTCTTTCGCGACTCTAATCTTCCCTTCCACAATTCCCTTAGTATTGACGAGCCAGTATTCAGCGTCCATGGGGATGTTGCTGTGCTAATAGGCCTGGTCGCTTGAGGCCGCAGAACCTCTCCCACAAATTCATCCAATTGTCGCCTGCTTCTTCCTATTGAAAGACTTGAGATTCCGTCACACGGCCTAGTTCGGTATGATCTTGGAAGGCTGTACGGCGCGCCCCAGTGAACGTTCAGAAGAGGGTGAAGACCAAGGAGAAAAGGGCACTCTCATTGTGGATGTGTGGCGAAACGACTTCCTGTGAAACAGAACTATGAGTCCAAAGAGGAGCACTCCGACTACCGCCCAAGTGTAACTACATTTAAGGAGGCATTAGATGCATGATCCTCCTGAGCTGATAATTGCTTACTCCAAGTCACCATCAATCCGCTCACGATGACCCAGACGCAGCGCGTGAGCGAGCCCGTCACAGCTATATTTACCATACGCATACCAGACTGCACCGTGAGACTCCGCAAAATTGATCTTTACATGGGCGATTTCGTGCGAATAACCCAGAATCTTCACGATCTCCGAGTCTCCAGGAAGCACTCTAAGTAAGCTTGCTTTGGTAGGGTCTTTTGTTCCGTTCGGTCGCTTGCTCATGGCATACTCTTGGTCTGAATCTGGGACTGGACTAGCGAAAAGGTCGGGGCAGCTGACCGCCACTCGTTGAGGCTGCTGCGTTTGGGTGCTCCATAAAGGTATGGCAGTTGAAAGGCAGGAGAAGACAAGGACCAGTGGAGCTCTGAGGCACGATTGCATCTTTGGACTGTTGAGTTTAGAAGAACATGGTATTCATTGCAAGTCGGTGGATCGTAAGGTCGTGTCCATTTCAGGAATGTAATCTAACCTACTTATATTGAAAGTTTGTGCAAGGGGTGAGAGGAATTTGATTCTCGATGTTGAAGTTGGGCAATTTTATGACTGTGTAACTGTGATGAAATGCGGGTCCAATTGATACACTCGTTTTGGTCGATTGAAACTTAATGATCGTATATGGGCAATCAGCAAGCTCTCAGAGATACCTCGAGCCCACAAGAAGATCATACTAGGTATGACAGCTCGCTCTGTAAGCTTATGTCCTGATTCAATTTGTCTATAATGCGGCCTTCTTCTTGAGATAGCTGGACGTTGTCTTAGCTGCTATCATAATTGAGTCACTCTTGTCGAACTAGACGTGTCTTCGTAATCTCAAAGACCAGACATACTATCGCAACTATCTGTGAAAGAAACAGCCAGCCCTCGGCCGTGGAGGAAGGGAGATTTGGATTGCCCCAGGCCAAATTGCCTTGGCACTCCGTCCAGCCGATGTAGGCCCAAAGCGCCTATGCCTTCCCTACGCATACTTTTCAATCCTCACGTATACATCTTCACTTCCCCAATGTTTGTTTACGAATCATTCTGTCAGAGTGGTATTGATAGCTCGCTTGCGACGCGATCTCGATGCCGGCAAATGACTCCGGCTGATGAATGACATGGTAGTGACGTAGTCACTTGCTGAATAGCATGACGAGAGCCCACAATGTTGCTCCTCGTCCGCTTGCTTGCGCATACTCGAATACTCATCAGAGAAGTCGACTGAAATAACACACATCGAAAACTAAACCTAAGAACCATATCCCACCGATACAAACGCATCATGGCGATGTCACAGGGAGCCAACCTGGCGGAGAAGGCTATGGGCCATGGCGACAACGCAGTCACGGAACAGAACATGACCAATCCCGCCCGGGACCGAGCGAAGTACGGTGACGAGTCCGAGACCATGAAGGCGTTGGCCTGGATGGGCAAGAACGACTGTCAAATTGGTATAGACTCTACGATATCAATTTGCCTAACTGCCCCACTAACCAACACTGTCTGCAGTCGAAACCCCCAAGCCCAAAGTCATCGAAGACCGCGACGTGATCCTAAAAGTGACCGGCTCCACCATTTGCGGCTCTGACCTACATCTGTACCATGGCGCAGTCGTCGAGCTCCAGAAAGGGGACATCCTGGGCCATGAATTCTGTGGCCGCGTTGATAGTATGGGCGCTGGTGTCAAGGGTTTGAAAGAAGGTGACCGTGTCGTGGCATCCTTTCAGATAGCTTGCGGAGACTGCATGTACTGCAAAAAGAAGCTCTCCTCGCAGTGCGAGCGAACCAACTCAAATACCATCGAGAACGTAATGTACGGCGGAAGGACTGCTGGCATGTTCGGCTACAGCCATTTCACTGGTGGTTTTGCAGGCGGACAAGCAGAATACGTGAGAGTGCCATTTGGAGATGTCAATCTGTTGAAGTTGCCAGATGATGTGCCAGATGAGAAGGGTTTATACCTGTCAGATGTGCTTGCTACAAGCTGGAACTGCGTTGTGGATACCGGTGTCAAAGATGGAGACGTCGTTGCTATCTGGGGTGCAGGACCAATTGGAGAGATGTGCGCAGAAATGAGCTTTACCAACGGAGCATCAAGAGTTATTCTCATCGATGGTGGTGCTGGCGCATGGCGACTGGACTTTTGCAAGGAGAAAATGCCTAAAGTAGAGACGATCAACTACACTGATCTGCCTCGCGGCACGACGGTCACGTCGAAATTGAAGGAGATGGAGCACGGTGGCCCGGATGTGGCTCTCGAGTGCGTGGCAGGTGAATACGCCAAAGGATGGGCACACTACTTCGAGATGCTTCTGGGTGCTGAGACAGATACCTCGGAAATCGTCAACGAGATGATCACGTCCGTCAAGAGCTACGGTCGCTGCGGTATCACTGGTGTCTACGTAGGCTTTACCAACCACTTCAACATCGGTTCCCTAATGGAGCGCGGTATCCGTCTCATTGGTAACGGTCAAGCACCTGTCCATCTCTACTGGGAGCAGCTGCTCCAGATGATCAGGGAAGGCAAGACGGATCCCTACAAGATGTTGACGCATCGTGTCAAGGTCGAAGAGATGGATGTCGTCTACCAGAAGTACAACGAGAGGGCGCACGGGATGCAGAAAGTCTTCGTGCAGACGAGATTTTCGGACCCGCCAGCAGAGGGAACCCCAGCCCTGACTACGTATAAGTAATAGGGACTAGCCAAGATAGGTATGCTGCGTTCTAGCGAATGAGACATGAATTGATGCTCGTTACATCTTGCTGTGAAACATTTGACGCTTGTAGAAGGTCAAAGTTCCTCACCCATGTCCCCCACTCTCATTGCGTGCTTCCCATGGCCTGCTTAATGCTACATGAAGCATCACAAACACAGCTCCGCCATGCCAACGTTTGATCATTTTGCGCGTCCCATACCGTCTCTGCGCTTCTACAAATTAGACGGGTCGTCTAGCCCGCCACAGAGGCGATAAGTCTAGGTACATCCGCCAGGCCATGACGGCGGACTATGCGCTGGACGTCATGTCCACCAAACCCGGTGCTCTTTGGTGGATTCTGCATAATTCACTCATCACCTTCTTCGAAAATGCGACCCCTTATTCAGGGCTACACAGCTCTCTTATTTTTCTTTACCACCTTTGTCCATGGCGCACCGCCTCTCACATTGCCATCTCTTACCCTCTTTAACAGTAGCACGCCTGACCTCGCACTTCCCTACAACTCGACTCCTCCCAATCCCCCAAAGTAAGTCCATCCCATACCACCCAAGTATCTATAACCATACTCAAAACCCCCGCCAGCGCCCTCCCCTCCAACCCCTTCTCATACTCCGTCCCCCGCTCATCCATCGCCGTCAAATTCTACTCATACGGGCAACCCATCCCTCGAAACCCAGCCCTCATTTGCCTCGAGGCAGCTAGACACGAGTTCCTAACGAACGTGGACAAGAAATTCGACAAACCAATCGGAGCGCCGTTGGAGTATAGCTTCAGGGGAGTTTTTCTGACGGTGGTTCCTACGGGGAGGGTTTTGACTTGTAGGTTTTGTGAACCCCCTCTTTTACCGATCAAGCCGAGTCTTTGATGTGGAAGATTTGTGGTTTGTTTGGGGGCAGGCAGTCTGAGTTACTTCTCGGGTTGATCTGTGGATAGTGATTGGCTGACTGCGAAACTCATGCTAGGGCGGATGACGGGTGCGGCTATTAGGGGTCTCAGGTATTTTGTGGAGACGTATGAACCGGTTGATATGCTTTTTGATGTGTTTGTGGTGGGAAGAAGGACTGCGAGGGTGGGTACGGGGAGGTTGACGAATATCTAAGTGGTAGTATAGAGACTATGGGTTGTTCTCCTCGTGAGGCTGCTTTGTATTTATTGGTGAGACATATACATTAGAAATGAGGAAAGACCTGAGTCCAAGTCGGTGTATCGTACGCCCCTGCCGGTAATTGTCTAATACTCACAAAAGCCTCAATAACGATAAATGCCCTGGCGAATACCAGTGAAAACCCACAAAGAAGCACTGGGGTACCAATGATGATATTCTGCCACCACTTGCCCCCTCCATCCATCCAACTCTCCCAAAACTTGTTGAGCGGCTTGTAGGATTGAGCAACATAGTTCAGCACAATCCATAACCCACCACAGAAACCGATATACACTGACGACGAGCGCCAAAGCCATTTTTCCGCTACTGTGGGAAAGTGATCATTCCAAGCAGCGGCGTGGACAGCACCGTAGGCGAAGCAGGCTAGCCATAGGATCATACCCACGACAAGGCCACCAACGTTGCGCAGGAGATCGTCCCAAGGCCAGTTCTGCACACGGGGGACTAACAATTCTTCGGATTTGAAATGAAGGCATCGATCTCGATTATGCGAGTGCAGGAGGTAGTGCTTTCGTATGGCCGGGTAGGTTTCGATGGCAGAAGCTGCCAGTCTCCAACGATTGACGCACTCTATTGATGAGTTGTTTAACCTAAATGTGGCGGCCTTGACCCTAGGTCGGCGCTCGAAGAAGGCTGTACCAGCTGCTTTTTCGAGCTTCTTGGATTGCAATTCGGCTCCGCAATTTTGGGATGCAGGGACGAGCGCCTGCACGGACAGCGACGAGGGAGCGGAGCTATCTTGAACATCTGCCGCATAAGTTTGCGATGGAGATTCGCTAGGTCCTTCAGTGCACGTGGGTGAACAGTAGGCCATTGATTCGATTTCTGGCACTCTTGAGTAAAGATGCAAGAAAGCGAAGAGCGTCTTCACCATCGTTTGTGACTTGATGACCTTTTGGTTTACCTCTCCACTCATTTCGCTACTCATATACATGTACGCACACAAATGCGCGACCCAGTCGCCTCTCAGGATGAAAGGTTCCTTGGGCGCTAGTGGCTTGTTCCACCACATGGTGTACATCAAGAATTCGCACATGCTGTTAGACTAATTTAGCTATAAGACATCAATGCAAACTGGGTGATAAGGCTTACACATGCGCTATTGTGTTGACTTCGAGTAATGTAATTGGCAGTCTAGCGATCAGTCTTCCAATGACTTGTATCAGCATCCATGAGGCCTGGATGAGACTAGCGCTTTCGCGATATCATTCGCTTTACTCTTATCGGCGATTTCTGCTTGCGAAACATCTGGAATGTGACCGCATCTGACAAGAAGAGCCATACCTCGAGCCGTAAGTGTAAGGCGCGTAGGGCCGGTACCATCGATTGGTAAAAACAGCGGTAGGTCCGAATCCATATTCTTGTGCTGGATCTCGTATGCGAAGCCGCCAATGGAAGCAAAGAACCCATGAGTCATGGTCCAATTGTCAGAAAGAGCTCGAATTTGCCATTTCTCAGATCCATGCAAGTCCTTTACTAGATCACCAAGAATCTTGGCAGAACTCCATTGCCTCCAAGCCGTGAAGACCACCAGTTCTGGTGCGTAAACGCCTGTGATTATCCATCTTATGTTGACCCAGAAATGGGCCAATAGAGGCTCTTCCTGCCGAGGTACGTTGAGATGAAGAGCAGACCATACACAAAGAAGAAGGGTCAGAAGACAGGAAATGACTAGGGATATTGTTCCTCTACCATTAGGGTCGCCGACGAAACCGACAAGATCCGGTGTTGGATGTGGTGTCGGAAGAAGAGTAGCGCTGGAGGTAGGTGCAGCAAGCGATGTGGAAATGGAATGCAGATATATCATAGCAAAAGTCGTCAAACAAACATAAGCCATTATATAACGAATTGCTAGAAGGAAAACACAACTACGAGACCATACAAGAGACAGAAATTTTGGCAAAGGCAGCACAGGTCTATGAAACGACATTGGCTGTGTGGCAGGGTTTCGATCGACTAGCACTGACCGCACAATTTGGCTACGGAATGGACCGCGAAAGATGTCGCCCTCATCTTACCGTTTCAGCTCATGCATGCTGCGTTTGAAGATCACCGAGCAAGGCCAAATGAGGTGTGCCAGAAATGGTCCGGCGAATGAAGGAGGTGGAAGGACGCCCAACCTGTGTGATCGGGGAAGCGGGCACGTGCATACGCGCCTTCCAAAAATAGACTGTATTGATACGATCACATCGTTTCTCTCCCATCCTCGCCATCCACCATCCCATGAACGCTGGCTGCAATTAGACGGATAGACTGTTGACACAATGCCTCAAAAACTACCATCGGACGAGGCTCGGGGGAGGAAGGATCGCAACGTTCTCATAAGCTGGAATGAACTATGTGTGCTGCTTGAAGACTATATGAAATGTTTAAGTCGCTGATATTTGAGCCTACATTTAGTACCATGGCAGAGGTATACGTCGTTTCCCTGTCTTATTGCATGGGCTTACTTACTGACCAGAATTACCAGGGACAACGAGTTCATCCTCACGAACTATCGGTACGTGCCCCGGAATAGTACTACTACAATACTAACGAAGTCAAGCCAAGCTTCCTTCTCATTCCAGCGCTCGGCTGAGAGTATTTTCAAGATCCACAACGAGACTAGTATGTGTCCAGTTTTACCCAAATCTAGATACCTAGTTCTCATAATTCAGTCAATATATGGACTCATCTGCTAGGAGCGCTGTTCTATTCCCTCGGCCCTCTATTTTTCTATACAGATATACAGTCTCGATATCCTGCGGCCTCAACACTTGATATCCTTGCCCTTGTGGTCTACTTCTTGGGTATTACTGTCTGCTTCACCCTTTCTACATTGTGAGTTATAAGCTTAGGTGTGGGACAAGTGAGAACTCTTCTTAGCTAAACGACAGCAGCTTCCATGCATGCATGAATCACAGTAAAGAGGTCTGGCATTTTGGAAATGCACTCGATCATCTAGGAATCGTCCTTGTGATATGGGGCTCAATGATTCCGATCGATTATTTTGGGTTCTACTGCGACTCACTTCTTCAGTATTTCAGGGTAGGAAAACAATCGAGTGAGGTCGCGTCTACGTCACTGACCCCGTCCAGGCCACACTTAGCGCTGTTGGGTGCGGCATATTCACCATGAAGCCCCGTTTTCGTACTCCCACTTTCAGGCTGATGCGCTCTATTTCATTCGCCGTCCTAGGACTCTCTGCCTTCATTCCCGTCGTGCACGGAATCCTGCTCAACGGATGGGAAGAACAAAATCGGAGAATGTCTATCACGTACTTCGTAGGTCTTGGGCTCTTGAATGGTCTTGGAACTGCAATATATGCGATGCGTATTCCAGAGAGATGGTTTCCTGGGACCTTCGACGTTTACGGCTCGAGTCATCAGGCGATGCATATGCTTGTTGCCTGCGGAGCTTTTTCGTATGCAACGGGGCTGCTCAAAGCGTTGGATTATTGGAATACCCAAAAGGAGGCCGGTCGGATTTGCTAGACACAGTAACCTCGGCAATAACTTGAAAGATTTCATTGACTGGATGGCGTACAATCTAAGATCTTAGAACGCTGAGAAGGAGCCATCGACCAAACCTCGAGGACAAAAAGATTTGCGGGTATGCTTCTTGGGAGAATCTCAGGAACAATCAGTGGAGGCTGTAGGGTTGCATCTAGCACATCAAAACGACCTTTGTGCTAGATGTTCGAAGGATTTGTTGGCGAATACCTTCAGAAACGCAATAGCACAGCAGGAACATACGCTTAGCTCTGTATGGGGCGCAGCTGTTTGACACGAGGGATACTTCCACCAACCGGAAGTGCCACAAAGCTTAACGTTTGCCACCACACTCGCATTCCATTTCGAGCTCATCTCTCATCATTGCATCCAAGCTTGGTTTTTTAAGAGACGTCGCAACTGTTGAACCAAATACGTACATTTCACTCGAAGGATTCTCCGATTCTGATCCAGTATCAATGTCTGACCGTAGAGCTCCAAGAGCGTCCTTCGATAATGGGGCAGCAGTAGTCAAGGCTCGTGAATTTGCGACACACTATCAAAACTGCAGCTTCTTCCGAAAGTCCAAACACCTCGATACATCCACCAAGGACCCCAATTCCTACAACTTCGTGCCGCAGAATGCTGAGAGCACTGTCTCCGAAGTAGAAAACATTCCGTCTGACCAATCGACACCCCCAAAGACTACGCCGGGTGCGACCACCTCATCTGCACATTCGACGCCCATTGGGACGAGGTTGTATGCGGCCACTTCGTCAGGGCTTTTGACATTCACTGAGACTAAATTGGAAGCGCATTTCGTGATCGAAATATCTGCCCTCGAACCGGTCTCGAGGGAACTGGCAGCGATGCCAGCGGAAATTCTCGTCAGTATCACGTCCTATCTACCGCCTCGTGGTTCGATGTCGTTGAGTTATTTATGTCGAGAGATTGACCATAAGCTAGGCCTCTCCATTGAAAAGGTACTTGGGCCAAAAACGTAAGAGTTGCAAACTGAAAAAATATGAGCTTCAAATGAAATTTTCGAGCTAGACTACAGCGAAAATCCAACAGACAGGGTTCGAATTGAGCAACATTTCTGCAACAAAAATGCTCTTCTGCAGCCAACGTCTGAGCCCAAACCACGCGGAACGGCTGGTGCTCTTGTGTACGCTTGATCACGATTGCCAAATCCCGTCCTCAAAAGCTGTCTGTAGCGGCCATGCATCAACACATCACCGCTCCTGTTTCGTTTCATCATCCACCAGTGGGTCTTGGTGGGGAGATACCCAAGCTCGTAGCTGAGAGGCATGTTCCCGTATTCCGAACTTGTACGGATCCTGCCTGGTTAGCCCAAGTGCATGATCCCATTGATTTTGAGGAGCTTGAGGGGGCGTGGCGCGATATGACGGCAGTCTGTGAGCGTAGAACACGAGCGTAGCGCTGATATAGAAGAATAGTCTGACGATCTCTGTTACTTTGAGGGCCGCAGTGGGAGATGATATTCGCGAAGGGGTTGAGAAGAGCTATGGTGATTGAAAATGAACGGGAGCAATATAATGTAGAATGGGAAGCATATTGGCTCCGACTGTTCAATCTTAGCATCACTTGATCCGAAAGTGCTGAAGGAATAGGGAGGACGTAGTAAGGACGTTATTCGAGCATTGTTACTGAACGTTTGGATTACATGGCCATCGAAAATAACAAAATCAAGAATAATCAGATTCGCTACAGACAATTCAATCTACACTACAGTTGGAGACGGACGCTCGTCGCTATGACCGTGCGGGCCTCATTGTATGTATCACTATAGCGTAAATGCACCCTGCATGTCTGATCATTACCGATCGCAGTAAAGAAGAGAAACATTAACACAGACAGAGATTTATCATAAACTATCTACGTACACGCTCAAAAGCTAATCAAGCCTATGTAATAATTCATTCGTGTCAGCCAGATCCTCACACAGCTTGCGTCCGCTTTGGAATTATGACGGCCCTTCTTCGTTCCTACAAGCGCCATTTCGGAAGACAAACAGCAACCAGCAGGAACGAGTTCACAGTCATTTGACCCCGCCTATTAGCCGCTAAGGCCCAGCTGTTCGTCGCTGGTCAAGTCCTGGTAGAGAAAGCATGACGTGACGCAGGCTTTCTTGATTGAAGCCGCCTCCTCGCTATGATTCTGATACGTCTTGGCTCTGAGCTGAGAACTCGCCGAGGTTGTTGGGGTTTCCCCACATTGAAGCGTTCTAGCACACACTGCGATGACTTTCCTTTCAGCTGAGGCTATTTCTAGAGGTCTCGGACAGGTGCTGGCTGACATACGGTGGTGAGGTTGTAGGAGGTAGTGTCCGCTACAACCTGCACGCGAAGCGACCTTCATCTCGGGAATCAGTAGGACACGTAAACGGACGAATAGCATCTTTCCTCTTAGCGAATGCAACGCTGGAGCGGAAGATACCTGGCGATCATGTCTCTTGAAACATCGCCAAGTCGAGCCAAATCCTCCGCCCCCACACTTCCACCATCTCCCTTCTAAACTTCACCACACTTGCTGACGGTAAGGAGCGTTACGATGGGTATCCGCTCCAGTGCTCTGCATGGCCAAGGCCAACTCAACGGTCTTGGCTTCTCTACTACTGCGAAGTTAGTTGCCACTTCACCAATCTGGGGCTCAGTTTCGTTTCTTTCGCTGATACGCTGTCACTTCTACGGCACGGTTGTTGACGGTAAGGGTGGAAGGACGACGTCTCCTATGATTCTCGTCATGCTCTCGTATATATTTGCCTTTCGCCCCGGCCAAGGCCAATGTCTCCTTCTTAATATGTGACTGTTTATGAGCATCTTTGGGGCCGTTTCGTGCTTCAATCTATATAACAGAGGACTCCCTGCGGGCCCCGTCGTTGAAGGCATCCCACCTAATATGAGCTGCAA
>JAABUP010008742.1_pt1 | contig 12780 bp, 18 predicted proteins | sample 5559201 | NCBI WGS metagenome assembly JAABUP01 (sample SAMN10711887, study PRJNA513373) | rock metagenome | isolation source: Antarctica rocks | place: Antarctica | reverse complement strand
CCTCTCTTACCCCTGTCCCTATTGACTGCTAAACTCTCAAAGCTGTGTATCTTTGTTTTACCTTCCAATGCCTTTGCTGAGACTGTGGAGTCGAAGACAAATTGGTGTCGTGCATGCAGCACCAACATGGCAATTGGGGATGCCGGCAAGTTGGGCAGCGCAATCACAAAGCACAGAGGGAACCTGGATGCTGCACTGCAAGAGTACCAGGAGGAGCGAATGGCTCAAACTGCCAAGGAGGTGGGTGTGCTAGATCTTCCCAAAACCCTTTTGACACTCCTGAGACCGGGGGATAGCGTGACAAGCTTAGCAGTTTGCATTTACTCATTTTGCTGCAGTTCTGGCTCCTGTCATCTGTATTTGTGGTATCACCAACCGTGCTGTGGGCCTGCAGTGACACACAGCTTGCACATGAGAGCCATGTTTGCATGCACAGCGCATGTACACACACTTTTGCAATCTTCGGCAGTTTTGTACTGTCCACATGGTTATTAAGCACTCTGATGTACTTGGATGGCATCAATTTGTTTTATGGCACTAACGTTGCTAAGGAAGTAGGTCACTGACATGTGCAGGTGCTTTTCTCAAGATGGCTTGGTCAGAAGAAGCAGGGTTTGTCAAACCCTGATGACCCATTCCCCTGGCCACATGCTGACAAGGCCATGTTGGACCAGCTGCGCCAAAGCAACATGCAAAGCTTTGACGCCAGCAAACATGATTTTGCCACAACGAATGACGACAGCACCAGATTTCCAGATGCTGCGTCATCACAGGTTGCATAAGATGTTTCAAAATTTTGCATGGATGTGGATCTTGTACAAGGGCTCTGAGCCTGACCTCCTTGTCTGCAAATCGCCATTGCACCACTGTTGCAGTTACAGTGATCTCTTTCACCACAAGTAGCTGCACATCACATTCACGCCGTGTCAAAAGCCTGAAAATGAATGAATGAAGCAATAGCTGCCAGGGTGCATAGGTTAGTCACCTTGACTAATCACTACCATATCCAGGAAAGACACAGTTTGGCCAGACATTTTGTCAGTAGGGTATTCGGAATACCGTATTCCAAACCTGAAGTTACAGTTGAGGAAGGAACTGGCCGAAAGCCAGGCGCAGCTGGCCGTCTTTACGACCGTTCAGGTCCGTGCGTCATTAAGCAACACCCCGTTCATCGTTGGGGAGCTGCAGTGTCTGGGCCAACTCTTCTCAGCATTCTTGAGAAGGATCAAGGCCATCGCAGCCAATATAGTAGATCCGTTGCTAGGGCAAACCGTTGCCCAGCCTAATACATATGAGGTAAGCACTTTTTTTGAGTTTGCTACGAACACCTGACATTCATATAGACTGCGAACTGATCTGTCCAGACAGTTTCTGAATGCAGATGTATAGTTTGGTGATCAATAAAGTAGAATTGACATTCAGTATGCGTTTGCAGATTGAGCATCGGATGGATACTGTCAAAGAACAGATGGAGCACCATCTGTCGGCGGGAGCAGACTCCATGGCTCATTTCTACACACCACCCAGCATGCTAGGTGTCGGTATGATATCATTCGGGCAGCACTAGGCAATTGCATCACAACTGCCTTCCTGGCCTCCCTCTCAACATATCTCAGTATCGATACTGATTCCCATGTTGCCGATGAACATACGATCCATGGTGAATCTGATCTCTGACAAGATACTGAGATATGTTGAGAGGGAGGCCAGGAAGGCAGTTGTGATGCAATTGCCTAGTGCTGCCCACACGAGGACATCACATGAGTTGTTGCTTCAGGGAGATGGGCAAAATGCACTGTTCCTGGACGAAGACAGGATGCATGTGCCCCTCATAGTAGGCAGCATGACAGATGAGGGGTTTGTATCTGCTGACAACTGTTATTTGCGTAACTCCCAAACGGGTGAGTCTTGGCGCATCCCTCAGCATTTATGTGCATTACCTTATGCAAAATCCACATACCTTGAAATCAATTTAGCCAAGAATTCAGCCAAAGATCGTTTTGGAGACTGCAGACTGCTGATATACTTCATTAACACACACACGATCTGGGCAGCTAGCTCTTTACTGCAGACATGCCACCACGTTTCTCATCACACTGTTTGCATGCTGTGTCCACCCTTGCAAAATTAGCACAACTCCTCTGCACACAACTTGGTATACAAGTCAACTGGGCCGGGGACTGGCACACCACCCCTGATGGCAAGGGCAACCGCTATCTGCATTCAGAGGTGATCACTCTGTCTATACTGTCATTGTCTCACTTCACTGTCTGTCCACCTGCATATGTTTATGCTAGGTATGCGTGTCCGGCAGTGTGTCGTGCGGAATGCGAAACTGTGCGGAATGTTTCGCACGGCTTGCGTCGACGTCCCAACTAGTTCCGCACAGGCAGTCAGGGCGAAACTGTTTTCCGCACAGGCAGTCAGGGCAAAAGTTGGCAGCAGTCCGGCTTACCGCAACTGTAGCGGCCATGTCTGACCCTGATGCGCCTGCCCACAAGAAGCGCAAAGCAGGTGGCAGGCCAACTGATGAAAAGATATGGAAGCATTTCAAGCAGATCACCCTGCCGCCAGATAAGGAATGTAAAGCAGGAATGTAGCCAACCTGGAGGATGAAACCAACATTGACTTGGACTTCAACAGCAAAGTCTTTGAGCCAAACTATGTCAGCAAGCCAGCAGCAAGCCCCCTTGAGCATACCCAAGGCAGTTACACTGGCACTTTTGATGTTAGGCGATTTGTAGCTAGGTGCCAGTCCAGCTTAAAGTGGTGATTTGATGTTGCATGCCAGTCTGAAGCATGAGTTTTGGTCACAATCACTATGTCTATCTGACCATCCAGACAGGAGCAGCTGCCTTTTCGCTGCATTACGCACGTACTTTGACAAAATATGATGAAAGTCTGCTATTTCGCCAGAGTTTCGCACTGTTTCGCACATAATTTCGCCGGGCAAAATTCGTCCATGAGTTTCGCACGACACACTGGTGTCCGCGTAACTGTCTGACATTCTGTCTGTGTGTCTGTTTCTGTGTTTGTCTGCACTGCCTGACCCTTGTATGCCTGCATTTGCAGGAGTACTCCTACTAGTCTCTGCATGCATTGTTCATGCAGCTGGGATTTAGTAAGGCCACTGTGGAGTACATACCCACATGTGCCCTGTGGACCCCAGATGACAACGAAGAACGCATAATGCAGCATCTGTGCTTTTCAGCAACCAATTGCAACAGCACTACTGTAGACTATGTTTTAGCAGCAATGTGGATCACAGACAATAGCACCTATGCATCTATACTTGTGCAACAACGCAATTGCGGGCTGCTGGTAGTGCGATGTCTAAGTGCACCTTCGTTGTCACTGTTCATTTAGAGCATTTCACAAACAGCTGCATGCCAGACTCACGCCGTGTCGAATGCTGAGCATGAATTTGGCCTAGGCCTGCTCACGCAACCTTTCACTTGTTATGCCGGCTAGGTAGCTTTGGGCAACGGAAGACTGCACATGTATTGTGCACAACTGCTTCTGGTTCATTCTTGACTCGACCAAATGTAAATGCCAGGCATGAGAACGTGTACGGCAGTGTCGTTCCTGGCTGTCTCCGCAGTAGGCTGCCAATTTTAGTCACAGCTTGACAAACTTTGCATCACATGTGCAGATGTGGATATAGTATGGCCATCTCAGTCACACTTTCTCTTGCAGTAGAAGCATTTGTCTGGCTTAAACCTTCATCTTTTTCACAAGGACAGAACACCGTCTACCTCGCCTGTTCTGCATTGGGCTTGGATTCCGGCTTTCTTAGAGATCTTTCGCCGCACAACCTTTGCCAGTCCCACAGCGGACATGTCCGTTCCAGTGAAACCTGCTGGCAACGCCAACCAACCTCACTATCCTGTCACAGACGAACCTCGTCAGCTTGACAATGAGGACATGGCGTTCATAGTGGAATACACCAATGGTGGACAGGTTGCTGCTTTGCGAGAGCATGTTCTGCGAGTCTGGCAAAGAGCTAAGCAAGAGGTGTGCAAATCAGTGTCACGACCTTCGATGTGACATGTTCTTAGCTTTGCTGACCCGTCTGGTGTTCGCGTCTCATTTTTGAGGACTGTTTGTAGCTGTGGGTGTACAAGTGCATACAGCAATTTATGTTTCTGATACCCAAGATGTCTCGGCATCCCTTTTACCCAAAGGTGCTTGCAGCCCATCGAGAAAGCCAAGGTCAACACATGCTGCATCTGGTGAGTAGGACAGCCAACATGCAACAAGTTCAAACCTTACCTGATAAAGCTTACCTGTACACCATTCACAGCGATCTCATGTGCCCCTGCTGTATGCATTGTGACATGCTGCCTTGCTGCAAACACAATGGAGTACCAACTGGTCTGCGTCAATGTTTGCATGGCAAGAAAGTAGACCTAAGGCTCTCAACTGCTGAACAGTCTATCACACACCACTCGAACACAAAAGGGTGTGCGACAAGACCTCCATCTGCGTTCCAGGATGTAGGGGCGTGCTTGGGTCAGGACACACGCAGATTGATGACTGACGGATGGGGCCAACACCAGATTGTGGCTTTAGACCTTGTCGCCGACTATTGGTAAGACATATCTTTGCTGCTGTACTACACCACTAGCAGTGAGGCATTGGCGGGAAAAGCATACTCCTGTTGCAATACTGTGATCTGCTGAGGATCTGGTCAGTTGCACCTTGTGCAGCTGAATCTGCAGAACCTTTGCATATGCTCTATTGCGCCCAGTTGGTCCAGGCCTTACACGCGAATGAGATCCCACCATGCTATTCGTGATGTGCAGCATGACGTATGATGTGTCTGCTCTGGTCCAAAACCAGCAAGCCTTTGGAAGTGAGCTTGCACACCTCTAGCTTTCAAGCATTGTGCAAAACTTGCCTGCTGGCCCAGCATGCTGTGTTGTCTGCAGTGCTTGCTGGTAAAATCATTTCAACATGTGCATGCTGTGTGTGCTGTGCTGTGCTGTGCTGTGCTGTGCTGTGCTGTGCTGTGCTGTGCCATGCCATGCTATCCCATGCCATGCTGTATGCTGCACATGCCCTGCGATATTACAGAGTGCCATGCCAAGCCAATACCATTACTCATTTTTCCAGCCCAAAATTTGTAAGTAATTTTGCTGAAACTTAGTTTGTTCATATTGCTCTTGTGTCTTGCTGCACAGTGCTACGCTGTCATGTGTTTTGCGTGACCACAGGATGACTGTTGCCCCTGACTCTTGGACATCACTTTGTTCAGGAAGATGGGCAAAATATTGTTCCTGGACGAAGACAGGATGCATGTGCCCCTCATAGTAGGCAGCTTGACAGATGAGGGGTTTGTATCTGCTGACAACTGTTATCTGCGTCACTGCCAAATGGGTGAGTCTTGGCGGTCCCTCAGCAGTTGAGTGCACTCCAAGCTTATGCAAAATTCACATACATTGGAACCAATATTAGCAAATACTCAGCTGGAGGTCATGTCTGAGACTGCAGACTGCTGATACACTTCATCAACACAAACATGATCTGTGTAACCAGCTCGTTACTGCAGACATGCCACCACGTTTCTCATCACACTGTTTGCATGCTTTGTTCACCACTTGCAAAATTAGCACAACCCCTCTGCACACAACTTGGTATGCAACTATCCCTTGTGTCGTGTCCCTCCCTGCAAGAGAAAAGAAAGATAAAGGTCATACTTTTTACAAACAAATTTTCATTAACCAAAATGCTATTGTTGAAGGGATACAAGTCAATTCTGTGCAGTGGGAGTGTGCAGGTAACTTGATAGGAGCTGCTGACTTCCTGTGGGCGGCAGCAGTTCTGCACGTGCTCTCCAAAGCAGATTGTGAGAAGTTTGTCACCAGCGCACATCTCCTGCTGAAGCCTGGTGGTACTTTCTATGGTTGGACAGTAGGCAACAGAGAGGCCGGGGACTGGCACACCACCCCTGATGGCAAGGCCAACCGCTATCTGCATTCGGCGGTGATCACTCTGTCTATACTCACAGCACTGTCTGTGGGCCCGCCCGCCTGCCTGCCTGCCTGCCTGCCTTCTGTAAACCTGTCTGGATATGTGACTGTCCGTGTGTCTACCTGCATACGTTTCTGTTAAGTATGTGTGTTCACGTGATTGTCCGTCTGTGTGTCTGTCTGTCTGTCTGTGTGTCTGTCTGTCTGTCGTCTGTCTGTCTGTCTGTCTGTCTGTCTGTCTGTCTGTCTGTCTGTCTGTCTGTCTGTCTGTCTGTCTGTCTGTCTGTCTGTCTGTCTGTCTGTCTGTCTGTCTGACGTTCTATATGTGTGTCTGTCTGCACTGCCTGACGCTTTCATGCCTGCATTTGCAGGAGTCACTACATGCATTGTTTATGCAGCTGGGCTTCAGTAAGGCCACTGTGGAGTACACATCTGGGACCATGTGGACCCCAGATGACAGTGAGGAGCGCAAGATAGAGCATCTGTGCTTTTCAGCAACCAAATGACCTGGATTGCATCGGCACCACTGCTGAGTGTGGTTCAGCAGCAATGTGGGTCACAGACAATAGCACCAAGGCATCTGCACGTACTCGACAATATAAATAATGGATGCAATAACCACAGCCAATGACAACAAAAGCATTACCATGTGCCCATTGTGACGTGCCCATTGGTTATTTCAGCAGCCCAAACAAGCAGTAATTCTGCCAATGAATGACTGGCACAAATATTGACTTTAAAGCTGTCTCAGTCTGGTTTGCTTCCCTCAAGCTTGTGTATGTGCTAGGTAGCATACACACTGGGCTTGTTGGACCAGACAGCATTGTGGCAGACTACCTAAAGTTAGTCTGCCTATAAGCAGTTTGCTGTCAGCATTGATAATGCAAATGCGTTGTTCGTCTTCAATTACAAGCTGACAATGTATAAGATGCTTACAGCCGTAGGGTAAAGGCTTGTGAGGTTTAGTGCAAGGTTCAGAATTCTGTAAGTATAAATTCAAGCATGCCACAGCTGTCTGTGTACTGCATTGCTGATTGTCATCCCTTTATATCGGTTACACTTGTTCCATTCAAACAATCATGATTAGAACTGTTAGACGTGGCAGATGCAGTGAACCTGAGTGAAATTTGCAGTGTAAATTCCAACTCTGCATCACAGCGAATGAGGCCAAACATCATCACAGGACAGCAGTCTAGCAAGCAATAAGGACTGTGACAGAGTATAAGGTATTCTGGCAACTAATAAGACTAATGACAGGGTATAAAGCATTCTGGCAACCACTAAGGACTGTTCACAGGGTATAGAGCATTCTGGCAATCAATAAGGACTGATGACAGGGTATAGTGCCATAGATTCAGGATCTTGCTGCTGTGCAGCAATTTGCTGGGCTTCCTCCTTCAGCATCATTGATTGCTACAGTAAGCAGCATAGCAATGCCAAAGCCATGACCACAAAGGTGATGCTCCTGGCAACCTGCTGTGCATCGGCTCCATTGTGGTCTGCATGACACATGCACATGTCAGCCAATTGTGGACCAAGAAGTTGGCTGTGGTTATGAATATCACAAGATGCTTGGTGAAGAGCAAGACCTCAGCTGATACATAGCAAGCAACAAGGCTGTCACAGCATATGATGCACGACTGACAACTTGCCAACAGACTGTGGGAAACGAATTCTTTGTGATTGTACTAGTGGTGTAATGTGTGCGTGGCAATAAGGCAAACAGAGGCTGAAGGACAGTGAGGTCAGCTTACCTGTCAGGCTCTTCAGCACAGAGGGAATGTAGGACTGGTTCATCTGCTCATTCTCAAACTCCCAAGCAGCGCTCCATAGCATAACACCATCGAAGTTGGTTGCGTTGCTCCTCCTGATCATGTTGATCTGCTTGACTTCATCACTGTCGGCTATGTAGCCAGTGGTAGCAGCTGAAGGAGAAGCTGGAAGGCCAACCAGCACTTCCAAGGCAGGTGCTGTAGCGTTTGCCCAAGATGACCAATTCTGGAAGCTCTGCTGGAAGCCGGCGCCCATGTCAGCTTCATTGTACTGGCAAATGTGGTTGTTGTAGAACTGAGGCCAGAGGTAGTCAAACTGCATGGCTGCATCAGTCAGGGCAAGCCCTGTCAGCTGAGGGCCTAAATAGGCATCTGGGAAGACACACTGAGGTGCTGCTGTGATGAGATACTTGGCAGTGCCTAATGTAGTTTCTACTGCTGCATACTCTGTGTCCAAAGACTCTGTCGCTGCAGATGAGCTGCTGCCATTCTGCATGAGGGACCGTAGCTGCTGCACAAAGGTGGTGTAGTACATGGGGTCGGTGCCATTGGCTGCGCATTCGATGTCTAGGTCGACACCATCAAGGGTTGCATTGCCAAAGGGCCGAGTTGCAGTTGATTTGGATGGGTAGCCTCCAAGAAAAAGCTCCCAAACGTTGAGGGCTGTCTCAGCTGCGTCTTCTCCACTGCTGAATCCATAGCCACATGAGTCACCTGCAGGTTCAGCCAAGTGAGGGTATCAGCAGAGCGATTCACATGCTGTTGTGCGTGGAGTCAAGCTGGCCATGGTAAGCTGTTGAGCAACCAGAAGGCAGGGTAAGCTCTGGCTATGCAAGGCAGCAGATATTTAGCAGGAAAAGACCCATGGAGCTAGATCTAGGCACAGAAAGTGCAGAGATGCAGGCGTTGCATACCTCCTTGACCACCCATAGAAAGCAAGATCTTGGCTCCATAGGACTGGCAGGCGGTGATGGCAGGTCCGACCTCACTGATGTTGTGACCAGCTATGTTTGGTAGAAGAGACATGCTTTGTCCGAACTCGGCCAGGAAGGCAATTGCTGTAATGTTGTACTGTGCACACACCTGGACAAGCACTGCAGCTGAGGCTGACACAAAACAGATCTGAGCTGATCAAGAAGAATTGAGGGCTACAGTTGCACAAGCATATGGCGCATGAAAGAGCTGCATACCTCGTCCAGGTTTGGCTCTTGGTACTTAGGAGTTGCACTGGTTTGGCCCCAGTAAGTCACCAACATCCCTGTTGCTGTCTCGTTTCCGGAAATATCGTGCGACAAAAGACTGCGCCCGACAGACGCGGCACTGTCACGACCCCAAACGACGCTAGTTACAGCCAAAGTCATAAAGGTGTAGCGGCTAGCGTGCATAGCGAGTTTTGCAGCCGAAGACATCGCCGGATCAGGGCAGACCAGGTCAGCCCAGAAGGAGCGGTCTCGCGGGGGCTACGAACAACAAGCTGGTCTTTCAAAGCAAGGGCGTGGTGCGGAGCTATTTGTCGAAAGCTGAATTCAAGCCCAGAATATGAGCTCAACAAGCAAGACATCCGCTGACATTTGACATGACATTTGACATGACAGGCCGTTGGTCAATGTCAAGCGACGGCGGCGGTTGCTTCAATGGCGACTGTGCAATGTGTCCAACCGCAGCTGTGTGAGTGCGACCGCGGGCTGAATACGTCAAAGCTACAACAACTTGCTGCTGCGCACTTCAGCTCGTCTGCCGCTCCGTTGGTTGTAAGGATAGTTTGCTGATGGCCTTCAAGCACAGCTGACTGCATCGGATGCAGACTCAAGTGTGTCTGACTTTGATCTTCGCTTCCATCGCTTGCTCAGCTCTCGTGCTTGATGGGCGGAATTGTTCGTTGAGTGCATCTCAGAAGCTAGCAGCCATGTCACTGACAAACATGTTTGAAAATGGGCGATTTGACTTCGAATACGGTAAGGACTGGCTTCTGAGGTCTGCTGCTGATCTTCAACATACGCAGGTCGTAAGCCCAACAAGCTTACTCGCTGTGCAGATTATTGCGAGAACATCAATGACGGGCGTGGAGTTACAGCTGGCTTCGCTGGGTTTACTACAGCAGATGGTAAGGGCTCTTGTACCTTACTTTGCTGGTGTCTTCAACAGCCTTCTTGCAGCTGCACCACACCACCACAGGTCAAGTTAGCACTTGCCGTCATTGGACGTGCAGGAGATGCTCTTGATGTCATACAAGCCTACACAGCGCAGCATCCCAGTAACAGCCTTGCAAAGTACATTCCAGCCCTGAAACTACTGGTTCTGGACAACAGTGACTCAACAAGTCTCCTAGCGGGCTACTGCAAAGCCTGGATGAATGAGGCCAAGCAACCAGCCTTCCAGGACATTCAGATGGCTGAAGTCACCACCACATATTACCAGCCATCACAGCAGATGGCAGATGCACTGGGCCTTCAGTATGCCCTGTCAAGGGCATTTCTGTATGACACCATCATTCAACATGGCGGTGGTGATGATGGCGACAGCCTTGCAGCCATTGTGAACAGAACCAACGCAGAGCTAGGTGGCTCTCCAGCAGAGGGGTTGGATGAAACTATATGGCTGCCAGCCATGATCAGTGAGAGAAGAGAAGATTTGCTGCATCCAGACAATGCAGCAACAGCTGATCAGTGGGCGCAGTCTACAGACAGAACTGACGTCTATGCTCAGCTTGTTGCAACCAGCCAATGGGGTTTGGCCGGAACAGTCCATTTCAACACTACAGACTACCCTGACGAGAGCTTAGCTACAAATAACACCATGGCCACAAATAGTGCAAATTGTGGGGTCCATGCGGAAGTTAATGCGACTACTGAAAGCTTTCTGGACCTCGCTTCACCCTTATCTGCGAGCAGCAGCTTGTTTCTGGCAAGCAGCACTGTGCTGGGGGCTCTCACTTTGTTTGTCTTGCTTGTAGTTTAGAGGCACGTCTGTTTGCAAGTGGAGTGAGTTGATTGAGTCAGTGCATACAGACTGTTCTACTTTGTCATTTGTTGCTTGAGGATGCACAGCCAACAATTCATTGCAATTGTGCTGTTTGACAAGGTGCCTTTGTGTCTGTATTTGACTTATTGCACATGTCTACTTAGGACCCATCCTGCCCAGAGTGAATTGATTTAGAGTAGAAGGGTTGTCATGTGCACAATCAATGTGCGAATATGCGTGTAAAGATCATGTATCCTGTCCTTTGTGTTGTGCTATGGTCATGTGATGTAGCAAGAGTATGTGTAGCACATAGTGCCATCTGGCATGCACACAAATCTACCACATCGTTGCTGTCTGAAAATGCTATCTGCGTTTCGCTTGTCTGTACATGATTTGTTGCATGACCTAATTCAGGTCCAACATGTTTGATGGATTCACCGCCGCATGCAATGGTGATTAAATCTGGCTTTTTGAGTGCAGGAAAAGCATCCTGTCCTCAAAGTGCTTGTGATGCTGCATGATAAATTTAAGATTACACTCCCCATTGGGACTCATAACAGCCTGTGATTCACAGAGTACAGCATTTGCTTGTTTCCGTCATTAGGCCCATCAAAGGGCGGCGTTTAGCCTGATAAAAAGGCACATTATGAATAACGTCTCTTCCTTGCGTAGAATTCAGCTTCTTGCTCCGTTGGCATAGTTACCAAGAGTGTATCTGACGATGAGATTGTGACGCCTGAGACGTGTATGACAGGCTTCATCAGTACACACCTACCAGGGAGGGGGGCAAAGGTCAAGGGAAGGGCGATACTTTGGCGTTTGTTTTGCATGGCCAATGGATATCTGTCTTTTGGTATGTTTAATCCACTGCAACTGGTTGCACTGACAACAAAGGTTTGCTGACAGCACAGGTGCCAGACTTGTCAACGATGACCTTTTGCAAGGTCCTTCCCTATGCATAGAGCACTGTCAAAGCATATGCCTGCAGCAATGGCATTTGCCCTCTGCTGTATGCCCACCAGTCAAGCTTGTCTTTGAGACTCTTGCTGACTTGACAAGGACTCACTCAGACACCCAAGGAAGTAGCATGGTAATCAAGCCTGCAAAAGGATAGGCAGCAAAGTCTTTGTGATGTGTGTCCAGGATGACTGATTCATCATGCAAGTTATTCAATGCAAGTAATCACAAATAGCACGACCTCAACATACTCAGATGTTCTCTTGTTATCTTACCTGGTACAAGCTCAAGGTAACAGTGCGCTCCTTGTCCTTGACTTTCTTGCCAGCAAGGTTGCGGACTTGATTGAGACGCTTGCCGCTGTCAAAATACGAGGGATTATTGAAGTTGGAACTACCTTGTAGCTTGTGCGGAGGATAAGGCTTGGCGGGAAAGCCTGGCTGAGAAGCTGTAGACTGGTGTCTTCGTGATGCATGCACCGATGTCTATATGTCTCAAGTGCAGCAGCGTTGTATAGCTACTTGCTGTGCAGTAGCCTCATATCCGATGCTTGAGTTCATCTCTGCGAAGGCTAGCTCAACTGAATCTGTAGAAGGGGAGCATGGGCAGGAGGTACTGAGCTGCTCGTCTGAGCTGCTGCTGAGACACTGAAAGAAAGCGTCACCATCGATGGAACATGCTGCCAGCAGTCTGACAGACACACCCCCAACTGACATGGGCAGAGTCTATGCTCCAAACACACACGGTCTTCTAACCCCTGCACACACCTTGTAGGGTATCAGATTTGTAGCACAGCTGTGTAATTGCTGTATGTCTGCAAAGGTGTGTGCTTTGAAGACGTGTGCAAACTGCCTGTCTAGTGTGCAAGTCATTGGATTGTGTGGAGGATGAGCAGCACGTTGATTTTGATTGCCCAGCGTACAGCCACATCAGGTCACAGCATTTGGACCTCCTGCAGCACTGCTGTACTATTGCAGACTTTATGACTTTGAGTGAACCAAATGCATGTGGTGGTTTCCTTAGGGAATGCTTTGCATGTAGGAAGCAAATTTTGTCTGTATGAATTCACTGAACTGAACTTCTTGTGTGTTGGGTCCCAGTTGCCCCCCAGGACATTA
>JAABUP010008740.1_pt1 | contig 12781 bp, 15 predicted proteins | sample 5559201 | NCBI WGS metagenome assembly JAABUP01 (sample SAMN10711887, study PRJNA513373) | rock metagenome | isolation source: Antarctica rocks | place: Antarctica | reverse complement strand
AACCCAGTTGTGCGACCGTCCCCTATTGCTCAATAATAGGTATTCATCACCCCTATGGATCTATGTGATATCCCAAGTAGGCCAAATTCGCAGTCTATAATCTCCAATTTATTCAAAAAGATTCTCGATAGCTTTGCGCCCCAAAGCCGAAAGAACCACAATGTAGCATGACACTGCATTTTCCGGAACTTTCTGCATTTTCCTACCATCCCTGTCCACTCCCTCTCTGCTGCGCGGCAATTCATTCGTGCTAGAACTTCTTCACCAATGCCATCAAGTTGGCGAGGTCTTGAGAAGTACTATATCTGTTGGCCACTCATCTCAGGCTGATATGGACGAAGCTCGAGGGTTCACCGTTGCCGCTCAAGGACGAGATTACACTTGGTATAGACCTTGCAGGAGAAAGTCTTCGATCAATCTCAGAGCTGTCGTCGAAACCTTGCTCGTACGGTGCAGTGTGAGCAGAGTCGAAACTACTAATAAGTGTGGATTGATTGGATAGACCTGGTGTGGGCCCGTCGCTACCCCATCGACCTGGTCGAACGCTGGAAGATGAGTAAGACATTGGCCTAGGTGGTCCATTGACTGATGGTACCGAGTACTCTCCGTGATGGTCGCTTCGAGGGCCTCCTGCACCATATCGTTGTCCCAAATCTACAGTGGTGAAGCTCGGACCACGGGCGCCGTTAAAAGGCCTGCTGCTTTCCGAAATATCGCTTTCTTCGTCTCGCCAGGCTAGACCCGCACCTACTTAGGTAAGGTATACCAGTCAGCTCATCTAGGTTGAGATCAAAAGGTCCTGCGCTCTGGCTTCTCTATCACCGTTCTTGAAAACATGGAAGGGCAAGAATATTCAGTAACTTACTAGAATATGATTCATTACTTGCAGTAATCGCTGTTGAAGAACACCCTATCGCCTTGTTCCATTCTTCGTCAAAAGGGGCTTGCCCGGTCTGTGATCCAGGTCTATTAGAAGGCCAATTAGATAATGTTTGACTTCGTGTCGTCCGGCCTGAAAGTGCAGACTGATAAGACGATGCAGGAGAAGAAGACCTAGTAACGGATTTGCCATACTGCGAAAATGGGGTTCCGCTTTCTGAACGGTATGGAGAGGGATTGCAATTGCGTCCGCCCCAATAAGTCTTAGAAGGATAATCAATCGCCTTCACAGGACCCTTCAGAACTGCTCCCGTACTGCCTACATCCGTAGACGATGTCGTGGATGTTGAGTAATCTGATGAGCTTGAAGATATTTTCGATCGAGGTTTAGATGGGCTTATTAGAAAAAATACTCAGGTGATGATCATGACATCTTACAGTGGCCCTTACAAGTAGTTCCTTCAACATCAGCACCTCGAGTTCCGGTTTTTATCGCTGGCCGTCTTGAGCTTGGCCACACCGGGCCTCGCCTGGATCCATGCATTCTAGACTGCCGATAGTGTTTACGCTCTTCTTTATCCAACTTTCTCACGTACAACCAATATATGACGAAAAGAGCAAAAGCAATGAAGACAACACCAAGGACGACAGTGACTGCGATGAGAGTATTGACAGTCCCGCTAGACGCAGCATTGTGCGCCAATGCCGCGGGTATCGAAGACATCGATGCCTGTATAGTTGCAGTGGCCGCCACAGGCTCGTTGATGATTTGCTGGCGTTTCAGCATAGTGCATGTGGTATGTCGTGTGTACATCGGTCTTGGTTTCTCTTGTCCTGTCTTGAAACTCCAAGCAATGCCCGTTGACGTGTTGGAAGATCATTTGTGAGACCTTTCAATGCTCACTATGAAGTGCAAAGAACAACAATAGAATACAGGGCAGTCCGCAAGATGCTCAGGCCTTACTCGTGAAAGTGTACCAACAACACAATGGCTCAATGCCACAATTGATTGCTATTTTCTGTGCTGGACCCAGTCAAGCAACAGCGCAAATGTATCTGTCACGCCACCAGAGCAGACACATCAAGTTCAAAGCGGATTAAGACACCGGCTCAACGCATCTAACGCAATCACCATAACAATCTCTTCTCTTCTTCAATGCTGCCTAATGTCCATTCTCCACCTCGAGCTAATCTGGTGACACGATGCATGAGCCCTTACCCGACTATACCTTTATCCTATCGGTCAGTCCCATGGTACTGGCAAACCTGCAACCAACCGCGGACCTGGGAAGGCCACAGGTATGCCACTAGACAGCCTTGTACGTCTCGTGCTGTACTCGACACATTCATATGTGGAGACCTCGAAAACCCCTTCTCAAAATTACCAGCATCCAGCACAAACTTCGCTGGTAGGGTAACATACAGTGTTCACAGCAGGACCAATCAGCCAGGATACAGTTTTTCACACCACTCCTTCGCCCCATGCCGATCCCCATCTTAATCCTTGAACGGATCACCATCCTCATCTCCTTCATGGCTCCCATGTATTACTGTCACCCCGTCAATCCTCACTTTCTTCTGCTTTTTGGTTGGCTTTTCCCCATTCAGCACCCCTCCTCCTAGCTCACTCATCGCTATTCCACTTTCCCACCCTTTATGGTCCCCCGCCGTCGTCAGATCCTCCCAAAACGCCCTGCGAGCTGCGGGCCCTACTTCTATGGTTTCTAGGCCTTCGATGGTGCCCTCGCTTCCACTTTCGTCCTTCGCTTTCGCTGGGCTCTTCTTAAAAATATTCAAGCCCTGGAGCTTCTTTCTCATACTCGTACTGCTTCTGCTGCTTCGCTGATAATCACTAGAAGGATCCCATCCCATCTGCCTCTCTTTCATCCTTCTCCGTCTCTCCCCATTCCTCCAAAAACCCCACATCGCCACCGCCATCAATGCCAGCCCCGCCAACACGCCGACGACCATAACACCATCTCTCTGTCCCTGGCTCCAAGCTCCCCAACCCCTACTCGCTGGCACCACCAACACTACTTTCTGCCCCTCGCCATCTCCTGCAGCAGACCCTGTCTTTGCAGCACCACCAGAAAATCCTGCCGAAGTCATATGTACCACCCCAGTAGTGCCCGCCCCTACCGAACCAGCTACAGTAGCAGCAGGGATCCCTGCGGAAACCGTCATTATGTCTCCAGTCCCGCCCTCCCCAACCATCCTCGCCGTTGTCGCTGTAGGCCCGGCAGCATACACGATCACGGCGTCCAGTTCTGTAACCAAGAAAATCGAAAGTGCGGACGGAGGAAGGTGGATGGTGGACAAGGAAAGGGTGGGGCCTGAAAGCGTGAGGGCTTCTCGGGCAAAGGGTATGGTAGGGGTGGTCCGTTGAAGTGTTGTTGTTACCGTCGAGAGTAGGGTAGGAGTGGGGGTGGTGTTGGGTATCGTAGAGGAAAGAGTAGGGATAGCCGGGAGGCTGTAGCTATAGGAGAGGTCGGTGGGGTACACGTTGGCAGACATCTTGGGTCTTTACTTTGTTCTCAAGATGGATCAAACACAAAACTTTCGAACCCTAGATTCAATTGCACAGGACAAATGTCTTGAAGAAACAAAGGGTCATCTGAGTCAGTGAATAATGTCTCTTCTGAGACGATCACCGGCTGAATTTACACCGTGGGTGAATCGGTCCATTCATGCTTGCTGGGTACTGAAGGTAGTTTGTAAAGACCGTTGGGTTCTTTCCAAGGATACTAAACCGTCTGGTCATATGCATCGGGATTTCAAGCTGGATCAATGGTGTTGTTCCCGCATGCTTAGGCTGGGATGTCTGTTCATGCCCGTCGTGTCAGTATCTTGAGACCGAAGCCCCCCATTTATTTGGATGCCCAGATTCCAGAAATCACCATCTCATCCTTTCAAATCCCCATCTGAAGCGTCCGTCACATCGCTGCCATGTTTACCACACCGCCTACCCCCCACATCGATCCAGCACAGGAGTCACTTCGGTGCAGGAGTCATGTGAAAGATCTGTCCATAGGTACCGAGATTGCAAGCTTTGATGGTAGATGGATTGTAAGATCTGCCTGCTTGCTTGAGCTTGGGATGGCTGTTCATCGTCGCTGCTACAGATTTGGAACGATCGTCAGCATGATGCTGAAGTCCCCTACGCACCGCCTCATCCTCACATGTTTCGACTGTAAACATTCGTCACCTTGTTGCCATGGCCAAGAAATCCCTCATGAAAACCCCTCCTCATCCCCTCTCACTAGCCAAGCACCTTCGTCACCTCCCCCCATCTCCCTCCCTCAAACTACCCAGTCATCACCTCACCCTCCCAACCTCCGAATCTGCACACTCGTCACCTCGTGGCCATGATCGTTGAAAAATAAATTCACGTGAATCGACCATTACAGGCACAGAGGTTTCCACCTCGTGGTTCTCGCTTAAATTACTTCATTCGTAAAAAAGCCCTAAGGCCGCTAAACAACCCCTTTTTCCCTCACCCCCAACCCCAGCACAGACAAGCCCACCCCAACTTACACCGCCGCCGCCACACCAGCAGGAGCACCCGCACCCGCACCGGCGCCAGACCCAGCAGGAGCCCCAGCCACAGAAGCACCGCCGACAGGCACCGCAGCAGGCGTAGCCACAGCCGCCAGGTGCAAAATCCCAAGCGGCATACCCCCAGCCGCCGCGGGAGCATTCCCACGGCGGGAGTAGAACATGGCGCGCTTCAAAAAAATGATGGCCCCAAGGGCCAAGAAAAGGACGGCGAGCAGTATTGATCCGACCAAATTCAGGTTCATGGTCAGGGCTACACATGCGAATTAGGGCTGACATTTTAGCTTGCATATGACCTTACAGTAGCAAAAAGCGCGTGGAAGAAGATTGGTGGGTGTTGGGGGTTGGTTGGGTTGGCTTTCGATATGTTAGTAGGTGTGCATGGAAGATTCAGTGGTGAGGAGCTGCTTACAGAGAGGGGCGACGAGAGGTATCGGTGTCGAATCTTTGTGATGTCGTGTGAAATTTTGGGAAGTAGGTGATTTTTTTATGTTTGTGTTCACGCTTGGGGGTTGTCGAAGGATCGTGGTTTCGTTCGTTATTATATCTTAGCCCTAGCCTTCACTATTCGCCCCGACGACTAAGCATCATCGAACCAGCCCTATAACTTCTTCAATCCTTTGAAGCCATAGATCATGCACCATATTTTCCCTCCCTACGTCTAGAAAGGTGCTCAAAGAATCACGGCATTTCTCCTGTCTCTCCTTTCTAGCTGGCGAACCATCTATTTCGTGGCCATCTAACAGTAATTTTGCAGCCAGTATAACTCGTATACCGATTGTAAAGGCTTCCGGTTTGGACGTCCAGCCGAGTGGACCATCAACATTGTTCCTGATTGTTACCGTAAGTGCGGAGATTCCATCAAGTGTCCAGGTACCCAGTGCTGACTTCGATATAGCATCGGGTCGAGCATTTAGGTCAGCAAGGGCGCCAGCCCACATTTCGGCTTCTTTCACATCGTCAACAAAGAGATTCTGCTTCTCTTCGACGAAAAGAGCGTTGTCTGTACGCATGGCCTCCTGAAGCAAGACCTTGACGGGACGGAGCTGCAGGGTTGGTGGTTCTTTGATTGGCAGAATCTTTACAGATGGAGAAGCCCCAGTCAAGCGTCGTATAGCTTCTGACCACAAGCATACCGATTCGTTGTACTCCCGTACTAAGAAAAGTAAGAGCCTAGGACTCGCCGCAAGAGAGCTGAGCGAAAGGCTTGTGGTTGCCTTGGAATCTCCATAACGACAGGAGACTGATAGCAGAGAAGACACTACTACTGAGGCCTGGTCTCTAACATATTCATCGTCGTCTACCAGTGCATCGTAAAGGGCAAGGTATACACCAAGCAGCTCTGGAATTGTGTTGGGGATTGAGTCGTGGGCTTGGAGGACGGTTATAAAAGTTTTGATCGAGGCGACGGCTGCCATTCGGGACGAAAGTTCCTATTGGTACTGATTAGACAAATAGCTCGCTGGCGACGTAACAACATGATATATTTACCGATCTGTCGCCTCCGGCCAATGCAAGCGCGCGAACCCAAACAGAAAGCTTACGTTGTGTATCACTATCATTAGAGTTCGTTATGTATTTCTGAACGATGCGACCTCCATCTAAGCGTAGTACCTCATCGAAGTCCAAAGGACCCTTGCGCTGCAACTTTTCAGGCCGAGCGCCGCACTGTAGGTCTTGACTGCTGGTGGCATCATTTTCTTCAGGAGCGATTTCTTCCGGGTCGAGACTCGTCGAGACCTGTGTCGCTTGCCTTGCGGAGCAGCATGCATTGTCGGTCAGGCCTAGGCACCGTTTGAAAGCACTGGCAAGAAGGCTCGAGGAAGGCTTTCTGAACAACTCTTCTTGACTTCCAGGCGTTGATACGGTTGGCCATCCCTTAGAAAGAGACTCCCTGCATTTCAAAGCGAACGTCCTGTAAAATATACCTATGTACAAGATGAGCAGGCAAACTTGCCAAACCGGGTGTCCAGAAACCCACTACTGGAACCTATCATTATCTGTAAAACGTCTACTAAAACGTTAAGGTATGCCGTAATGGTGAAGGAGCAATTATTCAATACGACTACGGTTTCGAAGGACTCGTCAAGCAAAGGTAGCAAGGCCTCAAATTGATCTAGCGAACATTAGCATAGCAATAAAATAGGTTAGTCTATGAGACACTCGCCATGTGATCTGGCCGAGAGTCGACTCGTGTTCAGTAATATGATCTGGCGAAGGTACAGAAGTCTTCCATGCAATGCATTCTGTGATGGCCAATCTGGACGAAGAATTGTCTTAATGTCCGCGAGATAATCTTCGTCACTCAAGACAAGACCAAGGGCTTTAGCAGCCTTCTCCCTTATTGGCCAAGCTGAACTTTCCATCTGGTCCCAGATGAGCTTTTTAATTTCGAGCCTTTGTTGAGAAGGCAAGCCTGATCTTTCTATGATTTCTAATGCGGGAAACACTCTTTGAGCTTGCATAGAAGCAGCGATCTCGGAACGGTCAACAGCCATTGTTGGTTTATCGGCTTGTCGAAGCATCTTGACTAGTAAATCTGGCAAGCTGGGGTACTTCTCGTATATCAAGTTCGAGAGCCTTCGATGAGAACTGGGCACTCTTGTCGAAGAGGTATCGGTACCACCGTGTAACCGACGAATGAGAGCTTTGAACAGCATCAAACCGCAATTCCTAATTTCCCATCTAGATACTTTTAGCTCTAAAACTCGAATGTGAACTCGATAGCTCCTACATGTTGCTTTCAATACAGGAAGCGGCAATGTCCAACGTATCCGCAACATGCGGCTCAGTACCAGGGCCAAGACGAGTGTCAGTGAAGATGTCTTTCAAGCAATTTAAGGCGTGTACTTGAGGCAGCCGCAACATCTTTTCTCCACTGATACTCTGAATAGGTTCATCAGCTATAGCTTGCAAATCAAGAATCACTTCTATGAGAAAATCGCCGACTGGAAATGCGGCCAGAATGCCAGTGATCAACGATGGAATGCCTGCTGATCTCCTTGTGAGCGCCGAAGCATTCTGCTGGATACTTTCTAATACGTCCTGGCACTCATCAGCTCAGATCAGTTGGGGTTAAGTGGCATAGTGCAGGCTTTACTAGGTACCATTGCTTGGGAAGACGTGTTATACTTGAATGATTTCTTCGAGCACAAAGCAAGCAGCAAGCAGCAAACGTCTGCGAAACTGTAGAGAATGCACCTCGGTGACGAAGCTCGACCAGTTGCGTAAAAGCAAGCGTCCCCAAGTTTTGGAGCTCATCATACCAAAGACCCGTCTTTGGGTTTGGCGGACCATAGGCAGGACTCGTAACCATAGCGTGACACAGGGAGCTACAAGTAGAAGTGAGTCAACAAAAGGTTAGGAAGACAGTCTGAACTGGGAGCTAACCTCGCCTCTTTCAGGGCACGCCAAGAAAATGAAAGTGTATCTTTGGTTCCAATATCGAGTCCGTCCAGTTCGTCCTCTTCAGAAGCATGGCCTTCAGGAGAATCTATACACAGTACCTCTTTCACAGCTTCCCATACGTCTTCACAATTCTTAAAGATTCTTTGGTTCAATCGCCTCCAGAGAGCCGGCCCAGTATCAGAATCGTCTATCAGGGAGCTATAGAAGTCTGGCCGATTGATAATGTACCTAAGCATTGCTATCAGTCACCCATGATTAGCGCGCTACCGAGGATTTTTACCTCAATGCAATCAGATATCCATGGAGGGTGTATTTTCCAACGGCCAGACGTACGTTATCGCGTGCGACCCTGATGTCATGCTCAAGGCGTTCCAAAATGTGGGTCAAGATCGAAAGTCGACGTTGATACCAGTTATCGGGTTTGGCACTGTTCTGGCAAGTCCCATACAGTAGGTTGTACAGTCTACCAACACCATCGGCATGGTCTGCTCTACCAGTATATCGCATTATAGCTTCTGCTCGAAATAACGTATGGATTAGTCCTCTATGATCAGAGCGTAAAATGACTCTGTCGTCAACCCTAGGTTCTATGGCCATAGTAAACCCACCAATGTCGCTAGCTGGAGCTAACAGGGTTGACGGAGCAAGCTCGAAGATTGCAGCGGCCGCGTTGCGGACATCGTCGAAAGGGTCCAGCATGAGATCCAAAGCGCATCGCAAGAGCTGAGGGGTGAACAAGCTCTTTTGCAATGGTTCTTTATCTCTATTACTGGCAAACTCCGGTGGCAGCCTTACAGCACCTGCGCCATCATCTGGAGGAAGGAGCCAATAAAGTAACTGTAGAGCCGCAATATGGCGTTGATATGAAGATGTAGGGTGCAACTCCCGGGTCAAGAACTCGGCATACCAATCTAGAAAGGAAATCTGCGGGGCCATGAGGCTGGGATCAGAATCCAAATCCTCTCCAACGCGCTGAATCCACCTTTGACGAGGCCTATCATTTTCTCCGTTTGGTGTCTGAGTAGAATAGTGACTGGTCTTATTGAGAGAAAAGATACTACTTCGCAATCTTGTACAAAGCTTCTTCATTTGGTTTATAAACTCATTTCTGGCCCTAGTGTTGACCTCGGCGTGAAATAGTGGCAAGGTCTGACGTAAAGCACCAAGTAATCTCCTGGAAAAAGGTTCAATAGAAGATCTAGAATATGTAGCAAGATCGAGTGCGGCGATCCTTATGTCAGGCGATGCATTTACAAGAAGTTTAATACCAAGGTCTTGTAAATCCGAACCGTTCAGATCTGCTTCGCTGCAAAGATTTGATCCTGCACTTTCTTAGCTATTGATCCTACGCTGCTGTGTGCCAAAACAGTAAAGGATCGTGCACACCCACGTGAGTTATAATTCGAACCGAGCTCGACCACTATCCTTGCTGTTAGGAGACATAACTTGGTATTACTAAGAGTATGCGATCCAATATCACCCTCTTGTAGATCTTTCAGGGGTAGAGTGTCTAAGAAAGCTTGTGTACCAGCAGGACATAAGCGGAGCAGGCCTGGAAGTATGTGCTTTGCAAGACCCTCAAGAAGCTCAGGTTCCTCATTGAGAGCCTTCTTGATCGGTGGCAACCAGAGCGGTAGTGCTAGGTCATTGCAACCCTCTGACTTATTTTCTTCTAAATGTCTTTGCAACGATAGGAATAATGAAGAAATAAGACGGCCAGTAGCGGGTGCAAGGTCAGGATACTGTACCCACTGGAAGATGCTGAACACAAAATTTTCCATTGACTTCACACATTCTGCGTCCGAACCGTTTAAGATTCTATCTGAATATATATCTTCAGCAGTCATATCGAACTCCCCTGGTTCTCTCTTCTCAGTGAGCATAAAGACCAGCTGAGAGGCATTGATCATATGCTTGTTCAAGAAATGTTCTAAAGCTTGTACAGCTGCTTTGATCGAGGATGACTTAATATCACCAATAACAGTAAGAATTGCGGAGGACACAGCATATCTAATCAAAAACACCCTTTCAGATGCGGTAGGGTAATGAAACGCAATCTTGGCCAGAGTAGAGAGTAGATGCCTCATCGGCTTTGATTTGTTGGTTTCTGACCTGGTAAGATAGACGTCAAAAGCTTGAGTCCACATAGACGAATCAAAGGCCAAAGCACGAATCTGACCATTACCTGAGGCCTCGCACAGTTCGAGGAGCCCACAAAGAGCATCGCAAGTTGCGGCGCCATGTCCCAAAGATGTTTTGCTAGACGTTAGAGTCGTTAACAAGGCCTGAATAAGCGCTTGCACCTGCCTTTCATACTCTAAGTTAAACCCTTTTTGGAGGATGGCATCTTTCTATACCTTAGAAATTTGTCTTCAACTGCATCGTCATTCTTCAATCTTAAACTCGCAAGGTTCTTGCTCAGCAGTCGCACTTTAGCTTCCGATAAAGTACCTGAATTATCGCCTTGCATCTCGGCGATGCTCTTTCTGCGTTCGATCACGGAGTGTGAGTTTGTGTCCTTATGGTCCATCTTGAGTAGAAACACATGCCATTGTATCCTTGTATCCCTTAAACCATCAACCGAGGGGAGACAAAAGTCATAGGTCCATAAGGCGCTGCCAAGATTTTACTGACTCCTGGCACCAGGATGTGAAGGGGACTAAGCCTTATAGGGCGCCCTACTAGGATATCTGTTTACTGTGTATGTACGGAATAGATCCGACCTGCACTCAGCCTTTCAGCCCCATTCACCTATTCAGCTCACTCTCTTCAATTTATCCAGCTCACTCACCAATTGTTGTTTTCTTAGATCGATGCAAAAGAAGTTCCCGTACCAGACAATGCATTTGCTGCTGTTTAACGACTATGAAAGACTGACACCTGTTCAAAACATGTTCGAATCTTCCTCTTTTACCTTCGTACATGTTGAGTTATTTAAACGAACATCTTTCTGATTAAACTATTCTTATCCTAACCTGCCGCACTGTTCTAGGTGTCTGTGTTGGGTGTAGGAAGAAGCTATGCATCCACTATAAACAGGCCGAACACGTTGGGCGCTTTCACAAGATCGCTTGTTGTACCACCGTTCTGTTCTGTTGATACATGATCCACCGTGTCTTTTACAACAGAGTAAAAGGCTGACACCATGGTAGGCCGTTCAGGCCTACGGACACTGCTCTCATATTCGAAAAGATGGCTCTCAAGACTCAATCCACTATCCAAAGCCTCATCCACGAGAAGATCTGTGCAGATAGGGAAACCCCATCCCCAGCAACAGTCGTTTTTCCTCAGCCGCTTATCTATTGAAATCCGAGTGGTCATCTATCAACATATATTCGGGCCTCCACTGATATATATTGTGGATTTGGGTTACCGTCTAGCCCACGTGAGGTGTCTACAGTGGCAGACAGGTGAGGTCTGGGACGGAAATCGACGTGCTATTGATGGATTTGAGGGGATGACTATCCTGGACGAGTCAATTGACCCAATTACTGGCGCATTGTATAATCTCCAGGCTGATGTGCGTCACTTGAATTCCCACATCCATGCCAGTCAATTCTCTATCGCAGCACAACGTATCAAATCTACAGCGTATTGGCTCGTCACTGCAGTTATATCGAAGCCCTCTCAGTCATGTATTCAACGCCAATATTCACAATCTATCGATCCTCATTCTTCTCGGCAATTTAAAATTCTCGTCGCTTCGTCACCTTCCATCTAGAAAAGCATTTCTACCGATTCCCACAGCTTGAGACTGGCGCAACTTCCGATATGGCAGCCTGGAATCGAAGTTGTCGTAGCCTCGCTTCGATGGGCAGTCTTCGAAACCTACGCAACAGTCTCAAGGAGGCACGGTTCTTCATCGACACGCGGTTGCGGAATGAAAACGCCAAGCTCGTAGCCGGCGTCCTGGAGCCATTGAAGTCTATCAAATTGGGGGAGACAGGGCACTTCGACGTCGTCACTAGGGACTGGGGACTGCTGTTTCCGCCTAGCAACGTGCCATTCCAGCTCATAACTGAGTGAACATGCTCTTTCCTCAGAAATAAGATCGATTCAATGCCCGAGTGAAGAAGCTGGTATAATCACGGCGAGGTTTATGCTAATACCACTGTGCTGAAAGATCCGTTCCAATGCTTGCGAGGACGCTTACGATAGGGAAGGAGGGTGCTCGCATGTCAACAAAGCAGTGCCTAGCCTGTCTATGAAGAAGTTCTTGGGAACTTGTTAGCGACATAAGGCTACTACTTCGTTTTCTTTTAGGTCAGGGGAGAAGAAGAAGAAGAAGAAGAGAAAGAAGAAGGGGATGTGTAGGACAGATATGAATTCAAAAGCCCCGAAATTTCAAGTCAACAAGACATAACTGGGATGGAGATGATGTATCCTGCCATTATCGTTATTTTTCTCTATTATATTTGAACAGCATTAGCTCCCGGCGGCTCAATCTGCTGGATGATCCCTATTGTCCATCACAACACTTGCTGTTTCTCAAAGGTAACTCTAGCGTGTTCACTGTCTTTCATCTTCTTCTATCACTAGCAATAGCAGATGCAAGCCCAATTACTACGCACGAATTACGCAACGTTGTCTTTCATCCCACGGATGAATGCATCGATACTATGTCAGTACAATGGTAGATGATGTTTAGACTGTCATTGAATCTCTCACAACCGCTAATATTGGTCAGCAACAAGTGCCACCTGTACGTGGTGCTGATTACAGACCTTCTATCCCGCTATAGACGACTTAAGAGATCTCAGGTTGAAATATTAGAGGCGCTCGAATTAGTAATATTGCTGTTTCATTAGATTTGATTTGATTTGATTTGATTTGATTTGATTTCATACACCCTTGTGACATCGGTTTAGGCCCGACCCATGGGGGAAACTATGCTATGTGTATCGAACGGACAAAACCCTCTGGGGGAGAAAACCGCTCG
>JAABUP010008739.1_pt1 | contig 12782 bp, 17 predicted proteins | sample 5559201 | NCBI WGS metagenome assembly JAABUP01 (sample SAMN10711887, study PRJNA513373) | rock metagenome | isolation source: Antarctica rocks | place: Antarctica | reverse complement strand
CAGCAAGCACAGACTGAGGAGTGAGGTTATTGAGCCTGTACAGCTCTTGATAGAATAGCTCAACCAGTGATTGCCATTGCTGCTCTTCAAAAAGATGCTTGTAGGGCCCACACTGTGTGTCTGCTTTAAAAGCTAGGACTGCCATTGCACGCTGCAAACATTCAGACTCATAACAGCGGCAGCATAAGAGTGTCAGAGCAATTGAGACACCAAATGCTCTATGTGTGTTCAGAGGCAGGACATCCTGATGCTCTTGGAGGAATATGCTTACACTGCATGCACTCACCAGTGCATGGGGAACTAGAATTGCTACATTGACTGGAATTGTGATGTCTGACATACACAATGCGAGCCCAGCTGAATTGCACGCTACTCTGCACTTGTTTTGTCACCTGCAAGTCTTGCAGGTAGACTGTTGCCCATGGTGCTAGATGACCTCGCGCATATTTGATGGCCTGCATCATCTTGCCCTCACGTACTAGCTCTATAAACTCCTATATGATCAGAGAGGACATGTTGTGTAGTTTACATCAAGTGTACACTTATGAACACAGCTGCATGTGGAACAACATAATTGACAGTGTCTAAGTGGGTCTTGCCTGCATTCTCAGCCTAAATTCAAGCTTGTTTTTGCCTTTCTTGAGGCGTAACCTGTGTTCCTCACACCAGGCTAGCGCTGCAGTGCAATCATGGTGTTTCAAATCAGCCACCACTTTCTGTGCCCCAGCAAACACATGCAAGTCCACCAAATCCTGCATAAGAAGCTTGACCATCAGCGCTTTCACCACGAAACAACATAATTCTTGATGTCTATCAGTGTGACAAAGTGCCAGCATATGGTCCTCCGGCAAGCAATTATATCCAATCTTGAGGTGTACCTTTATGTTGGTCTCTGATGTCAAAAGCTCTGCCGCATTGTAATAACCACTGTGCAGCAAATGATCCACAAGAAGACGATCCAGTCGTTTTCTGTTCCAATTGATCACTTCATCCTTGGCTGGAGCCCCCAGTTTCTGAAGATGCTGAATTCGCGCTTGACACCTGATTGCATCAGCCTCCTCTTCTTGGTTGTTCTCATCCAACTGCATTTCAAAAAGAGCAAGTCTGCACTGTTGCGCAGAGAAGACTCTGCATGGTATGAGTTGCCGCTGGTGCTCACCCTGCTTTTCAAGTGTTGCAGTCTCAATGTCATCTTATTCAGAACTTTCAGTTGCTCGGCAGCAGTCATATTGGCTGTGTTTTGTCCCTCCAACATCTTGACTATAGAGGTGACCTCGTCCATGCTGCCCTTTCTGTCCTTAGCGGCGCGTTTCAAGGCCTCAAATGGTACCTGTCGCATACTCATACTGTCATCACCTTCAACACTCAGCGTTACGTGCATACAAAAAAATTACCGTCAGCAAAGGGCTTTCGACCGTTTCAGCCATGGGTCTGGAGAATTTTGGACAGCGCAGGATTTGTCTAGGCAAACCAAAGATTATGAACTTTGCTTAATGTGAGGCTATCGTCGCTGCAGCGGCACAAACATGCACCCAACTGTTGCACATGCATCAAATGCATGAAGCAAGTCAATGCCAGCTGAGTCCGGATTCAGTATCCTGCAATTTGAGAAAGTTGTCCCGGAAATCTACGCTGCTCTTTGCAAGCTTGCGCAGAGCCGTGGTCCTCAGCAAAATGTGTAGTCCTCAGTCACTGATACCTTGCAGATCAAGTACTGTCGGTAACTGAGGTGCTGACGATACATACCAGATAACAGGATCCTTTCGGTCAGCCCTGGTCTGACTGCTTCAGCGGTCACGCACGAGTGCCATCTAGGCTGAAATGGCCAATCAGGAAGCAAGAGTGAGTGGCAGGTTGATGCTGACCGTAGTGTCACTTTCATCGTCAATTTGTCTGACTGTAGATGCCACTGTCCAGGAGCGCTTTGCTAGAAAGAATGAGGCAGCAGAGCTTCATAGAGCATTCAACACGTTGGACCGCAATCATGACGGCTTGATTGACGCTAATGAGCTCAACGCGCTGTTTCTGGATATGGGCCATAAAGCCAAAAAGGTTGGACTGTTTCAGCTGTGTTGTCCACACAAGGGCAGCTGAGGCACAAGCAGAGCTCAGAGGCATGTGGACGGCTTGTTGTCATCTATCATGCATGATCTCATTCAGTTCGCATGTTTTTCAGACCGAGATTGAGGACATGATTTGGGAGGTTGATGAGGACTGCGACCAAGGCCTGAATTGGTCTGAGTTTCAGGCCATGTACCACAGGTGCAACAATGATAAAACAGGTTGGCAGCAAGCACCAGCTTTACTTGTTTATGGATGCCGTTTCTGAAATGGTCAGTTGATAACATGCGCTACCTTGTGTGCAGGCTATGAGCCTAGGCGGCTGTTCAACGTGGTCCAGTTTGTGATGAATGACAAGGAAGGTTCTGGTAACGTATCTTTGGAGGGTGCCATGCAAATTCTATATCTCAGATATGGCAGAGGGCTCTTGGATGCACAGCTGGAGGAGATCTTTGGGACATCAGATCTCAACAGTGGTATGTGCCTCTCACAAATTGTTGCCAATGTCAGCAAACAAATACTGTTCACAAGTGCTTATCCTTTCAGACAGCAAATTACTTGCTTGGTAGGACTGAGTGCATGCACCTTGTGTTGCAGGAAAGACTTTGACACTTACTGAATTTTTGCAAAGCTTGCACCTGAGTCAAATCAAGCAACTAAGGAACAGAGTGACAGCAAAGACTTACAAGCCACCACCGCTGCCTAGCAAAAAGAGTGCAGCCGTATGATCTGTGCCTAGTATTGCCTTTCAGTGCAGCAGCAGCCTCACGGCGACTCCGTGACTTCAGCCATCGTCAGCAATGCAGCAGACTTGCGTCAGCGCTTCCTAGAAGAATCAGGCTTGGAAATAAGAGGTCGAGGTCGGGTCTTGAAGAGATACTTGTCATGTAATACACCAATCACCTGCACACTCTCAAGTCCAATGATTGCTTCCCAAACTTTGTATGGTCTCCCAAAGTTTGCACGGTCTATGTAAGCAGCAACCTGGGTCTCATACCTTGTATGACTGACAGTGGCCACTTTCGTCTATCCCTTCAGGGTCTAAGATAGCAAAAGGCTTTTTCAGTGCAACCTTTTTGCCCTCCAGTTGGTGGTTGCCGACTGTAAGAGAGAGAGCATCACTTTTCTGCAGGAAGTATACTCCACAGGTTGGTGTCAGCTACAAGACTTGTTGCGTGCAACTCATACGCTTGCTGCCTTACAAAGGAAGACTGGCACAAGGTGCCAACAGGAAATGTAGCTGAATCACTGTCCTCCTGAATCTCAAGCTCTCCTTGTAATTCAATCAAACACCACGGAGGACAGTCGTCCCTGCCACAAGTGATCGGAATACAGAAGCAGTGGTGATCAAGGGTGCCTGTCATAGGAACTTGGCAGCAATCAGCCCGGCCTTCTTATGTATCCAGCCCTGTAAACTGTGCTGGAGAAGCAAGTCATTTGCAGCGTTGCAATGTTCAGTGTTGTCCAGATACCCAGCGTACTTAAGTGTAGCACTGCCAAGTTGGCAGAATTGGCAAGCGTTACCGCGGACGCTACTTCACGCCGACAAGCGTGTTCCCCATGCCAATGTTGCAATACATGCACACAGCTTCAGCACATGTTAAGCTCGGTCAGCAACAGCTCTGTGGGCGGACGCCCCGGCGCGATGTCCTTTTTGCAAGTTGCAACAGAACTCCACCTGAGCGGCAGAGGCCTTTTTCGCTGACGCAGCAGCGCCATTCTCGGATCTCTGCAGCAAATGAATTTCTTTCAGTTGGATTCTACACAGCAGCAGCTGCTGGCTTGCTTTATTCTGCTACACCATTGCTGACTGGCAAGTCTAAAGAGGAGAACCAAGGCAAATCAGATAACTATGGCGAAACAGACGCTGACCCTGAGGGCATCAAATGGGGTGTCATGTCAGTTGTCAGCTTCATACCTTTGTTCAATTGGACGGTACACTCACTGGTCCACACCTCTCGAGTGTGCGCTGTCTCAGGCACAGCACTTTGGCAGCAGCCTGCTCACACTTGCAGGCTTGGGTGTTTGCGGCCATAGATGATGAAGCTCAGGCTGCCAAGTACTATGCCTTTGCAGCTGTGTATGCCCTTCCTCTTATTCGCAATGGTTTTCAGTTTGACTCCTTCCTTGCAGCAGCAGTCCTGATGTGCGCCGCACATGTTCAGGTAGGTTGGCATGCTGCATTTACTGCATTTGACAGGCAAGGCCAAACCCCTAGCAGAATTTGCCGCTGCAAGCATTCCCCAATGGTCTGCATCAAGCCAGGTCCTGACAAATTCCCTACTTGACTTGTGCAGCTTGAGCGCATCACAAACACAGAGCCTGTGAGTATCAATGTACCAGCAGTATCTGACATTAGCAAGGCGTCTGCCAAGGGAGCGAGGCAGCTTACGGTGCGTCATACACACATGCATATCAGTTCAGTTCAGTTCGCTTGCAACAGTAAGCTTCACAATTGCAGAAAGGGATGATGTAGACAATTGCTGCAGACGGTATATACTTTTGTTGTAAGCATGAACGTCTTCACATGATGATGTTGCTATTGCAGGACTCCACAAAGGAGTGGTCAGCATCTGTCCAGGAGACCAGCAGAAGGCGACAGCAGGAGAAGCAGGAACTTGAGGACATGAATACGGATGAATACCGCAGACAGTTGTCAGCAGACGAGCTTGCAAAATGGGACGCACGTCTCAAGTCAAAAGACGAACAGGCCAAGTGAGTGCCAAAGATCAACAGCAGGCAGTTGTGTTACTCCTGTCTGATGTTGTTTCATGACAACAAATGCAACAGCCAACCCAGCTGTAGTGTCCTCCTTTTTTCTTGCATAGTATGTATGTGCAGACCAGCATATGTACATGGATGCAGGACAGGTTCTATTTATTTGCAGTACTGCATGACTTCAGACTTGGACTGCAGCCAGGCACAGGTTGTGCAGAAAGGCCTGTCTTTTGAATGCAAATTGTCAGCAAGCACTGTTTGAACCAAACATGCTCAACATGGTCAACAGGCCTGTGCTCTGCAACATATTTCCAGCATTTTGCAGCACTGAAAGTATTGTCAGCATGACAATTGTATACTGCTATGGTATATGTCAACCTGCATCAGCTTCAACGTCAAAAGATTAACGAGGCCAACAGGTCCATGAGTGAATGAATGATCTGCCAGCAAGCATCCACTTGGACTTGGAGCTCTTCATGCCATGCGCAAGCAAGAGAATGCCTAGCAATATAGAAGGTAAGCAGTTAAAACAATTCACTTTGGTTACGAAGACCTTGCTTGTGCATATGTCATATGATCAACCCAAGTTACCTGAGTTGCAGTCTACCTAGGTGCAGTCAGTCTAGGCTGACATGAGTGGCAAAGTGAAGCTTCAAGCTGCAAACACAATACAAAAAGCAACAAGCTATGGTGGGCACCAAAAAAATAACATAAGGGCATCACAAAGTGTGGCAATGAGTATTTTCCCTTCAGATAGTACTGCTGGCTGCCATTTGTGACAGCCCAGCCTTCAGCCGTTACAAAATTCTCCCCTGCTGTCTTGGTGCAGTCTTATCTTCAGAGGCTGGAGGCTGCCCTTTGCATTGAGACTCATTGCTGATCAGGATAGGCTTCAAATGCATGCACCCACCCTCGCAGCAGCAACGCCAAGAAACTTCAGTATAGCTGGATTGCCGATACCAGTTCAGGACAATGCTGCGCAGGTGTTGTTGGAAACAGCAGCAGCATGCAAGCAACAGTACACCCACTCACGTCATAATTGTGATGCAGTCTGTCCTTTGAATTCTGAATGCAGCCAAGCATCAGGGGCTGTGTTGGCATGTTGCAATCCTGCCAATGTGCAGCCTAACACAGCCTTGCATGACTGCATACTGTATCTGCCACAATACCTATGATCCAGGCATTTCACCGGGCTCTGCAAGTCAGTGCATCCTTGGGGACGTGTATCTGAGATCCAATCTATCAAGGAATCCTGCCGATCATGGACATACAACAGAAAGCCTAGCAGCTCTCGTATGGTGTTGCTGCCTGCGTCTGCAAGTGACATGGCCAATTATATATATATATATTTGCCATATGGACTCTTCTCCTTGGGCCCATGAATGGAAACAGCAGGGGACCGACTGCCACAGGCCCCCCTGTTGAATGATTCGACTCGCGCAGCGCTCTGCCTGCCGCGTCAACTCCAAGTCAGTAACCGAATCAATTACAGCGGGACGCGCGGCAGTGATGGTCAAGCTGTCAGCCATTAGTCAAAGATTACAATTGTTGCCCTTTGAGGGACCCGAATAGATTAGTAACAGTAGGGGGAAGACAACGCACGTGCGCGTTTCCCTTGGCTTGCCGTACAGCTTTGTACTAATCAGAAAAACATAACGTGGGCCAAGCTGCAATCACACCACCTTGGATTATACCTCAAGGCAACAACCGTTTCACCGCTTCAGATCTTGCGCTATGCGCCCACCGAAAGGCATTCATTGGAACTGGATTATCGTGCAGACATCGCCATAGAACCTGCGCTGGGACGACCGTGTTTGTGACCAGTAACTAGCGTCAAGAAGATAGATCTTGTTTGAAACAGCCCGCACATTGTGAGCGCTCCGATGAAGACAATGTGGACTTTGCTGGATACTCCTCCGGGTTCCATCCAACTGTTCGGCTGTCGGCCTGCGCGCCTCAGCGGCAAGCTCAGTCGGCATAAGCTAGGTTCATCCGCCCGCGGTGTGCGTGTGCTATGTCCCAGAGCTGCTGCAACCATGACGCCAGCATCTGTGGTAACATCGCGCCCGAAAATCAAGGATGGCGAGAATCTTGAAGCACGGCTAGGTCCGCTAGGACAGTCCCTTGTACAGCAGGTCGAGGTAAGATCTCCTGGCTATCCTGACGGCCTTGCAGATATGCCCCAAGCTAGGTTCCTGTACTCCTTGCTGCAAACTCCCAACGTCAGGGCAGATGATGATCATCAGGTATTACTGCACAGTTTGCGCTCTGGCTGACTGTTTGACGTACAAATGCGCAGGCACAGAGACTGGGCCTGGACGAGAAACCAGGGAACGCAGACAGAAGTAACTTCAAGCTTCATTGGACTGTTGATTTCTGGACAAACTGCAAAGCTGATGTCCCAGGAGCACGCAGTCGTGGCGCATTCAATATGTGCGTAAGGCTCTAAGCTGTACAAGTCACATTATGCTGCACACTGACACCACAAAGCTGGGAATTCAAATTTGGATACTGTGCACATGTGTTTACAAATATGCAAGCTACACATGTGCACAATTGCATTACTGCAGCATTGCATGCACATGTGCACATAGGTAACAATGCTGCTGAAAATGCTATACACTTGTGTACGCTAGTGCTGCATACCACTTTGCTAGCATGCTGCACTTCACCAGAGTCAGCTCCTGTCAAGCGTGCTCACATGATGCCTACCCATCACTGCATTCACTGCAGCGATTCGTGATGACTTGTTGCTGTGGCTTTGCTAAAGCCAAGGCTGACTGCGCTCTGATCAGCACCCTGATCAGGTACCCTGACCTGCACTGTCTTCCAGCAAGACTGTTCATGATGCAGCTGCTATACAGGGTGTCAGAGTTTGTGCAAGGTCTTTCTTCAGGAATCAGCGAAGCTGGCGTGTTTGCCTCCCCATTAGCAGCTGCTTACTGGGCATACCATCTCACACGCACCAGCTTCTTGACTGTTCAGGGCTTGTCAGGTGCACATGCGTGACAATTCGTGCTTGTCCCTTGGGCATGTAGCTTGTTTAGTGATACACAAATCTTGTCAATCAATCTTCTTGCATAGGCTAGACTGCCCTCATCTGATGCCTGACATGCTGTGATACATCCTTTGCTCTCAGAGTGTAGTCATTTGTACCCTGACCTTGTAGCAGAGGCATGGGTTTGAGTGCCCTGACAGGTCACTTGTGGAGCACTGAGCACATTTTACATGAACTTGTGGCGGTGACAAGTTGTGGACTGTTGTTCATGGCATAATCTCACCTGTGAGGCTGCATTGGTTCTTCCTCGATATGTTGAATACATATGCATATGCCAGCTTTTGTTGGACACTTTGCATGCTAGTTGCAGCTGTGATCTTGTGACTTGGTGTGAGAGGCAGTATGTGAGGCTGATCAGCCTTGCTTGTGCAGGCCTTCTTGCCATTGTAGCTGCAGCTGGAGCAGAAGGTGACATAGCAGCTGCTGGGGACACCAAACTGGGACAGCTGTGGAAGATGCGGATGTTTGATGACTCAGAAAGCACACTGTCACCCTTTGTTGAGCCTTTCCTCATGTATCATCAGGTATGCACTTGCAGATGAACGTGTAAGCTTGCAGCTGTGTGTGAAATGCATATGGCGCCACATCTGCATGCCTGCATCACTTATGGTGGGATGCCTGCAATCTCATGTTAATGATATGCGTGCAGTGGCACATGTGCGCTCTCATAGCCGCAACGCCAATTTTGCATTGCATCGTACAAAATGTCTCAGTGTCTGCAGTGTCATTGCCTGGAATGTCATGTGCAGTGCCATGCTTGCTGCAGCAACCGTGTAATACATGGTCAGATGTGCTGCTTGGACAAGACTCCAAAATGCTGCAGCTACCGTGTGACATATTGTCAGTTGTCCTGCCTGAACAGGACCTCAAGAACATCGAAGCCGGTGTTTACAAGCTGCCCTGGGACATGACCACCCTGCGCAACAAGCAGTACGACCCTCTGCATCTCATGCGCACTGCACTCACCTTTGCATCTGAAGCCAGCAGCACCATGCACCGCCGTATGAGGGGATCTCCAGACCGGGTCTGGCTGGACTCCTCTATGTATCCCAGCTACTACCTCAACACTTTCCACTATCAGGTAACAATGGAGCTAGCATCATACATGCCTGCTGTCATGTATTGCCTGACACTCTTCTCTTTCAGCAAAATGATCAACCAGATGCCATGTATGTGAAGCGGTTGTGATGGCTGGCATTCAATGATCATTCTTTGCATAGTGATATAGCGTGTGCATGTAGCACTTGAGCAACTCAGGTTTGATACACACTGCGCCTACAGTTTATGATAACTTTGACTCTTTGCTGCAGACCGATGGCTGGTTCTCAGAGAAGTCTGCAAGTGTGTACGAGGCCTCAACAGAGACACTGTTCCTTGGCAGGCAGGATGCCATGCAGAGGCAGAGCCTGGTGCCTCTGCACAGCTTCATGCAGGCCAGGAGCAGCCCGGGACGTTCCCAGGGGGAGCACACTACGATGTTGGAAGTTGCCTGTGGCACTGGCAGATTTGCAACCTTTGTCAAGGCAAGGTCTTATGTTGGTGGCTCTGAGGGGCAGACTCAGCCTCAGTCTTGATCTTGTTATGAGTCTCTGAGTCTGAGTCTGGCCTCAGTCACATTTTCACACCCAGTCTGAGCTGTATGCTGCTGTGCAGGACAACTACCCAGGCATGTCATACACTGCTCTGGACCTGTCCCCATACTACTTGTACGAGGCACGTACCAACATCAAGCAGTGGCACCAGCTGAGACAGCCAAAGCTGAGTATGGGTGGAGTTGATGGCAGTGGTGCACACTTCTTGCAAGGTGCAGCTGAGGACATCCCTCAAGCTGATGCCTCACACGATGTGGTCAGTGCTCTGCTACACAGTGACGTGCTTCAGTGATACCCTATATGAGCATTGATGTTGACTCAGTGATGCCTTTGGACAAATGGAAATGCAGCCACTACGTATCTTTACATCCTGTCCTGTGTGCATATGTGCAATATGTGTGTGTCCAGAGCTTGAAGCTCTCAACACTTGGACTGTGCTAGAAGTGTGTGCACACTGTCAGATGAAGTCTCAATCTTGTTGTGGACAAGTGCCTTAGGCTGCAGAATGTCTGCTTTACCCCAGCGTATGATGACAGGCTTGATCTGTAGCTCTGCCTTGTCCCTGGGCAGCCCGGTATAATACTTGGCTTCTCATTAAATTGACGCCGAAAGGTGTAGTCTTTTCTTTTCTAGCTCTGCCTTGTCATTCTTTCTGCAATGGGTGGTGAGACAACATGTTCTGTCATTGTGGTTGGACATTGGCTGGCCATGTGTGATGCGTAAAGATGCATGAGGAGAAGGCTCTGGGCACAGCGTTGCAAGCCATCTTGTATCAGTGGCCACAGACATAGACGCAAGTCTCGCACCTCGTGCAGCATGACTCAGACTCAGACACAATTGAGTGCACTGTGTGAGTGCAAACACTGTGCAGATCTGTAGGGAGGCAGCATATCAACTTTGTACATGCCATGCAGGTTCTCTGCATATATCTGTTTCATGAGCTGCCACCAGATGTCAGACGAACAGCAGCAAAGGAAATGGTGCGTGTCCTGAAACCAGGGGGACTGCTTATTCTCACGGATTCTGTGCAGCTGGGTGATAGACTGCCTTTGGACGATGGCTTGGGCAAATTTTCTGACTTCAACGAGCCTTACTACAAGACCTACATTGCAGAGGACCTGGGCAAGATGTTTGCTGACTTTGGCTTGGAATGTGATGAGAAGCTGCTTGCCAGCAGTACCAAAGTTCTGTCATTCAGGAAGCCAATATGAGCATGGATTGACCCCCACAGGGATTAGGGTTTTGGGACACAGCATCACACGAGTGCATGGGTAGATGATCATCTATAAGTGCGATGACAAAAACGTAAAGCATCATAGTTTGGGCTTCTACCAAAAGCATACAGCTGCATGTACAGAACGCAGAGTTGCTTCATTTAGGGTTTAAACCCTTGCTGTATTATCTGATATTGACTTTGTACTGGCTGCCCTGTTTGCTGTCTGTACACCTTTGCATGTTGCCTGAATGTTGTGCTGTCTGCTATGTTTGAAATGTGCCGCCCTATAGTTGTCTGTGCTTTCCTGTCTGTTCTGCTTATCTTGCTTTTGGATCTTCTACAGCTTTTAGATGGTCTGAGACAGTCTCTGCACATCCCTTGCTAATTGCTGAACATCAGCTGACAAGCAGCTGATGTTCATGCTTCGGTGTTGAAGCATTCCTCAGCATAACAGCATTCAGCCAGCTGTAGCCAGGTATTTCAGCATACAGGTGCTATGCGTGAAGATCACCAATCGCTTGTTTCTGGGTATCACTTCAGGTTGTTGGCACAATTTACAGCATCAGTGATGACATTGGTCAGGAATGGATAAACAACTTGTGCGATTTCTCACCCCGTCTGACTCCTGAACTCAGCTAGTGCTTGTGCGCATTGGCTTCGTCCAATCTTCACTGCTAGGATGTTGAGGGTGGGTTGTGCGACAGAAATACAATTAGTCCAGTGTAAGTCTAATATGTACGGTAGTCCTGCTTAGTGTGACATCAAGATGTTGTGCATCCAGATTTGATGCCTGTATACACATATGCTTACAACCTGGAGCAAACAATTTGCAATTTTCACGCCTGCCATGCACAACTGAGCAGCAATGTGCACGCAGCTAAACCATTACCATGCATTGGCAGCACATTGCAATCAGAAACGCAGCATTGGGTAGACTGATGCTGTGGTTTCACCGCTAATCGCATGTCCAACAGGGTAAACATGTGTGTCACCGATGCTAATGTCAGGGCTGCATTCTAGCATGTCTGTCATCCAGATCTCACAGTATTCGCTCTGGCTAGAATGTGCCACAGCATTGAACCGAACTTCATTTCAGAATACAATGCAGAAGCAGATATTGGGGCTCTTCAGCTCAATCAAAACAGGGTCCTGCAAGTTTGGCTTGCAACAGCTTTATCAGCCCGAGCAAGCCATCATTCCACAGGCAAGACAAAGGGTTCCTGGTTGGGCAGTGGAATGTAACAGCGACGTTGCTGAGGGTCACCCTTAGCAGCTCTAGTCTGCTTTCACAGATGCAAAGATCTTGTATGTAAACAGGAATGAGGAGGCAAATCCAACTGTGCCCATCGCCAAATACACAGCCCAAAGGATCAGTACCATGTAAGACAAGTACAATAGCACTGACAAGAACCCAGACAGCAGGTGTAGCGTGTTGAACAGGAAGCCAACTGCGTATAAGGCCATATATAAAGCCAAGCTGCCACCTCTGAGGAATGACCTCCACCTGCACATACCCAACAATTTTAGCTGACGCATCTGCACACAAAATCAACCAGGGCAAGACAGGTTCACTGTCATACACACATGTACCACATTCACGCACTGAAACCAAAGACTGCAACAAGCAGCATTGCTGTGAAGCTTGCTGTGCTGGTCAGATGCTCAAATGTCATGTTGATGACCATTCATGCAATGACAGTACAGTTGATGTTGACTGAATGTGTGCCATCAGAGGCAGGTACTCACCACCACTGGTAGTCTTCAGCACACAACTGAACGTAGGTGGTCACAATGGCCACCTCAATGGTAATGATGACTGTCAGGGCGCCAACCACAAAGCAGAAGCCAAAGATGTAGTAAAAGTACCCCTGCAACCACCCAGGGCACTTATACATAAGAACAGCTGCTTCCAATCTACTGCAAAACACAGTCAGGTCTTACATGCAAGCAACATGCAATGTACGGACACATGAAGGCTGCAACAACACATTCAAAACACCTACTGTCAGTAGGACTTGGAGATCAATACAAACTGGTGTGACGGGCTAGCTTGCGCTTGACCTTACCTGCCAGATTGATGTCATGGCAAAGTAGAGCTCAACAAAGATGGTGCCGAAGGGCAGCAGACCAGCAGCTG
>JAABUP010008737.1_pt1 | contig 12783 bp, 12 predicted proteins | sample 5559201 | NCBI WGS metagenome assembly JAABUP01 (sample SAMN10711887, study PRJNA513373) | rock metagenome | isolation source: Antarctica rocks | place: Antarctica | reverse complement strand
ATCAGCAGCAGGGCATAACATCGCTTAACTACCTCTAACATTAACATCCTGCCATGCCAGCATTGCTGCAGGGTCTACGCAAATGTCTTGACAGGCCTGCTTCTGCCAAACAGGTGCTGCAAGAGTCCTTTGATCCCATCATTGACAAGGCCACAAAGGAGAATCTGTTGTTGCTGATGACCAAAGCCGAGGTCAAGGGCGAGTACGACTACAGAGGAATGTACACTGCTCTGCTGACTCATCAGGGCAGGGCAGTCTGTGCAGCGGTGTTCAGGGCTTTTGGAGCACAGCTGGCAGAGGTACCCCTGGTGGCTACCAAAGCAGATGCCAGGCGACAGGGTCACTGCAGAGTGCTCATGGCCCAATTTGAGTCAATTCTGAAGGAGGTCAGCCACTGTCCTGGCTATCCCATATTGGGGCCTGTTAAAGCCTTGGGGTCACCTTTGTCCTGTTCCCGTACATGTTTATGTCAGGCTTGCAGCAGAAATCCACAACTCAACAGGCATATATGTTGTGTGCCTGCTTGCATGCTGCATTGCTACTTACATGCAATGCAAGACGTACATCTTGTCTGCATGCTGCATTAGTGCTGACGTGCCATGCGTGCTGCGAGTTGTCTGCTTGTTTCACAGCAGGATGTGGAACACATGGTCCTGTTAGCATGCAGTCATGCATGCTGCTCCAACATCTGCTTCATGTTGACATCTGTTCACCTGCCCTCTCAAACAGCTTTACTGCTACAGGCTGGTGTGAGAACAATGTGCTTGCCAGCCGCTCATGAGACAGTGCACACCTGGATTCAAGGCTTCGGCCTTCAGCCCATGCCTGATGAAGATTTGGACGCAGCCTGCAAGGACCTGCGCATACTGATCTTCCCAGGCACCCAGGTGCTGCAGAAGCAGCTGCTACCCCCCCTGCCTCCCAAGGCGGGACCCCTCATGACCCCACCTTGGGCTGAGGAAACAGCATTGCCCGCAACCACTGAGGGTGAAAGCCCTGCAGAGGTGGCAATTTTGGATGCAAGCCAAGCTGTTGCACACGTTCCCCAAGATGTACCTGCAGTCAGGCAGGATGCGTCTGCAGGGTTGAAAGATCTTGTGACGGCAGCAGCAGCGTCTATGAGGGAGGCAGTTGGAGGGTTGACCAGTGGAGAAGCAGGGTCAGCACCATCAGCAACCCAGGCTGATCATCCAGCTGCTGGAGCCACACCTGCTGCAACAGAGGTCCTAGCAGCAACACAGTATTCAGCTCCAGGATTGCGAGCTTCAGCACCAGCAGCGTTCGTGGAGCTGACAGAAGTACGTCAGGATACAGAGAGGAGACCTGCTGAGGTTCCACGGGGGCAGTTGCTGGGTCTGCTGCATGAACAAGAGCAAGTACACTCTCAAGAGGGCAAAGCAGGGCCTGGTACAGGAGGTGATGCACACCCGGGAGAGGTCCTGCAACCTGTGGATGGTGCTGCCGACCATCGTGTCATGTCAGATGAGGTTGTGGATGTTGTCTCCCTGCCATCGAACACTAGCCATCTGGAGTCTCAGGTATACAGCTTCTGCATTTGGTTGTGCCTTAAACTGAATAGTGCAAACTTATTGTCAGAGGCAACATGCAGTTTTTGCTTTCTGCACGCAGTTTTGTTTGTTGCACATGAGTGGCGGCACATGTTGGATTACGAATGTGGCATCTGCGCTCACTTTCCAAATTCATGTTGGTTGGTCATGCTCCTGCCTGCTGACCTGCCCTCGTGGCATCTGAATTGAGAAGTCTGTGTTATTCAGTAGTCTTGCCTGTCTGCCAAACAGTCATGCTTGTGAACCCTGTGCTTAACCTCTGCCCTTGTTTCGACAGCAGGACATGTTCGTACAAGCAGATGCACAACAGGCATATTGTTCCCAATCAGAGCAGTTGGCACAGCCACAGGAACAGTTGGCGCTGCCCACAGACCAGCAGTACCTTTCAGGTGGCAGTCAGCAGCAGCAGCAGCAGTTGTTTATGCCCACTATGCAGGCGCAACCCTCAAATGCTTTGCCCTCCACAGGCAAGCAGCAGCCGTTGATGCCCGCAAACAGTGATGAGACGATGCAGACAGCTCCTCACCAATCATTGCCGTCGGAAGTTGCAGTAAGTGGGTCCTCGCCAGCAGCCATGGAGGTGGACCTGTCAGCGCAGCCAGAGACCTTGCCTGCTCAGGAGCTCAGCTCAACCGAGCTGACAGAGCAATGGCATCTGCGTGATACAGCCGCAGCTGGCAACAGCAAGCTTGTGTCACACCACCATGCATCTGGACCGGTGGGGTCTGCGTACCGGGATGAGCAGCTGCATAGCACTGCTCATGTTGAACAGCAGCGACAGCCTGCAGAGGAACATGACCACCTGTCAGTCCCCACACTGGCTCATCAAATCCAGTCAGGTTCATGCTATGCTGAGCCACCTGCTGGGCCGCAAGACCAATTTCGGTCTGGGGGCTCTGCAGACCAGGGTGCTTCTGCTCTCTTAGCTACGGCAGAGCTGGAATCACACAGTCCACAGGAATGCAGACCCAAGGTAGAAGAGCCAACTGCACTCAACAGCACTGCTGCTGATGCTGAAGTTGATGGGACTGGTGCTCAAGACGATCAGGCGCTGCAGCCTAGTGCTCATGGTTTTGATAGCCAACTAGGCTTGCATAGGGAAGAATCAAAAGCAGAGCACCGATGCAAACCTCCCGAGGGACAAGACAGTGTGCCCCAAAGCAGTGGCCTTGCTGAGGCAAATGGGCATGATTGGAGCATGCCACAGTACCCTATTTTCAGACCAGACTCCCTAAGGTCAGAGGGTAAACATACTGATACCGTGGAGGACGTACAGAATGTCGCAAAACCCACTTGTTGGGCTGGACACTTGGACTTGCCTCTGCCTGAACAGGAGCTAAGTCAACTAGAGCATGCACCAGTCAGCAAGAAGCGGCAAATAAGCCCTTCTGAGGGAGCTGATGCTGAAGATACCATTCATGCCAAGCGGCAGCATGTTGCCCTCTCAAGTTCAGCTTGAATGGTGTTTATGCACACACTTTCTTCTGACTTCTATTACGGACCTGGTGACTATGTGACTTGAGCAAATTAGAGAATGCATCAGTTATTTCAGACCAATGTGCTTTTGTGATGATAGAACTGCTGGACTTGTCAGGTTTTCTGTCTGCCTTCTGAAACGTTCTCCTCAGTCACTTTAGTGCAGCAAGTTTGGATACACTCTCCTGCTCTCTCCATTGCAATGACATTGTAACTGACCCTGAGTGATCACATGAGCTATTTTGGGATCTGAACTGTGCTCTGTTGTGTTGATTACACCATTGTTATAACATCTGATTATGGTATGAAACGCCTCGCCAGTCTTTGCAATGACGCACCTGTCTGTTACAATAATCAGATTCTGCGTAAATTCTCAGGCTGCAACAGGCGTTCCAATGCAGATTTACCCCTCAACTTATGCACTAATCCATCAACGTGAAAATTCGATAAGGAAGTCAAGTGCATGCTGTCCTTCGAAATCGGTGTGTTGCTGCCTTACTTTCATCTCTATAAACAACATCAAAGCTGCAAAACGTGATCAACATGAAGCAACTCCAGAGGAGCTCCTTGTAGCGTATCCACTGTAGCAACTGCAGAGGAGCTGCTAACTAGCAGCCTGCAACAATAGTCTGTCAAGATTCAGAGGATCTGTGCATTGTGCACTTCAGGCGCCAAAGCATCACCTGACCAGGTGCAGCTTCTTCCTGCACTTGATGCAATGAGCAGCATCTGCTGAATGTATGTCAGGTCAACAATAATAGTTTGTTCTACAATCAAGCCTCCAATGCAGCTTTCGCAGCTGCTCCATGTTCCTGACACAAGGCCTTGTGTCTGGAGCTCCAGTCAGCTCTCTGCAGCATTTTGACCAGAGTTGAGTAGACAGCAGGTCAAATTTGATTGCAATGTACACTGAAATTACTGTAGCTGCTTCTTCCTAGCTGGCATGCCTCTGAGCAGTAAAACACACACCAGCAGGACCCACATCGGTGTAGCTGATCAATGGAGAATATCTGGCCTGGACACTGCACAGGCAGCAGTGTTGTCTTTGCATAGCCTGTAGTGCTGGCCAGTGAAGTAGTGTGTGTACAGCTTTGTCTTACCTTGTTGTTTCCACATGCCATTTCCCCTCTGTCTTGGCCTCGTTTTCTAAACTTTCTTGCGCCAATGAAATGCCCCTGTGCCTCTTTCAACTGTGCATAGTACTCCCGACTCACAGCAGCATCAAATCTGTACAGAGCAGACATAGTTTGCATGCAGCTGCAACAGCTCAGCCACCGTGTTAAGCCAAACTTTGCCTTTATCCATTGCTGATGAGGAGGTCAGCAAGTGCACAAAGACAAACCTTAACAGCAGAGCAACACCAATGCAGGTACCTAAATCCCGATGCCACCTGGGTCCAATCTCTGAGCCACCAACTGATCGGTAGTCTCGTACTTTCAGCGCCTTTTTAAGAGCTTTCTGGGCAGCTTCCAAGTTGTTGCTTCTCAAATAAAACCCGCCCAGCTCGTTGAAGCTGAGGGCGGCCTGTACCGAACGTTTCCCAAAAAGCTGGATCTTGAGTTCGACACAACGGTTTTGCAGTTGAATGGCCTGCCTGATGTTCCCAGAGCGGTAGGCTTGAGACGCCTGTGCAGAGAGATCCAAAGCTTGCATCAATACACTGACGCTGACTGGCCTCGTCCAATGGAGCACCTTCCTGTTTGTACATGTTAATGTGAGCCATGCTGCCCTCTGAAAAGGCACTTTGGGTTCAGCAGCAACACTTTTTGGTGTACAATAAGACAGAGACCCAACTGCTTTGGAAATAAGGGATTCGAAACCGTGTTGGCGTCAGCTTGATTCATTACTAACTCATTGCTAACATTGACAAATCCACTGTCCCACTCTCTGCATCCTGAGAAAAGTAAACCCCTAGGCCTGAGAGTAATGACCACCAGGCTGGTCTTCCAAGTCCCTGTATTTGTACATACAGCATCAGCTCATATGAGTAAAGCAGTGCTGATGTGGTGACTCAGCAGCACTCATGTGCATGGTTTGCCTGCGCGCGTATGCAGACAATGTCGCGTCACAACTGTTGCCATCTCATAATGTGGGAAGCTCTTAATGCCTGTAGAGATGAAAGCTTGCTCAATCAGCTTGGCATAGAAAGAAGTGTTAATATGCAAGCACAATGGCAGGTCAGCACACGCCAGAGACCATGCTCACCTTTCAAGTCACCTTTCAATGAACAAGTGAAAACTAAGGCACCAACCTGCTACCAAGGCGAACTACTGTTAAGCTGATGACATGTTTGGACCTTGTGTGCAAGCACAACAGCCTGAATGCAATGTGCGCTTGCTTGACATGCATGGCAGTACTCGCCTGCTTTGTGCATTTTGCTCTGCAGTGAACATTCTGCCTTCAGCGTGCTGCTGTGTCATGATATACCAGTCTGCATATGGGTTGCTTTTGTCCGCAGCACTCTTTTATTGACATGTGCAAGTAATCATGCACGTGCAGTGTGCCAGCGTGTGTATTTGTCCAACATGCTCAAGCTCTCGTTGACCAGGCAAAATGTGAGCACATCCTGATGTGGTGCACACACTCCCCGCTCGACGCAGGCTGCAATCTCTTCTGTAGGACATCCATACACGCTTATCAGGACTTGATGTGAAGTGCAAGACACACTGTCTGCAACTTGGCAGGATTCTGCAAGTACATTGGATGTTGCTTTGACGGAGGACTTGTGCGTGTGACATGCAAACCCGCTGCTGACGAGGCTTGTGGTTGATGCCGGAGTCCGCATCAAATCAAGAGAGTCAAAGCGTGCTGCGCAGAAAGGACGTTTCTATTGAACTATACACGTTTCGGGATTGAGAAGAGCATTTGCTTGCTATGGTGTGCATTGCATGTCTCTTGATGCTCTTTTGGGAATGAAGTGTTCTAGCATGCCATTTTGGAGGCATCGACTGCAATAGATGCATGTCCATCATGCCTGAGCTGCATGAAGACAATGCAGCCAAGGTGCCTTGCGTTGTCAGCCAAGTCCTTACAGGATATCTGCTTACAAGATGCAATCTTTCACACAGTGTGCAACATCCATTTGCTGCATCTGCATAACTGATGCAGCTGACAGTGAGGAGCTCCATGTAAACTGCTCGAGCCCGTCAGCATCAATTCCTCTGTGCAATGCTTCCAGCTGACCTGTTTGTCTATCAGAATCTACCAAACTGGTGGCAAAGACCTGGCCATCACTGGTTGTCACCAACATGTGATTGTTTGACGTTTCTGACTGTGCATCATCCACTTGACTTGCTGTAGTGTCAAGGGAGCCCAGATTTGACGCATGCGGCAGGCGCTGCACCCCCAAACGAGCTCTGCAGAAACTTGTGGCTCCATGTTGAATGTTGCAGCCCGCTTGCAGATGCACATTGGGTAGGTCTGCATCTTCAGCCTGCTGTGATGCTTGGCTGATGGGCACAGACACGTTGCCTCGGTCAGTGCCTGCACAAAATACAATGTGTCAAAGTGTGCTTCAGCACAGCCCAAAGGTTTACAAGCAGAGGCTTTTACAGATGCAGGACTGGGGCAGAAGTCTGAAAATTGTGTTGCAATATGTTGCTTATGAAGATCATCCTGCTCAGACACTTGAATTGCCGAAAGCAAGCTTTGTATGTAGCTTGTGCATGGATTGTAATGGCATGATGACTTGGATCAAGGAAACAAATAAAGAGACAAATTGACTGCTTAACTAATATCAAGACAACAGACAAACAAGCTGCTTGGAACAGTTGAGACCAGTCAGGTAATTTAAGCAGTTCTTTGGCTGAGTGCACATCTTTTGTGGCGTGTGTCAGGTTCATGAATGATGGCTCATTAGAATGACGCTCTGCAGAACTTCAACATTACTGAAATGCCCATGCTACAACCGCAACTCAGCAGCTGAACATGCTATGCCAACCTTCAAGCAGTGCCTTCTCTTTTGCGCTTCTCCTAGCCTCACCAGCAGCCTGCTCCTGAGCCACATCCCTCTTCAGCAGCAGCAGCCCATCAGGATAGGCACCTGCCAACAAGAACTGCCCATTAAGCATGCCAGCTGACTGGATCTGAATGGGCCCATCATGCTGAATGTCCCTTTGAGCAGTCATGAGGGAGATGTTGGCAGACAGAGGCTCAAGGCTTGGTTTGCCCTCATGCCCTGCTGTGGTGAAGAGGGAAAGGGAGGACATGAAGCTGCAGGCTGCTACGGTGGTATCCAGAGTGGATAAGGAAGTGACTAAAGAAGAACCCCCAGCTGTTGCTGCCTGCACTGACATATATTTGTCTCAGTAATGTGAGTAGTCATCTAAGCTTAATCAGCCTGTTCGCACTAACGCCGCCTGAGATATTGGAACCAAAAATATACTTGAATACCGACGCTGACTGGGCCATAGTATGTTTGCGTCATGTAAGACATCATCATGAACAAGATGCTGCTTTTGCTGTTTACTTAATATTTCATCTTGTGCCTTGACAAGAATAACAGAATCGGCCTTGTGTGTGATGCTGCACCCATACTTGGCCTGAGTTGAAGCAGAGGCCTGCCGGCTTTAGTTGCACCTTCATCTCATGAGCGCTCACAGTGATGCAGATCTGGAGTTCACAGCCAACGTAAGGTATGAAACCACACAGCCAGCGTAAACACAAGGGACCAGCAGAGGCAGTCACATCAATCCAATAGGCAATTGTTGCCCTTGTCATTAGTGCTGCTCTGCTGCGTGTATAGTCCTCACCTTGCTCAGCAGCTGCAGATGCACTCTGTCTGTCCAGCCCTGTGAAGCAAGATTCTCAAGAACGTCTGTGCTGCTTTGGTCTGCCGGACCAGACGCACCTTGGCTTGTGCTGGTTGCCTCGTCGGATGCACACCCCTGCAGAAACCATGTGCTAGATAAGCACAGCCATCTAAATCTTAAGTGACCACAAGTCATGTAGCTGGTTCTTGGCCAGCGAGGGAGAAAGGCAAACAGAATCTGCATCAGAGTCGCCTGCACAGCATGTGCCTGCCAACAGCAGCAGGCCACACATATAGTCCAACTTCAAAATGCAATTTCAGAGCGGGTGCCACAAGCCAATGTCTCAGCTGTGAGCCTCTTGGTTGCGTGAGGCTGACTTGCCTGATCAGGCAAGGGCACCCCTTGAGCCAAAGCTTCGCAAGCAGTGGCCACAGCTTGCCTGCCAGCCTGCGCTGTGTCATCTACAAAGAGGCTGTACATGTGCACTTTCCCCTCACACCCAGCCACCACCACCTATGCATTCAACTTGTGCACGTTGGCACCTCATACAAGAGCCGATGCCCCCTCACGGGGTAGGGCCTTAGCCTTGGCAGGAATGTATACTTATGCCGGCAACCATCGGGGTATGCCTTGTACACTAGGCCGATCACACTCAATCATACATTGGCACCTCATGCAGGAATACCTTGTGGGTATTCCAACATGACTTGCTAGGCACCTACTCAGCTGCCTGATTCTTAGTGCAGCAACATGACAGCATCCAGCTGCTGCTTTTTGTGTCTGGCAGTCACATTGGTCTCCCAAGTGTGACGCCAGCCTGCTATAGCTATACACAGCTGAAGGCACTTCACCAGCACCAGCCATTGCTTGACAAGCAGAAAGCGATGCCATCTGACGGCATGCAGTCTTCACAGGACTGAAAGAAGGAGCACGTTGACAATGGCATGCAGCATCTGACATGCATCCACAAGCAGTCAATACAATGTTGCTCAACCAATCTCTTTGGGCAGTGCGTACAAGACATAACACAGGACAAAGAGCAGAGGGTGGAGGGAACAGGGCGGAGGACAGGGCCTATAGAGTGTGGCAGCAGTGGTCACATGTTGATGACAACAACCATACCTCGGGCCCAGAATCTGATGACCTAGCCTTGGATGTGGCTGGTGTGCTGTCATATGCAGGAGCTGTTGCTAAGCTGTAACACAAACTTTGCAGGCGGCATGTGCCATGTAGCCTGAGTTGTGACCTGCAGAGGAGAAAGCCACCAGGTCACAGCATGTCCACGCTTATAAGCCTAATGAAAAGGCAGCACATATGAATGTTAATGCCACTCACAGGCCGCCCGAGATGCCCGTGACCACAGAGCGCAGTTGTCAGAATCTTGAGACAATCCAGAGGTCGACTTTGTTGTTGATAGCTGCAGTACACAGCCCTTGTGCTGGCAGATCTGGCCTCATACTTATTCATCTGACCTCACACATCACGGGCCACACATACGATTGTCGCCAAAGAGCTGTCAGCAGCCAACCTGTTCTTGGCAGCAGTCGCTGTCTGTCCTGCTGTGCCCGCTGTGCAGACTTCAAACACAGACAGCAGCCCCTGTGAGGGTGCATGTGCAGGGCCTGCCTGTGATGCTTGGCTTGCCTTGGGCTGACTGACATAGGAGGCCACCACCACAAACTCCTTCTCGGCTGGTGGCCGGCCAGGCAGATGATGGAGGGCTGCGACTGAGGAGCTGGGCAAGCGTGCACAGCAGATGGCTGTGGCTGTGTGGCCCTTGCCAAGCTGTAGTGCAACCACCTGCATAATAACAATGGTAACAACAACAACAACAACAACGACGACGACGACGACGACGACGACGACGACAACGATAACAATATTGACAATGATGATGATAATGATGATGACAATGGTAATGATAATGATGATAAATAAATTGCAGGCTTAGCCAACAGGTATCAGGTGCGTGCAAGGCAAGTCACCCGCGCATGCACCTACCAGATCAAGCAGCATCAAACAGAGACATTCAGCTAGCCTCGAGACAGTGCAACGACTGGCTGAGGGCTGAGGGCCAAGGGGAGCTTGGCTCAACGCACCTTCACACAGACAGGGCTTGTTGAATACTGCAGGTTGCTGGCTGTAGCCTACATTCATAGGATCAGTCCATAAGCATCAGATGTTCAAACCTGGCATGTGTCGGGACTGTGGCAAAGGTTTCAACACAGAGGTGGTGGAGCCAATATTAGTCACTGCACAGTCAAACTAGCAACAGCATCAACATCTGAAACATGCAACGGCATGGAGAGTGCATGACCTGTGTGAGTGTGGTTGCATGGACCAAGCGCAGCCAAGAGGCACCAGAAGGGCCGGTGGACAGTACTGCTGTATGGCCAGAACTGCTGTGGTAAGCTACACAGCGAGGCGTGTCCTCAAGACCTGCATGCCCCACTAGCACATTGCCCACACCAGTGGATGGCGCTGAAAGCAGTCATGTAACATCATGGCATTGACAAGGAAGACTGCACAGAAAGTAGCTGTATCACACATGCTGCATGCGCAGCTGTTGCCTTGTTGCATAGTCCGGCGCTACAGGCGTGAATACTATACGATGTATTATACAGAAATTCGATCTTCCAGATTTTGTTCAATGAGCTAATATATTCTCCCTGAAACCAAATGCAGAGCAATCAGAATTGTTTGCGCAAGAATAGGTATTCTCTCACTTCTGACAGAAGGAGATTAGAGCTCACGCAGCACTGTGTGTCACGCCACAGTCACAGTGACTTTCACAGCAAGCCAGATGAAGTATGCAGGATGTTGCCTACCCAAAGTAAACCATCTGAGCTGCATGGTGTGATCCACATCTCCAAAGGTGAGCTCTTCCTTGGGCGATAGCCAGGCCAGGCTGTTGGGCAGGTCTGGGGTGTGCACCCCAACCCCACCCATGACACCTTCCCCTCCATGAATGCGCACAGCCTCCACCAGGTCTGCCTTGTTGCCTGCAGCCAATAAGCTGTACAAGCTTCAGTTCATGACAGTTTTGTCAGGAGCAGGCCAGCCGTAGCTGATCTATGCTGCAGAAAGTCTTTGTCAGACTATGTTTGTCTTTGTCAGACTGTTCTTAGGCGTATGTGTGACATGATCACTGGACCAGCAAACGGCTTACAATCCAGCACCCTGGACTCCAAAACTGTCATGGACAGAATCTTGTCACATCAAGCAGCGTTTGATAGTCACCTGACTGATTAGATGATGAGGGGTGGATGGTCAAGCATTGGAAAATCAGGCTTTGCAATGAGGCAGCAGAACCAGGTGGAGGTCAGACTGACCCGATGCTTTGTTGGAGGCCGCTGGTCTCAGCAAAAGTGCTTTGCTGGACTGCACATACAGACAGGCGGGAGTGCTGCTGTGGCTAGGCAGATAGCTGAGTTGAGCCCCACTCACGCCAGCATGCAATTTGCAGCCTCCCTCAAGCTGCATCTTTCCTGCAAGCACCAGCACATATTGTCAGGTGGAACACTCAGCAGTCATGGTGACTCTGATCTGTGTTGCATGCCTCAGATGCAGAGGGCGTCACAGGACAGCCGCATGTACTTATGCCACGGCAAGGCTGCCTCTGCATTCAATGAGACACAGTAGGCTGTACATATACATGTGCTTAGACGTGCCGAGCAGCCCATGAAGAGACACCAGTTGGTAGATTGTACCACTTGCTGGCTGAAGGCGCTCATTGGGCAATTACATATACAACACTTGCTGATGCTGATGGTCCACTTCAAGCTGATACACCATCAGCCAGGATCCAGCACAGACTGGACAAACAGTAGGTATGATACATGATACATGACAGGCTTGTTAGCTGAATCAGCATGCAACAGGCAGCAAACCAGCTGCATCCTGTGATTTTCATGCACTATACCTGCTTGCCACGTGATTGCATGGTAGACTACCCATCCTTGTGAGGTGCCCACAAACAGAAACCAGGTGCCATGCATCTCAGCAGCCAGAATGGACCTGGGTTGACCAACATCAGAGCAGTCCAGTGTGCAGCTGTGTTGGTCATCAGACAGACTCTGAAGAAGTACGGTATCTTCTGTCCAGAGGCCCACAATCAGCCAGTGCTCCGGTTCTTCCTGATACATGCAACTAATCAGCATGTGTATGTGGCACATCAGTGTCACAGTTCTTAGGAAGCATACCGGTGGGCTGTGCAGCATCAGAGTGATGAGTAGCTAGTGCTTGCTCCATGACTAAGCTTCAGCGAAGTCTGTTGCACAAGTTTCCATCCAGCTGTATACTTGAGTTTTAACAATTTCTTTGAAAATTAGGAGTTGTCTGTTCTGGCGCTTGCAAACCATGTGTAAAATGCCAAGACTGCATTTCCGTGTAGTAACGCACGCCACTCACCGCAGCAACATCATGTGGCATCTTCAGCAAAGCCACTGCAGACACCTGCTCAGAAAAGTGCAAGGTCTTTGTGGCGCTGGGTTCCCCACTGGCAGCATCGACGTTGACAACTGTTACGCTGGTGCCATGCGCTGCTGCTATCAGGCTGCCACAGCTTGCTGTCATGCTGAGGGTGTCAGCTGACCGCCAGGCTCCAATCAGGCCTGTGTTATCCACAACTCGCACCTCCTATGTTACAATCAATGCATTCAGTGTATCTGCTGTGTACCAAGCACTCATCTGTGAATTCAACGGAGCTATAAGAGCCTTCTGTGTGAGGCTACCTTCAGATGTAATAGTAAACACGACAGCTGGAATACCGTGACTGGGCAGTTAGAAAGTGAAGACGTATGCAGAAGCAAGCAGACCTTCAAGACTGCTGGTAGCAACATGGCAGACCAGTTTTTGCTGCCTGCAACTACCTCAGGTGTGACTTGCACCAGCCAGCCTCCAGGCAGGGCTTCCAGCAGCAGAGAGGGGCTGTTTGGGTCCAGCCCTGGAAGATGTATGGGCTGAAAATGAGTCCCTTGTATGTCCAG
>JAABUP010008736.1_pt1 | contig 12783 bp, 20 predicted proteins | sample 5559201 | NCBI WGS metagenome assembly JAABUP01 (sample SAMN10711887, study PRJNA513373) | rock metagenome | isolation source: Antarctica rocks | place: Antarctica | reverse complement strand
GACGATGGAACAGAGCTGATAGACAGACTACTGTGGGCACAGGAACATCCTGAGGAGGTTGCCAAGATAGTGCAGCATGCAAAGAGCTTCTACTCCTTCTACCTGTCTCAACGCGGCGAGCAGTGCTTTGCAGTTCAGATGTTGGAAGAGTACTCCCGACTGCTGCTTGATGCCTGGAGGTTACGGACGCTGGCAAATGCCATTGGGTCGAGTTAATGCTTTTTCATCAAAGGCTTTGGTCAGTTCACAAAATTTTGAGCGTACTCCAAATCACTACAGGTTTCTTTTGTGCGGTTTTGTGTTGACACAGCATGATTCAGCAGTTCAGTTTGTTTGGCTTGCGGTTTCCTCTCACAGAGCACTTGATTTACTTCAAAAGTTGAGGTGTAACACCATGACAGTTATTGCTTCTGAATGGTCTCAACATCAACAGCATATCTTGACCAGCATTTGCTTTGATCAATGAGGTTTTTGGTGTTCATTTGCTTGAAAGGTCTGTTCTGCAGGCTTTGCTGACACCTGTATGTTCCTGAAAGGCATTGCAACAAGTCTATGACTATTGTAGTGTAGGTCTTGTTCAGCATGCATCCTGCAGCTTTACCGTGATATTGCACGTTTTAGTAAAACTTTGTGGGTCCACAGCACGACTGTTCAACACTCCAACAGCTCAAACACCACAGAAGAGTAATTATATGAACTTATGTTCGTAATGTATGTTACCTGACTTTTTCCCAGTATGTTGATAGTGTGTTGGCATGACATGTATAAATATTTTCATTAATGCTGATATTTTCATTAATGCTGAACTTGCTTCTCCTTTGGTGCAAATGAATGTACCCAAGCTTACAGCATGCAGAGTTGACTATGTGTGTGCATGTGGTATTTGGTACGATTGCATACCACAGGTTGTACAGCTGTCAATTCCAAGCAACTTTTCAACCAGGAGAAGGTCTTGTTGTTTCTGATTCAAATGCAGGACCGTACTTGTTTGCTACGAGCTGTTTCTTCTTTAGGAATAGCGCCAAGTCAGTAGCTACTATAGTTCTGCTGAGACACACTTCAGGACATGCACTCCAGGCATACCTGTGGTCTGACGTTTAGTTTGTAATTACAAGCTTGTAAGAAAGCTCAGACAGAGATGTTGATGTCGAAAAAAACGGCCATACAGGAGACAGACCACACAGCAGGAAGCAGCTACAAAGGCAACACGTGGACAAATATTGCACAGAAAGAAGTCAAGTGCAGCACGGTGACTGTACACTCACACTGACAAGACGACCACTGTCGTCAGAGCTGCAAACTTGTACCAACGGTAGCTGCAGCAGACACTACATCACGCACTGTCACAACGCGTGCAGTCAATCACAATGCAGATGGACTCTTTGTGATAGGATTGTGCGCCTCATGCTCTGCAGTTTTGTTTTCTTTGATCAGCTTTTGAAGATCTTCAGTCCAACCCAGCAGCTTGCAGAGCTCTTTCGTGCCATCATCGCAATTGCCCAAGTATAGCACATCCCTATGGTTGCCTTCACCAAAATTGAAACCATGCTCCACACCCAGACGCTTCAACTCTGGATCTGCCTCACCTACTCTCTCTCTGTTGATCAGCACTCGAGGCACATCTGACCTTACCTTGTCTGCAACACACCAACAGATGCTCTCTTTCATGTATGCACATTGATTTCTCCCCTTGAGACCTTTGTCAAAACGGGTGAGACACCATGCTTGGCTGAGCCTTCAAGGCAGTGCCTAATGAGAGGTGAGCGTGACTGCCAAACATTAGGCACAATGGTGAAGGCAAGGGGAACAGGGATGGTCAAGGCGTACAGCAGGCTAGGGCAATCCAGGGCAAGAACTTTCTGTGTCCGACACACAGTCAACAGCTGGCACAATTGCTCTGTTGTTGTGGCTTTTCAATCTCTCTACACACGCAGACTCTGCAGACTGTCACTCTCTGCATGCACCGAGTCATAATGGCTACCTATCAAGGAGGCAAAGGGCTGCACAGTGAGGCTGGTGCCCATCACGATCAGCAGGTCAGCCTTGGAGAAGTCTGTGGCCATGTACTGGAAGAAGCGAGCCGGTAAGCTCTCCCCAAAGAACACGATGTCGGGCTTCACCAGCCCCTCTGTGCACAAAATGCCCCTCAGCAAGACTCAAAATGCCCCTCAGCAAGACTCAAAAAGAAGAGCAAGAACAGGAAGAAGCCCGTGCAGGTGTGGTGTCTGTTCTGAACGCACAGAAAGAGGCATTGCAACTGTTTGAAGGCAGTGCCATCTGGGCTCTTGAGGCTAATTAGTTTACCAAGCATTTTGCAGCCCTGCCTCAAGCGCTGATGCCATGCAAGAGTGACCTTGCAGGACAGCAATGACAAGCACCAGAAGCTGTCCAAGGTGAAACACAAGAGTACAGACAGACATCAAAACACACACGCAGACCCGACATACACAGATAGACACATGCACAGACCAACAAATGGGCAAGTGGGCACCTGGACAAGCAGGCTAGCCTTGGCCAGGCACAAAATGACATGGGATGGTATAGTCCAGATCAGCATGGCATAGGTGGCACAGCTAGCGTTATGTCATTTGCAACCCAATGAAAGCACTGGGTGCAAGCGAGTAGAGATGCGTCTCACCACATTTGGTACAATCACATCTTGTGTGGCCCTGGGACACCGCCTGCCTCACATGCTCCAAGCTGTGCTCGTTCCGACATCGCACACAGTGAGCACCTGCATGCACAACACACAAATGGCTTTGGCCAGAGCATCATGCATGCATAGTTTGATGTGCGTAGTTGTGGAACGTTGACTCCAAACTTTGTACGCAACTTTACTGTGATGGCACATTCCCTTGAAGGGGGCTGGAGATCTACTGTGCAACAGAGGTCAATAGCAAAGTGTTGCAGCAGCTCCAGGCAGCAAATACGCGCATTGAATGCCCTAAAGGCAGCTCCATCAGCTGTCAGCCCTTGTCCGGGTGCACAGGATACGGCGTATGAAACGCGTGCAATGTACAGCTTGAGTGGCAGCAGCATGAATGTATTCTGCGAGCCACCTAGGCTTGGCTTGGCGCACAGCACAGCACAGCACAGCACAGCACAGCACAGCACAGCAGGAGTGCATCATTGAACATGCCCTAACTTACAACACTTACTGTCGAAGTTGCCGTGGGCAGCCACAATCTGCTCTTTGTCAAGGCCAGCTTGATTCTCCAGTGAGTCAATATTCTGAGTGAAGCAGCGCAGCAGCAGGCCCTTGTCATGCAACAACTTCATGAAGAAGTGTGCCGGGGTTGGCTGGAAGGTGCCAGGAAATAGCTCCTGCAGGCACAGTACCACATTCACTCTCTCAAACTACGCTCCAGGTTCACACTCACACTCAGACTTGAGCTCAGAACCAAAATCAGACTCAGCCATGGACGTTGTTCCTCAAGCTCAGTGTGAGTGAGTGCTTGCTGGTCAGCTCTGGAGCAGGATTGGCTCAGAGATGCAGCAACTCCTGGCTGCTTTCTAAACAAGTTTTTGTGCGACCACAGTTGCACGTTACTGTGCATGCCAGCCTCGCAGTAACCTGCTGCATGACCCCATGTCGCTGACATCAGCATCAGCTGGTCTTGCATTCGGGCTAGCCAGCTGACTCAAATGTAAACACACGATACTGGACTCAACACAGCAGTAGGCATGCTTCATCACATACCCTAACAGACAGACAATGCAGCGGCAACAGGACATTAGTTGGGTCAGCTGTTACAACAGGTTGACAGGCAGGACGTACACCTTGGCAAGCATGAAGAAGGGTGCAGGATTCCTTTTGAAATAGTTGATCTCAAAGACAGCTTCTGGGTATGGCAGATCAAACTTCTGCAGGTTGCTGTACAAGCCTGTGCCTGGTGTTCTGAAATCTGGGATGCCAGCACTGACACTCAGACCTGCTCCACACATGCACAGTATCCTCTTGGCTTTACCTGCAGTAGTGCGGCAGTGATCATGCATATTATGCTCTGTAGTATGTGTAAGCAGACGCATTGTTGGCATTAACGCAACAATTATGCAGACCAGCACAGTGCACGTCCAAGCAATGCAATGTCATGCTGAGAACATGCATGTGACTAGTCAAAGCATCTGCCTGGCTGCGGGCAACAGCAACATTGTGGCAAGCAACACACAAATACGATGCAGCAAACATGACTGATGGCCTGTTATGAAGCACATTTGGAACACTGGCACCACGGCAGAGCGGTTTGTTTGTCTTAGTATCGATGAGACAGATGGTTGCCTTTGAGACCAGTTTGGAGTTTGTGCGCTTGCCTGACTTGATGCGCTCAGCAATGCCTTTCAGGTCAAAGCTGTCAAGGACAGGCTGCTGCTTGGCTTCCTGAACACATCCCATAAGATCTCTCTTACTTACTATGTAGAACCAAACCAACAAGGACTTCAAGCTTCAGCCAACCCAAAGTGGTGCAGCAAACTGCACTGCGCCCAGGCTGATGGCAATGTGCTTTCTTGACGCAAGTGCTGAACTGTGTCAAGCAGGTGTTCCGGCTTAGTTGAGCTGCACATGCAAAGCAAAGGCAGCATGGATCAATGATGTGTACCTGAGCTCCTCCTGAGGCTAAGTTTAGGCCTGACAGTAATGCATTCAGATCAAGTTCTTCCTGCATTCCAGCTGCAGGTCACAATCCGAAAGGTGCAGCAAAGGTCAACTGCGGCGCAACACAGTAGCTGCCCTACATCTGACTCAACACTTGAATCTGGCTCTGCATGCAGCACTGTGTCGCCTCCAAGTTCCTCAATCGAGCTGATCGTCGCCTCGCTGGGGTGTGCGACTTCTTCTGCATCGCGTTTCCGTGCAGCGTGATGAGTTTCTGCAAAACCCAAACAAAGGTGAAACGCTGTAGCCAGCCACAATGACTTGCACCGTTGAGGAGCAAGAGACCTGGAGAACTCATCGGTTCCACCGCGCAACGTGATTTCAAGACCAGATGTCGTCTCTGACGACGAGACAGACGTGAAGACAAGCAACAGTTTTTAGCTGACAGCAGCGGGTGCTTGCTGGCTGTACCGACTCCTTTTGCGATCGCCAGAGCTGCGGAACGCGTGACGTTTTCAACAGTACCTTTGGTCACTATGTCGCGAATCCGTGCCAATGTACGAGCAAACGCACACTGCATGCATAGGAAGGGTCAAGCTATAGCTACGCATTTGGTTTCAGAGCACCGCTGCTGAGTCATATCGGTGTTTCGCTAGCACAGCACGCAGCATGACATATCAGTTCCAGTGCCACTCCGGTCAGCGCGTATACAGCTGCAGCGCAGCCCTTTCGACAGGAGACCGTACAACAGGGCAGATTGCATCAGTGCTGTGAATAGCCTTGCATCTGCTGTCACTGGTCATAGTCCCGCTTTTGCTCACGATAGGTCAAGCTTAGATGGTGTTCTGTTGAAGCTACCTGTCAGCATCGGCTTAGGCGACTCAGACCGAATGTTTTAAGGTGTTCGTACTTCAAAAGGAGGCGCTGATGCCAGGATAGCGTTGACGTGACTCTGACAGTGCAGGCACGGCATCTCCAAGGCGTGAACAGCCAGCGAGCTAACGGCCTCCAGCATCATCTACTGAAGCACACATCTAAGGTAAGAGTCCGCGCGCACTGCAACACAATTTTGCTTGTCGCTGGCGAGCCAAGTCCTGCGTTGTCCACTGCTGGCTCACTGCAAGGTGTGCTGTTACAGACTGTGATGGTTCCTTCACGGCCAGAGTCCCAAGTTTCTATTGATGACATTTTGGAGTACACCAGCAACAACGAGGAGCTGAGCCCTGCAGAAGCTGCACAGATCCATGAGCTGGCCGAAGAGATCCCTGCTGATCTGATACCGCAACTTTTTACACCACAGGCTCCAGTCTTCAACCAATATAGAGGTCCTCACCCTAACACAAACTTGTATGCCATCAGCAAAGCAGAGCTGACAGTCAGAGCTGGACATCAGTTTGTGCCACTGGCTTTGCCAACAGCAGAGATGCTTGCAGCGGCTACAAAGCCTGAGGTCTCAGAGCTGATCCCTCAGGACCACCCAGAACCTGCGTTCAGGTACAATGCGCACCATCCTTGCCAGACTGTTTCATTCTGAATCTGCATTGTAAGTGTCACACAGCATCTCGTCTTGCACATATTAAAGCCTGATGGTGGTAGCAAACAGCTGTCAAACGCACTTGTTTGGCATTGACTGTGTGCTTGCCCCAGCGCTTGCTGCTTGACGAAATTAGTGAGGTGAGTCAGCAACCTGCCACACGCTACCTTGTCTGATTGCTTGCAGGTAAGGTGACAGGCAGCAGCTTGGCAGAGACCTTAGGGCTGTTTGAGCAGTGTGCTGGGAAAGTCCTGTCGGGGGCAGGAGTCTCACCCTACATGCGTGACCACAACAAGCTTCTCTCCAAGGTCACCTCTCTCCAGAACCCCAAGCAAGCACCTGCAGCAGTGGACGCCCAGACACAAGTCTACTTTGACTGGGGACACAAGCATGAAGCCAACGGCATCCTTAGCTACCTTTGTGATAACCCAGAATATGCAGTGCATGAGGTTGGGTTTGTCCTGATGGACCCTTCCCTCCAGAGATTACCAGAAGAGGTGCGAAGGGGTGTTGATCCAGCTGATCTGCCAGTCATTGGCAGCAGCCCAGATGGTATCATAGTGCAGCATGAAGAGCCTGTGACCAGGCAGCTTCACCAGCATTGGAGGGAGTCTGATCCTGTTCATCGGCTTGTGCTTGAGATCAAGGCCAAGACTCCTTTCAGACCTGATGCTGCATTGGGAATCTGGCACTGGCTAGGCAAGAGCTGCAAACCGTAAGCCCACTGCTGTCTTCAGTATCATGATGATGCTGCATGAGTGTGGTGACTAGGTTGAATCCAATAGGACCTGTGCTCATCTCTGACGGCAAGTTTCCATTGCATGTCATGTCATGTGATCCTGATTCTGTGTACAAGGTTGACATGCGAGGTTTACCTATGGGTGTCATGTTGCTTACGTCGGCAGTTTTGAGAACAGTCTTGCAAGCTGTTGTACTGAGTCCTCCCATATCACGTCTAGCCACAGCAGGCAACCTATTTTTTGCTGCTTTTACAGGTATGTCAGAATCCTGCCGCAATACTTTGCTCAGGCCCAGCTCAACATGCTGGTGACAGACTCCCAGGCTTGTCACCTGGTGTGCTACACAGTCACAGGTGGCAGCGCTATGTTCATCATTCCCCTGCACAAGCAGTGGTGTAACCAGATGCTGCACTGGGTGGCACAGCTCAACACCCACTACATTGTCAAGGGCCTCAAGCCCCCTGAGAATGTTTTTTGGGAGCAGGAAGCTTACCAGAAGTTTGTGGAGCTTACCAAAGAGGCTTGTAAGAGCTTGGGCAGCAGTCGTGTGAGTGTGCCATCCAAGCATGGGTCTGAGTACAGTCCTCTGTTTTGTGCACCAGCCATGGAGGCTGAAGTGGTGCCAAACACACCAGAGGAGGCCTACAGTCAACCTTCACAGCTACAGCAAGCATCGCAGCCGCAGCAGCATCAAGCACAGCAGCCACAGCAGCAGCAAGCGCCTCACTGGCAAGGTCAGCAGCAGCAGCAACAGCAGCATATAGTGCCTGACATGCGTGTCCCAGCAGGTATGCCAATCCCTGCACAGATGGCTGACAGCGTGCAAGGATCAACAGTGCCAACATCAGCGCCTCCGCTGCATCTGCTAGCAGCAGCTGCAGTCCCACTGCCTGATGAGGACACTTACATGGAGGATGTTGAAGGAGCCCATGTGGAGCCAGGGCCACAGGGCTTTCCCAGACAGCCCCACAGGCAGCCCCAACAGCCCTCAGGGCAGGAGTCCCAGATTGTTGATCAACAGGGCAGTCACCTGGACCCTGCCAGTCCTGTAGGGCCTCATGGCTTGGCTTCCTGGATGCAACGCGTGCTACGTCAGCTTGGTGTGGACCTCAAGACCTTGCTGGACGCTCCTTGTCAAAAGGCACTATCCTTGCTTGCTGCTACCGATGTGGTGGGTGCTTTGGAGCGTGTTGCCAGGGACGTGAAGGCCGGCTGGCCGAAAAACCCAAGTGCTGTGTGCATGCACCAGATCAGGCATCTTCAGCCACCTAGCACTCCAGCCAGCAGCCCTGGGGCAGCTGCCAGAAGCCCTGGCCAACTTCCATCTGGTGCTGGCATTGCTGCAAGCAGCCCTGGGACCGGTTCAACAAGTCCTGGCATACTCATAAACAAGGGCACCAGTCTACCTGCCTCTGAAGTTGCGATCCCAGGTCCAATTTCTGCTCAGCGGCAACTGTGGCCTGACAAAGGCATTGCTCATAGACCTGCGTCTGTTGATTTGAGTCCAGGGGCAGGGCCCAGCAACGCTGGATTGCACACAGGACAGTTTCAGGGTGGTGCCAACAGCCCTGTTCCATTCCAAGGACCGCCAGTAGCCCCAGTGTCCGTGGAACATTTTGGCGGGAGGCCCGTTCCTGCTGCCATGTCACAGCGTGTCAAAGTGCGGCTGCATGATGTTGTCGCCAAGTGCAGCTCGTATCTGAGAGAAGAAGATTTTGATGCTCTGATCCTTGACAGGCTAAGCAGAATGCCTGAATGGCGAGCTATGAGTGTTCTGCAGCAAGCTGAGGATGCCAACTGGCCAGTGGTTCAAAACAACACCAGGATGATCATGAGTTGGTGCAAAAAGCATGACACTTGAAACCCACGGGCCAAGTATGCCTCAAGCAGTTTGTACACTGGTGGCTGTTTTGGTTTTTTTGTCATATATTGTTATACAACCCAAATTGAGTGGTGATCAACAGTGTTCCAGTGTTCAGCTGATAGCGGTCTTTACATGTAGGAATTCGTCAACATTTGCTACATAATTGGTGTAGCCTTGAAATGACTGTAAGTCTGGGTAGCATAAACCTAGCAGATGATACAGCTGATTTAGTTATGATAGCAGTCAAGCTAAATCCACGACTGCAGACTCTGGAAGCATGTTCTGTGCACAATTGAAAAGAGAGCCTACTCATCATGCTAGGGCTTGATTCATGTAGCAGAAGCACCAGCAGTTGATTGTATGTACAAAAGTTGGATGTCCACCTACAGTCAAGCGCTTATGTTTGTGTCTTTCATACAACTGATGTAGGCGGATCCACATCTGTACCTCGTATGTGCCAATGACTAAGAGCAATATGATCGGCACACGTGGGCAAATACCTGAGCCACAAAAATTGACGATATCTCTTTGATGTTTGTTTGACTTAGTACTAGAGATCTCTGCCTTGATGATGCCTCTTGTCCATTGCACCCAAGAAACAGGGAGACATGAACCTCTTGTCCATTGCACCCAAGAAACAGGGAGACGCAAAAGAAGCACACATCGGTATGCAGGCTGAGCAGAGTACGACGGTGCCGCTGGACTTAGCTAGGGGAGATCCTGCCCATGAAGTACGAGCACACGCAGCAATTGACCCCCACACATGTGAGTCAGTATTGCTGTGTGCGAGTGACACAATTCGGCTGGATTGAGACGTAGTTGTTGCTGGAAAATGTGCAAGGCTACTTCGCATGCCAGGTACACAAATGGGATGATGCAGGAGGTCTCTCAGAGGCTATTGCAAACTAGCGGTGAAGCTGGACACACAGAAACTGACAAAAGGTATACGCTCATCCTGCACCGTAAATCACCTTCTCTCAATGTTTGGTGGCAAAAAGCGCTGGTAGTAGACACCTAATGGTTTGTGAAGCAGAATGCTTGGGTTGTTATCTGATCTTGCAGGTAAAGTCTTGCAGATTCAGGAAGCTTGTTGAATTGGCCAAGGGCCCAATCAGGCAGAATGATGCCGTCAGCTCCCAGTTTGACCTGCATAACAAGGTCAGGCTGGTAATTTGTAGACCTGCAAGTCGCCCACCTTTCACGTCGAACTGCAAGTAGCAGCAGCTGATGAAGGCCATACCAGCTGGTGTTGCGTTCCAGTAATCATACGTTTGTCGTCGTATTCGTCGTCAAGCGCCCAAATGCACCCTCTCGTCAAGACATAGCACATGCTGCAAGGGTACTGCTTGGTAGGGAGCGTCTCGTTGGATTCTGCAAATGTCAGCGGTTCAGAAGAAGCGAGGATACCGACGATTTTGGTGACAGGAACGTCTTTGTCCAACAGCCACTTTTCGCAATCTGATGCAGCTGACTGACAAGACTGGATTGAGTCATATTGCTCTTGGCGAGCTGCGTACTCGTCAACAATTTCCTGCATTGTACCGGCCATGACCTCTATCGAACCGCAAGCTGCAGTTTTCGCTGGCTATTATCGCGACGCAAGATGCGCAATCAGTCCCACGGTGATTTCCGCTCCGCATGCTGGGGTCAACTTTGAGACTCTCTTCAAAACCCCTTACTAATTGTAATGAGTCGAGGCCACAAGGTTCTTACACTAACCCTGTCAACACACCATATGTGCTTCATGATGGAGACATAGCTCACTGCACTAGAGCAAACACCATTCTGTTGTTTCTGTACGTAGCGCAATTGATACAGAGAAGCAAACTAAGCACTGAGCACTGAGCAAACAAACAGTTATCAACCAGAAAGAAAAACAAGTAGTTATGGTCAGTGAACGATCAGTGAAGATAAGCAATTGCAATGATACTCAATGATCCACTGCAAGGTCCATATGCTGCAGCTACTTGCCAGGCACTGCCATAGCTTGCATGGAATTGGTCTGCATGATATACAGAGACTAAACACTGTCAGTGCCAGTCTGCTTTGCAGCTGAGTGGTCAGAAGGTCTGGGTTGCTTGTTCCAGGACGTCAACCAGGCCTGTCAGGCAGCGTGCCATAGCACATGCTGTAGGTGAAAGACACCATGAACACAGAGGACAAGAAATTGCCCAGAAATGTTGGAATCATGCTGTCAACAATGTAGTGACCGATTGGTAGGTGATTCCCCACACGAATGCCAAATGGGATGATGAACATATTTGCAACCACATGGTCATAGCCTGTTGACACAAAGGCCATGACTGGGAAGAACACAGCTGCAAGCTTGCCAATGATGTCTTGAGCCGCTGCAGCCTGCCAAACAGCCAGGACTACAAGCCAATTGCACAAGAAGCCTCTTGCCATGACATGACCCCAGCCAGCGTATGCCTTGGTGTGTGACAGGCTCTCAGCGTATGTCAGTGCTGCTGGTGCCACCTCAAAGAGGTGTGTGGAGTATGTCAGGCCCACGATGAGAAGTGATCCCGCAAGGTTGCCCAAGAAACAGACGGCAAGGTTGCCCTTCATGTGCATGACGCTGGCTTGGCCCTGTAGACATGGCATCAAGCCTTTGAAGATGTCCATGCAGGAGGAGGAGGAGGAGGAGGATTTTACATCTTCAGCCAACCAACTAGGTTGTACAGATGTGCCAGGGTTGTCAGTAACCAAAGTGAAGGGGGACGTGATGCATGAGGGGGACGTGAAGGCAGGTAGCTGCAGGCACTGAGAGCCACACTGCAAGCCATACAACCCAGTAGGCTGCTTGTGGGCAATCAGTCTGCACTCACGATGCTTGCACAGCATCCGATGAGTCATGTTGCACTGACAAGTTTGAAGATGCAGCTGTCAGGTGATGAATGCTGTGACAGGCCCTGGATCATACAGCTGCAGCAAGCTGTAACAGGCATATCATGTGTACATGTTACATTTCAAAACGTACTTGTGTACACACGTACGTAGTACACCTGCATGCACTGTGACATGTTTGCGCACCTGAAATGCACTAAAATGCAATGCAAAAAGAGAGTCACTACAGTCACTTTGAAGCAGCGCAAATTTTGCACGTTACATTCTGAGCTAACCATATATTATGCAGGTGAAGCCAGCAGTCTATTTCAAACACAGCAGCCGAGATGTAGGCGCTGTTTGCTGTCAACAATTCAGCCCCACAAACAAGGATCAAGCCCAGTGACATAGGCAGGCCAAATGCTCCCCAAACAAGATTGCAAGCCGAGGTTGGTGGACTGAACACCCGGCATTTGTCCGCCTACGGAAAGGAAGAAAGCAGCTCCGAGGCCGATATAAGCTCCAGCCAAAATAGCCAGCCAGAACACCTTCCACCTGTACATCGATGTCGCTCGTGTCTCTACTGTTTCGATGTGCCGCAACTCTAGTGTTGTTTTGTGACGCATGTCGGCTAGTCGGTGAGTAACACATGCACATGTGCACATCCATGGAACACTCACCATGGTAAGAGTGCCTTCTCTGCCCCCACCTTCACAATGGCGTGGAAGAGCCTGCAGCAACACCAGAGAACGTCATATATCAGTTTGCCGTCTTGTTTGCGGCTTCATCATGTGCTATTGCAAAGCGCGAGGCACCTCTGCAAGCTGACATGAGTTATTCACCCTACTACACAAAAGGCTTTCATAGCATGCTATGATCTTGCTATGAACGTGCTATGAACTAGCTATGCGGTGCGACCTGTTTTGTATGGGGCCCTGCGCTATGAAACAGGTATGAAAAGGGCATTCATAGCTGTTTCATAGCTGTTTCATAGCTGGTTCATAGCAGCGCTGCGCATAGCTGTTTCATAGCTATATATATAGCGCACGTACGAATCGATCACAGGAATGATTACATCGGGGTCGATCGCACGTACACGATCGCTGGCAGCCTGCCGGTTGCAGCACCTGGGCTACCCGTTGTCACAGATGCTTGTCACGACTAGCGGTACTGCCAACCTAGTGTCTCAACAGCTGAGCTGGGCAAGCATAGCAACCGTGAACGC
>JAABUP010008735.1_pt1 | contig 12784 bp, 13 predicted proteins | sample 5559201 | NCBI WGS metagenome assembly JAABUP01 (sample SAMN10711887, study PRJNA513373) | rock metagenome | isolation source: Antarctica rocks | place: Antarctica | reverse complement strand
CCCAAGTTTGTAGCAGTGCACAAGTCACTCATGAAGCAGGTGATGGATGACAGCTGTTGACAGCTCATGCTTTGCAGGAGACATGGTGAATGGAGCAAGTAGCGCAGACGCTGCAGTACATACGGTCCGTGAAAGTGTCTGAACAACCGCCATTGCTGCCTCTCCCACTGTGGAAAGCATTGCGCTTGCACTGGCTTTTGGAGTGGCTGCATGTGCACTTGGAGAGGGTCTGGCGGGCGCTGTGGGAATGTCCAGCATTAACTTAGCAGCCATGGCTGTGGTGGCATCACTGTTTGCATCAGTTGGGACCAGCATCAGTGCCAGAGCTGGTGCTGCTTCTGCATCACCTTTCACAGGTGTGCCATGCTTATCTAATGATCTGGAATGTTCCACCACTGTCTCTAAGCAGAACATGCATGCAGCTGCTGTATTCCTGACGGTTTGTTGACGGCACTTGTCATCTAACGCCATGTTCATATCGAGAGCCGTGGAAAGGCCAGCCTGCATTTTTAAAGAAACATGTGGCTCTAATGAAGTATGCAGCGAGGCTTGTCTGTGTCCAGATGCACTTCATATACTCAGATCAAGAAGCCTGTACCTTGTGTTTCAGGGTCAGATCATCAAGCCTGTGTGTTGCACTTCAGGATCAGAAGCACTAGGAGGGGCACTAATGTTGTTGTTCTTTGCCACCATTGGGGCTGGAGCAGGCTCTCTGTCAGCCCTGTGGAGCACAGGCTGGCTCACGGCTTTCATTGCCATTCAGCTATCAGTGCACCTGGCTGTCATCATCTTTGGCGGCTACGTCGTTGCTGGCTTACCCATGCAGGTGATGCACCTTCATACACGCCAAATTGCTGTTTGCCAGCTGTTTACATTGTTGTTGGCGTGTCTTTGTCTATCTGTCAGTGTTTGCCAACAGCACAGCAAAATTGGATACTGGCATCCTTGAAAGCTACCGAGTGCTTTCCTTGCGCGTCTGACCAGATGAATCACGGTAGGAAGTGGCTAACAGTGACTTTGTTTTTTTACTAGGTGGTACTCACTGCATCGAATGCCAATGTTGGTGGTCCAGCAACAGCAGCTGCCATGGCAGCTTCTAGGGGCTGGCCACACATGGTTCGCCCAGCAATGCTGACTGGCAGCTTGGGCTATGCAGTTGGTACTGGAATTGGTTGCGCAATCAGTCAATGGCTGCAAGTACTTTGAGTCCTGTGAGTGGTGCTGCTGCTTCCCATAAGTGAACCTCTTGAATATGCAGTTGCGCAAATAGCAAAAGCTGCAGTATAGGGCTGCTAGACCATGACATGGCTACAGTATATATGCGACTTGATCAGGATGGCAACATATTTTGACAACAAGTACACAACTTTTCACGTATGTTTATGTATGTGTTCGAACCCACCGGTTTTGACTATGTCCTTCAGTTTATGTGCATCACTAAACAGGCGAGCATAATCATCCAGCAGCTGCAAAGAGTAACAGGATAAGGCATGTTCAGACAAATGGGTCGTTGCAAATTTGTTTGCATTATGCACAATGTTTGCCATGGTTTTGGGATTTGCTTCAGCCCATGCTATCTTTTCTATAAGGTCAGGCAACAATTTATTGGCCGCTTCCTGTGCATCAAACCGGACTGGTATGTAATGCACAAAGGGTTGCAGCAGTGGATAAAACCATTCAATCTGGTTTGACTCTATCCAAAGGACAACACAATCTGAAGCAAGCAGTTGACGCAAGCGCAAAGCTGCACAGTGCCCATCTGCATTGATGATGTACTTATACCCCTTGACCTGGTCTGCTAAGCTCATCTTTGGCTTTGTCTCGTGGGGTAAAGCCAGATGGTCCTCTTCTATGGTGTCTTCTGCTGGAAGATCAATTATTTTGGTGTACCCACTGTATACAGACTCATTATGCAGAATGCCAGCCAAGATGGCTCCCTGCCTATGACCAGATGCCCAGCCTGTGCTACTCCCAAGAAAAATCGCCTTTCCTTTTCGCCTGTCCAAGTTGGTGAACGGCTCACAATTCGTGCCACAATGTAGATGGGACGAAACACCTTCACGTGCGGGCAGAAGGAGATTGGTAGTCAGAAATGGCACGTTGCAGTATCCAAACCATGGTCCACCACGGCGAGCGATATCGTCCTCAGGGAGGTCGAACAAGTTGCTCGCCAGCATAAGATCTGGTAGCACTGCTTTCCCGGTCAGTTTTCTAAACAATGGGATATAGTAGGTCTGCATGTTGCCGTATGGAGCAACTCTAGTGAAGACAACATTATTGACCACGAGGATCTGCGATTTACTGCTGTTCCGGTCTCCTATCAGTTGCAACACACCCTCTACAGTCATGGATTCGCCAAATCTGTATCTGGACAGCTGATGCTCGATCAGTGGCGCGTAGATGGGGCGGTGACCGGCGCATTGAGTATGTACAAAGCTGGAGCTAGGCTGTAGAGCTGCCGTGACAGCAAAGCCCCAGGCAAATAAGATCACCCATATGCCGTGCTGTCCGGCGAAAACACGATGCATTTGAGCACATCTCAGAGACGAGCAAGGGAAGCTGAAGTCCCTGTGACTGTCACCAGACTATGAACATGTAGGTATCACGCAGAGCATGCACATCAGTCATCTGTGGTAGTGACTCATTCACATGGTTTCGGTGCGCAACCCCGCTGCCTTGCCTCGCCTGACCGCATCAGAGGTGTAAGCCTAAAGCCCGTTGATGGCACCTTGGCACGCTGTTCCAGTTACTGGGTCGTAGGAATTTGTGTTTAGCGTCGCCCAGGGCCGTTGTTGGCGGTATCTTGAGGAAACTCAGCAGCGTCGACAGGCAGAGTTCCAACGTGTTGAGATATAAGCCGGTAGCCATGTTCGCACTTCCCCGGGCAATTCAGTCAGCCAGTCGTTCACAACTGCCTTGAATTTCAGAGGGAAGACACAGTCGCACAACGCAAAACCATGCACTCCAGTGAGCCTGCAAGAAAGAAGCTCAAGCTTGCTGGGGAAACTGATAAGTGCCAGGAGCCTTCCAAAAGTCAGGAAACTGTGGACAGCAAGAGAGATCCTTCGAATGCTACCGACACGTCTATATCAAGCCAGGGACCACACAGCAGCTATGGAAATGCTGCCGCTACAGCTTCTGACACAAAGAAGTTTACTGTATTTGTCATTGACACAGATTCGCGCCTGTTTGTGGCAGGTTAGTACTCCTAATCAGCTACGTTACCTGCAATGTGCCGCGCACTGCTTTTTCGGTACACACAATTTATCAACGGCATCAGTGCAGCCACATTCACAAACTTTGCACGAAAGCTCAGTAGACACAGGAGTTGATGGTGCTGTGCAGAGGCAACAGAGTCACAGCAGCTCTGGAGCATTGTGGAGGGGCTTGCAAGTCAGGGCTGCAAGGGTAACAAGGAAGTGGTTCAGTTGCATTGCAGAGGGCAAATACAGCAGGATGTGCACCAGACAGCAGCCGAAGTTCAGCTCCGCGAGGGATACACAATCAGTTTAGAATGGCCTGATAGTACTGACAGGTTGGTGCAGATGCCCTTGCATTGCAACAAAGTACATGACAGATACATCATGCAGATCTGAATTCTCAACAGGCACACCGGTGATCCAATCATGTGTCCATGTGCAACAGTATGTTCCATCCCTTTGAGCTGAACTGCAGTGCGTGCAAATTCCTGTGCAGAGTGTTTGAGCCACAGTGTATACAAGCATCCACTACTCTCAAGGCTCTGTTTTTGCACGCACAGACACACAGACATGGTGTCAGCTCTACCTTGCACTCCTGGCTGACCGTTTGAGTGCATACACATCCTTACAGTTTGAGTGCATACACATCCTTACTGATCCTGTGTACATGACAGGTGGGGGGCATTTGCAGAGTTGGAGACCTTGTTCTATGGGCTGCATGATTCCTATCACACACTCTCAGAGGCTGCTGGTCCCCAGGGCTGCATCCCAATGTCCGATGCAATCTCTGAGAAGTGTAAGCTTGCAAGCGAAGAGCATCACAAATTCTTAGGCGCTTTGTATGTTGACGAGAATGGGTGCTCCAGCAAAGCTAAACTGCTGAGCTTCCTTGAGACCGACTCTATCCCGGTACGTGAGCAAATCATGGACTACTGTCTTGGTGCCTAGCCTATTGTGCCTGAACGACACTCTCACAGCAGGCAGCATCAGCTCATCATTCTTTCATAGCATGCTGCAGGAGGCAGCTCTGCGCTCCTGCCTCAGATGTGCTTTGTGCCTGAGCATTACTGCCGTCACTACTGCCGTCATAATGCGTGAGTAGAGATTCGTCTCTTGATTAGCTTATCCTGCAGGTGTTGGCAAGCATGTGCAATCCTACAACCAGGTCTTTGCGGCCTGGCCTCAATGAGTTTCATTGGGCAGCTTGCACTAGGCTGGTGTGTATTGAGGGCTACACCACAACAGCAATGTGGACGTCACGCCAGAAAAAGGACCCTACTCTGTTTCCTTGGGTGTTTTTCCTGACCACAGAACTGACCATCGCTCAATCTGGTCTAGCCAAAACGCATGAGGATCAGACAACATGGAGACAGCTGCAGAAACTGGGAGAGATTCTGGATACCATGCGTCAGCCTTGGAGTTCCTGGAGCGACCTGCTTCCTTCTTCTTGCTTTGACAGATCTGCACAGCATCACGCAGTCATGCAGCTGTCTAGATGCATCACTGCTGCTGCTCAGGTGCGACATCTGTGCTGTCAACATGTACCAGAATCTACTGTGACCAGTGATCTGCACAGAATCTGTGCGCTCTGTGTAGTTGTACATACACTGTGTCCGCTAGTACCGCTTGTCTTCTGTCTCTGATCATTTATACTGTATTAGCAGGCTGTCAGCCGAGAGAGTTGCAGGCAGGCTCTGTGTCAAGATTTTGCGCCTGCCATGCCTTGCCTGTTTGTCCACCTCTTCGTGTGACTGGCAGACACATCAGCAACTGCAACACGCTGTGAAGTACTTACGCATCCCACAGCTGTCAAGAAGGTGAAGTTACCTGCTGACAGTTCAATAGCTGCATCACAGACACCAGCACTGCATGTGCATACTGCAGATCATCACACATGGGCTGAAGACAGTCAAAGAGCAGGTCACTGAGTTCACTTCACGCAGCATCAAGCCAGATGACAACGCATTTGGTCTGGAGCTGACAGCTGCGTGGTCTACCATGGTTGGGGTGTTCATGGCCCTGCAGCACTACCTCACCCATGAGGATGTGACAGACATGCTTCACATGCTGCAGAGCTTCCTCAACATGCTGAAGATGCTAACAGAGTATGAGCTGTGCTGCCGTCATTGGATTGGACTCTTGTTCCAAGTACTTAGATTGCAGAACTCCAATTGCCGTTTTGCAAAGGTGTATGCAGTGTGCCCTGCTGCTATACATGTGATACCTGAAGGCTCAGATGGTCACCACCTGTGTATTGTTTGCAATGCTGTCCAGCAGTGTTGTGCACTCTTGCTTGCCCTGAACCTGTCTTAAAAAAATGCAGGACCTGTCAAGCTGTAGAGAGGTTTGCAGCAACTTGCATACGGCTGGGCATACCCCCAACCAGCACCACCAGTGACCCTTACACAGGGGAGTCTGTGCAAGACCCTAATACCAACCCATACACTGCAGCCGTTCCCCTGGTTCTGCGGCAACACTTGACAGCACTGTTGCCTGGCATCCTTGCTTTGTCCCATGCCCACTTTGACAGCCCCGATATCCAACCTAAGGAGTATCATGAGCTCAAGGAGTGGCTGCCTATCTTCCTGACTATGCCAGTAGCACAAGCTGTTCTCAAGGTATGAGATTGAGTGGCACATTGACGTGCATGTGCAGTGCACATACGACTCTGCTGCATGTGTCTGCTGCTGCCTGCAACCTCATCTCTCTACCATGTGCTGATCATGCAGACAATGTTCCTAACTGCCGCCTCAACCAGCTTTGCCACCACATCTGAGCAGTTGACAGGTGTCGACAGCACGTTGTGTCCTCCCTGATCGCTTAGCAGGGGCGCTCTTGCTGCTTGCAGGTGGCAGATTTGAAGCCAGGTGGCGTGCTGCACCGCGCAGTCACCTCTGGCAGCAACGAGCTGCAGCAGCACTTACCAGACAGCTTCCGCAAGCAGTATCTGCATGAGCTGTTTCCTGATCTCTCAGTTGAGGCAAACTTTGAGGAGGAACCCAACCACTACGAGCTAGTAGTGCCGCGTGATGATGTCTTCAGTGCATCGCTTAAAACAGACATCAACAGGTGTGGCTCCCTGACACTGCTCACCTTGTCTTTGCATGTTGCGCTGCTCAGTGTCAACTAGCCGCTGTGGAAAGAAACATCTGTCTTGCAAGATGTGAGCTTTTTGCATACACTGTGAGTTGGTCTGCACTCATGGCAGCTTGCATTTGATCTTCATAGACGCATTACATAATGCTCATATTGTGGACTCGCACCAGAGCTGCATTGCCTGGTCTGGCAGCTTGCATGTCAGCTTGCATGATAGCTGTCGTCCTCACTCTTACGGCTAGTCTTTCACAGACTGACTTAGTGTTGTGTGCAGGGGCCTGTTCATCACATTCAAAGATGAGATGGGGCAGGGCAGTGGAGTCATGAAGGTATATCATGTCATCACATGTCATCACATGCCATCACAGCTGTGTTGCATTACGCAGCCTGCCAGCATGCTGTCTCTACTTTCTGGAAAGCTTTCCATGGATGTTGACTCAAGACAGAGCTTGATAACTCACAGTTTTGTCTTGAGGCAACAGGCATACAGACAGACAGACAGACAAGCTTCATTTTACAGCTTTGCAGCTTTGAGCTGTGTCGGCAGCAACACTGGGACTGTCTGATGAATGTGCATGCCTGTCTGCTGCACTGTCTTCTGCCCATGCATGCTCAAGCATTCAGCTTGGCAGCTACCACATACCAGTCTTGCGTCACACAGTGTGCATGTACTCTGAGGATGCACTGTCAAGCTCTCTGCCTGTGTCATGTTACCAGCAGAATGCAATGTAAGAATGGCTCACATCACGAAGTCAGCCATATGCGATGCAGGAATGGCTCACATTGTTCACAAAGGGCATGTTTGGGAAGCGCGGTGGTGTGTTTCACCAGTGTCCTGGGGATCCAGCAACTGTGCATCCCATCCCTGCACCAGAGCGTGGCAATGAAGATGCATGGCCTGACAGGCCTGACACACTGAGACAGGCTGGCAAGCTAGCAGGTCTGCCTATTATCACACCTTCAGTTGCACTGCTGCTCATAGCATGCACCTGTTGTACAAACTCATCTGAGGCTCTGTCCTGATGCTATAGAGGTATGGTGGTGTCTGCTTGGCCACTGTTGCTAGGCTGTAGGACAAGTGACACCCAGCAGTGATATGTGCTAGGTTCACAGCACAATGACTGTTATTATCACCAGTGCAAGAAGGCAAGCAGCGTAGCAGTCTGCTGGAAGCAAGGTCGTCAGTCACTCAACTGCAACCAGCAACATGTGTGCAAGCAGGGACAGTGGCTGAATCATCAGTGACCCATCCAGCAGACAGTTTCAATGCTAGCCTGAGATTGAATGATTGGATGATGCTACCGTTGCTGTTATGGTCATTGCAACTTGCCCTGCAGCCCAGAAAGTATGTCATCATGTGCATTGTTATGCACTGTTGCTGCATGCTGGGCTGCATGAGCTGCACCTTTGCTGTCAGCAAATGCCAACATGCACATTCATTCCCCTTTGTAGCTTCACAGATTGACAAGGTTGACATGCTTCCAAACAAGTCATTGCGGACACCACTCGCAGCAGGTCAGACAGCACTGACCAAAGAGCAAGCACGCATGTTTTTGGTGTGCTAAAACAGACTTCATACATGGCGCTCTTTGGGGCTGTACGTACCTGACCCTGCAAAAAAAGACATGTGTTCAACAAATGATGATGGACAAGCGATCACATCTGCAACTGGAATTTGCTGCACAGGTCTGGCAATCTGCTACCGGTGTCCCATAGGCATCAGGCTGTCCAAGGCCTGCCTCAAGATGATGTCTGGTAGGCCAGTCAGCCTGGAGGACTTTCAAGAGGTGGACCCGCAGCTGTACTGCACAATGTGTGCAATCAAGTCAGCTTCAGAGGAAGAGCTGCATGCAATGGACCTCACATTTGAGTCTCCAAGTGGTGACGCCTTTGCATTACAGGGTTCAGGTAAGCTGTTTCTTTGCTCAATGCAGCTGGTGACGGTGTACTGACGGCTGTAGGCGCATGAGCAAGCAGTGCGCAAAACATACATGCGCAGCATGCCTTGCAGCAGCACGTCTTGATGTGTGGGGTGTTGCTTACAGCAACATGATGTAGCATGACAGAGCTCAAATTGATTGACAGTCTCAAAGACACCACTGCAGCAAAAAGCTGCTGCTCACAAAGTAGTTAGCCATTTCTGAGCAGTAACAGCTGTTTGATACCGTTGTCTTGGATTGGCCTTCTTCAGCTGACTGGCTCTTGGCTGCACTTGCAGATGAGCCTGTGGGACAGCCAGTGACGCTCGCAAACAGAAAGAAGTATCTGGACTGCTTGTTCCATTACTTCTTTGACTGCAGTGAGCAGGTAATCATTCCACAAGCATCCAGTCTGTGCATTGCCTAATGGGCAGTAGGGCTAGAACATATGGCTGCTGCATGTACAGTGAGTTATTCGTTTCATCAAACGTGTGTCTTTTCCTATGGTCGGGTATATCAGACCTGAGCAGCTCCGGTAGAGGTCCTGTTTTGGCTGCATGTGCAACAAAATACAGGGTGTGCAACCAAAAGGGCACACATATCAGGCATCATCAAGCTGTATATCCTGCTGTCATACAAAGTTGAGCTTTGGGCACATTAGTTCACTCTACACTCTCAGCGGTTGCTTTTGCATTTGCTGCACTCTTTGTAGACCTGAGTGCCTGGACTCACAATCTGTCCAAATAAACTGCCGACCATGTCCTTACTGTACTTGTTCAAGTCCTAAGACGCAAGTCGCACCCAGTATGTGGTTTGACCACAGGTGGGCCATTTCCTAGAGGGTCTGTGCTCAACATCTGAGTGGTCTCCATGGAACTATGACGAAGACAATGAAATTTCCACTGATCTCAAGCTGATGTTACGTCCCATGGTTGTGGGGGATTTTGGCCGGCATCTGGCCGGAACGCTGGCTCCATTGGATGTAGATGACTGGAGGCGAGTCACTGTGACAAGGGACTTCTGGTATCAGACCGCCCAGCAAGTATGTTTCTGGCTGGCCTGCGCTTGTTGCACGCATTTGAAGTTATTGCACATGGAGTTGCCGGTGTCTCTTCTGCATGTCTAACTCGTGAATCAAGGGCTGAGATGGTGTCTGGTGGATGTGATTGTGCATGTGTGATCCGACTGAAACAATAGTCACAGCAGCTTGCTCAACAAAACCTTTTTCCTGATCTGACTGCAAGAATCTGGTGCTGGCATAGCCTGTGTAGTAGCAAAGAGGCTAGTTATAGCAGATAGTTGCATTTTGCAACCGATCAGAGAGGATGCACTCTAATAATGCAGTCTGGTTGGTGCTTTCAGCATCAAGCCAACATTTTGCAATTACTTCCTCCAAGTAGCCTTTCTCCTGCTACAGTTTGGTTTCAGAGCCTGTGTGCAATGATGTTGGGTGACAGATCTGACGGTGTGAGCGGTGAAAGGGCATGTGTTGAACTGGTGCCCTTTCACCGTGGACACCATCAGATCTGTTACCCAACATCACCGCATACTGGCTCCAAAACCAGTTTGTAGTAGGAGAGAGGCTAGTTGTAGCCACTAGCTACAAGATATTGGCGACGCTATGATGCTATAATGCCCCACCTAGAGCGCAACGTGAGAGTGGATCCTTCCTGGTTGGTTGCAATGCATGATCACCCGGCAGGAAATCCTTTTATCATGTGATAAGCCCTAGCTATCAGTCAGGACATGTGCCCCGCTACAGTCTATACATTTGCAAAGCTGTACTGCATCCACTGCCACGCAGGAGCTTGACTGGTTCTGGCAGATGGTGACAAACATGGATGATGACCAGCGCAGGCAGCTATTGTGCTTCTGGACCTCCACGTCAACAGTACCAGCAGGTGCATCAGATTTGCACTCTGGTTTGTGCACACCTATTGTAAACGGCGCTGCATGTAGACAACTCATGTCGAATGCACACAAAACAGTCCAGACCCTTGCATGTGGTGCCACATTGGCACAGCCCCTAGCTGGTGCTGCAGGTGGGTTCCAGGAGCTGTCCAGCAAGTTGAAGCTGCAGGCATCCTCCCAAGGTCTACCCACTTCCCACACGTGCTTCTTCCAGCTCAACATGCCCCGGTACTCATCACTGCAGGAGTTGAAAGCTGCTTTCACCAGAGCAATACAGGAGTCAAAGGGCTTTGGTTTTGGCTAGACATTGTCTGTGTTTGAATTGGTACGGGTAGTTTGTAGCAGAAGTAAGTTGCCTAGTGGCGTCACCTGCAAGATAGAGGAAAGAACAAGTTACATTTTGATTTGGCTGGTTACCAGATTGTATGGCAAACCCATCGGTTCCTAGCTTAACAATATTCATGACTGCCATGTAATGTCTGAGTTTCTTTGATGTAGTGACAATCCTTGTCCAAGTCACATCTCAAAACGTAGCTTGGCAAAAAGGTTGTGTGAACACTGGTCAAACTGCTGCCGGGCTGCGCTTTCAGATCGAGAACGTGCTCGAATTCCATAGGTATTTTGGCACGTTTTCGCCGTATGGCATGCATGCTTCGCCCCAACCGTCCATAATGTTGCATGAGACGTTACATGCTAAAATTGGCGAGAGTCATTCACAACAAATGCAGCTTTGCCTGTCTGGTGTTAATAAAAGCTTCTGTTTGCATTCACTCAAATCACTTTGAGTCCCTAGAATGCATTGCGTAAATTCAGGTCCTGCTGTACCGAACAACAATGTAGATGTAGACGCTACAAAGCTCTGTCAGCTTATTCATTGCGGCCACAGCCAGCCAGGCAGTACAGTAACTGTCAAAGTAAAGGGCCCAGCTTGCAGCCTGTCCCAACCTTGTCCTGCTCATGGACTTTCACCCAAAAGAATGCCCTCCACATCCTGGAAAGTTAGATGAGACAGGACCCCATGCATGCTCATCCTGCAGGCACGAAGTGGTCAGCGTCCTTCTATGCCAGAAACAACAATGGAAGAGCTGCCGTGATCACTGCTCAGACTGAAGGTCAAGGGGCTCTGGCATGTGGCATTCGATGCAGTCATCAGACTGCAGCATGATGCACTTTCCATCAACTCAAATGGATAGCTAGGAGTGAATGTCGTTGCAACAAACCGAAGCGATGCTGAATTAGGAGACAACATTAGAAGACATACCCGAGGTCCTGAATGCCCTCAGCAGCTTCTGGGCTGTGGTTTGGACCAAGAGGCGCGCGAGCATGAACAGTAGTTGGGGTGTCTCCAAAGGTGCCCTGCCCTGATGAAGCAAGTGGACCGTCTTCACTGGTCACTGGGTTGCTCTGAGAAGACTCATACAGGGCAGGAGGAAAGCGCGGCTGCTGCTGCTGCTGCAGGACAATCATTCTGCTCTCATCCATGAAGCTGGAGCCCTCTGCATCAACACTTATATGACCCGCTGTGTCAGCAGAGCTGCTGTGAAGGCAAGCAGAGGGCCTGGCAGACTGTGCCCTCTGCAGGTCATGCATCTCGGAGCAGTGGTCCAGCGGATGTAGGCTGTCCTCAAATTTGGCGCTGTTTGAGGTGGCATGATGCTGAAGAGTGTGTGCATCTAGCCTGACCAAGTCTGCATTGGTCAGGAAGTCCAGATCAAAGCTAGGTGACATGACCTCTGCCTGGCACGCTGAGGCAGCAGCCTGTGACTGTGGTGGAGCAGGCATGGGCACGGCACTGTGGCCATCCAGCACATCATCTAATGCCCATGAGCCATTGAGTATCTGGGCTCCAGGCACAGTGGGTGAACTGAAAAGGGGCCCAAAACCTGAATCACAGATGGAGCCCAGCTGACCAAGATGGTGACTGGACAAGCGGAATGCATCTGAAGCCTGACCAGCTGGAGTCAGCAAGCTGGCAGAGGGATGGGATGCAATGGTCTGCCTGTCCAGGGCCGCTTCCAGCAGAGCTGACGAGCTGCCTGCACTCAGGGCTGTTCCCTGATCAGCCACTTTGCCATGGCACGAGCTGCATGGTGAGCTGAGTGCAGCAGGAGACTGTGCACTCAGGTCAGATCTGGTGAGGCTCTGTTCGGCAGAAGCCTGTGTGCCAACGGAGGAGCTAGGGCTGTCAGCAAGTGCCGTGTCCAGATAGGCAGAGAGGCCAGAGGAACCAGAGGCCTCAGATGCAGTTGAAGGTGATGCTGGCATGGGGCTGTCAAGGAATGCGAACCCTCTTGCAGCGGCAGCAGCAGTGCTGGGCTCATCTGTGAAGACAGTGCTAACTGCAGACTTATGCTCAGGCTTCACGGCAACATCAGCATGGGCCTCCTCTGTGGATGTGCTGTCACACTGCTGCCGGTCTGTGCCAAAGGCAGGGCTATTGCACCTGGGAGCGTCTGCGTCCTCTTGCAGAGTAGCACACTGCAGCAGGCTGGCCACATCAGGGATTGCAGGCTCAGCTACATCTGTGGTGGCCCTACTAGGTGAGCCGACATCATCAACGAGCTGATCAGCCCAGGCAGTTGCAGCAGCAGCTTCACTACCCAGAGGTGTGGGTGTCTCTGAGGAAGGTGACTGGCTGGCTGCTGCTGCCATGTGGGC
>JAABUP010008734.1_pt1 | contig 12785 bp, 10 predicted proteins | sample 5559201 | NCBI WGS metagenome assembly JAABUP01 (sample SAMN10711887, study PRJNA513373) | rock metagenome | isolation source: Antarctica rocks | place: Antarctica | reverse complement strand
TGTGGTTGGGGGCTTTTTTTTTCGAGGCAAGAGAGAGAGAGAGAGAGAGAGACGGAGATGGAGACAACCCGAAACCTCAAAATTAAACCTTCAAAAAAACACTGTTTGTTTGGCGGAGGGATGAAATGGGATCATGAGAAGGGCTAAATCCTAAAGGGTGGGATCTTGGTTGCAGAGGAGCATGGCCTTTTTCCCATAACATTTCTAGTGAAATCCCCAGTCCAAGATACTCACTTAACTAAGTTCATCCTAACGACGTAGAGCTGATTCCTTGAAGACCTCTTCCCAATCAAAGGAGGCGTAAATTGTTTCTGCTCGTATACTAAACTCGCGGGGTATCATATATTGAAAAATCTTATATTCAAAAAAAGTTCGCTTGCGGTGAAAGGCTCAAATGAAAAAAGAGCAGACTGCCAGCAACTACCGGCAGTCACATTCTCCCACTATTACCTCCAGCTATTTGCAATGCCTGACAAGAATCCTCACATTGTCTGCAAATCCTCGGATAAGGTCTTCGTACTGGCTGGTCTGGTTGTCTCGTAGCAGCAGGCCCTGCCGCTTCACTTCGTCGGCGGAAACTTCAATTTCCAGTTCGTGTTCTTTTTCGGTTTTGGAGGTTGCCTGTTCGGAGTATATGAGTCAAAATTGGCCCTCAAGTGGTGATTTACAAAAAGAGAGAAAGAAATTCGTGGGAGCATGCAAGTCAAAATCTGAGACACAGCGATAGAAAAATGTTTGCTCACATCCGTTGGCGTCACCTGAGTCAGATCAATCGTGTAGTACAAGTGCTTGTAGCTCACACGGTCCTTGTTCCGGTCCGGCCCCTTACCCTCCAACGAAGCCTGCTCCACCAAATCCCTCATATCACCCTCGAAATTCATTTCCAGATTGACGCTCACGCGCCAATCAAAAGCCGTGAAAGGGCTAAAAACGTCAATATCCGCGACACGGACTTTGACAATCTTGGCCTTTACTTCGCCAGTCTTCTGGTCGGTTGTGATGCGGACTTTGGCTCTGTTGTGGCGGGGATTCATTTGGGCGCGGATGGAACTGGGGAGATTTAAAATACCGGCTTGGGAGAGCTCGTAGAAGGTGTCACACTCTCTTTTGTGTATGTAGTCCATAGGTATACGTGACTTCGTAGGTGTAGGTTTAGAGTCCACAAGGGCTCGGTTCAAGAATTGGTTCAACTTGCTGTGCTGGGCCTATTAATTACGGTAGAGTTAGCTGGACTGTGTCTGTTGATAATACATATTAATGTGTCTTACCTCAGTCATAGAGCTTTGGAATTGTATCCGTAGATCCGGGTTACGTTTGTCAAGCACACACTCTGACATGACCGGTAGACGGAGGCGATCATTTGTATTCTTATCGATGAGATGCCCGATCTTGGCTTCGATTTCCAGAACAGCATCTGGGCCAGGTGCACTACCGGCCGGGCCAGTACCAACATCATCTCTCAAAACGACCTCTTGAAAGAGAAAATCCGAGATGCGCCTGGTCACCTCATCATAGGTGATTATATTCAGGAAGCTTGGCTCCCAAGGTCCAAGAGGCCCGCGATCTCCAAGTTGCGGCTGAGTTGGCAGCAATGATACGTCGCTGCTACAAACAGCATGCCCGTTCGTTTCCTCCTTGACTGGTTGAGCAGGGCCCTCGGAAGGTACTTTCTTCAGGTCAGCTGGTTCCCTTTTCACTCCGGAAACGCTTTTCACTGTCGGTTGTCGTCTGTTAGGTAACAAAGGATTGCCGCTTGGTCCACGACCCGCTTTACGAGCGGATTGTGCGAAGATTGGTATTTCATGTGGGCGGGGCCTCTTCCTGACCGGCCGCAGCGGCGACACCGTGGTACGTGCCGAAACCTCGGAATCTTCTGTTTTAATGGGGTTTTGTATCGCAGACTTCAGTGGCATTGTTGAAGCTGAACCTACACGGATTGGCGCAGAAGCAGGGGGATCAAAGGTGGTAAGTGGTGCGGGCGATTGTTGACTTGACGGATGCTGAGGTGTCAGCGATTGCTGCCCAACGAATGTGGCAGACGAGGAACCGGAGGTAGCCATCTCTCGGGACACTGGTCGACTTGAATTTGTTGGCATGTACCATATTCCTGGAGCTGATGTGGGCGTCTGTGAGGGCAAACGTTGACTTTGCTGTATTTGACCCGGAGATTCGTCGCTCGGTTCAGTTACAATATGTGCAAGCGAGTTTGCAGGCTGCCGCCCTTGAATAGATGAATTCCTTGTTTCTTTATTCCATTCCTCCATAGGTGGTGCATTCAACATGCTATTCACTCCAACCGAAGATGTCCGAACTTCACGCCGGTCTTGCGGCTGAACATACGAATAACCATCCTCTGGCCTATCTTGCCCCATTTTGCGCTTTGCAGGAGTCACTTGGCCACTAAAAGAACGGTTTTGGTCCGGCTGCGGATATGGTGTTTCAATACTTGATTGACTAGGTACCCTTGTCTTTGGGCTGACACTTAAACTTCTATCACGGCCGTTGTGATTGATGTATGCCTGTGATGTAGATGGAGAACGCCGAGAGCCATACGATAGAGGTGGCGGGCCAGAAGACACATGCATTTCTGTTGATGGTGACGGCGCCGACCCTGATTGTTGTCCAAAAGATCCACCAGAGTGGCTTCGCTGATAATCATATGAAACTGATGACTCTTTGCGCATACCTAATGGAGACCTACCATATGTGGAAGGAGGGCCCAAGGGAGTCCCTGGTTGAGAAACATAGTGCTGATTCGAATGTGGTTGAGATGGCCCGCGTATTTGAGAGTATGAAGCTTGCGGACTATCTCTGAGGAGGCTTGAAACCTGGTGCTTCCCCGAATTGGGAGTGGATGTGGAATGTGAGGATTGAGACCGTTGCTGATGGGAGTAGGAATGAGCACTGCCCGGTGTTGTGGCGGTTGGTGTCAGAGGTAATTGTGCTGTTTGACCGTACGCTTGATATCTAGTATCTATAGAAGGTACATTCATGTCCCGCTGTTGGTAAGGTGGAGGGTGGAAGCTGTGGGTAGGGCTCTGACTTAAATGTTGAGGAAATGGGTATTGTCCACTTCCCAGTGCAGACGAAGGGGTCTGCTGATATGGCGAAGGAACCGAACTGTATGACGACGAGCTAGGGGAACGTAAGTCGTTACTTGCTAGTGGTTGCAGAGGAGGGGGTTGTGGTGGCCTTGTCTCGCGGCGCCCATTATATGCTGGAGGCTGTGCATCGTAAGAGTTCTGGGAACCTTTTGCATGATGCCGATGTTCTATTCTCTGCTCTGGCTGTTGGTCCAATGCTAACCGATTCGGAGCGGGACTAGAGGTATCAGAGTCGATTATTGACCGTATATCCATAGCTCTCGTCTGACCAATCCCTCCACTGCAACGGTCTGTCGACCGCCACGACACCGATCTAGTAGGGCCCCTCCACGGTGTGAGCTTCGATTGGCCTTATGGTCCCGGAGAAATGCAGCCAGCTCCTTCCGCAATGCAACGTTGTGCAGTGATGCTGAATGAGCGGTTTCTTCAAGGGGTCTTGCCTAAACTTGCCCGTTGGCCTAATGCTTGCGTTTCACCTTGTAGTGGAATATGGGTTAGACGTATATCAAGTAACAGCATCAAGGAGTGTAGATATAGTGATGACCACTTGTGAATTCATCTGATATTGCTGAGCTGTGATTATCGTTGCTCTAAATCGTCTATCAAATTTGTTGCAACGCAAGCTTCCTTTGTGCCCTGTCATGCATTCCATGCATAATTGGTAGTCACGAGTCAGGGGTGGATGACTAAGTATCTACTAGCGACTTGACGTGGTTACGGAGCCTGAGCGTGCAAGTTGAAAGCTTCGATAACTTCCAACAGCAACCCGATCTGGTCATCACCAACACAGACGAACCCTCGGAAGCTCGTCTAAACTCACTAAGGCCTTTTCGTATCGGTCATACTTACAACGCTTTCCTTTTCCGGTCAGCCAAGTACTTCCAAACCGTATTCGTCCGTCCGGAGCTCGACCAACCTCCTCGATCAAGCTACTACGATAGTTCATCCACAGAACCTGAGCCGACCAGCAGATCATCAAGGTCAGCATGGTGGGCTTGACCTCAGCTGTAGGTGTAGTAGGTTTCCTATCGGAGCCAGATCATGAGCTACAGATATTCGCTCTGAGGAAGCTGAACGAGGAAATCGATTCATTATGGACCGAGGTCGCAGGATCAGTTGGAGAGATAGAGGCTCTGTACGAGGACCCGGCGTTTCCTGAGCGTGAGCTTGCAGCTCTAGTCGCTGCCAAAGTCTACTACAACTTACAGGAGTACAATGAGAGCATGGTGTTTGCCCTTGGTGCAGGGAAATTGTTTGACCTAGACCACGAAGGAGAGTTTGAAGATACGATAATATCGAAATGTATCGACTCCTATATCGCACTATCCGATACGGCCCCAGCTACAAGTACGAATCAAACTCCACAGCTCATAACTGCCTTTCCCTCCACGACAAATGGCGCTTCCAGTATTTCTGCAAGCCTTGCATCGCCGACAACTCCTTTCTCTCAATCCACACTTCCCTCGAAATCACTTCTCTCACGTCAAGATAGTTCCACGACCTTTGATCCGTCGTTACAGGGCGTCGCCAGTGCTCCCGGGTCGTTATCGAACTCACTTGCATCGCAGAGAGGAATACAAGAGCAATTACACAAGATCATAAACCAGTTATTCGAGCGTTGCTTTCGAGATGGGAGGTATCGTCAGGTTGTGGGTATCGCTGTAGAGGCTCGAAATCTGGAGGTCCTACGAAGAGCAATCCTGCGAGCAACTGAAGATGAGAGAAAGGAGAATAAGGCCGGTGGGGCTTCAGTAGGGCGAGGAGAAGAATTAATGGAGTATGTGCTTGAGATTTGCATGGATGTTGTGCAAGAGCGTGCACTGCGCAATGAGCTACTCCGACTTATCCTCAACCTGTTACACGACATACCTTCACCCGACTACTTTTCCATTGCGAAGTGCATAGTATACTTGAACGAACACTCGATGGCGTCTGAGATGCTGGCCAAGTTAGTTAAGAAAGGCGACCCGAAGTCCCTGGCTGTTGCATACCAAATCGCCTTTGATCTTTACGATAACAGTACACAAGAGTTTTTGAAGAAAGTAAGGGAAGAGCTCCCAAAGGCTCCGGCGCCATCATCAGTTGCGGCTGCAGATCGCGGAGATCAAATGGATGAAGAAAATACGGAAAATGTCAAGGAAACGGACCACCTACTCTCAGCGCAGGATGACAATACCGGCGCTCCGGCTTCATCTCTTAAGGACTCGCCCGAAAAGCAAGAGCCTATGCCCGCAGAAGTCGAGAAAGCCTTTGACTCAATACGAGAAATCCTGCAAGGGACGAAGTCTATCGAGCTGGATCTGGAATTCTTATACCGAAACAATCATACCGATATGAGCATATTGAACAAGATCAAAGACAGCCTGGAAGCTAGGAATTCGATCTTTCACACTGCGGTAACTCTTGCCAACGCCTTTATGCACGCGGGAACTACGAACGACAAATTCTTCCGAGATAATTTGGAGTGGCTTGGCAAAGCGGTCAACTGGTCCAAATTCACAGCTACTGCTGCTCTTGGGGTGATCCATCGTGGCAATCTTGGGCAGGGACAGAAACTGTTGGAGCCATATTTACCAAAAGATCAGATTGCGGGGGCGAATACAGGATCAGCTTATAGCCAAGGTGGCTCATTGTATGCTCTTGGTCTGATTTACGCAAACCACGAAACTCTTGCTCTAGAGGTTATTCGAGAGCACTTTAAGAAAGCCACAGAAGAAGTTGTGCAGCATGGTGGCGCACTCGGTTTGGGCGTTGCGGGTATGGCTACCGGCGATGAGGCCATCTACGAGGATCTCAAAGGTGTATTATACACGGATTCCGCACTCAATGGTGAAGCCATAGGCATTGCTATGGGTTTGATCATGCTTGGGACAGGCAACGTCAAGGCATTGGAGGACATGATTCAGTATGCGCATGATACCCAGCATGAGAAAATTGTGCGCGGACTCGCTCTAGGAATGGCTCTCATCATGTACGGCCGGCAAGAAGCTGCTGATGAGTTAGTCAACGGACTCTTGGACGACCCAGACCCTATCTTGCGGTATGGTGGTATTCAGACCCTCGCATTAGCATACTGTGGTACGGGAAGCAACAAAGCTGTGCGGAAGCTTTTGCATGTGGCAGTCAGCGATGTAAGCGACGACGTACGACGAGTGGCTGTGATGAGTCTCGGCTTCATTCTTTTCAGAAAACCCAATAGCGTGCCCCGCATGGTTGAGCTGCTGTCAGAATCATATAATCCCCACGTTCGGTACGGTGCAGCTATGGCATTAGGTATCTCATGCGCAGGTACTGGCTTGGATGAAGCTATAGATCTATTGGAGCCCATGATCAAGGACCCGACGGACTTCGTACGCCAAGGGGCCCTAATTGCGCTTTCCATGATTATGGTACAGCAGAACGAAGCGATGAACCCGAAAGTTGGGACAATACGGAAGACCTTGCAGAAAGCGATTGGTGATCGCCATGAAGACGCCATGACCAAATTTGGCAGCGCCATTTCTCTAGGAATCATTGATGCAGGCGGCCGTAATTGCACCATCAGTCTGCTTACACAGACTGGCAATCTAAACATGGCTGGTATCGTTGGCATGACTGTCTTTACCCAGTACTGGTACTGGTTTCCGCTGACACATTTCCTATCTCTCAGCTTCACCCCAACGTCAGTTATCGGGCTAGATCAAGATTTGGAAGTGCCTAGCTTCAAATTCCACAGTGCGACCCGGCCAAGTTTGTTTGACTACCCTCCAGAGCAAGAACAAAAGACAGAAGACGCACCAGAAAAGGTCAAGACTGCCGTTTTGTCAACGACTGCACAAGCCAAACGAAGGGCGCAGAAGAAAGAGAAGCTGCAAAGACGGGAAAGTATGGACATTGATCCCGCTCCTACGACGCCTAAAATAAGTCACACTGGTGACAGGATGGATACAGACGAGCCTGCGCCGAAGACCGATGAAGGCGAAGAATCAAAGGAAGCAGCGCCTCAAGCCGAAGGTCTGAAGAAGAAGATGGAGAGGGAGAAGGTTGGCTACAATATTGAAAACATGTCTCGAGTTCTCCCTGCGCAATTGAAGTTCATTAGTTTTCCTGACGGGAGGTACGAGCCGGTGAAAAAGGTTCGTTCCGCTGTTTATTTCAGGAGGCAAAGCAGTCACTAACGAGCAAGCAGCCGACAGGAGGGGTAATCCTTTTGAACGATACCACACCTTCGGAGCCTAAAACGCTCGTGGAGCTCAAAGCTAGGAAGAACATCAAGGCAGCTGCCGCACCAGAAACGCTCCAAGACCGAGTCGATGCTGCTTTCAACCTACCAGGTGATGCAGGCGCTGAAGAGTCTGCGAGAGACACTGGGGGTGCAGCAGAGGCCGCTGGGGTATTGACTGCCATTGACGAGGATGGTGAGGGGTCGGAGGAGGCCGAATTGCCAAGGGAATTCGAATACCATTCGGACGGGGAAGCTGGTGACGATTGAGAGGGCTCCGTTCTACTATTTGTTGTGTTACTACCAATACGTTTCTAATCCGACTTACTGCTGCCAATGGAGAGGAGCACCGAAGCATTGACATGGTGGGCTTGCTTGGGCTTTATAGACACGCACCAAGTTGCGTTGTACCATAGAAATACCATGTAATTGTCACCTTGATATCTTCCAACGTGTAGCATGTGTTACACCACTGAACTGAAGTTTGGGTATTAATTTCAATAGTCGGGGTCCACTCCATTGGGCGAAAGAGCGGGGACGCAGCGCAACCACACTTTGACTTCCATAACCACAACGCCCCCGGAATCCAACAACCTACCCCTCCTACCCCAAAACCCAACAATGGACTACCTCCGCCCCCACCTCCAACCCATCACCCACAACCTCCCCCCACCCCTCCGCACCCTCGGCCTCTCCCTCCTCGGCCCCGCCTGCTACAAAACCCTCCTCCTCGACCTCTCCCTCACGCCCTCCCCCTGCCTCTCCCTCGCCCTCTCCAAAACCCTCGGCCTCGCCATCGTCGCCGCCTCCTCCGTTGTCAAAATCCCCCAAATCCTCAAACTGCTGCAGTCCCAGTCCGCGGCGGGCGTCAGCTTCCTCGCCTACGTGCTCGAGATCGCGGCGGACATCGTGGGCGTGACGTACAACGCGCGCGGCGGGAACCCGTTCAGCACGTATGGGGAGAGCGCGCTGATTCTGGCGCAGAACGTCGTGGTGGCCGGGTTGGTGCTGAGGTTTTCCGGGAGGAGCGGCTTGGCGGGGGTGTTTGCGATGGGGTTGGTTGGGGCTGGGTGGGTGTTGCAGGCGGTGGGGTGGGAGTGGTTGGCGGTTGCGCAGGTGGGGGCTGGGGTGGCGGGGGTGGTGAGTAAGGCGCCGCAGATTTGGACGGTGTGGAGGCAGGGGGGGACGGGGCAGTTGAGTGCGTTTGCGGTGGGTGGTTGTTTTTTTTTGGTCTTTCTTCCGTTTGCCTTGCTTGGGTGATGCTGATTGTGAGCTGCAGGTTCTGAACTATCTTCTCGGATCCCTGATGCGTATCTTCACGACGCTGCAAGAAGTCGACGACAAAGTCATCCTCTCCAGGTCCGTTTCCAGATTCTCCGTCCCTCCTCCAAACCCCCACTTCCTTTACTAACAACCATATAGCTTCATCGCAGGCTTCCTCCTCAACTGCATCCTCTTCGGCCAAGTCCTCTATTACTGGAACAGCCCAACGACCACGAACCATGCTGCGGAGATGGGCAAGGAACCGGAGAAGATGGCTATGGGGTCGAGTACGGGGGCTTCCGGGAAGGCGAAGAGCCCGACCACGAGGCGGAGGGGGTAGGGGGGTTTTGTTGGTTCAATCAAGCAATAGCATACTTTCTATACTTGTGTCAGACGTGGTTTGATCACTTTTAGTGAGACTCTGGTGCTTTTGTTCGTTTCCTGTTGGAAGGATGTTGCATGAACACTGGTCTATCATATCTTATTCTCCCCCCAGCCGCATTCCTCTACCAGTCCAACCAAACCATCCCCACTCACCCAAACCCTTCATCGAAATTTGACAATTCCAGCGCCTTCCCCTGTTCGCGACCCAATTCTTCCTCATCATCCATAGCCCTAGCTCTAGTCTCAGAGTAAAAGCCCCTCTGATGTCCTTGTTACTCCTAAATCGAGCGTTTGTGAATAAGCGTGTTTCCAGCAAGGTAGAGGCGAATAGTGGATCCGGTCGCTGGTTCAAGGGACTTGTGTGATCTATGAAGTGACTAGGGGCCTGGGTTTAGGTATTAGGAGATAAACGATGGTGAGAAATGAAAGATGGAGTATTGGTGGAAAGGAGGGAAGATGGGAGCCGGCAGGGAATGTTGATTTGCGTACAGAATATATGTTGTATGCCGAAGATAATTATGGCGGAAGTCTATTGTTCATTCTCGACATCCCTTGGGGATTCCTGGGGCGAGAGGGGGAGGTGGTGGTTTACTCTTGCGAAATCAAGAACATGAGGAGAAGAGAATGAGGGGCATGGTCCTGGCTGTTTTGGGAATGAATTGGGTGGTCGTGGAAAAAGCAAGCCGAGAACACGATAGGTGGTTGCAGTGGGATGATAGAAACCCATGGGGGAGTTTTGGTAGTCTATTGTTGTCTTGAAATGTGGTTGCAATGTTTGCTTTCATGTAGAGCAAGGTCCTCGAGGTCATCACTTAGCCCAGGAAAGGCCCTGTCCATCGTCCGAACCTTGTCTCCAAGCATGGTTTGTCATCGAGTACAACATTCAGGATCTTAAAGGCTAACGATTGTTCTCCTCGTATGCTTGGCTTTTCAGGCCACTCCAACTAGATTTCCTCAGCCAGTAAGACTGAAAGGGCTATCTTCGAGGCACGGCGGCCTACAAGTACAAGGCAATCTAAACAGAGGCACCGCCCTCAGTATTGTAATGGCCGGTTAGAACACGCTAGGAGCATCATACCTCATACTTTGCTTCAGTGCATACCGATCTGCAACCTCAGGGGCCATATCAATCTCTATACCCATCGTTAGAAGATCTAGCCAATTTGCTTTCTGGTCGTCTTTGATACACCCTTCGAGTTCGATGTGCGGTATACGTTTAATGTATCTGTGCATCGCTATCAATGCAAAATCGCAGAATTTTCTCTGGCATACATGTCTCAAACGTTTACAATTCCGGTGCTGTCCTGGGTGCGGGAAGCAGATGCGAATGTGGCGTAGGTTTAGCGGATCAGTGTGTGGGGAATCCATAAGGTAGTACCATGCTGTGCTGTCGTTTTCATCGTTCCGCTTCTTAATGTTTGCGCCAAATAAGTCAAGTATCGTTTCGTGATCGAACTTCAACTCCATGGACTTTACTTCATGATAGCTAGCTTTTGATATTCTGTTGAAGAATCGTAATAGCTGGCCATGGTGACGGAACGAGAACGTCACCTGAGAGAACAGTATTTTCATGGCTTCTCCGTGCAACTGCTTGTTGACTAAACTGAGGCTCATGTTGGGTTTGGATAATAGCAAGTGGTCTTTCGGTTGATAGACGCTCTCGTAGGGTTCAGCAATTCGTCCCATAGCAAGAACGAATATGGTATCACGAAGCTAGTGACGCCATTAGTCTGGAGCATCTACCAATATCATAACAGTAATAAGCAACCACTACCTCTGCAGGAAGATCCAAAAAGGGGAAAATCGTAGCGGCTCGCCATCTTAGGTACAACTCTTCTTGAAATTGCTTTGAAACATCCATCTCTCCCTTCATACTTTCTGGGATGATGATTTGCTTCGGAGTTTTTTCACTGGCAGACAAAGACTTCCAGAAATGGAGGTACTTGACGGATCCCAACTTGCTAGGTGCATCGAGAACTTTGAGGTATTCAGTAAGCGTCTTAGATTCAGCTCCCATCCAGACCATGATCTTGCCGCCCGGAGTCCTCCAAAAATGGATCCTTCTTGGTAAGATGCTTGGCGAGCGCAGACTGTATAAATCCATATTTCCCGTACCTCCCATTATCCCCGCAACACTGCCACTTGCCGGCAGTAGAATAATCTTGTTAAGGGAGTTGTCAAAGCTCAAAGTATTTCTCACATCGATCACATGTTTTGTAGCCTTGAAGAGAGCATTTTCGCGAAAGTTTTTAACGGGCCACGGATCCCAAATTACTTTGCATCCCAGCGAGGGTCTTTCGATCAGGTAGAACTTGGACCACGCATCTTCAGAGCCCACAGTGTTCTGGACTGCTGCTTGCTTTTCAAGCCTACTAGACTTGGCTCCCTGTGGTCGTCTCATGGTTGTTTGGTTGTATGCCTCCACCGAACCACCGGCTCCCTAATACCTGCTGTAGAAGTAGGTGCTCATAAGAAGGAATACGAGCAAAGAAGGTGGCAAAATGCTTGCAACCTCAGGGGCGCTAAGATAGTAAAATGAAGTGAACAAAGGACGGAACTGAATCGGAGCATCCAGAATAATCTTCAGCATGTCCTGACTAGTAATGTACTCCTCAAGCCGAGTCAAGTCGCATGAGTGATAACTAGGACAGTGCTAGTAGCATTTCGAGGAATTATAACACTCAGCCTCAATATCATATGTGCAGTCCCTAAAAGGCTACAGTAGGTGCTATGGGTGCCTAAGCGGCTCTAAGCGGCTGGATGCGAACCATCAAGCATACTGTATACCATATTAATGCATTGAGACTGCCACCACCATCATCTCATGGATAACATGCGTGCCTTCCAAATTGGATGAGTAGTGTTGAGTTTCGTACCTACCTACTCCGTACCAGGCAAGTTACACCAAATTTAATAATTATTTCAGAAAGATTTATTGTAATTTTATGTAGTTTAATAATCCGTCGTTTAACACTGTTATTTTACGCTCATCATTGTCAATCTTTATAGCGTTGAAGTGACTTGCTCTGTAGATTCAGGAGTAAGTTTGGTGGGGAATCGAGTTTTGCGGTGCGGCTTCTTTTGCTACCCGCGTGGGAGGGTGACACTGAAAGTCCTACACAGCGCTAGGTAAGCGAATGGTCTCAAAATATCATACACAGCAACATAATAAATGATAGGTGGTGCAAAAGCGATTCAATTTTCTTGATTTTAACATCGTTATAGAACGCTGATTGAGCTGTATAAAATAAGCTATTTAGCTAGAATTTCTGTCGAGGACGCATTGAGCGCACCGTAGCTGTAATTTATCTCGTATGTTTCAATGTTGTTAGCGCTGTGCAGGACTTACTTTGAGTACCATATGTTACCACAGTATCAGAGCTTTTTAGAAATGCTCTCAACGGGTTTTGAATCAGCGACGTAGGATTTATGATAGCTGAGGATGTCTCTCTTTGAAAGAAGAAGTGTGGTAAATTCTTATTGAAAGTTTCCTGTTGCTTTCGCATTCATATTCCCACAATATATGCAGCATCATTAGCAGCATCAAGACGGCATATTCAGTCATTTCCAATCAGCTGCTGATGAACACTGCAATTCTTCTTGTCGTCCCTTCACAATGGCATGAAATTCTGAATTACGCGCAGAATCAATATGTATTTCCCATTTGCTATATCAACCGACAATACTCTGAACAACTGCCAAGCTTTCATTGCGGTATATACTGTTGATTCCAACGGTTATATCTACGCTTTATTATGACTCACGTCTGTGAATGAGAGACAGGGGAGTCGTTGACATGCATACACAATTGGAACCCCGGTCAAGCAATTCTC
>JAABUP010008731.1_pt1 | contig 12787 bp, 18 predicted proteins | sample 5559201 | NCBI WGS metagenome assembly JAABUP01 (sample SAMN10711887, study PRJNA513373) | rock metagenome | isolation source: Antarctica rocks | place: Antarctica | reverse complement strand
TCCTTTGGGGGTTCGGCTTCTTGGTCGAAACCGATCCTCAGACCAGGACCCCACGTCTCACGCTCACGACACACCCACACCGCCAGTCACATCAGTCACACCAGCCCCAAGTGAGAAAACCTCAGTGCCCGTAGCTTGGTTATGGTTGACGACGCCAACTAGCCAATCATGCAGCTGTTGAAAGGTAGTTTGCTCTTTCTTGCGAAACAATACGGTGTTTCGATTGCCCGCGGTGGTGTTGGCTTCGGGGTCGTCGGCTTTGGCTCCGCCGAGACCCAATGTGAGGCATCCGTTGGTTAGGCGGGTCGCAGGTTTGATGCGGACGCCCGACACCGCTTTGAGGGGAATACGTCGATCTGGACCAGCCAGGCCGGCAGCTTTTGCGACAACCCCTTCCCTGGTAATGATGAGTATCTCGCCGTCGATGTGGATGGTGCCGTTATACCCTTTGTAGCTAGTCATGTATCCCTCCTGATCTGTCAAACTCGGGCGGACGACGGCAACATAGCGCAATCCTCGAAGTCTCAGCAGAACTAGGCGACACCGCCGTGGGTTGGAGCAACTCCCGCGGTGGGTCGCGCTGTAGCTAAGGGTACCGTCGTTGCATAGCGCTGTTGCTCCGCCGGGTGCGCCTGGCGGCCCACCGGCGGGCGGTTCAGCGGGCGGTGGCAAAGACCACGACGACCCGGCGGACCACCTGATCACCGCTGCTGCTGGCCCCATGGCGACCGCGACCTACACGGCCATGACCACGGACTACGAACTCGACGTGCTGGTCCTCGCCGCCCTGCTCGAGGCGTCCGGTGGGTCCTGGGGTGGGGACTGGGCGCACATCTACCACGCCGTGCACCTGCTCGGGCACGTCACCCCTGGTGGTGGCGACAACATGACGGCCCTGGTCTGTGCCTGCGCCCCTGCCCTACAGCTCGTGGTCAACAGGTGGCGAGCAGTGAGCACCGTGGCCCATGCGCTGTCCGAACGAGGGGTACTTGACTACGGCGAGTGCGTCGAGCTGGTCGGCGCGAACCCTCGGACCCGCCCGGGGTGCCTGTCAGGGTGTTGACGGCCGTTTTCTGGCGAGGCACAATCATGTCAGGTCTGGTTCGTGTTCCAGACGTTTTGGTGAGGTACGGCAGGGCATGGTTTGGGTTCGTACATTCAAAACCCACATCTCTGAGGAGAAGCTGTGCAAGAGAAGACTGCTGAGAAGGCTATGCGAGGCGATTACCGCCGAGCGAGGATGGAGTTACACAAGGTGTCTGAGCGCAGTCGCTGGTACTGGCAGTACGGCCCGTACATGGCGGTTGATGTCAACACCAGTGGAATCGTGACCTCGGGCATGGATCTTGCCGAAGCTCGCGAATTCGTGGACGCGACTGAGTAGTTTGAGCATGCCGCGAACCCCGTCTGATCTTGGGCGGGGTTCGCGAGCGTCCATCCATCACCTGATCGCTACCAGCTCTCGGGCTGCTCCTTGGGTCGCGCACCTGCCCTGAGCCTGTTGGCATCCCGATGGCCCACCGTGCAGGCCGTGGCCGCAGCCCTACTCGAACGAGGGCAGTTGGCCGGTGACGAGGTGCGTCAACTGGTCGAGCGCCTTCCCCTCTAACGTTCGGGGGCATGGGGTCAACATCATCGAACGTCAGTCTCACCGTGATTCTGGTCGTCGTCGCGGGAATCTTTGGGTTGATTCAGGCGACGATCACTCGGGCAGGGACTATCTACGCCGCCCAAATGGTCGCTAAGCAACGCAAGACAGAGTTGGAGCTGACCGCACTGGCTGGTCTACAGGACGCCCTGGTCGAGGCCGCGAACACCGCATCGGTCCTCGCGCTCAACCTTCCAGACGTCCCGAAAGACCTAAAACAGCCCATGCAGCCCGATTGGACAGGCGGCAGGAGGGAGCTGGTCGAACCCTTGCTGGCCGCCTTCGCCAGGGTCAAGTTCCTAGTGCCCACGGTGAAGGACCATGACGTGCGAGCCCGTGCCGATGACGCTGTGGACGCGATAGAGGCCCTGCTGGTGACCGACCTCGAACCAGTGCTCGAAGTGTGGAGGACTACGGCTGAAAACCACACGATCGAGATCGCCGTTCGGGCTATCGCCGACGCGCGGCGGTCGCTACTAGATCAATACCCGCCTGGGGACGGGCGCGCCTTCGACGCGGTGCGGCATCGACTCGGCCGGGTGGTTCATCCGTCAACACACGTGACGCCTGATTAGCGGTCGCAGCCCGTCAAGGAGACGGAAACGGGGGTGTTGACCTACGACGAGGTGTGCGCGCTGATCGCGGTCTCAGGCACGCCGTAGAGGCCGCTCAGAGGGTCGCTGAGCATCTACCTGCCGGGGCCTCGGAGCCACCCAAAACCGGGAGTCTCAGTTCATGAATAGTTCACGAGAGTGGTTCTCGAGGAGAGAAAACCCTCTGACCTGCGATAATGCTGGTGCGCGATACTGGGATTGAAACTGATTCCGAAGAGCCTCGTGATACTGGATCTACCTGCACGAACACCCTGTTGACCTGCGAGAACAGCTAACCAGTATCCTCCCCACGAGGGTACACACGGGGTCACTGATACCCGTAGTATTCCCCACGTATTCCCCACGCGGACCCCACGGAATCGGAGGACGGAAGGCCATGGCTGGACGACGGAAGTTCGCGGAGGTCGAGCGGTTGAAGTCCGGCCGCTACCGGGTGCGCTACACAGGGCCGGACGGGCTCCGGTACTCCGCACCCCACACGTTCGACACCAAGGGCGACGCGGACACGTGGGCCGCGCTACGCCGCTCCGAGATCATCCGCCACGAGTGGAACCCCACCCCGGCGACCGGGCTCACCTTCGGCTCATTCGCGGGGACGTGGCTGGCCGACCGCGAGGTGAAGCCGAGGACCCGTGCGCACTACGGATCGCTGCTCGACCGCCAGGTGCTCCCCACGTTCGAGCGCACCCAACTCCGGGACATCACCCCGGCCATGGTCCGCAAGTGGCACAGGGACACCCTCGACCCCAGCACGCCCACCACGAGGGCTCACGCCTACGGGCTGCTGCGCACGATCCTGGCGTCGGCGCTGAGTGACGGGTACGTGTCCAGCAACCCCGCCGCGATCCGGGGAGCAGGCTCTACGAAGAGACAGATCACGGTCCGCCCGGCCAGCCTGACGGAGTTGACGACCATCACTGCGGCCATGCCCGAGCGGCTACGGATGATGGTGATGTTGAGCGGGTGGACGGCGCTGCGCTTCGGGGAGGTCACCGAGCTACGTCGCCAGGACGTGGACCTCGTGCACGGTGAGGTGAAAGTCCACCGGGCCGTCGTGCACGTCGATGGTGAGTTCATCGTCGGCACCCCGAAGTCCGACGCGGGCAAGCGCATCGTGGCCGTCCCGCCGCACCTGCTGCCACTGCTCACTAAGCACCTGGCGAACCACGTCGAGTCCGGGGCGGACGCATTGCTGTTTCCATCCAAGGGCGACCCGCGCCGCCACTTGGCCCCAGCATCGTTGTATCGGCACTTCTACAGCGCACGAGATGCAGCCGGTAGGCCTGACCTGCGCTGGCACGACTTGAGGCACACCGGGGCCGTGTTGGCTGCCTCCACTGGCGCCACCCTCGCGGAACTCATGAGCAGGCTCGGGCACAGCACTCCGCAGGCAGCTCTTCGCTACCAGCACACCGCGCAGGGGCGCGACCAGCAGATCGCAGCGGCCCTTTCGGCTATCGCGGCTGCGGAGTAGCCCCAACTCTCGACGTCGCCCTTGCGCGGCCCTGAGAGCCCCGCTGAGCCACCGGGACGAGCCGGGCGACCCTTTGGCCCCGGTAAGCGCACGGCATAGCAGTCCGTGCCGCTGAGCCTGCCTTCACGTTGGTAGGCCACGAAGTCGTCGTAGGGCACGAGGTAAACCACCCGGCAAGTCGCCCACGAGCACCGCTGTTCGATGAGCGCATCGTGCTCGCGGTCGGCCACGAACCCGGGCCGATGGTGGCGCATCGGGCGCCGCCCGTCCTGCAACTTCTTTCGGCACGGGTCACCGCCCGGTCGAGACACCCTGCCGCAGAGCACGTCACCAGCCATGACCCAATCTTACGTGGATACGAGAGGGAACGGCTACTATTTCCTCGACGCCCAAAACATGGGCGATCCCAGCACTAGCTCGCGGCTCTGCTGGCCAAACTCCCGCCTCACCGGCTACGGACCGGCACGAGGGAGAGTTATGCCTGCATCACGCAAGCCCACCAGCACGACACCCCGCCGGTACCTGACGTTGTCCGACGCGGCCGGGTGGCTGTCACTGGATGAGAAGACGCTGCGTCGCTGGATTTCCCAGGGGCGACTCACGGCCTACCGCGTCGGCCCCAAGTTGATTCGGCTCGACGCCGCTGAGGTCGAGAACATGATCCGCGTCGTCCCCACCGCCGGGGCCATCTCGTGAGCGCCCCGAGACGACGCAGCGGCCTCACCCCGCAGGATGAGACCGCCACCGAAGCGATTGACCGTCGCGCCGCCGAAGATACCCCCAGCACTGCTCGGGTGCCAGGGGACGGCCAGCAGGCGGGCGCGGCGAGGAACGAAAACGGGCAATCTCAGGACGAGGGTGCTGCACTGCTGGACGAGGTGCACGCCATGCTCGCCAAGTTCATCGTGTTCCCCAGTCCAGAGAATCTCGACGCGGTCACTCTGTGGGCGGTCCACACCCATGCGCTCGACATGTTCGAGACGACACCCCGCCTGGCGCTGCTCTCACCGGAGCCGGGCAGTGGCAAGACTCGCGTGTTGGAGATTCTGGAGATGCTGGTGCTGCGGCCGCAGCTCACCGTGAACGTCTCCCCGGCGTACCTGTTCCGCAAGGTGGCCGACGAGGACGGTCGGCCGACCATCCTCTACGACGAGATCGACACCGTGTTCGGAGCCAAGGCGCGGGAGAACGAGGACATCCGGGGCATGTTGAACGCGGGCTACCGCCGGGGCGCTACGGCGGGCCGGTGCAAGATGATGGGCACGGTCGTGGAGACCGAGGAACTACCTGCCTTTGCCGCCGTAGCTCTGGCCGGGCTCAACGATCGTCGTCTGCCGGACACCTTGCTCAGCCGGTGCATCGTCGTGAAGATGCGTCGCCGTGCGCCAGGGAAGACGTAGAGCCCTACCGGCGGCGTACCCACGAGTGCGAGGGGCACGCTCTGCGGGGCAAGGTGGCGACGTGGGTGGCCTCGGTGAGGGTTCGGCTCGACGGGGTGTATCCCGACCTGCCAGCAGAGATCACCGACCGCAACGCGGACGTGTGGGAGCCGCTGATCGCCATAGCGGATGCCGCAGGCGGCGCGTGGCCGGAACGAGCACGAGGTAGCGCGGTAGCGGCAGTAGCGGCCTCCCAGGGGGACAGAGGGGGAGCCGGAGTCGACCTGCTGCGCGACACCCGCACCGTCTTCGGCGAGGACGACTTCGTCACCACTGCCGTCCTGCTGGACCGTCTCTACCACCTCGAAGAGAGTCAGTGGAACAACTACAGGGAAAAGCCACTCGACGCCAGGGTGCTCTCGGAAATGTTGGGGGACTACGAGATCGGACCAGGCCAGAAGAAGATCAAAGGAATCAACACCAGAGGGTACGAGCGGTACAAGTTCGAGGATGCGTGGACGCGGTACCTCCCCCCTCCGTCCTCCGGGGAGTCCGATACCTCCGATACCTCCGATACTGATCCACACGTAGAGGACACACCCGCCCCGTCCCCCGAGAAGTCCGCTACCGGCGCTACCTCTGCTACCGCAGATGCACCGCGTCGTATTCGCACGAGCGTTGTGGGAAATCGGGTCAACCGCATCTCTCGCACTCCCCGAAGTGTCACCACCCGATCGAAGTCCCTTAGAAAGTCAACACACAACCCGAAGGAGAAGTGAGCACATGACGATCAACAATAGGGACCGTCGTAGTCGAGTCCGAACAGAACCACTACCGGAGTCCATCGAACCACTCGACCCGGATAACTGCGGTCAACTACTGGCCGAGTCTTTGAGCGAACTCAAACAGAACATGAAGGCAATGGACCAGCTTGCGAAACGTCAACAATCCAGGGATGCCCAACCGATCACGCCACCGCGACGGGGGAAGTCACGCAGACCCTTCGTAGCCTGGTGGCAGGACATCTAGCCAAGGGAGATCAACACCGAGACCGCATGTAGGTCAACAACTCTCGGACAGGATGGACCAGGAACACACCAGCAACGGAAAGGCCGGCAAGACCGGGCCCTCAGGTCGCTCTGTGAGCTCTCCTGGACCCTTTCCGGCATAACGGACAGCAAAAGGACCCAGAAACTCGCTCACGGACTCAATGAGGAGCCAATACGGGCATCAGGGAAGAGACGAGAGTTAGGTGGGGGCCGGTCGACCAACCGAAGGAAGGTGCGCAGTACTGCACCGGCCGACCGGCCCCACAGGAGAAGAGCCGGGGTAAGAACCGGCGGGCACCCGAACCACTGCCAGACGGGCTCGCACAGAACCAGGCGTCGAACAATGCCCGTCGCCGGGTAGCCCCCATCTGGAACGGCCCGACCACACAAGAGCCGTTGCTGGGCGCGAACCGGGGTGACAGCACCGACATGTCCACCCCGATGCACCCGGAAACCGCGCACACGTTGAGCCGGTTGTTGAGGCAGCAGGGCAACGAGCAGGCCGCGTCGTCGGTCGAGCGCACGCAGGGACGGCCCTGGTGATGGGTAGCCGAGCACGCCGGGACCGCGACGACGACCAGGGTCCGACCGTGGGCGAAGCGTCAGGTATCCGGGACGGGGACTCAATAATCGACCACTTGCGTCGCACCCGTCCGGGTACGTACGGACCGCCGTCACGCGAGCAGTTGCAACGCGACCTCGACCGCCTCGTCCGTCGCCGATCGAATCAACATGTCGGTCAACACCTCTGAGCCAGAGGAGGACACCATGGAGTCTCCCAAGGGCACGACACAGGGACCGGCCAGGGCTCGGGTCACCGCGACGGAGAAGCGCCGTCATCGGGATGCCGAGGCTGCTCAACTCGCAAGATGACAAGCGTCTCCACGCTCGGCGCGGTCGACTACCGCTCGGACAAGGAGCGGACTGCGGCCTACACCAAGGGCGCGAAGAAGCAGGCCAAGAAGCAGACGAAGATCATGCGCGACCAGGCAAGGGCGCAAGAGCAGCACCAGCGCGCCATGCACGCGCAGGCCGCAGCGTCGACGGTGGCGCCCGCGCTTGCGCCTACGCCGCCCGCGCCCGTGGCTGCCCCTGCGCCCGTGGTGCAGGGACCGCCGCCAGGCTGGTACCCGGACCAAAGTGATGTCAACGTTAACCGGTGGTTCGACGGCCAGAACTGGACTGACCACCTCCAGCCCCGCCAGTAGCCACGGTCAGTGGGAGTCCGCGATTGATGGAGGAGACCAGGGAGGCGCCTGGGCGGTGACTGACTACGAAGAAGTAGCGCTCGGGCATCCCCGTTGACGAAGACCTCTTACCAGCCCTGAATGGACCGAGCAGCCGACGATGGGCATCCGCACCGCACACACCGCAGGCGCATCGTGGTCGTCGATCGCCCGGGAGCTGACCGCCGAGGGAGTGTCCACGGCGCAGGGTGGGGCTCGCTGGTACCCCGCCACCGTGCGCTACGTGGCCCTGGCCGACGAGCCCGCCACCACGACCGCATGACTGTGACGGCCGCCTACGACCTCGATCACGAGTGGCTCACCACCTGCGTGCACGAGGCAGGCCACGCGACGGCCTACGTGGTCCATGGGCAGCCGTTCAAGGCCGTGAAGGTGTGGGAGGTCGACGGCCTGGTCTACGGGGTCACGAAGATGTACGGGGGCCAGGTGGACCCGCTGCCCCACCTCGTCCGGGTCTACGCCGGGCCGGTAGCCGAGGGGCTCTACCGAGCCGGGGGACCCCCAGCCGAGCCCCCTGCGCTCGTCCTGCCTGCCTACGTGGACGTGGGGGCAGACGGCCGGGAGAACGACGAGGACGAGGCCACCAAGATGCGCACGTTCTACGGGATCACCGAGAGTCCCGATGCGTGCGAGGTGGCCGCCCGGGAGTTGATTGTCATCAACTGGACGACGGTGCTGATGGTCGCCGCAGCTCTACTCGACCGGCAGGTGTTGACCGGTGCCCACGTCGCCAGACTGGCGGAGCGGGGGCACCCACCGCAGGCGAGCGCGAGACGTGGCTATTAATCGACGATGTGACCTGGCACACTCGCGTGCACTACTTCGATGGGGAGCCAACATGGGGATCATCCGAAAGACGATGAGCGGTGCCACGCTAGGAGCGGTCGACTTCCGCTCGGATAAGGACCGGACCGCCGCCTATACCAAGGGCGCGCGCAAGCAGGCCAAGAAGCAGACCAAGATCATCAAGTCGCAGGCGAAGCAGCAGCAGTCGCAGAACGCGGCCATGTTGGCTCAGGCCACTCTGGCCGCTCAGGCCCCTCTCATGGCTCAGCAGTCAGCGCAGGCCCCGTCCGGGTCGGTACCCCCCCAGCCCGTGGTACCGCAGGCCCCGTCCGCTGGGTGGTACCCCGACCAGGTGAACCCCGCGGTCGTTCGTTGGTTCGTTGGTTCGATGGGCAGAGCTGGACCGAGCAGACACAGTCTCGTCAGTAAGCACGGACGCTTCAAGCGACCGCCCGTATCAGACGGCCCCGGCGACTTCGTGTAGTCCGGGAGTCGTCCTTTCGGTGCCTGAGGGCTCAGAGCTGCGTTGCTTAAAAGTCCACCCGCTTGCCACTCAAGGAGATCCCATGACCAGCCCCTACCCGCCCCCGCCCCCGCCCCCCGTCGACCCGCCCCTTCCGACTAAGCGCCCCTGGTACAAGAAGAAGCGGGTGTTGATCCCCGCCACGGTTCTCGGGGCAATCGTGGTCGTTAACTCCCTCGCCCCACACAAGGTGGACACCACCGCCGCCAGCGGCTCGACCCAGACCACTCAGGCGGCCACCACCCAGGCCACGACGAGCAAGGCGCCCACCACCCAGGCCACGACGAGCAAGGCGCCCACCACCCAGGCCACGACGAGCAAGGCGCCCACGCCGGAGGAGATCGCCGCCCAGGCAGCAGCGTCCCAGTCGGCGGCGGCACAGTCCGCAGCGAAGGCCGCCGCTGACGCACAGGCGACTGCTGCCGCGCAGGCCTCAGCGGCTGCGGATGCCTCGGCCGCAGCACAGGCGTCAGCCGCAGCGGAAGCCGCGAGGGTCGCGAACGCGGGCACCGTGTCCCAGCAGAACGCCAAGTCCGCAGCGGTGCGCTACCTAAACACCTCCGCCTTCTCCCGGGTGTCCCTGACCAAGCAGCTTCAGTACGAGGGCTACTCCGCTGCGGACGCCGGGTGGGCGATCGACCACATTCAGGTCAACTGGAACGACCAGGCCGCAAAGTCCGCCAAGAGCTACATGAAAATCTCGTCCTTCTCCCGGCAGAGCCTGACCAAGCAGCTTGAGTACGAGGGCTTCACCCCGGCGGAGGCGCAGTACGGGGTCAGCCAGACGGGGCTGTGACACACAAGTAGAACGAGGGGGCGTAGGTCGGACTATGACAGTTCGTCATCGCTCTACACAGATCGCGCCCTTAAGTCGGATCTCGGCGCTGGCACCGGGCGCCACGGCCGAGGAGCTTGCGATGCTCGCAGATGCCTAACTCACTTTGCCCGCGCCCGACGAGGACTGACCGGCAACGATAACGCCCGCCGGGCGCATGATGTTGATCTACTCCTTGAACGGCAGTTCGTCGCGCCAGAGAGGCTGTTCACCGAGCGACCCGTGGTTCCAGCGCACGACGATCTCCCGTTCGATGCCCCATGCCCCGATCGCGAGAAAGCTGAGACTACTGCCAGCGTGAACCTCGCTGGCCGATACCGGCGCGCCCCTCACGCTTCGACCTGTGATCATCACGTTTTCCTCGGTGTCGTCGCCGGTGTTGCGCAGGGCGTAGGTGCTGCCGGTGATGTGTTCGATCTTCCACGGTGGCCGGTACGGCTTCGCGGTTCGGCGATCGGACGCATCTGCCAACCGGGTTAGTGCCTCGGCGTTCCGCTCGGCCGCAGCCGCAGCTTGATGGGAGCTGTCTGCCGCATCGACGGCGGCACGGGTAGCGGCACGTTTCTCCCGCAGCGTCAGGCCGAACGCCCCAACGGCGACGACCGCGCTGACGATGGACGGCACGGACCCGTAATCCACGCAAGCATCATGCGTTGCCGAGGTCTCAGACACGCCGTAGAGGCCGCTCGGACGACCGCTGAGCAACCCCACGCAGGACGCCTATTCCCCACGTAGTCCCCACGCCAGGAACCTCTCGGCACGTATCCGCTGGTCAGAGCGGTGAAATATGGTGCGCGATACTGGGATTGAACCAGTGACCTCTTCCGTGTCAGGGAAGCGCTCTCCCACTGAGCTAATCGCGCAAGTCGTGATGGAGGCGGAGACGGGAATCGAACCCGTGTACAGGGCTTTGCAGGCCCTTGCCTAAGCCACTCGGCCACTCCGCCGGAGAGCCCGAGATTGAGCCTCTCGAGCGGATGACGGGATTCGAACCCGCGACCCCAACCTTGGCAAGGTTGTGCGCTACCAGCTGCGCTACATCCGCACTGCATGTCACCGTATGCCCAACAGCGCGTCAGGCGGTGCGGGAGCGAACACTAGCGGAGGGTCGCCGCCGACACCAAACCGGGTCAGGCTCCGCCGGCGGTCAGCAGGGTCGCAAGCTCGGCATCCAGGTCGATGACCTGCGGCTCCCCGCCGATGGGAACCAGTCGCTCGCTCGCGTCGATGAAGGCGGCGAGCTCGCCGGCGGACGCCTCGCAGAAGGCTCGACCGCCCGGTGCGGAGAGTTCGATCGCAATGACGGCGCCCTTGCTGCCCGGAAGCGGTGCGATCCGGACGTCGCCTTGCCCGGACTGCTGGTGCAGGCCCTCAGCCAACAAGCGGCGCGCAAACACCCACTCGACGTCCGCGGCGTTGCCACTGGAGAATCGCACGTGCACGGCATACGGGTCCGACGCCAAATACTGCATCCGCACGCGAAGCAGACTGCCCATACCGCCTCGACGTCGGTGGGTGAGCCGGTGGACCCCGTCGCGGAGGGTGAACGTGGTGTACGCGGTGACCGAGCTTTCCTCACGCCTCACGTACAATTCCTCTCTGACCGGTGCCTGCTCGACCCCGAGCGGGGCCGTCACCTACTCTTCGCCTGAGCCCGCTGCTCCGGTTCGACCGCATCCGCAGCCGACACTCAGCCCCTCTCGCGTGCGGGTCTTCGGTGTGTCCCCGTACTGTTGATCACAGAATGTGCAGTGCTCGACGCGCGGCGTAGCTGCAGTGAACCGTTGGTGGCATCCGCCGCGAATACCCGACGTGAGGAACTTGCAAGTGGTGCAGAGCGACTCCCGCGGCCCGCAAGGGGACAACGTGCAGCGCAACGAAGCTCAGCGGGGCGATGTCGTGGCCGGACGCTCGCGAGTCCAGAGGTCCTCCCGGGCGGCGGATCCCGAGCGAGCGCGCGAGGACGCACGGATTGTGGAGCGGATCGCCAACGGCGACGAAACCGCCCTGTCTGACCTATATGACCGTTACGCCAAACCGGCGTACTCGCTGGCCCGACGGATCTGCGTCGACGAGCTTTTGGCCGAAGACGTGGTGCAGGAGGTCTTCCTACTGGTCTGGCGTGATCCGTCGCGCTATCAGCCCGGGCGCGGTGCCTTCTCCTCCTGGCTGCTGACGGTTGTGCACCACAAGGCAGTGGACGCAGTACGTCGTGAAGGTGTTCATCGTCGCCGGCAGGTGGTGATGGACGACGAGACGACGGATCGGATGGCGCCGGACACCCCGGGAGCAGACCAGAACGCGATCGGGAACGTGGTGGGCGACAACGTCCGCAAAGCCATCAACGATCTCCCCGCCGAGCAGGCGAAGACGATGATGTTGGCCTACTACGGGGGTTACACCCAACGGGAGGTCGCCGCGATCATCGGCGTCCCCCTGGGCACGGTGAAATCAAGGATGTTCGCGGCCTCGCAGCGGTTACGCGCCGCACTGGGATCGCTGGCTCTGGACTTCGGAATTGTCGGCGCACGCACGGAAGGAGAGGGCCTGTGATGACTGCGAAAGCAGACCGGCACTGCATCAACCTGGAACTCGCGACCGGCTGGGCGCTGCACGCGTTGGAACCGGACGACGAGTCAATGTTCGGCGGTCACCTCCCGACCTGTGCGGAATGCCAGGCCGAGGTGCACGCCACTGAGGACGTGGCAGTGTTCCTTGCTGCGGATGTCGAGCAGTACGAGCCACCCGCCCATCTTCGCGCCGCGGTGCTCAACGCAGCCCGTACTCCCCAGGTTCCTCGGCAGAGTCAGCCCGTGGGGATGGCGCCGCGTGAGCTTGCACCCGTGCGCGCGCGGGGCTCAAGGCGGGCTCGGCGCAGTGCTGCGTCTGCCGGACGGTTCAGCAGCTCGCGAAGGACGTTGCTTGCCGCCGCTGCCGCTGTGGTCCTCGCCTTCGGCGCCATCATCGGGTGGGCCGGGACTGCTGCCTTGAACCAGCCGAGTTCGACCTCGGTGAGCGCGCTCAACGAGCAAAACGTGATGTCCGCCCTGACCGATCCCTCGGTACGCAAGGTGGCGCTGACCGACAGTGGCTCGTCCACGCCGATGGCACTCTTGCTCGCCGGACCCGCGCAGTCGACGGTCTTGCCGGTGAACATGCCCGCGACGGCAAGCGACTCGCAGTACGTGCTGTGGGGCGTGCCGGACGGCCCCGGCGCGAAGCCGTTACCGCT
>JAABUP010008730.1_pt1 | contig 12788 bp, 17 predicted proteins | sample 5559201 | NCBI WGS metagenome assembly JAABUP01 (sample SAMN10711887, study PRJNA513373) | rock metagenome | isolation source: Antarctica rocks | place: Antarctica | reverse complement strand
CCACAGAAGCGAGCAGACTGTCAGGTCATGATAAAAACATGAGCTTGTAGGGTTGCTGGAGCTAGCAGCATGCACTTCCCCTTGTGCATTCTTTGTTACATGGCCTGCAGGCATACAGCGCCCCTGATCAGGCACCCGTACAACCGCTTTCAAGCTGTTAATTCATGCCAGCATGCATTGATACCCACACCATCCCCTGCACTACAGGTGACAGCTGATCTGTTCCAGCGCATTGAACAAAAAGGGGTACCCACCCCCCTCATGCCGGCCATTGGTGGCTTAGTGACGGGTCTCATGGCTTTGCAATACCCAGAGGTGCTGTACCAAGGTTTTGGGAATGTTAACGCCATACTGCAGAACAGGGACCACTTTGCGCCACTGCTGCTGTTCCAGATCCTGGCTGTCAAGATCTTCTGTACGTCTGTGAGTAAGGGCTCTGGTCTTGTGGGAGGCGCTTATGCCCCATCCATCTTCATGGGTAAGCTGCCCCATTGTCACTGGCTGGTCTTGTGACTCTTATAGTGCGCACAACTACCCTGCCTCTGCACTCTGAACATTCATTCTTTCTTGAGTCGTACATCCGTTCATCAGGTTGGCGGGAAAAGCTGTGACTCAGCTGTTGTAACCTGGCACACTTCTGCTGTTATTGGATCAATGCACTGCTGGCACGTCACCACGTAGCAGCCAGTGCTTCATGCGTGGCATGCACTGTCCCATTTTGCTGTGATCTTGACTGAGCCATAAGTCACAGCAAATAGGCTGTTCACCAACACGTAAGAATCAACACCGTTGAACTGACTCTGGCATGATGTCAAGTATGACTTGACCTCTAGGCTGCACCCACGTTCACACAGACCAATGTTGTGCTTGAGTTTTCACAAGCCCACCTCATATACATTCTCTGTGGTGTTGCAGGCGCAACCCTAGGCTCTGCTTTTGGGGGCACAGCATCCCTGCTCATGACCCCCATGGGCATCCCAGTAGCAGCCCCACAAGCCTATGCCCTTGTAGGCGTTGCCGCCATGCTAGCAGCCAACTGCCAAGTCCCTCTCACCTCAGTGCTGCTGCTCTTCGAGCTCACCCAGGACTACTTCATCATATTACCCACCCTGGCAGCTGTCGGCATCAGCTACTGGGTAGCTTCGCTGCCGGCTGCCAGCTCAGCATTCACGCCGTCCCAGTTTCAGGAATCTGATCAGAAGTCTGGAGGCCCTGTCGAGGACTCAGGCTATATGGACGCACTGCAGATCACAAGCCAGCTGGGCTTAGATGTTGCAGGGGAAGTAGATTTACAAGAAGCAGATGGCTTTGAGGCAAAAGCCAACGGTGCTGCTGGTCCTGGGGACAAGCAAAGGAGGGAAGTGGTCAGCATTGGGTCCAACGGCAGCAGGAAAGAGGTGGCAATAGATCCTGCTTACAGAGGTGGCGCTGCTTCTGCAGCTAGCAGGAGCCCTGTGCTGAACAGCATGGACAGCTCTCCTGATTTGCTTGAGGGTGCAAGTGTAGCATGTGCTTTGGAGGAGGCGTGTGTCTTGTTGACCGTGGACACTAGTATGACAGAGGCGCTGAATGTGATGGACGAAGTTGGTCAGAAAGTTGCCCTCGTGACTAATGATGAGGGCGCAATTGTTGGGGTACTGACAAGGGAGTCAATTTTGAAGCAGCTTGCAAAGGGGCCAAACTCCACCATCGAAAAATTGGCCGAATAGGATGCATGTGCTGTGTCTGCTTGACAAAAGTCAGCTTTGTATGACAGTCTAAGTTTGCCATGAATTGAGCGTGTTACATTTGCTGGGGTGTACATTATGTGAGTTGAGTGAGACTGACTACTGTTACCGGATTTTTTAGGCAGGCTAGGCACCTTCGGCCATTGCCGAGGTACTAGCAGCATATGAGCTGTAGGTTTGATACATGCAGTTGACATGCTGATATAAGCGTCATACAATACTTGGAAGAGTAAAGCAACTGCGCTTCAGTGACACCATTATGCATGAATGGCTACATGGCACGTCCATCTCGATCAAAATTGTGCATGTCCTCTCCCACATGGTGTTGTGGATGCATATACTTCACAGATCTAGCAAAAACAGCATTCGAAGACAGGGCTATCACAGACAGAAGAGGAGCCTCAAAGGACATTCTTCAAGGCTCAAGGACATCAGCACATCAACAGCGGGTCAGGCGCCCTGCCTGTAGACAAATCGCTACTAGCTATACATGTATGCATACTCACCGGGGAACAGTAACAAACAAACGTCTAGTGACATGGCAACCAGACAAAAGAGAGGGTGCTTGGCCAACAGCTCAGCCTGCATGCAATTACTCATTCCTCAATCAGATCAGGTACAGACTAACAGTGTCACAGCCTGTACCCGCCTCACAAGTGACGTCAGGTCCAGCAGGAAAAACAGGACAATATTGACTACTGCAGTTCCCTCATGTACAGGCAAAGAATGTCCCTTTCTGTCCTTCTGTATTCTTCATATTGAGTCTACGTTTATCAGAAATTTCCCTGTGCTGGTTGAAGTCACAGTCTACTTGACTTCAAATCAATAACAAAGGCAGTTGCCAAAGTGATACATGGATGCAAGAGGCCAATTGGAGCTCGCAAAATCTCGTCTTGTTGTGATTTGACTGTTTGCACATCAAGAGTATATGATGCAAACGCCATGAGGGTTATCACCCTTCATGATGTCCTGATGCCTGACTTATTGATCACTAACTTGAACACACTTGGAGACCTGTCAACTGCCGCTACGAGGATCAAAATATTCCAATGTCAACTGCGTAGAGCACTGCACTCCTAAAAATTGAAGCTGCGATGTCAACTCAAACTCATGCCTGGCCCACAGCATCATTCAACACTTGATGCATGAATGTATGACTTTCTCAAAAATTGTTGAGAGTCTAGGCACCTGGCCACACTGTTGAGATTCCGGGGTGCAGGGAAGGGTTGCAAGGGTTGTTTTATGAGGCCTGTGCAGTCAACTCTGCGAATGAGCAGCATCAACTAGTGAGGCGAATGGCCAGTAGGCGTTGACATTCACAGCACCGGGACAGGAAGACAGCAAGTATCCAAGCCCTAAAGCAGTGACAGTATGCTGTGGAGCTTCCAATGCCATCAGCTCTGCAGCTTCTGATTCATTGCTTGCCATCAAAGACACTGTCGATCCTAGATGGCAACTTCTCTGCGCTTTACCCCCCCCCCCCACCCTCCTCATCCCCTTTGACCACGAACCATGTAGCTGATGAACCTTTCCTCCCAGGCTGTCAGCTATGCTCCATGCAGCACTGAGATAATCAACAGCCCTGCTGGCTGCTCTGCATTCAGCATGCCACTGCCTCCTTTCACCCATGCCCACAATGCTGCTTGAGCACATCAATCAGAGGCCTTGAGATGTATGTTGCAGTGAAGAAGCGCTTGACTGAGCCTTGAAGGAGAGCTTGTGCATGAGCCTGCCAGCTCTGCCACTGGGTGCTGCAGCAGTGGAAGGGGCTGTAGGCCGCTTGATCAGCCAAAAGCCCTTGCTGGGTAGATGAGCCCCAGGCAAGGACTGCCTGTGTCTTGAAGAGGCGTCGGCTTGGCAGAAGGCACGCATGTTGGGCAGGCTCATGCCCATCTGTGACTCCAACAGCTCCTGCAAATCAATGCAGAATGCAAGGTCAATACTGTGCAGGCACAATGATGCTTCTACTCTGACCTGACAGGTGCACAATGCAATGCCAATTGTGTGTCAGGCACAGTACTGTTGCTGCTCTGATCTATAAGTAAGCAGGATTTTATTTGGACAGAGGGGCTCAAAGCCATTGGCTTTTTCAGTCAATGTGTTTGCATGTCTGCATGCCTCTCCTGGCACCTTCACAAGACACAATGAGACAGGCATGAGCTGTCACATTGACATTTACTGCGCCTTGCACCTGAAGACATGCTCTGACATAAGAGACTCTTGTCTGGTCTGATGCCTACCTTCATTTGTTACTCACATACCACATATCAGTTCAGCAGATGATTACATGTAGTGCTAAGCACACAGAGACATGAGACAGTGCGCAGCAACACAGCTACATTGTGTGTGAGATAGGCTCATGACCATCTGGCCGGCCTTACATGAGGTCAGGTGTGTAATTCTGTGTAATCAAGCTGCAGCTGGATTGTGATGTGTTTCCAAGGGACATTGCGTACAGAACGGCAATGGCAAGCATGTATGCCAGGCCAGGCCAGGCTTGCAAGTACAGACATGCCATCGCACTTACCTGAATGTAAGGCGATGCTTCTGCCAGCTTGATGACCCCTTCCATGCCGTCCAGCAAGCCCAAGCCCGTGAACTGAGCCAGGAGCACTGACAAGATAGCATGCATGTAGTTTGTGAGCAGATGATGCCGCACGCTCTGGCCTGCACCGCAACAAGGCACAGCATCGCACTCAGACATGCATTTGCAGATGTATGCACCTTGCATGCAGCAGCTGCGGCAACATGCTGATTTACTGACTCCTCAAACACACCGGCAACGCTCAAGCATCTTTTTGCACATGTGTGCGCCTTGCTTGCAGCAGCTGCACAAGTGCCTTTCGCCGGCCGACAGCAGCTGCATTCAGCTGGAACAGCGCCTTGCAGTATTGCAGGTCATCCACTCACTTGTCAAGTCACTCGCTCACCACGTGCTCAGGCTCTTGCTGAGGCTCTGTGACAGACACATGCCATCACAAGTGTAGTGGCAAAGGGGAACCTGTCAATGTGCATCAGACTTGACAATCGTACAGTGGACACAATGTACCTCCCACAGACTTCTGGACGGAGACTTCCATGTGGGTGGGGCGCACCATCATGTGGCCGGCAGCATTCAGGATGACGCGCTGACCAGGCCGCTTGTACAGGAACAACATCTTGCCTTCACGTGTCACCACATCCTGGCATCACACTACTGGCTTCAGTCACTGATGCACTCATTCCTTCATTGGGCCACCCTAGGGTCAGATATGTATAGTCCTAGTGGCTCCCTGAATGTGCCTTCACTCCGAAGCACGCAAAAATGCACTCAGCCTGCCACCTGTAAAAGCTGTGCATAGCACCTGCTTGAATGGTGACAAGTTCAGTCTGTGAACTAATCACTACCACTCAATGCAAAGTGTGTTGAGTCAGACTGCCGTGGAGAGTGTTGAATGTATTGGGCATGAAATTGATCAGCACGACAGCAAAATCAGCAAAATCAGGGGCTGTCCATCGCCAAGCCGCACAGCAACAGACGTGAGAAGAATGTTCAACATGTAACACACAACCAAAGTCCACCATCTTTGCTTGCAAAACCCCAGAGCGCTGGTCGGCCATTGTTTCCAGAATGTACCCAGCCATCAAACAGTTTCAGACGCCTAACCTGGTCATTGATGACGCTCCAGGTGTCAGGGACCATGGCATTGTACTCCCGAGCAAAGGCATGGTTGCCAGTGCGAGGCGCTGCAAAGGTGTAGCACACCACCTCAGCATGGCTCTGCATGTTGTTCAACAGATGCTGGCGGATGTCAAAGGCTGCAAGAGTGGCAAGAGCACCGCCCAAAGAGTGGCCTGCAGCCAGCAGCTGTGGCATTTCAGTTTTTTCATCTATACCTTACAGTCTGGGGCATGGAGCCATTTGTGACTCATCACACATCCTGGCAACAAACTACGCTGTGAGGCCATCTAACTTTGCAACAGACATGCCTCAAGCACTCTTCTGTCTTCCTCCAAGGAACTGCTGTTTTCAAGGGCAACATGGAGGAGCTAGCACTCGTTGAACCCACGAGTGTCAAAAGGAGACATGACCTTGGTTGCTATGCCTACAGTCCCTCCTCAGAAACAAGTTTGCAGCAACGAGGTGTTTGGCAGCAGCTGTTGTGGTCCAAGCACATTATGTGGAAGGGTACAGCACAGGTGTGTATAATCTGAGTTTGAAGGCTTGGATCCCACTGCACGCTCCCTCATTGATCATGAGAGGCTGCTGTCATGCATTTCAAGAACCTTGCTGCTGTCTCTTTAGCACTTTGATGCTACTTGCAGCAAAGTGAGCAGTGCACCAACCAGAGTTCTTGCTAGGGCAGCCATTTCGCAGCAGAAAAGAATGTGCCGTGCACACATTCCATGTGGTGACAACCATACTGGTTCATACAGATTCAACTTCTTATCATTGATTCAAGTTTCTCATCATTGTTTCAAAATTCTCATCATTGATCATTGACTTCAGATCCAATGCATCTGCTTGGACCAAGTGGTGGAAGCCGTCTCAGCCATGCAGTCAGATGCAAGCTGCTCCTCACGTCGTGACAACAGCCAGTCTATGTTCACCTAGGTATGTCAAGCTGCACACACAGTGCTTACCTGTGACAAAGATCTTGACCGGCTGATCTGACTCAGACTCCTGCTTGCATTGCTGGACAGCCTCCAGAATGTGGCTGACCACTTTGTATTTGAGACCACCAGCCAGCCAGCTCTTGAGGAAGCCGACATGCACAAGGGGGCGGGTGCCCAGCCAGTTTGTACCCCTCATGGGGGGGTGCGCAATCCTCCATGCCTGAAGACACCTCATAAGCATGTTGACGCACATTGCAAGGTAAAACTTCATAAAAGCTGGGAAAAAGGGGGGCTTGCGCCAATCTGTCAAGATGGCAGGTGGGTATGGGATGCTGCAGCACAAGCAGGCACACTTTGCCGCATGAGGTAGGTTGGAAGGATTCTGTTGCTGTGAGGGAGGAGCCATACTGGCTCAGACCAACCTATCATGTTTTGACGTGACTCAGCCGAGGCTGACACCTATGCAAAAGGCTATGATTGTAATGCAACATTTGATAGGCGCTGATAGCCCGCTCCTCTGATTGGTATTGCACCTTGCACTAGTGTCTTTCCCAGTGAACTGAGCGTTTGCACACTGTGTAGGCGCAACAGGCAGGTGACAGCAAGGTACCTGCAGATCTGCCAGGGCGTTCTTCATGGAAGCTGTCCCTCTGAAGGCCACCACGACGGTGCTGTTGCCCCAGCCAACCAAGCAGCGTGTGTCCTGCTTGGTCTCCCAGAAGCTCTGAGACCGAGTCAGCTTGTACAGACTCAAGGCAGTGTCCACGTTCAGAGTGGTGTTTGCTGTGAAGGACGTGCCTTCAAGCTTCTCCTGTCTGCCTTGCTTGTCTTGCTGCTCAGCTGAAGGCCTGCTTGCGTCAGACATTGGGGTGGCTGCTGCTGGTTCCTACAAACACAACCCTGCCTGAAGTCCTCATACTCATCCAGAGTCACATGACCTAGCTGCTGCCTCTTGGGCCCTCGCAACCTCAGGCAGGGAAAGGGGATGGGGATGCAATTGGGGTTGGCATGGGGTTGGGGGTGCGTGTCTAGAACAGTTTGCAGGGCTCCATTGACGCAGACTAATCTACTACTGGCAAGAGTCAACTGCTCAGCAGATGCTGGGGCTCCTTGTCATATAGCGCAACATAAACATAGACCAATGGTGCATGTGTGTTGCAGGTTAAAACAGAGCTGACACTGTGCTGACAACTGCAAAGTGCCAAGGCACTGATCATTATTTGCACCGACACAGAACTAATATTGTATGCAGTCATATAATGCAGCAAAATGCATGAATGGACAAAGATACTGTTCCTGTACCTTTTTGTGGTCATACACATAGCAGCTCCAGTACAGCAGCTTCATCATGGTCTCAAAACAGAAGATGGGCTGTTGGGCCAGCTTGGGATTGTCAGGAACCATGGCTGAGCGAGCTGCCAGCTTGACAGGCTTGTCCGCTTCTGTCCAGGCAAATTCTTGCAGCCAAACCTGCAGGTCAACAATGGCAATCATTGCTCGCAAGCATGTTTTCCAATCACTACTCAAGCCTCAGGCCTCAGACAGACAGACAGACAGACAGACAGACAGACAGACAGACAGACAGACAGACAGACAGACAGACAGACAGGCAGGCAGGCAGGCATTCAGACAGACAGATGGACAGACAGACAGACAGACGGACGGACAGTCAGACAGGCAGGCAGGCAGGCAGGCAGGCAGGCAGGCAGGCAGGCAGACAGACAGATGGACAGACAGACGGACGGGCAGACAGACAGTCAGACAGACACGGACGGACGGACGGATGGACAGACGGGCAGACAGGCAGGCAGGCTTCAGGCAACTCAGTGCACTATGCACCTGTCTGCCTCCAGACAAGCTGCAAATGCATGAGCTTGACAACAACAAAGCGCAAAGGATGAGCATTACCGCAACGGCAGCAGCATGCACACAGAGGCACTTGACTGCATACTCACCGTAGAAGCAGCAGCATGCTCTTGAGGCGTCCTAGGGGACGCCACATAGCACAGCACAACTGTGTTAGCTGTCATCACAATCTGCATACCACGACTTTCCTGACGAAGCATGCAACAGTACGCTGTGATCACCACTGTTGCTGTCCATGCTCGCATATGTCAAAGATTGGCATGCTTTGGACTGTAATGGCAGAACGCACAGTGGCTTCACGCAACGCAAGCAACCAAGAAGGGCAATCTCTTGAGGGCTGCATGCTCCTGATCATTGACAATAAATGCGCAGATGCTCAAATAGGTGCAACTGATTGACACGGAATTGGATGTCCGATCTCTGGCTGATGTAACAGGCAGATAATTGGTGTGTGCCAGTGTCCACAGCACCAAGTGCTGCAGGTGCGCAAAGCTCAAACCCACCACATCCAAACTTGCTTTGCAGCCATGACCACAGGGCAACAGCATCTTCCAGCTTTGCTTGGAAACAAAGAGTGGTTGCAGCAGGACATGCATGCACCTGACCTTCAAACACATCATATGTTTGCAAAGGGCATGCAGGGATGAACAGCATAAAGCAGATCCATAGCCGCATCTGGATGATAGCTGTTTGGTCATCATGATAGAGGCATGCTGGATGGAAAGCAGCAGGAGATGCACCTGCATGGGCATGAGGCCCAGCCAGGAGAATTCTTCGCTGGAGCACCAGCCAGGGCCCACCAGCCACAGCAGCACCAAGCACAGCGTGAAGAAGCTCATCACCGCCATCCGCAGCCACAGCTGCCACACACAAGCCCACATCCTCAGCAATCTCATGCTGAAATGATGTTTGCTGGATCCATGTGGCAAATGACCAAGAGCAACAGACACAACACTGGCGATGGCAAAGTTGACTGCTGGTCATTTTCAGACGACAAGAGATGCAGGAAATCAGACATGCAGCCAGAGGCCTCCAGGCAGGAGCGATTGCAATGGTTTGGCTGAGGACAGATGCCCATATTGTATGCACATCATTTCAAGGACGCAGCCCACCAAACAAGTACAATCATTGTGTCACCTTGCTACAGCACAATGACAGGTCTGAATGACGCTGTCCTTGAGCCAGTACTGACCAGTCCAGGTCAGAACTGACACAGCATGATTGCACCATGTGCAGTATGCAAGCGATGCTCTCTAGGCTGCCGACACATTTGATGACAAGCATCTTGACGGCGTGAGCAATCACTTTACAGTAGTGTTTGTAATCCCGAGGGGCTGGAACATTGTGAATGAAATTGCAGGCATGCATAGCCATGAGGCCTACCTGCAGGGTGTTGTAGACCAGACCCACTTGGACAAATGTATAGGGCTGCTTGCGGTAGCCCCTGAGCTTGGACAGCAGCAGAACATAGGTGATCGCAAAGTAGAGTAGCGCGCACGCCACAATGCAGTCCACAATGACACTTGTGGAATGCCCCACGCCACATTCAATGAGGTCTATGTATTCTGGAATCGTTCTGCAAAATCCATAGTTCGTTCCAAAAAGGGTTTGCACCACCACCCCATCTTGAACCACGCCCAGCTGTATTGTCTTTGCTGCATCTGCAGCAAGCAGAACAGCGATGACATGCAATGCCACAGCAATTCTAACAGGCGTGTGCGGTCACAGAGCACACAACGCCCCATTTGGGACATCACAAGTAGAGATGAGAGTCCAAACGCTCATGCAAAGTATAGTTCAGAAACATTCCTCATGATGAACAGTCACAGCAAGTAGCGCTGCACATGACTGCAACCCATCAGATCTGCCCACTACATGATTGCATCCTGCAACGCGACTCAAGGCCGTGATCAATGCCATACAGTGTTCCTGCAAGCTGCAGGCATGCATCATAGTAACTGTGCTGAAGGCATCCATGCATGGAGGCGCTGACAACATTGCCATGTGGCAAGCAACGAAGTTATTGATGCAGCACACATTATCACAGTGTCATCAGAAAAATTATCATGAGCTGCAAAGCGTTTTAACTATTATTATTATCATCAGAAACATGAAAACCAGCAATTCTTTACCTATCCCATTGTGAATGAAGCCATAGCCAATGATGCCCTCAAAGCAGGGCCAGAGCAGGAGGCAGGGCCACAGCAGTACCCAGGGCCCATCCATGATCAATTTGGAATGGCCCTCAGGACTCTGAAAGCCATGCTCGATTGCTGCTGCACTTGGGTTGGTGCTGTCATCTACTACTGAAGGCTTCCAGATACGGGTAGAATAGGCATGCACAAGGAACAGCATGAAGATCTGCACAACAAGACAAGCTTGCAGGAACTGAGGCAAGTCACACTCCAAGGGTGTGCTTTGCACAGCGTGCTACTGAAACACTGCAGCAAAGGCGCACAGTATGTGTGATGCAAGGGTGCAAGTTCTTGCTGTATCTGCCACAGGCATGAGCAGTTTAAAGAAGGGTGCAAATGGATATTGAGACTATGAGCAGTCCAAGCAGTGGGCACTTTCAATTGCTGTGCATGGCTCTCTGGGGCAGCTTTAGCCGGCGCTGCAATGGGACAAGGGCGGATGTGCAGACCCAGCATACTTGCAGCCAGGACACAAGCTGGCACTGTCATGCACGCAGAATTGCCCTGCAAAGGCGCAGCTAACCTCTAAGGCATACCAGCCTTGCTGACATTGCAATGAAAGGCATGTGACTCACAGTGTTCCAGCAGGTCCAACGCGCAAAGCCAAAGTAGAACCAGTCGGCACCAAGGAAGTGACAGGCATTAGCCACATTCAGTGCATTTGGTACCACGTACAAGACAAGGTTCAGCCACTGCAGAATGGCCTCCAGCACAATCAGTGTCACATTCCGCCTTTGCCTATGCTTCCTGTTGAAAGGCAAATTCACTCCTCAATTCATTGACACAAAAAAACAGGATGGCACATGGGAGCAATGCAATGGTATAGGCTCACAAAGTCCTTCTCCAGAATGCAAGGCAGGCCTGGAAGGGTATAGTAATAAGATGCTGTGCATGGTTGTGGATGCACTGCAGTATGCAATATTGGAGATTGTCTACTGCCTTGGCCTAAGGCAGGCTTGGCATTGCGTTTGACTTGCATGCGCCTACAGAATTATATGACAAAGATGATGATGATGTTGTTGATGATGATGATAATAGACCACGGGAGCAGCAGTATACAATGCAAAAGGACACAGCCGGCTCACCAGTGTTTGTGAACTCTGACAGCGTCCAGCACACGCCATAGCAGGCTACCCAGGGATAGTGTCACCAACAGCAAACATGTGCTGCCAATCGCAACATTCCACACAGATGTGGTTCTGTGCCTGAGTATAGTTGGTGAACTGCCCTGCAACAGTTGTGATGCATGCAATGTCTCCAGGAATGCTACCATTGATGTTGTATGCCCATAAAATAATGGGCTTTGGAGTAGATATGCATGCATATTAGCAATGTGTTGCAAAGATGACTTGCTGTACCAGTTGCATCTTGTGAACAAACTCAGCTATCAGGACCCCTGCTCCCACTACTATCGAAAGCGCCACACACAGCAATGCAGCCTGCAGTCATAACGATTGCCTTTGCATCATGAGGGACGGATTTAATGTGGACACAGCCTTGCAGGACTGGGGCACCTTAGACTCTCGTCCACCCATAAAGTTGAAGCGAAGAATCACTTCTGTGGCTGCGTCCGTTGACATCATCTTCTGTTGTACTCGGTTGATTTCTGTTTGTACAGCTTCAGAATCAACGCGCCCAGGATGAGATGAGCCTTTGACCCTCCACGGTGCCGTGCTGACTTCAGCGTCAGTGGGTAAAGTTTCCGGCTGTCGCCACTGATCAGAACGCGCGTCACCGTTAGTGGCCGTGTTTTGTTGCACACCCTCCTGAACATGTCCAGTGGTGTCTACGCCCGACTCTGAGAATGTCTGTCTGACAGCTTGACCGGTTTCAGCAGCCAAAGCTGACAGAGTTTGCCACGGCGTATAGACTGGCTCCGCGGCGTCCGCGACAATCATTTCTCCGTCGCCGCGAGACGAAATATCGTCTCCGCGTATGGTCATTGATTCATCTGCATGAGCCGACCATCCGCGCCAGGCAGCCCGACTCGACGAATGCACAGTGGGAACATGTTTGGAGAAAATCTGGCTATGACTCATTCTGATGTGCGCACGTGGCGCCTGACATAAGCCAGGGCTGAGTCACTCTAAATAACTGACATTGATGCACCTACACTTATGGTGTCGCTGCTTTTGTATGCCTCATTCTGATGTCTGAGAGTGCATCAGGACTTCAAAAGCAGCTTGATGCATTAGCAAGCTTCTGTGAACAGCGTCAACTTACAGTCAATCTCAGCAAGACAAAAGTGGTGGTCTTTGAAACCCGGCAAAGTGACGTATGCGACTTTGTGCTCAGTGGTGCAGTTGTGGAACGGGTGGAGAGCTACAAGTATTTGGGGTTTGTCGTCCATGCCACTAAGAAACTGACCTTTGGGACAGATGCTCTGGTGGCTACGGCAAAAAAG
>JAABUP010008728.1_pt1 | contig 12788 bp, 20 predicted proteins | sample 5559201 | NCBI WGS metagenome assembly JAABUP01 (sample SAMN10711887, study PRJNA513373) | rock metagenome | isolation source: Antarctica rocks | place: Antarctica | reverse complement strand
TGGTATAAAGCCAGATTGATGGATGGTGACGTGATGAAATGGCGGATTTCGGGAATGGAGGTTCTGATGAGCTGAGGAAAGACCTATCCTTATTATTATTACAGCATGAGCGGAGCCTGTATGATGGAAGGCAGTTTGAAATGGCTACAAGTGTTGGAGAAAACAACCAGTTCACCTGACTAAATCAGCACAAACACCCATTTCTCGACTTTTATTCTTTACTCATTCCAACTTTATCAGAAGGAATTTCAATGGGGCTGACGCGACCTTGACTCCTGCGATCATTTTAATCAACATCCAGATCAGGATCCAGGATCTACCCACAAGCAAGCATTAAGATAAATCTATCGTTCGATGTCCCGACAAGCATACCACCTGTGGCATTTGTACGCGGAAGAAAACGACAAAGGACCCGCCAGTAACCGGCCAAAGGCCAATCGACAAGATCGCAGTAATTATTGTTCTCGATATGGAGAAAAATTGAAAAACATCTGCCATCAGGGATTTTCCACCGATAAGTACTGTTCTCAACCATTTGGTCGATCAAAATATGACTTGCTCACAGACTTTCGAATTATGTATACATATAGGACGACGACGAAGATTCGGAGAAAGCGCCGGAACGCTCCCCTGAAGAACGGTCAGTAAACGAACCTTTAGGCAATATGACCTTTGCTAATATTCCCTCAGTATGGCATTGCTCGCCAACGCCCAGCTGTGTGAACAGAATCATGATAACTAGTGGGCCAAAACGGCACGCTTTCTCAAGATCAAGGATCCCCTCGCCACGACAGGAAAGACGACACACATTTTCTACCCGGAATGAAATTGCCAGTATACCATTGGCGGTGGCACGCGGCATATGCTATCGCCACCTTTAACGGTGACTGGCTGGAGCGCAATGGTTGTCTTCTCGGGGACGAGATGGGACTTGGCAAGGTTAGCACATTTCATTGGCATCTAGTGGTCTAATACTAATATACCTGATACTTAGACCTTTAGTGCTATAGCTGCTGCTGTGTTTCGCATTCAGCTTTGGAAGCGGTGGTTAGAAATCCATACAAGGGACGTGAGGTTGAGAGAAAAGGACTTTGAATCGATTGTCAACAAGTCTTCTGGGGCTCTTCCAGGGCACGAGATAGATAGAAATAGCTAGAAGAGACCGATATAGCCGTAAACATGCGATAAATGGAAGCTCGATTGGAGCCTACGCTAGCATAAGCCATGAAAACAATCAAAGACATTGTCTGCTTACGCTTTCCGTGGTGTTGACGTGCTGCTGTTGAAGCTTGTTTACATATGAACATCTGAATTACAACCCTAAGTGTCAACAAATCACAGCATCCAAAGAATCCTTACTGATTTTCCCCTGCAATCCCACGATCACTATCCGAAAAAAACACTATTGATCCAGACTCTCACCTCCCTGGCTGTGCCGAAGCCTTGCCCATCACATCAAGAAAGCCCGCTCCTCAGCATGTGCTCAGTAGCCTACGCAACCGGCCTCGCCCTCATCAATTCCGCCAAGGTAGATTTCCCAAAATCCGAACCCAGCGAACTACCAGCAACAGCGCGCGAATACCTCAACGCCATCCACTCCGCCCGTTCCGATCTCGACAAAGCAACCAAAGCCGCCGAAACAGCCTGGGTTACAATTTATACCATAGCCCATAAAACACTAGATATTCTCACAAACACACATGCTCGCCTCCGCGTCACAGCCCAGGATCTCATAGCACATGGGCGATATCTCGACCGACTCTGCGTACGGCTGTTGCGGTTGAGACGAGAGCACGTCGCCCGCGTTTTGACGACCGGAAGAAACAATAGCGAGGACGAATTTCAGAGGCTGCATGAGAGATTCGAGGTGGCATTTCAGCTTGCAAGGGCTGAATGGTCTTTTAAGGAGATTGTGAATCAGGGGGATAGGCTTGATGCGAGGAAGGCGAGGTGCAATGGGATGTTGAAGGGGAAGCAGGAGGAGATTAAGGAGAAGCATGATGAGTATAAGAGGTTGGTGGAGGAGAGGGAGGGTTTGCGGAAGAGGGAGGAGGAGTTATTGGGGTTGTTAGGGGGTTTGGGGGTTAGCAAGGAGGAGATTGGGGCTTTGAGTGGTGAGCTGCCCTAGGTGTAAGGAATGTCTAGGGTGAGGAGCCATCGAAGCAGTTGTTTTTGCGGGAGTTAGGATATCTCTGTGTGTCTTCAAGCGGAAAAATACCAGCCATTGCGTGGCAGTGAGGGGTGGAGAACCTGGCAAGGTTTACGGAGTTCGGGTGTTGTTCTTTGTGTGTAGACAGGTGTAGGGGGAAAAACCCTAAGAGGCATCAACTCCATCATCAGTTGTCCCATAGAAGCTGAACTCGCGGGTACCTCTGTGATCAAGTTGATGCGATCGACACAAGCAACGGCCATCGTGTTGTGGCCTGCTGGGATTAAATTGATTTTTGCAACAAAATTGGCGTCCACTCTGTGACCTCCACCTATGGTTATTCGAAAAGCCCCCTAAAAGAATCTCCACCATATGAGTACAAGCATCACAAACCCCAGACCCGCAAATGGGCCATACTGCTTCAGCAGCAATTCCCAATTAATCCTCACCGCAGCCCGCTTATACTTCCGACTATCCTCTTTTAACCTGCCACTCATCTCGCCCATCCTCTCCAAGCTGTCCCCTCGATATAATAAGTCCTCAATGTTCTTCGTCATCACCTTTGTCACGTCCCTCAGCTCATCATTCAATTTATCTAGATTTTGGCTGGCACGGCTGTCTTGATACGTCTTCTTAGTCCGTTGCATGAAGGTATCGAATTCGACAAACGCGTAGGGCCGACAGTTGGGTGAGAGGTATTGGGCGGAGGAGTAGGTGGTTGTGAACTCGGTGGCCAGATCGGAGAGATAGGTGAAGGCGAGTTTGCGCGGGTAGGATTTGTCGCAGATGGTGAGGAAGCAAAGTTGGTCTTGTATCAAGTAGCTAAGCGCCAGGCAAGCAAGTAAGAAGCTGATGCACTCTTGAAGATGTAGAGATCCGAGAAACGTACTGGAGGGTGTATTTGCCAGCCTCTATGCTGGCTTGGGGTTCTGAGTTCCGATTGAGTCGCCGTATGACCATTTTGGCATTTGTTTTGGGCTCTGCGAGCTCTGCCTCTGCCTGAGCAAGTCCTGTCAACCTTTTGCCAACAGCGCTTGGAGTGATTTGCAGACCTGCTCATCATCCACCGATGCTGCCAGCATGAGGCCATCAATCCTAGCGATTTGCGTCGACTTGACCATGCTGACAGAGGAGACTGCTGGCGCTTCTCAAGAGCAAGAGACAGATGGGTAGTCCACGGACTTTATAGAGTCGTCATGCTCTTTGGGTAGACTAGAAATCGTATATCTGAATCAGGCCAGGTGGAAGAGCCGCATACGTCGTTCCACGTTTCCTCCAGCTGTTCTGAATCCTAGGTACCTTGTTCTACCGTTTTCGGGGTCTTCCCGGGGCTAAGGTGCGGCCCGAGCTTCGGCGGCTGTGGCCCGTGCATGCTGCAGGACACACCTGTCTTTTGAAGCTTCTATGTTGGTTTCATCCGGGATCAACACACCCTCGCGACACCGACGATGCGGTCGAACAAATATCATCTGAGTTTTCATGTCACACCGTCTTCAGAGCTGCAACGCGTCTGAAACACCAAAGATGGCCACCACTCGAAAGCGCAAGGCAACCCAGAAAGACAAAGATGAGACACCGGTCAAGCGTGCCAAAACTGAGGATCAGACGCCTACAGAGAGTGCCAACTCTGAGGATGAAACTCCAACCAAGCATGTCAAGAATGAGAATGATACTCCTGCCAAGCGTGCTCCTGCACCTCGTTCGGCCAAAGCAAAGCGAAACGATCCTGAATGGCTCGTGACAAATGAGAAGTCTCCTCTGGCTATTGAAGACCTACATGTGAGTGTTCTGTACAGAATTTTAGCCTTTCATTCTCTAGGGTTGACGAATTACCTTCAAATTGGTCTTGACTCAGAGCTTCTCTCTAATCAGAAGTTTCAGGCCGAGCTTTGCAACCCCAAGACTTACGAGGGTTTCACCAAAGAAGACTGGGAGGATCTCCGCTCAACCCTACCTGACAATGTGCCTTTGAATCCGGATGGCTACTCCATCTCCACACATTTTCTCAAATATGACCCTGACTTCCGCCGGGGCATACGAGAGTTTCAAGAAGATCTTGCCTCAGGACGTCTTGAGCCTGCTTGGCTGGAGGCAGCGGCAGAAGCCATGGAGGAGCGCGCAAACGGGGAGTTTGATGACTTCAAGGAGAAGAACTATGAGGAATTCTGGGGCCAGAAGCAGAAGCTGGCATGGGGCTCACTTGCCGGAGAATCTACAACGCTGAAACTAGAGGTCATGATTGAGCATGATGTCTTCAGGGTTGGTGACGAGATCGTCTTCGTCAGAGCCATTGGGCGTGGAGAGAAGCGGGTGTTGTTGGAGAAAGAGTGCAAGGTAAATTGCTTAAGGTGCGAACCATGCGGGCGCCCTCTGCTGACAGGACTCAGATCGCCAGTATTGCGAAGAAAAAAATGACATTGGCTATCCCTCCAGGAAAGTTGAGGTTTGCTCGGCAAAGCATGAAGGAAGAAACATCGCCACAAGCCAACGCTGAGGCCAAAGGAGGCAACAAACAAGAATTGGACGCAGTGGTTGCATCTTTGGATGCCAGTGGGGGACAGGAGGAAGTCCTTGTGCAGAATGGGCTTAATGGCCATCAACTCAACACAGACTCGAAAGGCGCAGCTACTGTTCTTGAAAACTTCGAGTCTGGTTGGGACTTGACGTCTACGGAAATGAAGTCTAACCATGAAACCCCAGTCATTGGCTCCAATGGCGTCAACAATAATTCCACAAACCCGTCTCCAGACCCTCCCTCTGACGCTGTTATCCTCTTCGAGATCAATAGCCTGAAGCAATTGAACGATAAAATCATCGACATCGATGGCCGTCTGAATCCCAAAGACCCGAAGGAGGTGCCTGCCGTGAGTCCCTGGAAGATCATGCGCGCAAAGCGTAATAACCAAGACCTCGGCACTCTTTTCGAGATGAGAGACGATTTCTACACCTACAAACTCCCCTACATTGGCAAAACCAAAAGGGGGAAGAAATGAGACCATGACGGCGCATTCGCAGGAGTTTGAGATATACCCCCAAGAGCGAGACGGTTATAGTCTATCATGAAGTTAGGCCTGGCAGGTATTGCCATATTATTATGAATCAAGATTCCCATTTCTCTGAGTCGCTTCAATCTCAATGGTCTTTTAATGTTAAGACTGTTGAGCTTCCCCACGCGCCTTTCCTCGGAATGCGCCTCGTTCGCATATCGCATTTCTTCCTACCGCACCACCTCCCACTGTGAGTCTGCCCTGGCGCATCGGAAAAGGCTCCGAAAAGGCCTCAGGTCTTCGCAGGTCAAAGCTCTTGTCAGATTGTTGTCTCCAACATTCAACCCATGCAAGATGCTATGCACCGCCCTTCTACTTCTTGCTCAGTGCATTTGTCTTGCACAAGCAGCCCCAGCCCTCCCAGAGACTTTGCTGACACTAAACTCGAACCTGTCAGCTTCAGACGTTCCCTCGAATGTTTCCATAACAAGGCAGGTGCATGAAACGACGACGCTTCACTCAAACTAACGTAGCAACAACAACAGCCTTCTCTCTCTCGTCGACGCCTTCAACTCATCCTCCCTCCAAGCCGGAGTCGTCGAATACCGCGTCCCCGACACCCACACAATCCTCCTCCTCGCCCTCATGGACGTCCCAATCCCCGAATACAACCTCTGCCGCACCCTCACCTGGACATCAAAAGAACTCCGCGACTTCATCGCCGCCAACGACGCGACCGACAAGCCCCTCGCCATCCGGCACGACCCCTTTGAAAGCTCCCGACAATGGACCGGCTGTTTCTTCGGGGTCGCTACATTGCCGGCCGGAGCGCACTTCTTGACTTATGGGATTGTGCTGGAGATATTGCAGGGGTTGTTTATTTATTTGTTGAGGGGGAGGAGGTTTCGGGAGGCGGTGTTTGAGGTTAAGAATGATCGGTTTGGGACTGTGAGGACGGTGGGGGTGGGGAAGATTACGCCTGGGAGGCCGGATTTTAATGCGATTGCTGAGACTTAGGCCTGAAGAGAAAACGCTTGAGATGTTGAGCAAAATAGAAATACAACGAGACGTGCAATTTCGATTTCGCGCAAGAGTAATCTGCCCTCATGTAGCTAGATGCTTTAGACGTTTTTGTCTCAATCGAATTGATTCGTATGTTCTCATTGGTTATATCTAGCCAGGACCCCATGATGACCTATCCACGGATAGGCTTGGATGACAATCAGGGACAAGTCTCTGAAGCATGGGTTTACAAGCCACAAATTATCTGCGGTAGATTATGTATGAGTCGTAATAATGATTCGAGAGCCGGGTAGCAGGTGTGATAATTCTATCCTGGAGGAATGTGCATAAATGATAACACCGAGGGTCTTTGTGAAAGCAGTCACTCCAAAGGTTTCGTGTATGCACCGGCTTGCATCAGATTCGAGAGCATGGGAAGCTCCCAGCAACCCTTGGACGAGATCCAATGGAATCACCCTCAGATGATACAGAGCATTGGCAGCGTAACGACTAATACAGGTAGGCCAATGTCTTCCTCAACCCAGTGACATCTACTGACTGCGCTCTCAGTGCTCCCCTACTTCGCCGAGTCCCCATACTACGACCAAACCTCCAACAATGCTGTCCTCACCATACAAGCATTCAGCAATCCCAACATGTACCATCTCCTCCAAACGCGCGAAGCATTCGAAGGGCGATTGAGGACTATGCAGGGTTTGGAATTCATGGTGACGCAAGACCCCTCTGAAAATGACACGAAGGTCGAGAATAGTGGTGTCTGGGTCATTACCAAACAGAACCGGCGCAAAAGACAAGGTATGCAGGACGAGATTACGCCCATCAAATGCTACTATGTCGTTGGGGTCAACATCTACATGGCACCGTCCGTTGGGGACATCATCTGCAGTAGGACGGTACGTAAATCTTAGCCCTCGTGCATGACAGTATACCCTGACAACAGTCAGCTCTCAGCAGTCACATCCCTAACAAAGCTCCTCTCAGCAGCGTCATCCCTACCGACTTTCACTCCAGCAATCGGCTACACTTACCTCCCGCCAGCATCTAAGAATCCAACCCCTGGCTCGAGCTTCCAGCCTACTCAGTCCAGCAAAGAGGGTACACCCATGCCTGGAGCATCCACGCCATTGCCAGCCACGCAGGAGACATCGACAAGTTCGAAGGGGCTCTCATCTTCACAATCCAAATCCGATGCAGGATACCAAGGCGCTCAGATGCTTGCGGGCTCCTATAGGCTCTCAATACGCTATGCCAATGAATACATGGATGAGAACCCTATCGTTGGCGAACCTGGCTCCTTCAGATTAACAAAGTCCCACGACTCTACTATAACGTCTTCCATGACTACAAACAAGTCTTCCCAATCGTCCCAACCATCTCAATCGCTCAAAGTCCCCACTCAAAGTTCCGCCCCCACCCCTGCCAAGGATACACCAACGCCGCAGCTGAAGACAGACGAGCTTGCGGCCCCTGTGAGGAAATCGACAAAAGGGGGAGAGAAGAGTCCGACCACACCAGGCGTGAACCTAAAGAAGGAAAAGAAGGAGAGACGGAAGAGTAAGGCCGCTGGTGCAGGAGATATGACCACGCCAAGTTGAGAGAAGATTGAGCTACTACGTTTCAAATTTCATATGGCTAAGCTACCCTGAGTTCCTGACGGAGATTTGATCGGCTTTGAAGTGCTTGCTTGGCTTTATTGCATGATGAACGCCTTCTAATGTAAGTGCCAAGGTAATTCCCGTTGACGTTGCGTGGTTTGCTGACTTCGAAGCAGCAGCGGCTTTGACAGCCTAGATCCCCACTACACCTCGAGCAGTACCTCCCCAGACCATCCCCATCTCCCTTGAGAAACCGTTAGGATCACTCTACTCCGCGATACTACTATTGGTGCGCTCGCTACCCTCAAGATCATCATCAATGTCCACAGCACAGCTGGCTTCTACAAAATCCTCCAACTCTTCACTAACGGTTTTGAGCTTCTCCTTGACACTAGCGACACCCTCATGCCCCACAATGTGTCTCGCAGGCGGATTCTCATGTCCGCCAATCGCAGTGATTGCATGGATCGTCTCGGCCAGTAGGGATGCCTTCATGTCCGCAGGAAGCTTAGGATATAGCGATGTGATCTGGTCTGATGCTAGTATGGGTTGGGCGTGGCTCCCTTTCTGCTGGGGTCCTTCGATACGGTCCAAGAGGCCTCCAATGATCCCCCTAAACAAGGGCGAAGAGTTGTTCTCCGGTGCATATTGTGGTAGTGATGGCGCAGAAACGATCTTATTGGTGAGGATGCCGATCTCCATGGTAGGCTGAACAATCGTCATCTTGATGTTGAAAGGAGCGATCTCATACGCAAGGCTATCGCAGAAACCTTCCAAGGCCCAACCAGAGGCACAATACATCCCCAGACCAGGGGTACCCAGATGGCCAGCTAGCTCTTTGTTCAGCGTGATTGCAACACTCAGAGAGACTGACAATGCTGACTTATACCGGTTAATATCATAATGTGCCCCGAGTTGTTCTTCCGCATGACCGGCAATGCCGCCTTGATGACATTGACCGGCCCAAAGAAATTGGTCTCGAACTGCTCTCGCACCAGCGTCCTGGTTCTCGGCGTCGCTCCGAGTTCTTCGACGGTACCAATGAGAGCTGTACATTCAACTCAGCATATCCTCCGCGTTTCTCGAGCCTGTGGTACCGAAGCAACCAACCTTCACTATCACAGCAAAGCAAGACATCCAACCCCCCAAAGACCACGACCGCCTCGGCAACAGCAGCCTGGCATTGACTCATGCAACTACATTGCCCCTGTCCGCATCAGCCAATCCTCCCAAGGGCCTTCTTAACAGCGCATGGTCAATCAACCCCAGGGGTCCTCACACCTCCCATCCAGCCCCACCGCCCTGCACCTCCCCCGCCATTCCTTCCTCCCCAAAACCTCCCGCCAGAATTCCCTAAAATCCTGCCCCACCCCTCGCTCTTCCTCTGCACCGAAATCCAATCGTTTCAGGACCTCGATGTCGTGGAGACCCGCGAGGACCGAGTCGCCATGGGAGAGGGCGTGACGGGCAATAGCGGTGCCGATGGGGGAGGTGGTGGAAGTAATGAGCCAGACTCTGGGGAGCTGGTGAGGGGGGAATTGCGGGGGCTTTTGGCCGGGGGTGGTAGGTGTAGGAGGCGTCATGGTCTTTGCTGGTTTTGTGGGTGTAGGAAAGGAGGTTGCATCTTCGTGAGACTTGATTGCAGCGTCGAGCAGGCAGTAGAGCCCGATGGATGTGGGGGAGGCTTTGCGCCACAGGTGCGGGAAAGGCCCGCTGTGGGGGGTTTGGGGATCACAAAAATCTGCGATTCCTTCGTCTTCGAGTTTGACGTTCATACTGATGATTCAAATGATGTACTCCCGGAATCAATGTAAGACGACGATGAGATGGTGATGACTTGTATGCAGCCTGCAGTCTGCAAAAGCAAGCTGCTGAATACTACCATGCCGATCTGAAAAGCCAATGTCGTTCCTTCCCTCCTCATTTCTGTGTGGATCAAAACCTCTGCCAGGTTTTGAATTGGAAGAGTCCTGTCATTACCTGCTACTCTGCACGCAATCTGGCCTTCATTATCTTCATTAATAAGAACATTCTCTCATAGCGTATTGCAAACATGTGGAAGCATCCATAACATCCTGTCTTTAGAGCCGGAAATGCAATTCATCGTGATTTCAAGGTATAATGCTTGACATCCTTCTGCCTTTATTCACTCTCTCCCACAGCAACAAAAGCCAATAAGTGTCTGGGGTTTCCTGTCGAATCTGACTTGGAAATCGCCTCTGCTTACGCGCGGATCAATCACTAGTGCTTGATTTTCTTCTCAACACCGAATGTCAACTCATGCAAATTTTTAAAGGGTACCACCCACCTACCATTCCTGTGGTAAATAGTCACATGGTGCCATTTGTTCATGACCTCAAAGGTTTTCTTCCACCTGCGAGACCAACACCAAGATCTACCGTGTCACAAAACATGAAATGACCGAATTGAAAACCCGCACACCACCGTCACTGACATGCCAGCATACCAGATCCAAACAGCCGACTGGGACGACATCGACGACCTCCAAAATCTCGCCGCCAACTCTTCACGAAACTCCCCTCTCACCAACGCTCTACTCTCGCATCCACCAAGCTCTAACACCAACAACGTACAATCCCGTACGACTCTGGCATGGCACACCTACGTACAAGCACTCCAAGCCCAAGAAGCCACTAAGCCCACGTCAAAAGTCCTCAAAGCCGTCAACACCACGGGACCGGATCCCGAAATTCAGGCATGTGCCTGGCTCCAGTGGTTTCCAGGAGATCCGAATTACGGGATCCCATGGATCGACGAGCCAGGTGTCAAACCCACAGCACCACCGTGTGTCAACGAAGCCGCCCATCAATACATAGAAAACATAAAGCACAGCCATCGAAAGACCCTAATGAAAGGGAAGGCTCACTACTGTGTGTAACCCCCTTCAAGCAAACAGCACCCCATTAACAGCCCCCCCAGTCCTCCAAACCCTCGACTTCACCCCTAACATCTATGGCCAGCACGCCGCTCGCCAGATTCTATCCCGCCTCCATACCATGGACCGCGAGTACGATATCATCGCGCACACCAAGCTCGAGCACGAGAAATTGTACCACGACCTCGGTTGGCGGAATGTGTGGAACGTGGTCTTCGACGTGAAACCATCAGTGCCGTATCCGTATCAGTTGAGGGTTTACTTGCGACCTGCGAGTGCGACTGATGCCGTCGGGGGAAGTGGGTATTTGGTAGGTGCTGAGGGAAAGGGAGGGAGGAGGCTGGTTACTCGGTCGAGGGGTGGGAGCGAGGGGAGGGGAGATGGGGGGGGGTCAATATGGATGTGAGTCCCGAGTAGGCTGGATCGATGTGTTGACAAAGGGACGCTCTTCATTTCTATGAGCATGCAAGTCTAGCTTCAAAGACCAGTATATTCGGACTAGTACGACCCAAGCTCCAGATTCAAGAAAAACACCCTGGGAGCGTTTCTTTACCCACCCAAACCGCTCTCGCTCTCTCTTAAGCAAGTTCGGAAATCAAAGGGAAAAAGTCATTCAGAGCTTGGCTTCGTACATGGCGCATGCAAATCACCAGGTACGGTAGCCAAAGTGACAATGGCACCGAATATTGTGCCGAGGGAATTAATTCCATCCTACTACGAAGAACTCCATCCCCATCATATCCTCGCCATCTCAACAACCGACCCTCAAAACCCGCCCCCCTAAATCCAAATCCAACTCTACCCCCTTTCTCTCCACACATCCAACCCATCAGCCTCCCTTTACAACACACAACCATACTCCAACTTGCTATCACACAACAAACTTATTAAAAGCACAGTAGAGAAACGTATTAAATTTTCCCAACGGAAAGAAGCGGGAGAGGAGGGGGGAAAGGGGTTTGGTATACGGTGAGTGGAGGATGGAAATATCTGATGATATTGCGTATACGGAGCTTGAAAGGGGTATGATGGAGTGGGGGGTTGGGGAAGGGGTGGGTGGAGGGATGGGGGATGGGGGATGAGGATGAGGATGAGGATGAGGATGAGGATGAGGATGGGGTTCTAAAGGGGGGGGGGGGGGTATTAGGGGCTTAGTAGAATAGAAGGGCCATAAGAGAAAGAGAGAACCTCCGAGAAGAACAAATATCCAATCAGACAAAAAGGTATGAGAACAGAGTAGATATTCCACTCGAAAGGAGCTCGTGCATTCACCACACCCCAAGCAATCCCCCTCACAACCGCGCCTCTCCCAAAAGAAACCCCCAAAAAAAAACCAATAACTTTCCTGACCAATCGCTCCGTTCGTCACGACAGGGTACTCACAGCATAGGGGGAAATTCCTCACGGTGGAGGCCTGGAAAGGAGCCCGGGGAGAAACGTGCAGACGGTCGGCACGCTTGACGAAGCTGAATATACATACGCTAAGAATGGAGCGAGTATGATCGATCAATCAACCGACCGATACCGTTAGGATTCTCAAAAAAAAAAAACCAAATAAAAAAAAAAGCTCAGGAAAGCTCCACATGGAATCTAGCTCATTAGTTCGAATCAAAAGGGGGGTATTCAAAGATGACGGAACGCCCACAGCACCTTCGCAGCCATCACCAGACCGACAGGTCAAAAACACCAGACCCGCCTCTTCCGTCAGGTCCCCCGACCCCTCATCCCCTCTCACCGTCCCTCCCGATGCCCCAACTCAAACGGCCCCTCATGCTCAAACGGCCCCGTCATACTAGCGCCCACCCTCCCATCAATCTCCTGCGCGCTCGGACTCCCCCCGGGCTGCATCGGACCCGCGACGCCTTGACCACCGTGCGGTACACCCGGATTGGCCATCGTGCCGTCGACTTCCATCGGGGTGCCGTGGTTGCCGGGAACGCCCGGGTTGCCCATTGTGCCGTCGACTTCGGTGACGGTGGGGGAGACGGGGGTTTTGTAGTAGCTTTGGCGCTGGTCGGTGGAGGTGTCGCTGGCGGGGGAGAGGAGAGTGTTGTTGGCGGTTGAGAGGCGGGGGTCGCTGGCGCCGGTGGTTTGGGGTGAGATGGCGGATGCGGCGCTTGGAGGTGGAAAGTAGCCCG
>JAABUP010008727.1_pt1 | contig 12791 bp, 17 predicted proteins | sample 5559201 | NCBI WGS metagenome assembly JAABUP01 (sample SAMN10711887, study PRJNA513373) | rock metagenome | isolation source: Antarctica rocks | place: Antarctica | reverse complement strand
CGTGCGCGCGCACGCTCGCGCCCGTTGAGGCCGCGCCGGCCACGCTGGAGATGAAGGCGCGCGCGGCGGCCCAGGGTGCAGGGTGTCGGAGCCAGGGTACAGGGTGTCGCTCGGGACGCGCGCGCACTGCCATCGGGTTGGAGCGCACCCTGCGCAGCATCAGCAGAGCTCTGCTCGTGCCCTGTGCTGGGCCAGGCCGCAGCCGCGCGCGCACTGCACGCCCCGTGCGCGCGCGCACCGCACGCCCCGTGCCCGGCGTGTGCGCTGAGGGTGAAAACCCTAATGGCTGCCCGCAGGCGCCCAAGCCCAGCCCGGCCGAGCTGTCGCCGGAGGAGCTGCAGACAGTTGCGCTGTTTCAGGAGAACACGCCGTCCGTCGTCAATATCGCTAACATTGGTGCGCGCGGCCCCGGGCTGCTCGCGCGCCGCCGCCGTGCGCATGGTGCATGTGCGGCGCGCGCTGGCGTGCCAGCGCCTGCGATGCGGGCGCCAAGAGCAGGGGCCGGGCTGGCTTGCCTCCCGAGTGGCTCGGCTTCCTACGCGCCGCTGGCTGACGGTATGGTCTGACCCTAGCCCGGCGGCGGCGCGCAGCCTCGCGGCAGAGCTTCTACAGCATGGACATGCAGCAGGTCCCGCAGGGCATGGGCTCCGGCTTCATCTGGGACCAGAAGGTGCGCGCTGCGCGCCCGCCCGCCCACCCGGCGGCCCTGCTGCCGTCCTGCCTCCGCACGCGCACAGGCGCTGCGACAGTGCGACTTGCGAGTGTGTGGAATGAACTCTGTCCATAGATGTCGCACTGGCCGTGATCGCGGCGGCTTGCTGGGCCCGCATCCTGCTGGGGTGCCACTCGGGGCGGCTGCGCGCTGCGCATGTGACCCTATGCGGTGCGACGTGCAGGGCCACATCGTGACCAACTTCCACGTCATCCGCGGCGCGTCTAACATCAAGGTCGCCCTCATCGACTCGTCCGTCTTCCCCGCCCGGGTGCGGCGCGCGCCCCGGCCGCGCCCTCGTCAGGAGCGCTCGGCTGCCGCGCGCGGAGCGGTCCGCGTCGGTCGTCGGTCAGTGGGCTCCGACGTGCCGCAAGCACAGGGATGGCATGCAAACCGCGGCGAGCCGGGCACTGCCCGGCGGGCAGGGGTGCGGCAGAAGGACCACGTGGCGCGGCCGCCGCGTCTGGCGGCGCTCGCACCCGGCGGCGCCACGCGCGCGCGCACGGCGATCAGCGCGCGCGCCGCAGCGCCTAACCATCTATCCCTATTATGTAACAACCTGAGCCCGGGGCGCCAGGTCATCGGCGGCGACCCGGACAAGGACGTGGCGGTGCTGGAGCTGCAGGCGCCGCCGGAGAAGCTGGCGGAGCTCAAGCCGGTGGCGGTCGGCAGCAGCGCCAACCTCATGGTCGGCCAGCGCGTGTACGCCATCGGCAATCCCTTTGGCCTGGACCACACGCTGACGCAGGCGCGCGGCTGCCCGCCGCCGCGCAATTTTCACGTGCAATTCTGCCTGCCAAGCGGGCCAGCCGGGCGCCGTGAGCTCGGCCATGCCGTGGTCAACACACAGACAGGGTTCTAGTAAACAGACCAGAGTGCAGCGCAGCCAGTAGGTGTTCCGGCAGCGGTGGTGTTGCTTGGGCGCCTTGCATGGCAGGCGGGGGAGTCAGGCGATTGTGAGGGGTTGGTGCACTCCACACATATCCACCAGCGGCCAGGGCAGCGCTCGCACTGTCTGGCAAGCCATTGCTGGCCTCTGTGAGGGGCGCCGGCGTGCACGTGCAACATGGAATCAGCCGACCGCGGCGCGCGCTGCCGCGACAGGGCATCGTGTCGGGGCTGGGGCGCGAGCTGGCCACGCCCGGCGTGCGCGGCGTGCCCATAAGAACGTGATCCAGACCGACGCGGCGATCAACCCGGGCAACAGCGGCGGCGTGCTGCTGGACTCTAAGGGCCGCCTGATTGGCATCAACACGGCCATCGCCAGCCCCAGCGGTCCGTCGCCCTAACCCTACCCTGCCCCCGAGCCCGAGCTGGCAGGCACATGGGCATCTCTGCATCCAGCACGTCGGCATCAACACGGCCGTCGCCAGCCCCGGCGGTCCGCCGCGCGCGCCCCTGCGCCCGTGCTGACAGGCGCAGGTCCATCTGTACATCCAGCAGAAGGGCAGAGTCGCCATGTTCGGGGGGTGACGTGCCGCATGCTGCAGCCAGCATCACATCATATATGTTCGCTCCAGCAGATGTGCGGGTGCATAATCGAGTAGGATGTACAGCGGCACACTCTCGCACGCCCTGCCCTGCTGAGGCACATGGTGTTGGACCGAGCGGCCTGGTTGCGATGCCACGGCGCTCGGCCTTGACAGGCGGCGCGCCCGCCGGCGGCAGGCGCGTCCAGCGGCGTTTGGATAGGTTACCCAGCTGCGTCAGGATAACCCTAGCCCTAACTCCACCCTTTGGCGGCAGGCGCATCCAGCGGCGTGGGCTTTGCGATCCCCATCGACCAGGCGCGCGGGCTGGTGGAGCAGATCCTGACGTACGGCAAGGTTGTGCGGCCCGTGCTGGGTGCGGCCCCGCCCGTGCCCAGGGCTTGGGTTAGGGTAGGGTAGGCGCGCCCCAGCACCTGCAGGGCCGGTCCTGCAGAGGCGCCGGTGCAGCGCTGACAGGGGAGTGTGGCCTTGGGCCGCCGCTCGTGTGCCCGGGCAGCGAGCGCCGGGCGTGACCGCGGCAAGGCACGTGCGTCTGTGCATTCGCATGCGCTTGGGCGGTGCGAGCCTGGCTGGTGTTGGCACGGACGCGGTGCTTGGGCAGGGGTGCAGCTCCGGGCCCCGAGGAGGGCTGCGGGAGCTTGCGCGCGGCATGTGTTCTGCCACCCGCGCTCCCAGGCAAGCGCGCGCCGACGCCCGCACCGCGCCGCCGGCGTGCAGGCATCACGATCGCGCCGCCGCAGCTGGCGCGCCAGGTGGGCGAGGAGGGCGTGCTGGTGCTGGAGGTGCCCGCGGGCACGCCCGCCGACAAGGCCGGCTTCAAGGGCACCTACCGGTGCGCGCTCCTGTCCCAAGCCCCGTTCTGACCAACTTTGCACAGCGCTGTGGGGTGTCCACAGAGGCAGGGCAGTACGTGATGTCGTGATGTGAACGAGGACGAGTGCGCCGCTATGCAGGTGACGGGTGGGCGGGGGCGATCGCAAGGACACATGGCTGGGGCAATGTCTTTGCTTGCTGATACACATGCCCTGTGTGGCAAAGCCATGGCGGGCCAGAGCGGCCGCCGCCTGGAGCACGGCCGGGGACCTTGCCCTGTCTAGCCTCGCAGGCGCGACCGCTGACGCGCCCGCGCCGCCCGGGCCGCGCAGCGACGAGGCCGGGCGCGTGATCCTGGGCGACATCATCGTCGGCATCGACGGCCGGCCCGTGCGCCTGCAGCGCGACCTGTTCGAGGCGCTGGACGAGAAGCGGCCCGGCGACAAGGTGACAGTGGAGGTCACGCGCGACGGGCGGCGCACGCAGCTCCTCGTCACGCTCGGCGGCCGCGACATCACTGGCATGGAGTGACGCGGGCGCGCTGCGGGCGGCATCGGGGCGCGCCCGGGCGCGGACGTGGCGCCGCAACGGCTGGCTGGAGCTGTTGGGGGCGTGAGGGAGTGGCACGGTCTGTGCAGATGCAGGGCGCGTTTCGCCATGCTGAGCAGCGCCCGTACTGGCCGCAGCTGTGCAATGACTTTACTGACATAACGTTGATGCAAGATACTGCGCCTGGACGTATAGAGCAGGACGTATCAGGAAGTGCGCCGCGTGCATGCATCATTTTAATGCAGGGTGCAGAGAGCACTTGGGTGCTGCATATGCACATGAGGTTGCAGGGCGCATCCTGGGATTTGGCAGAATTGCTTGTGCTGTGCGCGTCCGTCTCTTGTTACGCGTCACACGCACGTGTCGATGGTTTGTGTCTGTCGGTTGCAATATAAAATAGATGTAAGAAGGCAGCAGGATTTCTCTGCCATCGAGTGCCTGATGTGGGATGGAGAAGCCTGCTGGTAGCAGACTGTCCTATGCTTGGAACAAAAGGCCAGCATATGGGATTACAGGTGACCTGGACACCGCTAGTGGCGCGACGCTGTCGAAGGCTGCGCCGTGCACGGCGTGTCTGGGGCAGGGAGCGCCAAGCACTGTGCGCTGCGCTCCTGTGCAGCCTTGTGCGCAACATAGTCCCTGCGCACACCTGTTAGAAAGGTGCAGCAGAGGACACCGTGACAACAGCCCGCCCTGGGTGCCTGGTTACCTGTATGACTCCAGCTGCAGCGGCGGTGTGTCCTCTGCCGGCACCGCGTCTGCGTTCCAGCTGCGCTCAGTGCTGGGCTGGTCCCAGTCGCCGCGCGCATCATGCAGGCGCGCAGTGTGCTCCCGCACCGCCTCCAGCAGCTGTGCAGCGACCGTGTCAGACGCCGTGCTATTCGATGAAGACCGCCACACCAGCAAGTGTGCAGCTCTGGTGCAGATCTGGTGCACGAGAGTTTAGCTAGCGGGGAAGAGCGCGTGCCTTCAACTGCTCACGGTCATGCGTGTCCACCCTCGCCTCAAAGTCCTTCAGCAGCGCATCAATGCGCTCGCTCTCCATGGCTGCTCGTCACCGTGCAAAGGTGGAGGCAAGCTTATTGTGAGCAGCGGGCGTTACGACGAGCAGCGCATTGTGTTTGCCCAGCCCCGTTCGTGTCTTATCGGCAAGCGATGAGCTTCGCCAATGCCCGCCAACAAGAAGCCAGCCGGCAAGAGGGCGGCTAGTGCCGCCAACAAGGCGCCCGAGGCGAGCGAGCCTGATCATGACCCCAGGTGGGAGCAGGCGCGCACAGCCCCGCAGTGAAACCCACGCTTGGTTGCTATTTCCGCACGAGCACGCTACGGTTCACGTTGGGAGCATCACGCACAGCTTGCTCGCCGTGTGCGCCGCTAGCCCGTTCCCGCCATCCCTGCTTGCGCCAGGCGCAGCCTGCTCAAACAGCTGCCCACACCGCTGCGCGCCCCTGCCGCGCCAACAGGCTGCGACTCTGCGCCAGGCCGTGGCCAGCGGCGTGCTGGACTTCTCGCCGGCGGACCTGCCGGACGCCAACACCTGGCCCACGCACGGCGCGCTACGCGAGCGCCTGCTGCTCGCATGCCGCGCGGTGGAGCTGCCGGGCTGCCACGCCGCGCGCGACGCCTTCCTCGCGGAGCTCGTGCGGCTGACGCCGCCCGAGCTGGCGCGGCTGGTGCGCTGTCTTCTCCCTCTTGCTGCCTTCCGTTGATTTGGCGGCGCTCTGCACGCGCATGAGCGCTCAGGCCCTCTGCCTGGGCCTGTGCGTCTGCGCTGCTGTGCTGCCACGCAGCGGCGTGCAGCGCGTCCCCGAACACCAGTGCGGCCTGACGACGCCGGAAGCGGACTGCTTACTCTGCGGATGCTGCCGAGCTTCACAAGACGCCTGCGGCGCCGCGCGCACAGGCGCTGCGCGGCGCGCCCAACCTGTCGCAGCTGGTGGTCGCGCCGCTGGGCGCGCTGCCCGCGCTGGCCGTGCTCGACCTGACCGCCTGCCCGCGCCTGGGCTACCTGTTCGTGCAGGCGCCGCTGCTGCACACGCTGCTGCTGGACCAGTGCGCCGCGCTGGGCAAGGCGCGCCGCCGGCCCCGCCCCGCCGGGCCCCGCGCCTGGCCTGGCACCGCTCGCACTGCGGGCTCACAGTCCGCGACCGCGGTCCCATGCAGGCTTGCTACGGCCTTGCCTGGCTGTGCCGCAAGCGCCTGTGAGTGCGGCTCGCCACTGGGCAGTCGCCGCACAGGCTGTCATCTACTGCAAGCGCCTGGACACGTTGCGCATGGGCGGCTGCGCCGCGCTGGGCGTGCTCCTGCTGTGGAGCGACCGCCTGACTGAGCTGTCTCTACTGGACTCCACGGCAAGCTCGCAGCCCGCTCACATCTTTCCCGGTTGAGCATGCCACTGGCTTTGCAGTGTAGTCTCATCCTAGGCTGCATAAGGGAGGCTGCTCCCTGCTCATGCTGACAGCATTGCAGCTGATGCGATCCCGGCGCTGTAGTGCTGCGATCTGGACTGATGCTTGGATTGATGCTGCTTCTGCTGATACGCACACTCTCACCTCCAATCCCGAGTCATGCTGATACTGCAGTTACGTCGGAGGAGTTCAGGGCCCCATCCCATGTCGGCCACCAGTAATGAATATCGGGACCCCAGTGCCAGGGCACTTCCGCCTGTTGTGCATACCTGGATAATCCGTGTAGCATAGCCGTGCTGCCTGATGCGCCAGGGCGGCAGCGCCTGACCACACGGACTTGTTGCATCTGAAGGTCTCTCAGCGCGCAGGGCCTGCATCATGTGGAGCTGCGCTGCTCTGCCCTGCTCGACCGCAGCGGCGTCCCGCCCCTTGCGCGCCCCCCCCCAGTGGCACCCGGCGTCCAGCCACCGCCCATTGCCGGCATCCTCAAGGTCAGCGCCTCCCTGTAGACGCCTGCTCCCGGTCAGTGCAGCATCGCCATGCATGCACACCCCGGCGCATGCATGACGCACAAGCACAGGATACAGCCCCAAGTCGAGTGCCTGAAGGTCATGACATGGCGCACAGCTGAGCGCAGGGGTCCAGGCCCCTGTGGCAAGCCGTGGCAGGCCCAAGTATGACAGCACATCCACGTGGCTCGCCTGCTTTGAATATGAGTGCGCACCATCAGGTACTGGTGGCCTGTCACCAGCCTGATCATCTCGTGGCTGCTGGCGCAGGAGCAGTACCAGCTGAGGGGCAGTGCGGGGCTCGCCGGATGCCTGCCTCATGCAGAGGCACCTGGGCATACCTGCTTGTGAGGCCAGTGACGGCAAGCCGCTCCGTGGCGGCGTAGCACGCGCCAGGAAAGCTATTGACAGGGAACTTATGAAAATATTGGTGTGCCATGGCTGTGTGTTAAGAGCGCACGGCTGTCACTGCACTCCCGTGTACAGCACGCACTTGTGATTAGCCAGGAGACACAGAAGAGCTCTCTCTCTCTTGCAGGGCAGGTGCCTCTGCCCCCCGCATCACTGTTACACAGACGCACCAGGCAGACGCAAGCGCAATGCAGCCCCGTGAGGCATCTAAGCACAACTCGCATCTGGCCTGCAGATCACTTCATCACACCGGTTGCATACACTGCGGTGAGCGCGAATGGGACTGTTGGGCTTGAAGGGCGCACGGCGCTCCCCAGCATGCCCACTACTGCGAATGCATTGCGGTGCTTGCAGAACGACCCAAACTTGGGCAAACTTACGGAACCTTGAAGCACTGAGCATGACAAAAGGCAGGCGTGCACGCGCGATGCAGCTGCGCTGGGCTGCAAGTGCGACATCAGTCCGTGCAGCATGGCCATCCCGTCACTGGGCAGGCGCAGGCGGGGCTGGCATGGCACATAATGTGAACCGCTTCTGCGCTCGCAAAACCCCCACTGCGTCACGGCAGAACGAGGTTACCATGGCCAAAGCCGCTGCTATGTTGCTATGTAAAACTGTCCTGGTACTCCTCTGCCCGCCGCCCAACTGGCAACGGACACAGGCTGTTATAAAATTTTGGCGCAATGCTGCGCACGCGAGCCGCCCTGCTGCAGCTGCCTTATCGTGCTGCGCCAAACGCTTTGGGGGGGTTGGGCAGCAACGTACGTGTATTGCTCACGCAGCTCCCCTGCGTGGCAAACACAGGAGATACCCCAGACGTCATTTGCTGGCGGGCTCACTGGCGCAACAAGCGCACAGCATCTGGTTGCTCAGCGCACCGCCTACCTCCAGCGTACACTTCAGAGCGGCAGCGACCAGCGCAGACTCGCAAAAATCATATGCCAAGACGTGAGCCAATTGCTCGCCATGGGCTTCCCAATGCTGGCCATGCCTTGCCAGTGGTACCATTCACAAGACCTGGGTGACGGCCCACACAGCACCCCTCCTCTGCTTTCAAGTGCACATGTAGAAGTCCGCCAGTGCAGCAAAGTACGCAAAGTTGCAGCAAGGCTGTAAAACGAGGAGGACATGTGTTGCCGCGGCATGCCCAGAGCGGGCGCCCTGTCCGTCACTCTCCCGCATTCCGCATGCAGGAACGCGCGGGCGCAGAGTCGCGCCCGCGCCACAGGGCGTCCTTGCGCGCTGCTGGACCAGCAGCGACGACGCACAAAGGACGGCCCTGAAGGCGGCAGCTGCGGCGGCACTAAACACCCCAACCCTGACGATAGCTAGCACCTGTGCCGCCGGCCAGGCTGCCTGGGCCCGGGCGCATGAGCGGCCCTGCAGCCGCGCACCCCATGCTGTGACCCAGGCTAAACGCCGGGTGGGAACAGGCCAGGGTGCAAGCAGGCCCGAGGCGGCCGGGCCGGGCGCATTGGCGACAGTGATCACGTGTCGGCGAACGTCAGGTTGGACGAAGGCGCAGGCAGGCCGGAGGGTGCGGTGTCGGGCGCGTCCGCGGCGACCGTCCAGTCGGACGCCGGGCCGAACGCGGCCACCGGCCGCGGCGGCAGCGGCTGGGTGAGCGCCCATGTGGCATTAATGGCCGCGGCGGCAAACGCGATCTGGTCGCTGATCTGGTCGACATGCGGCCCCGAGGGCGTGCCTGCGCAGGCCGGTGGCGGCTCAGGTGCGGCTGCATGTCGACGCTGGCAAAGGCCCCTGCGTGTCAGTTCTGGCGCCGGTGGCAGTCCGCCCTGGCTGACGAGCCAGCGCTACGTTGGCGGCTATCCCGCATAACAGCAAATCTAAAGCAACGGAAGCCACATGGTGCACGCTAAAAGGATTGTGATCCGGCGCGTGCCCATGCGGCGCGACGGCGCGGCTCCTGGCGGCGCACGCGCGCAGCACGCGCAGCTCGACCCACACAGGCAACGCGGCCAGCGCTCAAGCGGCAAATTGCGCACCCGCGCCGTGCCCGGCGTTGTGCGCGATGCGCAGGATGAGCGGGTTGCGCTGCGGCGAGTTCGGGTAGCCGGCCAGCACGTGCTGCAGCGCCGCGACGAACTTGTAGCTGTGGCTCGGCACCACCGTGTCGTCGTGGTCCGCTGCCGCGGCCCCAGGCGCGCGCACCTCACACCCTCCTCAAAAACCCAGGGCTTGGTAAACTCCCCCTGTCCGCCGCACGCACAGCGCTGCACGGAGCTGGGCCTGCACCGCGCCGCTGCTCACGCAGCAGAGCTGGGCAGCTGGCGGGGCGGGGCGAGTGGCGGGCCGGGCTACCTGTGGTCACCATGACCGCCGGGTACTGGCCGGTGCCGTTGGGCACGTTCACGTTGTCCACGGGCGAGGTGGCCAGCAGGTAGGGGAACTCCGTGGCGTTGGCCGGGTCGCCATACTCGCCCACCCACGCCTTGCCTGCGCACGCGCGCGCGCGCGCATCAGAGCCTGCAAGCGTTTGCCTGGCAGGGCGGGCGTCGGAACTGCGGTGCGTCCTCGCACTGCTTTGCCGGCGTGGCCGCAGCACGGCAGAGATCGGCATGCCACAGCATTGTGGATCGCAAACGGTTGCGGTCCTCATGCTCATATGCTCACACCCCTCAAAAAGTGACGACCCTCGGGCACAGGACTTGGGGTCGCGTACAGGGACAAGGGTGATCACCACGGACGCATGCACTCGGGGTCGCGGGCCCCATCACGCACGCGCTCCCACTCACAAGGCAGGTGCGGAAGCTTTCGCACATGACCGGACGGTGGCCAGCCGCGGCGAGGGGCGCACCAATGGTGAAGAGCGGGTAGCGGAGCAGGTCCATCACGCCCGCGTCCGCGATCACCGCCGCGAACATGTTGGGGTGCTGCGCGCGCGCGGCCGACGGCATCAGCGAGGCGCCTCCCTGGCATGGACGGCGCAAAGTTGAGAGTTCCTGGGACGACTGGTATGCAGGGATGCCGGCGCAGGCGGCTCACAGGATGCGGGGGTCAGGCACAGGGCCTGCGTCTGGACGCCCGGCCGCTCCAGCAACGGGGCGTCGGCGCTGCATGGCACTGTGCATGGGAAGGTATGATGCGCAGCACAGCAGCTGTTGAGTAATGCTTGGGGGGGGGCACGGGCACGGCGCACCTGGTTGGCCTCCACACCCATGAGCAGGCCGCCGTTGGACTTGCCCTGCGCCCCGGGCGCTGCGGTCGGAAATCTCCCCAGCGCTGGCACACTTCGCATGCGCTGCTCTGCGTGCCATCAGTGACCCCCTCCGACTGCCCTCCATTCCAATGCCCTCCCGAGCCTGACGTGCGGCCGATCAGTGTGTGCGACCAGAGGCCCAGAATCCGGATTGCGGGCATCCGGCACATGAGGCGCAGCGCTTGCAGCGCAGTGGCAGCACCACGCAAGCTGGAGCCAGCACACGGGGCTTGCCACCGTAGCAGGCAGCCCGTGAAGCCCGACGCACCCCACAGCTTTAGATCCGGCGACCCTTGGCGGCGCAGGCACGGGTGTGCTGCCAGAGGCGCGGCGTGCGGCGAGCAGACAGGAGCGCACTGACCGCCATCGGGCTGCAAGGGAGCGCCGCTGAAGGCCCAGCGCGGCCTGTGGGGCAGCGCTTGGGCAGGGTGAGGGTAGGGTCAGGGCGCGCACCACGATGGCCAGGCCGTTGGGGGAGGTGATGCCGCCGTCGATGAGGTAGTCGGCGCAGGCGGCAAAGTCGTCGTAGCTGTTCTGCTTACGGATGCGCCGCCCGGCCTCCCACCAGCCGCGCCCCTTGGCGCTGCCGCCCCTGCCGCGCGCGCCGTGCCTGAGCACAGCCGGCGCCGTCGGCGCTCTGCTCTCCTGCGTACATGGGCTCTCCGCTTCTCGCTCGGCAAAGAGGAGTGATGTCTGGTGCAGTGTCCTGCGACACCCCTGCCTGACCTCATATGTCGTGCCTGTGCATGATGGTAAGTGGGCGCATGACTTTGCTCTCTGCTGCCATCGGCCCTTGACACCTGGTGTTACACCAGGTGCATGGGTGTGGGAGTGGCCCAGCATCGAGTGGGCCGCACCGGATGTTGGCTACGGCGTACACGCCGTTGTATGCGCGCATGAATGCCAGGCGGGCGATGCTGAAGGAGGGCGTGACCGTCTTCTGGAAGCCTGCGCGTGTGGAGTGTGCAGTCAGGTGCGCTGAATGAGGCTTGGCAGACACCCAGAAAGGCACCCCTCTCAAGGCACCCTAGCCACCACGCTTCAATAGCATGATGTAGCACGGCCATCATGAGCCGCGGCCCGACCAAGCGCTCCGCACAGCACGCTCGCCCTGCCGACCTCCAACAACGTATGACACAGCGCTCGCACAGCATGCACAGCTGCCTGGCGCCTTCACAAGGGCGGCGCGGGCAGGAGGGCGCGCCGCCATAGCCGTAGAGCATGGTGGGGTTGTTGCCGTCGAGCGTGATGTTGATGGGCGCGACGATGAACATGGGGACTTGCGCCCCGTCGCTGCTGACCACAAAGACCTGGCCGCGCCCGCGACCAGGCGTGGGGCAGGGCCGCACGCACGAGCCCACCCTACAAGCCCGGCCCTGCCGCATCGCAGCGAGCGCAACCCCACATCGCCCCGAATCGCACACGCCCCTTAGCCCCGCCGACCTCTGCACGCTCGGCAGGCGCGCCGCATCCACTGGAGCTTGCCGCACAGGCGCAGCCGCTTCCGTGCCGGGCGGGGGCTGTCTCCGACGCGCCTGGCTGGTCTCATAGTCGTCCAGGTTGTAGCCGCCCGGCAGCACAATCGCGTGTACCAGGTCCGCAAGCTGGCCCGTCAGGCGCGAAGTGTCCATCCTGCGCGCGCGCGGCGCGTCCCGCAGGCGCTCAGCAGCGGCGCGGCCCCTGCTGCGGCGCGGCGGCGTGCGCACGCGCCCGACGCAGACGATATAGCAGACACGGCGGAAGTGGAGAGCTGGCCGTCGGGGGACTCTAGAACCGTCGCGGGCCCAACAATCAACAGGGCTGCTCTTCCAGGAGCAGGACCGGTCCCGCTGCGCGGCGCGCTGCATGGACGCCGTGCCTGGCGCGGCAGCAGCGCACAAACCAGCTCCTGCACAATGCGCACGCCCGCTTGTATCAAGCGTACCAAGCCGGCCCGGGCAGGCCCAGGCAGGGCGCAGCACGCACGTGTAGATAGCGCCCGGCTCGGTGAGCGAGTTGTAGGAGAAGTGCAGGATGGGCGACGCGCGGCGGCCGGACACCTCCACGCTGCCCAGGCCGGGCAGCCGCACGGCCTGCAGCAGCGTGCCCGTCGCGAGCGAGCGCAGGTGCAGCACCGCCGACACGTCGCGCAGGTAGCGCACCACCAGCACGTCGTCCTGCGCGCAGCAGGTGCAGGTCAGGGACATGTAGGGTCAGGGACAGGGTCGGCGGTCTATGCACGGCGCGCTGTCGCGAGCCGGATCACCGCAGGCCGGACGTCCGGCCTGCGGCGCAGCCCTGACTTAATCGCCCGCCGCACAGCCAGCGGCGGCGCGGCCGTAGCCGGCCCGCCCTGCACACGTCCGGGCCGCCGGCTCGCCCCCGGCAACTTGCGGCCGGCTCTGCTCCGACCTGTCACATCGCTGCATGGCCGGACTCTGCCCACGCTCCACCTGCTGCTTGCCGGGGGGCCAGGCCACCGCTCCCGGCAAGCAACAGGTGGAGCGTTGGCAGAGTCGGGCCATGCAGAGATGTGACAGGTCGGAGCAGAGCCGGCGTATGCATGCAGGCGGCCTGCTGTCACCGCAGGGCGCCTGCTGGCGCCGGACGCAGCCTGGCTCTGCCTCCCCCGCTCCGGCTGGGCAGCTGCGCACCTTGAGCGCCAGCACGGACACCACGAGGCCAGGCCACTCCAGCAGG
>JAABUP010008726.1_pt1 | contig 12792 bp, 16 predicted proteins | sample 5559201 | NCBI WGS metagenome assembly JAABUP01 (sample SAMN10711887, study PRJNA513373) | rock metagenome | isolation source: Antarctica rocks | place: Antarctica | reverse complement strand
ATTCGCATCAGCCAACGCGACGGCGGGAACGCAAGATGCAGCGGTTCAAATCACCCGGATCGGCACAACGCTTTCTATCCGCCCATGCTGCCGTCCACAACACCTTCAATGTCGAGCGCCACCTCGTATCACGCAAAACCCTGAAGAGCTTCCGGGGCGGCGCCATGGAGCAGTGGCGCGAAGCGGCTGCCACCTGCGTATGAATTGATCGCCTGACCGCGCCATTTGCGGTCATCTTCGAGCAAGTTGACAATGCCTTCGGCAGGGCTGTAGCGGCCCTTCGCGCTCTCGGGTGAGGCCCCATAGATCTTCACGAGCTGCGCATAGTCCACGTCCGCGCCAAAGGCGCCTTCCACGGCTTCCAGGTACGCCTTGTGGCCGTCCGTGGTCATCTGCACGCGGTTCGCTAGGCGCTTCGCCACGTCGTCCATGAACCACATGGCGCATTCGCCGTCCCGGCCGCCGACAAAGTGCGAAACGATAAGCTTCGTGTCGGCGTCGAGCGCCGTCCAGGTCCACGTGTCGCCGGCCTGTTCCGGGGCGGCCTTGGCCTCGCCAACGTTCTTCGCTTTCGCGTAGGTGAAGGACCAGATTTCATCGCACTGGATGCGCTTCGACTTCACACCGCGCACCGTCTCGTCATGGAATGTCGCGCACGCCTTGCCAGCGTCGACCAGCAGCTTCGACACCGTGTTGATGCTGGCACCCGTGATCCGCTCGACCGAGCGCATGGACGATCCCTCGCAAAGAAGGGTGAGGATTTGAGCGCGCTTGGCAAGAGGGAGCTTGTTGATGCCGAGCATGACATGAACTTTCTTGCTTAGCGTCAAGATTTTATTTCACAATGCGCAGCCGCGGTCGCTCGCCGCTCACGTCAGATGGATCACCAAGCACCTCAGATCGATACATTTCCTGGAACTCAGCTACTTGTAGGTGTAGCAGCCTTGACATCTCCGACACGCTGTAACCAAGTTTCTTTAAGTGAAAGGAGATCATTTGACGAAGTAATTTGGGGTGTTCCTTTGGCGGTTCATTCGGCTCCCGCTTACGGTAGCCAAGCTTACCCATCTCTATCCAGAACATCTTGCTTTGGTAGGGCGTAATCAGGTTGAGACGATTGGCACGGACCGCAATTGCGGCCATGGATACCTTCCAGTATCCTTTCAGGTTCGCAAGCTGACGAAGGTCAAAGCGCCTGAGCTGCGGCCTGATCTCATCGGCAGGCAACAGGAAGGCTCCAGCAAAGGCGTCGGCCTCCTCCTCCATTTCCTCGTCGCCCTTAAGCGTAATGGTATGGAGCACCATATGCCCAAGTTCATGGGCAAGTGTATGTCTCAAGCGGTCAGTCGGAGAAGAGACGTTCACAAAGAACAAAACCGGCATCCCGTCTATCCGCTGACTCATTGCATCCAATAGATCGGTTCCAAAATCGCAAGGAATGACGACGCCGCCATTGCTTTCAAGCAACTCAACCATGTTAGCGATGGGACCACTAGGAAGCATCCACATCTCGCGGACAAGACGCGCAGCATCCTCGGTCGTCAGCGCACCCTTGCCCCGGCCTCGGTATTCATCAAGATCAATCTCTGGAATAAATACGTTGTTCCTCCACTCGAAAGAAAGGAGTAGCTTCTTTAAATGCATGCGCCGAATGTTCATCTCGGCTACGATACGCGCGAGCGCCTTGGCGGATAGCTTTTTCCGGCGCCGATAATGGAATGGCGGGAACCCGTAAGGGCGTCCTGGCTCGTAGAAGAGCCCCGTCGGAAACCCGAGCGCCTGTGCGAGATCGTCCACGAACTCTGACGGAGGGTCTTGGACGCCCGTCTCGTATTTCGACACGGTTCCCTGGCCGAGCTTAAGCCTGGCGGCCAAACCAGCCTGGGTGAGCCCGCGCGCGTCACGGGCCAGTGTCATCATGTGATGGTTGAAGCTGTCCATTTCGGGAAACAGTCAGGCGGCTTAGAAGCGACCCTGTCGGGTCACGTCCCGCCATGCCCGCTCGTCCACTTTGCGTTCCTCTGCTGGGATGACGGCGGCGCACCACATGGTTCGCTTCGTGCCCATGGGCCGTGCGATTTGGGTGCGAATAATGGTGGTGCCCGTTGCATCCAATAAGTACCCGGCTGTCAACCGGATCGGCGGCATCGGAAGTCCTGGAAGATCAAACCCCCGATCGAAGTTCCGAGCCTGCTTGGTCGGGTAGTTCCTCACCCGTCCATCCTCGTCCATCTTTTTGAAGCGAATAACGATCTCTGCGTTCTCGATGAGCCAAAGACGCAGCCCGTTGATGTCCATCGGTCTGACGCCAAGGCGATCAATAAACCGCCGGTCAGCTTCGGCCGCCATGTGACAGTACGTGCAGGCAGCCTGCGCGCGGGAGTCGTGTTCGATCAGGATCTGCGGGTCGTATCCACGGTAGCGCGTGTGGGCAGCCCGAGTGACTTGATCGAAATCATCGAGCAGCGTGCCGAGCGCGTCCAGTGTCTCTTCCATCGATTTTTCGGACATTGTCGCGCTCCGGGAATGTGAGCTTGATCGTGCCCCCGATTCGGACGAAAAGCAAGAAAATTATTCCGAGAAATATTCTACGCGGTCTTTCAGGCCTTGTTGTTCCAGCGTTTTTCCGCCGCCGCCTTAGCGATCTCCGCCCGCCGCTCGGGCGTCATGGACTTCGCCCGAGCCGCACCGCCTCGTTTGCCCATGGACACAGCAGCGGGGTCCTTGCCGTCGTCCGGCGGGGTGCCTTCCTCGATCTCGCCCGTGGCAATTCGCATGACGTGGACGGCGTTGCCGATGACGTCGGCGGGGCGCTTCTCGCCCTTAGGTCCGGTGGGCATTATGGAAATCCGGGGAAGTGAGCCTGGATAGTGTGGCGGATAGCTTCGATCTCTACTTCATCGAAGATAGCGGCGCCTCCAGCGCCCCAGGCATGAATCCAAGCTAGACGGTCACTGGTCGCCATCTGAACCTTGTTCATCACTGCGTGAGAAATGGCGTCGGTAAGCGTGGGATGTTGGCTCAAAGACAGTTCCGGAATAGTTGCAGGGGGATGCTCGAACGTTCCCTTCTGCGGTCTCATCGACCGATGCACCCAAATCAAGGTTGCCGCACATTCTGGCATTGAAACGTCCCATGCTTGCCGCTTGGCATACCACGAAATGGGCACCGGCCGCGGCGGCGTCAAGCCCCCGCCGATTTCAAACTGAGACACTACCGACCGCATACCAGCGATTCTCAGTGGGTGTAGCCTCCGCGGCGATCAACCTGTGACTTCCGCTTCGATTTCAGGTGGGGGCTTCGAGTCGATCAGGGTCTGCATGAGGGTCTGCCAGTCCGGAAAGACGAGATAGGCCGTGATGGTGCGGATGTGCTCGAAGAAGCGGGTCCGGGCTCGCTTGGCCGTCATGGCCTCGACCCAGATCTGTTCCAGGGCAGTCGCAGACCGTGTGGATCGCGAAGGCCAGCAGGTTCAGGGCGGCTAACATCGTGGCGAGGTGCTGCTTGCCGTGACCGAAATTGTGTTCGAGATGGTAGCCGTTGGACTTGAGGACGTTGAAGCTCTCGTTCTCGATCTTCCATCTCGCCCTGGCACAGGCCACGATCTCGGCGACGGTGTCTCGCGTGACGGGCAATCACGTCACGAAGGCACTGTCGTACGTCACCTTGCCTTTGGCGTCCGTGATGGCGACGCCGATCCAATTGATCAGCATGCCCTCCTTGCCGTCGCGCAGCGGCGCCTTCTCGAACCAGCGATAGCGATAGGTCAGGCGCTTGCCAGGCGCTTTCTGTTTGACCGTGTGTTCCTCGATGACGGCACCGTCCATGAAATCGTAGAGGGCCTTGTGCGACGAGCCCTTGGCGGTGAGAAGGAAATCGCCACCGGCCGCCATGATGGCGTCGGCGATCGGTTGGCAGGCGAAGAGATCGTCGCCGAGGTAGATCGGCCGCAGGTCCTTCACGCGTTCGCCCTGCGTGGAAAGCCAGCGTTTGGCGGGCATTGCGCTCGCAATCCTGCTTCTCGGCGCCGTCTTGCGGAGCGATGAACTCCGGCATCAGTGGCAGCGCCATCGCATGCCCCGGTGCCACGATCGTGGCGGCCAGCATGGAATGATAGCTCTCGGTCTTTCCATTGGATCGCTTGCGCGTCAGGCACTGCGGACAGCCGAGCTTCTGCGAGCAGAAGTATTCCGTGCCATCGAGGGCGATCAACATGCGACCGTCGAGCCGCTGGAAGGCCTCGAGGCCGCCGCGCCGGCGCAGCACGTCGAGGACCCCATCGAAGGCCGGCTGCAGAAGGGTGGCCAGGTCGGAAATGAAACGCGTGCAGGCGAGCCAATTCGCGCCATCTATATTCATGGAGCAGGAACCGCAGATGCCCTCACGACACGAGCGGCGAAAAGTCAGCGTCGAATCGACCTTGTTCTTGATCCAGAAGAGGGCATCGAGGACCATCGGCCCGCAATCATCGAGATCCACTACGAATGTCTCGATGCGCGGATTCTCGCCGGAACCCGGGTCGTAGCGGTAGATCTCGAACGCCTTGACGCGGGTCGCGCCGGCCGGCGCCGGCCACGTCTTGCCTCGCACGATGCGCGATCCCGGCGTCACACCGAAATTCCGCGGTATCGGGAACCGCTTGAACAGCGTAGCGCGCGGAACTTGATCCGAGGATTCGATGATCATGGTTCGCCTCCGCTCTGCGCTGGTGTCATGCGCCCGCCTTCTTCGAAACAGGGCGATTTCCACCGCCGAGATCACTCGCTGAACAGCGACGCCCCTCGGGACCGTTGCCGATGACGTCGCGATGATATTGGCGGGCCGGTACATCGAAATCGCTGGTGGCGCGGTTGGCCCACAAGCATCGAGATCGTATTCGACCCTTCATCACAGTGGATCCGGAGGCCGTTTGGACTTCGGAACTCCCCGCTCAGCGATGACGTTGAAGTCTCCAGCGGATGAGCGACTTAGCGGTGGCACCGAGGGCTCCTTCCAGGCACGATCCTTTTCGGTTGGTGCGCTCTGATCTCCGCAGCGTCAAGGAGGTCCTATGAACAACGAAGGGAAAAAGCTCAGTGGACCTGACCTCACGCAGGCCGTCGAGCTTTCGACCATCCCTGACGGAACCATGGTGCTCGGGCATGCCCGCGGCGAACCGGTGCTCCTGGCCCGACACGGCGATGAGGTGTTCGCGATCGGCGCCATCTGCACCCATTATGGCGCTCCGCTCGAGAAGGGGCTCCTGGTCGGCGATACGGTTCGATGTCCCTGGCATCACGCCTGCTTCAGCCTGCGTACAGGTGAGGCCCTGCGGGCGCCGGCGCTAGACCCGGTTTCCCGTTGGCGCGTCGAAGTGGTGCGCGACGTGGCCCGACAATTCGCGCCGATCGGGGCCGTGTTCGTGCGCGAAAGGCTGGAGCCTTGGAACCCGCAACCGCAACCCTCGTCAGCCGGCCTCCCGCGATCCGTCATCATCGTCGGGGGCGGCGCCGCCGGAAACGCCGCTGCCGAAGCGCTTCGCCATGAGGGCCATTTAGGCCCCCTCACGATGTTGAGCGCCGATGCATCGGTCCCCTGCGACCGGCCCAAGCTGTCGAAGGGATTCCTCTCCGGCAAGGCGAAAGACGCGGATACCCCGCTGCGATCGCCGGAGTTCTATCGGAAGCACGACATCGACCTGAAGCTCAACGCACGCGTCATCGGGATCGACACCAAGCTGCGCGAAGTGCGGCTCGTCGACCATGTCACGCACAGCTACGATGCGCTGCTGCTTGCTCCCGGTGCCGAGCCGGTGCGGCTCGATATCCTGGGCGCCGACCTCCCCCATGTCCATTACCTGCGGACGCAGACCGACAGCCGGGCTCTCGTCGCCAAGGCGCTGTCGTCGAGGCGGGCCGTCGTCATCGGCGCGAGCTTCATCGGCCTCGAGGCCGCAGCCTCGCTTCGCACACGCGGCATCGACGTTCATGTGGTGGCGCCGGACAAGATCCCGATGGAGCGGATCCTCGGTGCGGAGGTGGGGAGCTTCTTCCGCAAGCTCCATGAGGACCACGGCGTGACGTTCCATCTCGAAACCACCGTGACGATGATCGATGGGCGGGGCGTCACCTTGAAGAACGGCGAACACCTGGAAGCCGACCTCGTGGTCGTGGGCATCGGGGTAAAGCCGGCGCTGGCGCTGGCCGAAGAGGCAGGGCTCGCCATCGATCGCGGCGTTACCGTGGACGCCTACCTCGAGACGAGTGCGCCCGGCGTTTACGCCGCGGGTGACATCGCCCGTTGGCCGGATCGGCTCACCGGCGAGGCCATCAGGGTCGAGCACTGGGTGGTGGCGGAGCGTCAAGGGCAGACCGCGGCGCGCAACATCCTCGGCCGGCGCGAACGCTTCGATTGCGTACCCTTCTTCTGGACCATCCAGTACGATTTCGGCTTCGGCTACGTGGGTCATGCCGAAAAGTGGGACAAGGCCGAAATTGCCGGCTCGCTCGAGGCGCGCGATTGCACGATCAGTTATTCGCGAGACGGACGAAGGTTGGCCATGGGGATCGTCAACCGCAATCTCGACGGACTTCATGCTGAAGTCGAATGGGAGAGCGCGATGGCGGCCGACGCGGGCAGGCCCAATGAGCGGCAAGATAGCGGCCGCTAACGTGAAGCTGAAACGCGCCTATGAGCCGCACGATGAGGCCGACGGGACGCGCGTCCTGGTCGACAGGTTATGGCCGCGCGGGGTCAAAAAAGCCGATGCGGCGCTGGATCATTGGCTGAAAAACCTCGCGCCCAGCACCGAGCTGCGCAAGTGGTTCGGGCACGACCCCGAACGCTGGGCGGAGTTCCGCCACCGCTATGCCGAGGAGGTGCATCAGCATCCCCAGGAGTTGGAAACATTTCGCACTCTGGCGCGGCAGGGGCTCGTCACCTTGGTGTATTCCGCCCACGACGAGGAGCACAACGACGCGCTCGTCTTGCGGGATCTGGTGCTCGGCAGGTAGATCGACTGAGCCCTGTGTTCTTCAGATGCCGGCTTTCCACAAAACCAAGGCTCACCCGTTCAGCGGATCTATCCAGGAATCGACGTCATGGCCATACGCCTGCAACAAATGCACCCCGCCCTCGTCCACCTGCCGATTGCGTTGCTGCCATTGGCGGTCGGAGCCGACCTTCTGGGTCGCATGACCGGCAACAAGTCGCTGCTGTCGTTCGGACAGAAAGCCATCGTCGTCGCGGCAGCGGGCGCTGTCGCGTCCGCCGTCACGGGGCTCATCGCCGGGGAGGAGGTCAACGTCGAGGGCGAGGCGCGTGATGCGCTGATGACGCATCGGAACCTGAACTTCGTCGCCACCGTCGCCGCGAGCTGCATGGCGATCTGGCGTGTGCGGCACAAGCAGCCCAATGCAACCTATCTCACTGTCGGCACTGCCGGGGTCGGCGTCCTCGGCTATACGGCATATCTCGGCGGGAAGCTCGTCTACGACTCGGGCGTGGGCGTCGAGCCTGCAAAGGGCGTGTATCGGCCTGACGCGCCGGCACTCGGGACGGCCCCCATCGGCGACTTCCTCAAGGCGGCCGGAACCGACCTCGTGCATGGCGTGCAACACATGGTCGAGGAGTTGGGTCACGGTCAGTTCGTCCCGACGATCGTGACGGCGCTCGGGAAGCATCCCGCCGCGAAGCAGGGGTGATCGATAAGATTGGATCCCCTCCCGTGTTCAGGAAGGCTCGTCATGTCTGATGATCCCGACGTCATCACCCCCGCGGAATTGCGACAAGGGGCGCTTTCAAGGTGGGACAGCGAGGGTGGCGCCGGACCCGACGGCCCACAGGAGGGCGGGCCCTCAGCCGAAACGCAGTCCGGTGTTCCTGACCTGACCAACGCCGAGTTGGTGCAACTCCAAATCCGCGTGATCGCGCTGGAAAATCTGGTCATCGCCTTGCTGGCGGAAGCGTCAAACCGCCAGCTCGAAGTGGCTCGCGAAATGGCGGGCTACATCACTCCAAGACCGGGATTCACGCCTCATCCTCTGACCACCAAAGCGGCGGACCACATGATCGACCTCGTCGAGCGCGCGGATCGGTTCCGGCCGTGACGCGGACATGAATGTGCCGCTCACGCCCCCGACGCCCTATAAGATCACTCCGGTGTTCGACGAAAACACCCTCCCGGCCGGCTTTCGCCGGGATCATCGCACCAAACCCGGCGTTTGGGGCATCATCCGGGTGCTCGAGGGCCGGTTGCGGTATCAGGTGCTCGACCCAGCCTCCGAGACGATCCTCGAGCCTGGCCGGCCCGGTCTCCTGTTGCCCGACGTCCCTCACCTGGTCGAGCCGCTCGGGCCCATGCGGATGCAGGTGGAGTTTTATCGTCAGTTGCCTGCCCTTTAGCGGCGCCTGTCGACCGTCTCGTTCCGCCGGATCTCAAACTGAAGGTGGCAGCGTGTCCGTGACCGCCGGTCGTGAACGGCCGATCAATGGTGTCCCACTCGGATCAGGTCGCCGGATAGACGAGCATGGCACCCTCGGGCTTCGCCACTTTGGTCAGCGTCCCATCAGATGAAAGACGCTCCTGCCATCATGGAGGAGGTAATCGGCGACGATCCGCCGATGACAGCGCCACCAGACAGCTTCCGAACACATGATCGCGCACCGTCGCCCCTGACTCCGGTCCAGCAGCCGCGACAGGCCGATGTGAAACTCGGCGGACAACGCGTAATCGGCATAGTTGTGGAAACTCTGGTTCGTCCAGAAGCCATTGACCTCGGGCGGCACGGTCCTCGACTTTTTCCGCAACCCTCCGAGTTCCGGGATCTGCATATGCCCGACCTGCCGGCACGCAAGCTCCTCCGGCAGGGCATCGAGGTTGAATTGAGGGTTGGTCCGAGATCGCGGCACGCTGCGGATGTCTACGACCAACTCGACCGCGTCGACCCTCAGCAAGTCCACGAATTCGGGAATCGTTCGCGTTGAGTGGCCGATCGTATAAACGGGCGGAGCCCCGCACACATACGCATGAGCGGCGGAGGGAGGATCCCGCGACGTCAAGGCTCGCTCCGCTCCGCGAGATGCCTCACGCGGACGCGCATTGGACGGCCGAACGCAACGCGGGAAGGACCTCCGTTTCGAACCAGGGGTTCTTTGCAACCCACGATCTCGTCCGCCACGACGGATGCGGCAGTGGGAAGTACCCCGGCAAATGACGTCGAAAGTCCCTGACGCGCTCGGTCATCGGACCCGGCCCCAGGGCATAGACCTGGGCGTAGGTGCCGACCAACAAGGTCAGGCGCAGCGCCGGCATGTGGTCCAGCAATCGCTTTCGCCAGAGCTGTGCGCACTCCGGGCGCGGAGGGGCGTCGCCGCCGCTCGACAGGCGACCAGGATAGCACAAGCCCATGGGAAGGATCGCAATCGTGTTCGCATCGTAGAACTGGTCCGCCGACAAGCCCGTCCATTCGCGCAGGCGGTCGCCGGACGCATCCGAGAAGGGACGGCCCGATTCGTGCGCCTTCGTGCCTGGGGCCTGGCCGGCGATCAGGACCCTCGCGGTCGCTGACACCTGCAGAACCGGCCCTGGGCCCATCGGCAGCACGTCGGCACAGGCCCGGCAAGCGCGAACGTCAGCCAGCAAGGAATCGAGTGTCTTCACGCGCTTGGAAATTCTCTGCGATCCTGGGTGACGATCGAGGCTCGTCCCCTTAACATGGGTGAGAAGCGGCATGAGAGAAGCTGGCGGACTGGATCGGCGGGGCTGCATCTCGTCCATGGGCACGCGGTCGATCGACACGAGTTCGGCCGCATCGGCCGGCGCGAGGTGAGCGTTCATGATTGAAGGCTTCAAGGTCGGTGACAAAGTCACCTGGAACTCCGAAGCCGGGCACGTCAGCGGCACGATCATCCGCGTGCATACGAGCGACGTGGACCGCAAGGGTTACACCCATCATGCGAGCCCGGAGGCGCCCCAGTACGAAATCAAGAGCAACAAGACCGAGCACATCGCCATGCACAAAGGCGCGGCGTTGACCAGGCTGCACGACTGACCCGAGCCTCGAAAGCGTTTCATGACAGACTACGTCCGGCCGACCGCCACACCCGTCGGGTCCGTCTCTCCCGAACCCCTCCGGGCGGCGCTTAGCGACGCCGACGACCGGGTGATCCTGAGCCACTGGCTGCCGCCGAGTCAGGGCATTGTTCCCCGAATCCGCATAGGGCGGCGCTGGATCAGCACGCTGTGGACGCTCCCGATCGGCGTCGCCGCGCTGGTCCTCGTGATCGCGCTCGCGCAGGGCCTGCGAGAGCTTCCAGGCGTTCGGGCCTTCATCGAACACTACCCCGGCATCGCCCAATCCGCGCCGTCGGTGGACTCCGGGTTCCCATGGTGGCTGCGGCTGCAGCACTTCCTGAACATGATTTTCATGATGTTCATCATCCGCGCCGGCATCCAGATCCTCGCCGACCACCCGCGGCTCTACTGGAAGCGGGACTGCACGCCGGGGACCGACTGGTTCCGCTTCCAGCGCCCGGTCCCGGCCGGCCGCGTCTGGACCGCCAAGGACGATTCCGTGACGCTTCCGACCTGGCTGGGCATCCCGGGTCTGCGTCACACGATCGGCCTCGCCCGCTGGTGGCACTTTTCCGTCAACCTGCTGTGGACCCTCAACGGGATCGCGTTCTACGTTCTGCTGTTCTCGACCGACCAGTGGCGCCGCCTGGTTCCGCTGACATGGGCGGTGTTTCCGAACGCGCTCTCGACCGCTATCCAGTACGCGTCGCTGAACTTCCCGGTGGATCAGGGATGGACCCGTTTCAACGGCCTGCAGCAGATCTCCTACTTCATCACGGTGTTCGTGGCGGCCCCGATCTCGATCGCCACCGGGCTGCTGCAGAGTCCTGCGATCTCCAACAAGCTGGGCTGGAACGAGAAGATCCTGAACCGTCAACTGGCGCGGTCCATCCACTTCCTCTCGTTCTCCTGGTTCGTGATCTACATCATCGCCCACGGCGTCATGGTGTTCGTCACCGGCCTGCGGCAGAACACCAACCACATGTTCGCAGGCGTCGAGAACGGGTCCTGGGCCGGGTTCCTGCCGTTCGTGCTGGCCATGACCATCGCCGGACTGGCCTGGTGGCGCGTCTCGCCCTTCACGCTGCGCCATGCTCGGCTGGTTCAGCACACCGGCAAGTTCATGATCGGCTGGCTCAAGGGCTTGGCGGAGTGGTGGGACCCGAGGGCCCAGTACACCGAAGCCCAGATCTCGCCGCACTTCTGGCCCAACGGCTCGATGCCCCATTCCGTCGAGTACGACGCCCTGGTGGCCGACGACTTCGCGCAGTATCGGCTGCGGGTGGACGGCCTGGTGGAGCGACCGCAGGAGTTTTCCCTGGCCGACCTGAAGGCGATGACCAAGCAGGAGCAGATCACCGAACATTTCTGCATCCAAGGGTGGACCGGCGTCGCCAAGTGGGGTGGCGTTCCCATGCGCCACATCCTCGATCTCGTGAAACCGAAACCCGAAGCCCGTTACGCCGTGTTCTATTCGCTGGCCGACGGCGGCGACGGCGGGCGCTACTACGACGCGCACAGGATCCACAACATGCGCCATGCGCTGACGATCCTGGCCTACGAGATGAACGGCGAACCGGTCAGCGTGCTGCACGGGGCGCCGCTGCGACTGCGGTGCGAGAACGAACTCGGCTTCAAGATGGTGAAGTGGATCGCGGCCATCGAGTTCGTGCGTGATTTCGCGGACCTCGGCGCCGGCCAGGGCGGCTACAACGAGGATCACGAGTTTTTCGGCTATCGGATGCCGATATGACAGCGTCGCCCGTCCATTCGGGATCCGATCGATCGAGGCTGCGAACCTCCCTCCACGCGGGCATCGTGTCCCTCATCATCACCTTCATCGTGGGAGGGCTCGGCTTCGCGTTCCAGCAACCCTGGCTGTTCCCGAGCCTCGGCCCGACCATCTTCATCCATACGGTCACCCCAGACCAGGACTCGGCGCGGCCTTGGAACACCTTCGTCGGGCACGCCATCGGGGCGGCCGCGGCCTTCCTGTCCCTCGCCATCTTCGGAGCGCTCGACGCGCCATCGGCCATGGCGAGCGGGCATGTGACCCTCGCGCGGGTGGCCGCGAGTGCGACGGCCGTGGCGCTGACCATTGGTGGCCAGATCCCGGCCCGAGCGGGCCATGCGCCCGCGGCCGCAACGACGCTGCTGATAACCCTCGGCGGGTTCAGGGCGGATGTCGCGACGGTCGTCGTGCTTGTCGTGGGCATCGGTGTGGCGACGTTCTTGTGCGATTGGGGTCGCCGCGCCGTCGAATATGAGTTCGGCGGATCGCGGTAGACGGTCCCACGAGCCCGACGAAGGAGAGCAGGATGTTTGCCGAGCAGATGCTGCCCACAGCGCGTGAGCGCCTCGCGACGATCGACGAAGCGGCCACGGTCAAGCTCGCGGCCGACATCATGTCGAAGCCGCACACGGACCTCGTGGTCGTGTGCGGCCAAGACGGTCGCATGGTCGGCGTCCTCACGAAAACCGATATCGTGCGCCAGATCACGCAATGTATCGGGGGCGGATGCATCGCCCGGGCGGACACGATCATGACGCGAGACGTCACCTCCTGCGGTGTGACCCAGGCGTTGCAGGACATCTGGTCGGTTATGAAAAGCCGCGGACTCCAACGCATCCCTCTGCTGGACAAAGGCGGAAAGCCTATCGGGATCATCTACGCCCGAGATGCCCTCGACTGTCTCCTCGGCCGAGTTGAGAGCGACGAGGCGTTGCTCCGGGATTAC
>JAABUP010008725.1_pt1 | contig 12792 bp, 16 predicted proteins | sample 5559201 | NCBI WGS metagenome assembly JAABUP01 (sample SAMN10711887, study PRJNA513373) | rock metagenome | isolation source: Antarctica rocks | place: Antarctica | reverse complement strand
TGCAAAGGCGCAACATACAGGCTCGAATGGGTGAGTCTATCCATGGTGCTCAAGCTCCCATTCCCGACTTTGCCTGAGTGGAGGAGACTGCTTCTAACATGAGATGGCAGCCGGACATCCACGTTTAATTCCTGGATAGACGATGCGGTGGTGGGTTGCGTCCGGTAAAGAGGAGACACTCCCCATTCACTATCCGGAACCGTTCATTCAACCATATGAAGACTGAGAGCAGAATGGGGTCAGCAGGGGGTCTTGAAGAGGGTCTCGGAGTTTGTTGTGAGGTAAGGAATGAAAATGGTGTGGGGAATGTGGACGGTTGCATACCCCTCGAACCAATCACGCCTCGTACAGCTCGTAACAAGTGTATGTCGAGGTTCGCTTCTGCTGAACCAATGGCTCAATGCCCACAGGAAAGAATGATCGAATCAATGGCGAAGGAGGATGCAAAGTGACTATGGCTTGGCGGCTGTATAAAGTTGGGCTGCAATGCTTCGCAAGGAATTGAAGTCGTCCAGAGGTGCAGCAGTAGTGACAGGATGCAAGGGCGGTGCCTGCGATTGAAGGAGAGGAGATGGTCGGCCGGTGAACGTTGTGTTGCAGCAAGGAGGAGGGGAGTTGGCCTGGCGGTTGGAGAGAGGTGAGGGCGAAGAGGTAAAGGCAGAGGTCAAGGCCTTGTCTGCTGGGGAGATCTGGGATCGAATGATGAGAAGGATGTCGTCCCCAATGTCGCTCAGTCACAAAGTTTCTGGAGCTAGTGACAGTAGTCCGGCGAGCGATGGGCAGGGGCACTGCTGATCGAGCAGCGCAATGTCAACACTCCGCTTCTGTGCCCTTGCCTGCCCTTTCCCTTTCTTCCTAGCTCCCGTCAACCCATGCAGATGAAAGTGTGGGAGTTTGACATGGGATGAAAAATCGAGCAGTCGAGGCAAGCATCTGAAAGAAGTGCGAGGCTTTTAACCTCGTCGGACACTTCTTCTCGAGTACCCTTCTCCCTCTCCTCTCCTCTCCCTTCGCCCATCAACCTTCGACCAACGTGATGAACATGACGCCACCGCGACCCAAAGGAGGACATGCTCTCTCCCCGAGGCTCTTGCGCAACCCCACGAAAGGCCCGATGTCCCACCCTGACAGAGTTTGGCCCAGGTTGAAACACAGTTTACCCACGTCGCTTGCGATGGTGGAACGGTGACGGGCGCCGTGGTTCGTCCAGCGTGGCGCATCGTTGCTGTCTTGGGTTTAACGGGTGGCCTGCGTGGGCTGCATCCCGTCCAGACCGTTGAGCGGGCACTCTATTTCGCCCACCCGCCTCTGTATGGGGGCTACCTCCTGCACGTTGGTTTGCACACATGAAATTGAATGGCCGGAACATGCTAAATTGTGATTGGGACAACCCGAAAACTGTGTTTCTTCATTCGTCAAACGCAATGCGCTTTGCCCAGTATCGCGCCCGACCATCAGGAACGGTCTCGGTTCTGCTGCTGTGACAGCTGCATGATGCCGTGCTTGCATACACTCTACATGAGCTCGCTTCTACCGCCAAAGCAGAACATCTACCCACCTTTTGACGATTCTGCAAACGCTGCGCTGTCACCACACAAACCACTTCACTCCCTCCTTCACACACAAATTCAGGCAGCCAAAGCACAGTGACTGCCAAGTGTTGCTCGACCCCAGATCCCAGCAGTGAGGTTTTGAAGGAACCGTCTCCAACTGCCCGCTCTTCCCCGAAACCGATGCTCCACTAGCGAATCCTGAACTATCTAGTCGAGACCCCTGCTGCGGATCTTCACCAGTGGATATCTAGATCTCCGTGATACTGCACATCTGGCACACGATCAGAAAGATTTATATACGTCAAGTGGTGGCAGCATGTCAGCCACTGAGCATCTCCCTCTCGTATGCGATGTAACACCGTTTCTGGCACATCGTAGCTATCAACTGGTGCGCCCACCGCCTTCATGCTTCATGATGGACACAGCGGGCTTTCGAAAAGAGGATTTTCGGGGTAGAGTTTCCCGCAGAGTTTCCCCCAAAATGCCGAAAACGGTCCTAACCCAGTCTCGAAGCATGCTATGGCCCATGCATAGATGACCATCGAACTCCGGAGAGACACGCATGGCTATGCAACGACTGCAGACCACAGGAGAGATCGTCGTGATTACTTTCAAGCAGTATCTTACCGCTTGTGTATTGTTAAGCTTGACGCTCTCTACTCCTCTGTGTTTTCCCCATGACATCCATGCACAAAAAGAATCCATAATCTTGTCTACTGGCGGCATCCAATACGAACTGCAAAGCCCTCAAAGTCAGCTTTAGATCTTCCCCGTTCCGATGGGACGGACCACAAAGCCTTCTCAAGATGCTTCTGGTGGATTGGCAAATCACAGCTCAGAAGTCCCCCCCCGCGAAAAAGAAACTCTATGGACAGTGAGGGTTATGATCGAAGCCATATACGGGCTACGGACCGCTGCCTTATCTAGGGCATTGACGAAAGTGGAGAGCACAACATCAACCAGCCTATCTAAGTTCTGAGGCCATGACATTTCTTTGTCCAACCTCGACCAGCCCGTTCAAAGCCAGCAACGGTAGTGCAACATCGAGACCAGTGGACGAGAAATATCCCGTGACCGTTCGTCTTACCAATTGTGACAGACGTTACAGATACGTAAGATCTTCAGGTCAGCTCCTCCTAGCAAAATCGTAGGCAAAGTCAATTCATAAAGCCGAAAGCGACTCCACAACCGTCAGATATCTCAGGGGTAGTCTGGTATGCTGCCGGCTCAGGTGGCCTTGGCGTCCCAATTAGGTCGCAACTATCGACTAGCGACCCGATCCAAACCCAAACTGTCAAACTTTTCAGCTCTCCCATCCGCAGATCAACAAACCAAAACAGACGGAGCGTTCAGCTAGACATCACAAGACGTTTCAAGACTCCAGACCTCTACCATAATTCAATTTCATCACGCACCAAACACAAGCTTCAGCAACACCAAGTGCGAACCCTATGAAATAACTGGTTGCACCGACGGTTGATCGCCGACTCTTTCTTTATCAATTCGAGACGATGGGTCGAGAAGCTAGCAACAAGGTGATCGAGTGAACATGAAATTCCGGTCGCGCAAAGGGCTAGAGGCGAGGCTAACAGTGATCTCAAACGTTTAAAATCGGTCCCAGATAGCTGTCAAAGATCAAACGCTCGACTAAAGGTATGACGCACCGAAACCGTGGATTGGATCCAGGATGTCTGCCACAACCTTCCGCATCCTAGCCTCGGGCTGATCACCTGCATACGAGTGCTCTCAAGCCAGATAATGTGGGATATCTTCAAAAGTTGGCAGTGAGCAGGCAACACGTCTTCCCCAAAAAGGTAGGTTCTCGTACTATTGCTGCAGCAATAGGAATGATTATTCTCTATCCGTCTAGGCTGTAGGTGAAAATTTTCTTTCGTCAATCACGACGGTTGTGTAGCGAATCAAGAGAAAAGTTGGCAGTGAAGAGGCAATCTCTCTTCCAGAAAGAGCAGTTTGTCGTATCGAAGCTGCGCCACTGTTGCCTTTTGCCCTCTTCTGTCCTGACAGTTGGCGAGAACTTTCTCACCATCCATCTCACAGTAGCTTCAATCGTCCAAGAAGAAGACGTAGTGAAGTCTATGCATGAAGACGTAGGCGATCATGTGGTACGACCTTATCATTCATGCGAAAGCGATGACTTCAAAAGTTGGTCATGAAAAAGTACCGTCTCTTCCAAACGAAGCAAGTTCTCCTATCCTCGTTGCGGCATTGTTACATTTCGCCTTCTCCGAGGCGAGAATTTCCTTCTCGTCGGTCATGGTGTACACCGATTCGAGAAGAGAAAGCAGCAGAGCTTGTGTATGAAGACATAGCCAGTGCGAGTGCGCCTGCAACTTCGCCATCTCTCCCCCCATCATTGCGATCGCCACATCTCTCACACCTGCTTAGCCTCTTTCTGCTTCAGCTCATGCAGCGTCGATCGCGCTATCGATGGCATTTGAGACGCACACTGCCTCCGGTCTCTGTTATTCCGAGGTGGTTGCGTTCGGTGGGTCCGCCACCAAGGGTATCGAGCTGACCGTTTCGGTCTCGATGGTGGGTTTCTTGAATGGAGCTTTGGCAAGTCGGAATTCGGTCTCTAAGGTCTCCCAGCAAAGCTGTCTACACACCGTCCACTAATTCAAGCTTCCGTAGCCAATCAATGTATTTTCGTCATCAACTCACTTCAAAGCTCGCCTTCCTAGCTTTGATGTTAATTATCCCACCTTCCGCATGCCGGACACCCTTCAACTCGACAGTAAGTAGGTAGATATACGGCTGAGGAGACGAGCGGGGAACAGGACTCTCAAACCCTCAGAGGCGTTTCAGACCGCTTCGTTTCAGCCATTCCGTTGTGGAAAATCATGGCGTTGGTGGAGGCGGTGTGTTCTGACCTGTCCATGTATTTTATCTTCTATGATTTTGTGAATGTTTTAGTATTCTTAAATAAGAGATGAGTAAAAGCACCCATAGGCCCAAGTGCTCAGAAAACCCATCATACAAACGAGTCTGCACCTTTGAAAGCTAATAACATATACAAGCTCGCTATATCCTCGAATCCGCCAGCCTTGTTTCGATTCCTCGTCTTCGCAGTTCTGGATCCCTCTACTCTATACCGAGCCAGCATCTGCTTCCCCGAGAGAGAGATATAAAGCCTAAATTGTAGTATTTTGTTTTTGCTTGGAAATGCCGCGCCCTTAACAAACACCTTTCCCATTCCATTCAAAAGGCCGCTTGTGTGCGAAACCTGAATCCCGGCCTGGCACTTTGCACGGGTAGATGAGCGAAAATGTAACGTGGTTTGCTACGATTGATGGACGGTATTGAGATTCTGCCTTCTAATATGTTTTCGTGGAGCGATTTTGTGAGGGTGTATCTAGCTGTCATGTAGACGCATTATTCGAGGTGTATGTGGAGCGTGGTCGTGGGTCTTTTTGGAGATTTGCCCTAGTACTCCAATCGTGATCGTTGCCTCGTTGCCAGCTTGCTTATTCATGGGCTTTTGGCGGGGGATTGTCGATTTTCCCCGCAACGCGGACGAGAAACATTTGAGGGATGAGGTTCAACAGACGCCCTGTGCGACGAGTTAATCGTACTGGCATTTCGATGGATTCTCTAATGTTCGCATCTCCTTCACCGCATCCGCGTATCCAACGCCAAGCGATCGCCCATCTCTAATTCCACGCATCCCTTCAGCGTCTCTTTCAACCCAAGCAATTCATTCACACCCTTGCTCATCGTCTCCAATTTCGAGCCATCTTGAACCCGCACTGCTGCTTGCAGTATATATGCTCCCTGCGGATCAAGCGGACGGGTTTCGGAGAGATTGATGCGCGTGCTTGAGAGGTCTGTTGGGGGGGAGGGTGGGGGGAGGAGGAGACGGTAGAGGAGGATGGAGGTGGAGTCGTGGGTGTAGCGGTGGCCGGATAGGAGGTATGTTGCTACGTAGCTGTGGATGAGATGTTTGTTAATGGTGCGGTAAAGAGAATTAAGGGGTGGGTGATGTACCTGTAGTCTAGCGCTGTCATGAATTTGATGGGGTCGCCGGATGTGATGGGGGTGTCGACGATGAGGCGCGAGGTTAGGGGGCGTTGGCGAGCTACTTCGGGGAGGTCGCGGAATTGTAGTGTCCATCTGCCAGGGTTGGTTTGGGGATCTTTGGGCTCGGTAGTGGTAATGGGGGCGCTGGCGTCGCTGCCTTGCTGTTTATATAGTCAGTATTGGGACTCAGTGGACTCGTATAGATCGGCTGACCTTATTCAATTCTGGCTCGCCGCCCTCGACCCCCTCCATCACAACATCTTCCTTGCCACCATCTTGCTCTGTCGTAGTCTTCTCAGCTACATCCGCCACCAATTGCATATAGAACAGATCTTGCGCCTGAACAGCCTGTGCCCCGGGTTTCTGTATATCCTGAGCACCGCCCACTTGTTTCTGACTGCCAGATCCTGGCTTACGGTTTGGCTTGAAGACCAGGTGTTTTTCAAGGATGGGCTGGGGTTGCATGGCGGCTATTCCGGCGAGGACGTTGAGGACTTGGTTGTGGCGCGATGCGGGCACTTGGCCGAAGAGGAGGAGTTCGTGCATTTTCTGAAGATGGGTTGTAGATTCAGGGAATGTTTAAAGATTCCTTGTAGGATGTCACTGGAGAACAATGGCAGTTCCTTGTAGTATGGCTTGCCGGCAGCTGCTGTTGTATGTGGGGGACTTCAACATCGAGTCTTATAAATCAAGCCACTGAGTTCGTGAGAAGACCTTTTCATGACTAGATTTTCACAGTATTGATGTCGCTCGGGTCATGACACCTGCAGGGGATGGTGGAACATCAAGTATCTCGTCTTTTGGATGATACAGTCAATTATGCGGCTTCACGGAGAATTGTCCTGCATGAGTCTTAACAGCTTGAATACTGTACTTAGATCAAGGGAATCTCAGTGTATCGTTTTTAGTGGCCATTGAGATCCAGAGTCTTCTTGAAGTCATCATGACATAGAATTCTGTTGAGTTGGGAAGCTTGAGGGTGGGGATGCCATGAGCTGGAAGCTGTTGCAGATCGCTTGGCTCCTACTTATCTAATGAGGCAAGTGGGTTGATTAATTACCCGATTGGGGTTTGAAAATCCCGTTTGAAAACATTGCTGATCCCGGCCGAGAATCGAGTTTATTTATACAGCTTTTTGCAAAAACACTGGCCATGGCGCTAGTGGAAAAAAAAAAATTGCGCGACCACGAGAAATAGGCTAATAAGTGTAATCGAGTATATAGCCACTATAGACCCTTCAAATAGCTATTAAATAGATAGAACCAATAGATAATTATTAGACCTCGCTATTTGCTAAACAATTAGCCTGAATATTAGCGATGTAGCGATGTAGCCAAACGTCAGCCATATGGCCAAATAACAGCTATGTAGCGATGTGGCCAAACATCAGCCATGTAGCCAAACATCAGCCATGTAGCTAAACATCAGCCATATGGCCAAACAGTAGCGATGTAGCTAAACATCAGCCATGTGGCCAAACAGTAGCAGTGTAGCTATGTAGCCAAACATCAGCCATATGGCCAAATAGTAGCGATATAGCTATGTGGCCAAACATCAGCGATATACCAGATGGTAGCGATGTAGCTATATAGCTGATAGGCTCTATGGTAAATAGGCTATGTGGCTACTAGGCAAATAGGTTACATAGCTGCCATGTAGCCACATCGCTATATCGCTGATATTTATATGGCTGATGTTTAGCCACATCGCTACATAGCTGTTGTTTGGCTACATGGCTGACGTTTGGCTACATGGCTGACGTTTGGCTACATAGCTGATGTTTGGCTACATAGCTGATGTTTGGCTACATGGCTGACGTTTGGCTACATAGCTGATGTTTGGCTACATGGCTGATGTTTGGCTAACGTTTGGCTACATGGCTACACCGCTACTGTTTGGCCACATGGCTGATGTTTGGCTACATGGCTACACCGCTACTGTTTGGCCACATGGCTGATGTTTGGCTACATCGCTACATAGCTGTTGTTTGGCCACATGGCTGATGTTGGGCTACATAGCTACATCGCTACTGTTTGGCCATATGGCTGATGTTTGGCTACATGGCTGACGTTTGGCTACATGGCTGATGTTTGGCTACATCGCTACATAGCTGTTATTTGGCCATATGGCTGACGTTTGGCTATATCGCTACATCGCTGATATTTAGGCTAATTGTTTAGCAAATAGCGAGGTCTAATAATTATCTATTGGTTCTATCTATTTAATAGCTATTTGAAGGGTCTACAGTGGCTATATACTCGATTACACTTATTAGCCTATTTCTCGTGGTCGCGCAAATTATTTTTTTCCACTAGCGCCGTGGCCAGTGTTTTTGCAAAAAGCTGTAAGTTATTTGATAGATTAGGCCAGACGGAGCAGGAACGTCGTTAAAAGTATAAATACCTTCTTTAAGTCAGCCACGGCTGGTTCGCTATTAAAATTCGGTCCCCCTACCTTGAGAAAGACAGCCTGTAATCTAACTAACTCCGATCCTGCCACTAAAGCGCCGATTGAGGAGATAGTAATGACGAAATAACTAATTAAACATCCTATCACTAGCAAGCGGCGATCCTTAGAAGTGCTGTGCGGTGTGCCCGAGGGTCGGTCAAATAAGTCGTGGCCGATGTTCCAACTTCAAGATTTCGACTTGCGCCGGGTCTCACCAATGACACTAAGCCCCAAAAATTCTAAAAAAATTATAGAGCAATCCTAGACTTCTCAAATAGATCACTTGAAAGTTTAAGGAAAATTGGAAGTGTTATAGTGGACTTGTTTAACTATGTAAACATTAAGGTCTTTTTACGCTACCGGCCACGACTTATTTGACCGACCCTCGGCCTCTGATATTCGAGATCATATAAAGATAAAAGAACCCGGACCCACCCTACTCCTAAGGCAGCGTATTTTACCGAGCTAGAAACGAAGAAAATTTAGAAGCAAATCGAATAGTTTTTAAAGCGAATTTCGAAGTCAGCAAAATATATCTCCTTTAATGCGTGAGTGAAAAGTATACCTAATGAAGATCACTATTTTCGATAGCGAAGGAAGGATAATGTATGCATAAAGAAGCCAGGACTAAGTGGGTTTTCCTAGCCGACGAGAATAGTGCTAGAGGAGAACGGACTGCTAACGGTCAGCTCTAATGTGAAAACGATTAGATCAGGTGAAAGTACCTAGTAGCTAATTACTTATACAGGCCGAAGAGCAGCGAAGCAGAACCTCTACGCCTAGGCGAAATAGTACATTTCCTAAGCTAGGTCAGTCTCTCTATAGCAAAATCCGGTCGACAGCTTCTTTACGTACCTTCTTCGCGCAATTAAAGCTCATTTAAAGCAAAAAGGATTAGATCACATACGCAGGTTTATGCTGCGCAATGGGTCGGGTTGGGTGGGTTTTGGCCATTTTATCACCCGACCCAATTTGGGGTGGGTAACCCATGTCTTGGCCCCAGGTGGGTCGGGTTATACTACGGGTTACCCATGGGTGAACCCATAATAACCCGGGTCTTCGTTAGCCAATCAAGCGTCACCATCTAACCGAGATAATTAGGGTAGACATTGTAATAATCATTGTAATAACCACCTCATGAACCACCTCATGAACCACCCTATCAACCACCTCATCAACCACCTCATCAATCAAACACCTCGTCAACCACCTCATCAATCAAACACCTCGTTAACCACCTCGTCAATCAACCACCTCATCAACCACCTCATGAACCACCCCATCAACCACCTCATCAACCACCTCATCAATCAAATACCTCGTCAACCACCTCATTAATCAAACACCTCATGAACCACCCCATCAACCACCTCATCAGCCACATTATCAATCAAACACCTCGTCAACCACCTCGTTAATCAACCACCTCATTAACCACCTTATCAACCACCCCATCAACCACCTTATCAACCACCTCGTCAATCAACCACCTCATCAATCAACCACCTCATCAATCAAACACCTCGTCAACCACCTCATCAATCAAACACCTCGTTAACCACCTCATCAATCAAACACCTCGTCAACCACCTCGTCAATCAACCACCTCATCAACCACCTCATGAACCACCCCATCAACCACCTCATGAACCACCCCATCAACCACCTCATGAACCACCTCATCAATCAAACACCTCGTCAACCACCTCATCAATCAAACACCTCATGAACCACCCCATCAACCACCTCATCAACCACCTCATCAACCACCCCATCAACCACCTCATCAACCACCCCATCAACCACCTCATTAATCCATCAATCCATTAATCCATAATCTATTAATCCATCAATCCATAATCTATCAATCCATTAACCTAACTAAATATGGGTCGGCCCTTGGTTAACCTTTTTTTGGGTGGTTTGGGTGGGGTTTTCATCCGATTTTAATAACCCGACCCCAACCCGGCCCCAAGTCCTATTTTAACCCAACCCACCCCACCCCAAATTGGGTTACCCGGCCCCATTGCGCAGCATACGCAGGTTAAGGCGCAACTACTAAGAAGTAAAGGAAACTTCCGCCGTGCCGTAAGAGTGCTGTACACGTATCTGTGTAGGACTGCGCAAAGCCACAAACTTGCAAAGAAGAGAAGAGCGGAAGAAATGCAACGATGCAGGACCTTTGAAGCCTCCATATTTGAAACTACGGTAGGTCACTAATGCAAGGCAGCATTGCTCGACAGATTGCAACCCTGTACAAGGACGCCCACTCGTTTCGGGACAGTCCCCAACCCACAGTCCCATTTGGATTATTAATCATCCCCAGCCACACCACCCGCAGATTTATAGGGCGCATAAACTTCTCTTCTCTACTACGTATACTACGTACACGCGATTTATATTATAACCACGGGGAATAGGTCCGAACAGATAGCTCTACAAACCGCGTATCTACATATAGTATTATAATATATAGATGTGGTATAGGTATAGTGCGTAGAGTATGGTGGGGTGCGTGCTTAGCCCTACATCTTAGCGAGTCTTAGCATATCTATACGGAGTAATTATAGTGGAGGTATAATATTAATCATTCTACTCGGCGATAGCTAGGTCGTACGATAGTAATATTATAGATATATATATACTTAATAGCTCCGGAGGGTTACCTAGCCTAGGAGAAGCTCCGAGCTAAGGTATATAACTATCCGAGCGCTATATATAGAGTACTAAGGGCCAAAATTTCGTACTTAGGTATATAGGCTATATAGTTAATTTAGAACCGGAAAAACTAACCGGGAAAACTCTAAGACCTCTTAAAAAGTCGATTGCGAGACTTTTCGAATCTATATCTCCTTCCTATTCGGGGTTAGCGCTTATTTCCCCGTCCGCTTAGTTAGGTTAGTAGCCTATAATCCTATAAACCGTAAGATTTCTCTATCTCCTCCACCTCCTCTATCTCCTTAATAAACTATTTATAACTAGGTCCCTAATTACTCTACTATACCACCTATTACGTTATATAGCGACGTTATTAAGAAGAAGAAGAGGCGTACTTTCGCTAACTTCTCTACTACCTATAAACGAGCTCCGTAAGAAGGCGAAATCGTCGCTAGTAAGTAGGCGAGTATCTTACGGCTTTAGGATTAGTCGTGCTTTAAAGGTTTTACTATAGTTATTACCTATAAGGATAAGAAAGCCCGTGAAAGGGTTATAATTAAGTGTAGTCGCTAAGGGTAACTACCTTAGCGAGTGCTCCACCTCTTATCGTATAGCTAGATCGACGTAGCTAATAGTAAGATCTCTCTATATCCTAGGTAGACCCTATACTAACTACTTCGGTTAACTAGAGTATCTAGGGGTATCGTACCGAAGAAGAGTAAGAAGTTAGAATCGTAGGAGCGATAAACCCTCGTACGGGAGGAGAAGAAGTAATAACGTATAGCTAATTAGGAGGTCGTAAAGGATAATAAATAGGCGAAGTTAATAAAGCCTAGAGAAGAACTAGTTAGTTAATTAGCTAATTATTTACTCAGTTCGTCGCTGTAGCTATAGACTAGTTAATAGAAAGAATTAATAGAGCTTACTTACCACAACGCATACGACTCCGCTCCACCCACTACCATATGTGTATGCGATTCCGCTCCACCTTCCGCTCCACCTCTGTAGCTGCTAAGGCGACGGCGACGTATGGTGTAGGTGGAGGTGGATGTGGATGACGTTGATAGGTGGTGGTGGTGTGGCTGGGGATGATTAATAATCCAAATGGGACTGCGGGTTGGGGACTGTCCCGAAACGAGTGGCAAGGACGCCCGCTTCTTATATCTGAAGTAGCCCCACCTGGGGGGGCCCAAGCCTAATATCCGAGTATTAAGATCAGCTGTGATTAGCCAAATACATACGATGTGATTGTAAGTGTGCTAATCCCGACCTTAAACCACATACTTGTGCGCAAACACCATGATCGCAAACGTCCCGCGCCTCTCAAGTGAGCCGCTTACACTCACTCTGCAAAGGCCCACCCGGGCCGACTTCACCAATCATGGTTTGGCTGAACCGCTCCGAGGAGAGGCACGAGACCTGACCCAGTATCAGGAAATTACGCAAACTGTTGAGGCTTTAGAAGGGTTCACCCCCCAACCGAACAAACCCCCCAACCGAACACCCCCCCTATATCCTTACAACCGCGCGAGATACTGAAAAGTGCCTCATATAAAATCTTCCCAAAATCAAAATTTACATAAGTTTCATATACAAAGTTTTCTCATAAAGTGACGTTGCAAAAATGATGTTCTAAGCCACAGTTCAGCCCTATGAGCCGTTCGGTTGGAGGGTGTGTTCGGTTGGGGGGTGACCCCTTCTACCATGTAAGTGCTGTCACATATACGCGTCAAGACGGAATGTCTTCAGCAATCGGCAGGATGTCATCACATCGATCGTTCCCTATTCTGGAAACCCCTGCAAAATCTGCTATAAGGTCATCTCCGTCCTGCGTTTTTAATACGCTTGCCCTGTCTCTTTAATTCTTTCAAAATTCGCTACGTTCTTCAGATCATCTTCTAACCCGACACCTCTGTATCCTGCTTACAGACCTGAGTATGGCAACACAGCTGGGATACGGTTCTTATATACAAGTCGAAACGATCCTTAATGATCCTCTTTGGCTTCTTATTTTCACTATGTCGGTCTCCGATCCACTTCTATTAGGTCTCGACTTTGATCTGGCCTCGCTCTATGAACCTTTCTTCACTCTAAC